>ERZ826396.415-NODE-415-length-62977-cov-5.679826_pt1 | contig 62977 bp, 60 predicted proteins | sample MGYA00519926_ERZ826396 | MGnify/ENA primary metagenome ERZ826396 (study PRJEB31778, sample SAMEA3449230) | human gut metagenome | biome: human gut; feature: human-associated habitat; material: faeces | place: United Kingdom | collected 2010/2012 ... | reverse complement strand
TGTCATGGTATGAAATGCGGATATATGAATTTTATCAATACAGGGAAGATTAATGTACCATCGGATGCAGAGTGTATTTTTGAACATATCTTTTATAAGGCAATGGTGCAGATTCTTGAATATTATTTACAGCAGCCGATTGAAATAGTTAGAGAAAAATTAGGAGTGTATATAGACTATATCCAGGAGGAAGATTTAAAATTCAGTGAGTTCGGAGAGAAGATTGCCAAGAGGTTAAGTGATGAAAGGTAAACAAAGCCGCCCATACCTTGGATTTTTAAAAGAGTATGCTTTTAGGAAAAAACTACTACCTTCCTACATTTTAACGATAGCGATAATTGTGTTAACAGCGGGGGTTTCTTTAGTGCGTCCGGAGCTGCAGGGAAAAGTGATAGATGATTTGGGGAATCCGCATAGTACCAGTTTATCTGCGTTTATGTTCCTTCTAGCTGTGTTCTTGGGAATGTTGCTACTGAACTACCTTATGAATTATGTACAGCGTTATGTTGTGGCTGTCATATCGGAAGAGATAGCAGCAGATATGCGACAAAAGGTAGAAGATAAATTATCAACAGTAAGCGTGAATTTTTTTGAGAAGATAAAGCTAAGTGACATTTTGCTGAAAGTAGATAAAGATGTTTCAGCAGTGAAACAATGTGGAATTACAAGTATTATCACATTGGTTTCCAACATTGTTATCCTGGTGGTTGTTCCTCCATATATGTTTTCTATCCATAAGGGAATTGCCGTATCCAATATTATCTTACTTGTCAGTGTTCCTTTTATTAGTAGAATCCTGGGGAAATTGATACAGGAAACCAGTGGTCAAGTATTGGAAGGATATAACAGCATCACGAATATTCTGACAAACACCTATGATAATTGGTTTATTACAAGACTCTTTCAATGTGGGCAATATGTGCATGATATGTACTTTGAAAAAAATCAGAAATACAAAAAAGAGACGAATCGCCAGAACTTGTTGTATATAATGAATACATCTACGATACTTGTGATTCAGTTTATAGGAACAGTCATAATTTGGGTAGTCGGTGCACAAGAAGTATTCAAAGGGAATATGACCATAGGTACCATTATGGCCTTGATGAACTACCAGACAATTATTATGAATCCTATTATTGGAATTGCACAGTTTGCTAACGAGTATCATACAGCCGTAGTTTCCTTAAAGGATATCAATGGTCTACTCCAGTATCCGGATCAGAAACAAGGAGACGGAAAGAAAGTAACAACAGTTAACAACATTTCCTTAGAAGAGATGAGCTTTTCTTATCCAGAGTCAAATAAGCAGGTATTTGACCGGCTCAATTTGAAGTTCGAAAAAGGCACTCTTTACGGAGTTCATGGAAAAAGTGGACAAGGTAAAAGCACTCTGTTCAAAATTATAACAGGTGTGTATCAACCGACAAAAGGAAAAGTAGTTGTGAACGACACAGATTTGCAGGAATTAGATATTAACAGCTATTGGGAAAATACAGGATATGTTATGCAGCGTACACAGTTCTTCAATGATACAGTAAGACGGAACATGGGATTACTACATATTGTTTCGGAGGAAGAAATGGATACAGTGGCAAAGTGCTTGGATTTGTATGATGAAATCCATACTTTAGAAATGGTATGGGATACCGAGATAAAGATAGATCCGTGCAATTTCTCAGAGGGACAAATGCGGCGTTTGGATATTATGAGGAATATTTTGAAAAATTCACAAATTCTGATTTTTGATGAAGCGACAGCAAATATTGATGAAAAACGAAGAGGGCGTTTTTATCAATTATTGCATGTGTTATCAAGGGAGAAAATTATTATTTTTTCTACGCACAATCTGGAAGAATTGCGAGAAGCAGATATTATTGTGGATTTGGAGAAGCTACATATAAGGCAGGTGAGTGAAAAGTGAGGATAGGTGTGTTGGATTCCAATGGATCTTTTGATAATCCTTTTTTTCAGGATAAGAAAATTGTAAAAATAGACTGCAAGTGGAAAGGTCAGGAATACAGTAAAGATACCCTTGGATTTACCCATGCGGAATATGTCTGTTCTTTTATTTTAAAGGAAAACCCAGAAGCTGAAATTGTTCTGGTACCCATTGTAAGGAAGAACAAAAAGAGTACGGTTCTGGATATGATAGAAGGTATTGAATTACTGATAGAGGAACAGGTAGACATAATTAATATGAGTATGGGAGATGAGTACAAATATCACAAAGAAATAGAGGAAGTGTGTAGAGCAGCTACAGAAAAGGGGATTTTGATTGTGGCTGCATATTCCAATCAGAAAGCAGAAGCAACCTATCCAGCTTCCTTCCCCTTTGTAATGGGGGTAAGATGCCTGGATATGGAGAACCCGGTACAAGTGCTTCAATATGATGAAAAGAAAAATGATGTAATTTTTTCTTGTGGGCTTTTCTTTTTATATCACTTAGGAATACCGGTGCTGCATCCAGGAAATAGCCTTGCCTGTGCTGTGGTAACAGGCTATTTGAGTAACTATGAGAAACAGTATCAACAGGCAATTTTACAGTTTACTTTCAATACTTTGAATAACTATTATCCATATCAGACATTGAAGCAGAAACAGTGTTATTTTCTAACGAACCGTATAGAAGAACCTTTAGAGCAGCGTTTCATACGGGAAGTAACGAGAACAGAGAGATGTGATACTTTTGAAAGTGGAATGGAGAAATTGAGAAATATAAAAACAGCAGAACAGTATCCGGTGCTATTTATTGATCACAACAATTATCAGGAAATATGTGAGTATAAAGAGAGAATCAGGGTATATGCCATGGAAAATCCGAAGACAGAAATTATTTTGCGATATCCCTTATTTAATATGGTGGAAAGATTGGATTTCCAGAAGAAAACAAATAGAAATTTGAACCAATTTACAGTTTAGGAGGCAGGAAAATGTATACATTGTCATTAGAGATTATAAATAAGTGCAATTTGAATTGTACTTACTGCTATCTGGGCGAAAAGAAAAATACATACATGAGTTTAGAAACGGCTCAAAAGGCAATCGATATTGCGGTCCATGAAGCAAATAAGCAGTATGATCGGACCCTTATGGTTTATTTTATTGGAGGGGAACCTCTTATGGCATTTAATCTGATGAAAGATGCGGTAGGTTATACGAAGAAAAAATGCCAGGAAACAAACTTAATATGCAAGTTCAGTACTACGATAAATGGAACGTTGGTTACAGATGAGATAATTGACTTTTTTGTGGAAAATACATTTGAGGTGAAAGTGAGTTTAGATGGTCCTGAGTATGTCCAGAATTTGAATAGGAGAGATTATGCAGGAAATGGAAGTTTTGAAAAAATTATGAAGAACCTTCCGTTATTGAGAAAATATGAACAGGCTACAGGAAATCAGATTTCTATAGCCAGTGTCGTAACAAGTAATAACTATCAATATTATGCAGAGAGTTTCCAATTCTTGCTTGACTTAGGTATAAGAAAACTAGAATCAGGAATTGACCATTATTGCATGTGGAATGAAAATGACTTGCATGGTTTGAAAGAACAATTGGAACAGGTATTTTATTTATATAAGAATTATATTATTCAAACTAGACAAATGCTTTTTTGGAATTTATGGGAACAGCATGTAAAATCGTACTTATTTCCGTGTATGTTTTATGCTTGTAAAGCAGGGTTGGCAACTTGTTATGTAACGACCGATGGGGGGATTTATACTTGTAGCGAGTTACCAGAATTTAAAATTGGTACAGTAAAGGCAGGATTAGATGTACCAAGAATTAGAGAAATTGTTTATTTGAATGATAAGGTCGATTCGATGTGTGAAGGATGTGAATACATAAATCATTGTAAAACAAGAGGATGCCAGACTTCTAATTATGAAGTTAATAAGGATGTATATAGACCAATAGAGGTCAACTGCAAAGTGACAAAATGGATGTATAATTTGATAAAAGAAAACTTATCCGAAAAGCAACTAAATAATATGAAAGAAGAATATGAAAGGAGATATATTCGCCATGGAAAATAAAATGAATGATTTTATTAAGATTACAGAAGGAGAAAAAGTGGCTTTAATTGATCCGATAGGAAAAGTCTGCCTGGGGGTAAGTAAAAGATTTGCAGATAATTTGGATAAACCAGAGTTCCAGGAAAAGCTATATCCTGTATGGAAGCAGCAAACTGAATTTATAAAAAAAATAGAAAATAATCATGAGAAAATCAATACTGTATATTTGATGGTAACTAGAAAATGTAATATGAATTGTGAATTTTGTGCAATCAGTGCAAACGATAAATTGCATCCAGAAAATGAATTTAAGCTGGAGGATATACAGAATAAGGTGATTCCATTCTTTCAGGAAAACAAACCACATAAAATGATTATTACAGGTGGAGAACCATTGATTAAAGTTCAGATTGTGGAAATTGCAAAAGCATTAAGAAATGGTTTGTCTTGTCCAATCACGTTGCAGAGTAATGGTCTTGCCCTTACTCTGGAATTAACAGAACAGTTGAAAGGGTATATAGATGAAATAGATTTTAGTACAATGCACATGTTCGGAACACCTGAAAAGGAGAAACAGTTAGTTGAACACATAGAGATGTGCCAGCAGGCAGGGATTAGGGTAGTGCTTAGTTTCATTTACGAAAAAACGAATGAAGCCGATATGTATAAATTGATTGACATTGCTGCGAAATATGATACAGATGTTATTTTCAATATTGTTTCCCCAGTAGGACGGGCAAAGGATAATTCTGCAATACTGACAGATACGGAACGTATCGATATGAATCTGAAAATATTAAATTATATGCTTGGGAAGGGGTATGAGAACAAAAAGATTGCTAGAGGTTTCCACCAGAGAATTCAGGTAAGAGATTCTTGTGGAGGATATGGAAAAGTTATGGCGATTTACCCTGAAGGGGATATTTATATGTGCCAGTGTATGGAAAAATGTCAATTCAAAATGGGAAATATTATCAAAGATACTCCTCAGAAGATTTTGGCCGGGTTGGAAGAAATGTTGAATACAGAAGAGATAAAGAAGACATTTTGTGTAACTTATAAGGAAATCTGCAGAGAATGCGACTATAGATATATATGTGGTGGTAGGTGTTTAGCTTCTGATGAACCATATGATTATCGTTGTATTTTTATAAAATCAATGTTGAAATATGTATTATTCTATTACAACGCCAAAGAAGATAAAAGAAAACAATTGGAACATTATAAACAATATTTAGAACAAGTAAAAGAGATTATAAATCAAGAAAAAAAAGAGTAAAATCCACATAGGTAAAAAAAAGTGCAAAATAAACATAAAATATGGAAAACAATTATTAAAAATAATATTCTGAAAGAAAATACAACAATGTGTGGGAGGTGAAAATTATGGAAGAAAGATATGAACTGAAGGAAGATGAAGTTAATGTTTATACTGCTGAATGTGGAAAGATACAAGAATTTTGCCTACAGGATTGTATAGATGGAAGTGCTTGGTTAAGTATTGAATCTTGATTATTATATGGGAAATTAGTGAAACTAAAGCCTTCTGATTGAAAAATTAGAAGGCTTTAATTAAAAGACAAATTATGAAAATACATATTATTTGAAGGAAAGGATATAAATGGAATGAAGATTTTAGAGACAACTAAATTAAAAAAATATTACGGTCAAGAACCAAATGTTACCCGTGCATTGGATGAGGTCGATTTTTCAGTAGAAGATGGAGAGTTTGTAGCGGTGGTAGGAACTTCTGGATCTGGTAAGTCCACCCTGCTTCACATGATGGGGGGACTGGACACTCCAACCAGCGGAACAGTGATTGTTCGGGACAAAGAGCTGTCGAAGATGAACGATGAACAGCTTACCATCTTCCGCCGCCGCAATATCGGCTTTATCTTCCAGAACTATAACCTCGTTCCCATCCTGAATGTGTATGAGAATATTGTCCTGCCAGTGGAGCTGGATGGGGACACGGTGGATCAGAAGTTTTTGGACGAGATCGTTCATCTGCTGGGGCTGGAAGATAAAATGAAAAATATGCCAAACAATCTTTCCGGTGGGCAGCAACAGCGTGTGGCGATTGCCCGTGCCCTGATTAGTAAACCGGCTATTGTGCTGGCCGATGAGCCGACCGGCAACCTTGATAGCAAGACCAGTGCTGAGGTGCTAGAGTTAATCAAGCGTACAAGTTCGGAGTTCCACCAGACCGTAGTCATGATTACCCACAACAACGACATTGCCCGCCTTGCAGATCGGATTGTCCACATTGAGGACGGCAGGATTGTGCAATAAGGAGGTGACAGGTTATGACAGGGCCTTTTAAGAATGATAGCATCACCATAGTAAAGCGCATATCAAATCGAAGTATATCGGCGAATCGAAAAAGAAATATCTTTATTGTTTTGACGATTGCACTTGCAAGCGCATTGCTATCTGCTATTGTCCTCTATGGTTTTGGGGTTATGCAGGAAACGCAGAACCGCAACCAAAAAACAGCGCAGATTATGTATCATGCGATTTCTGAACAACAGGGACAGGAACTATACAAGCAAGAAGAAATTGCGTGGGTTGGAGAATTTTTCAACGCATTTTCTGAACAGGTAAACCATTCAACCGTGAATTTTACTTATGCAAATGCGGATATGTTAACATCCCAAAGTATGCCCTATTCGGGAGATTTACCAGCTTCGGAGAATGAAATTGTAGTGCAGGAATCCTTTTTGGATAGTTTGGGCTATTCAAATGAATTGGGACAGACAATTCAAATCCCCTTTTCTGACGGCACTACCCATGATTTCAAATTGACGGGAATCTTAGATGTGAAAACCGGCGATATTGGGCGCTATACAGCCATTATATCGAAAGAATTAGTAAGACAGCAGTATGGCGACGGAGGCATGATTGATTATTACATTGGGCTGAAAGGCGCTCAAAACATGAGCGAGGAAGAAGCCACCAACTATGCAAACACTCTGGCGCAGCAATTAAAAATTTCCGATGATAATGTGATTGTCCGTTCCACATATTTTAACTTAAAGGACGAAAATCACGGAAGCGATATGCTGTTCTATTTCTTGATCGGTTTTGTAACTTTCATTGGTTCCGGCATTGTGATCTATTCGATTTTTTATATTTCAGTAGCAAGCAGTATCCGTAACTATGGACAGCTTCGCACAATCGGAACAACAAAACGACAGATTAAAAAGCTGGTTTACCGCGAGGGAAAATTACTTGCTGCCATTGCTATCCCGATTGGTCTGGTTATTGGAAATGTGATTGGGTACTTTCTGGTTCCTGCCGGTTGGTACTGGCTGACTACTTTATGTGTGACGGTCGGGGTTGGCCTTTTTGCATTTATTATTGTGATGATTGCCATTCATACTCCTGTAAAAAGAGCTGCGGCAGTATCTCCGCTGGAAGCATTGCGATATTCCGATTATCAGGGGAAAATGAAAGAAAGTTCCGTGCTGCACCGTAAAATAACGCCTGCTTCACTTGCTAAAATGAATCTGTCCAGACAAAAGGCAAAGTCCACTTTAACAATACTTTCTCTTTCACTCGGCGGAGTATTGGTTGTATTGATTTCGACAATGTTAGTTTCCTATGATGGCGTTGCAGAGGCAAGAGGCAGGGCTTTCCCTGTCGGTGAATTTAACATTCAGCTCAACGCAAATCAATCGTGGGACACTGCTGGTATTTCTTTGTCTGGATTGCAGCAAAAGAATTTTCTAAATGCCGATTTTATAAATGCAGTAGAATCTATTGATGGCGTTACAGGAATCAAGCACTGGTATTACACGGACGCAGAATATCGTGTAAATGGTAATTCTGGAAAATGGATTCAGGGCTTTTGCCGAGATGAACAGCAGAATTTGGAGAAAGAGCGAATTGCGGGAACGACTGATTATGATGAACTGGTGGCAGGCAATGGAATTGTCTTGCTTCAAGAGCGTGCCGATCTCTATGATATTGAGGCTGCATTGGGTGATACCGTCGAAGTGAACTATAAAACCGAATCTGGCCAAATTCGCACAAAAACCTATACAGTCATGGGTATTGTGAAAGAATATTCGTATTCCGGCTTTTCAAAATGCTTTACGCTTCCAGAGCAGCTTATGAATGAAGCGACCGGGATAGATTGTACAGGTACTATTTCCGTAATTACAGACACGGAAAAATTCGATATGGTTGAAGCTGCATTAAATCAACTGATAGACAGAAATAGCGATTTGGTTATGGAAACCATAAAAGAAAGTATCACTTATTATAGTGGACTTCAACAACTTTCTTTTGGGGTGTTGTTGATAGTGGCTGTTATTGTTGTGTGCTTTTCTTTAATCAACCTTGTCAATACGACAATCACAAACTTTCTGTCCCGAAGGCAGGAAATTGGAATGTTACAGGCGATTGGTTTGAGTAAAAAGCAACTTATCAAAATGCTGTGTTATGAGGGGGTGATTTATTCAGTTTTTGCTACGCTTGTAACAGTGGTTTTGGGAATTGGACTGGGTTTTCTGTCCGTACAGGTAGTTGTGAAAACGATGAATCCATACTTTTATTATTCATTTCCGTGTCTAATCGTATTGATATATTTGGCTATTTTATTGATGGTGCAGTTTATCTTGATTTCTTACACAATTGGAAATCTGAAAAAGCAATCTCTCGTTGAGCAAATCAGGACGATGGAATGAGATAGGATCGGCGGGGCGGCGTGTGCTGCCCCACTTTTTTCGCCATTTCTCAAAGAAATTTTGGAAATGTCTGAGCGTTGTGATAATTCAGTCTGTTTTTCTGTTGAAATTAAAGCCACCTCGGACATTTATTGGAATTTTAATATTCAGGATACATAATCTAAAAAGCATTAAGTGAACAGGTGGTAGTAGAAGAATAAGGGATATTGAAAGGCAATGTCCAATTAGTAAATAAAAAGTGCGATTTATACAAGAAATATGGAAATAAATATATAAGTGCGATACGATAGACAAACAAAGGATAGCAAAGAAATTTGCGTTCAATGTAGTTATTAATTATGTTTTGCCTAGAGAGGAGGCTTATTTATGACAGAAAACAATGTAAATAACTTGTCTGAAGAAGAAGTTAATGTTTACGGTGACATAGACTATGGATGCGGAAAAGTACAGTTAAAATGTGTTACTGATTGTCCGTTTTCAACGCCGTGGATGACTGAAGATCATTAAAAATTTTTACAGTCGCAGAGTTTGGACTAAAATTAAATTTGTTAGGGAGGTATAACCATGGAAGAACGTAAAACAAAAGAACTTACAACTGAAGAAGTAAATGTGTATATCAAGGATTGTGGTGATATTAAAGTTCATTGTATGAATGATTGTCCAATTAATTCACCATGGATTTCAGAAGAGTATTAATGTTGTAGGTGAGAATAGAAATCACCTTAAATACTACGGCAAGGTAAAATATGGCATAACATAGTTAATAGTGAAGATAAGGAGACTATTCCGTGCATAGGCAATAGTCTCCTTAATTTTAGAAGAAAAGATGAAAAATAAGAAAGTGGTATCCAACTAGGAAAAATAATAAAATAAGCAAGATATGTGACGAAAATGATTAGGAACAAGTATTATCTGTATAAAAGTACGAGAGGTGTTATGAATGGAAGAAAAAAGAACGAATACAGCAGAACTGACTGTGGAGGAAATTAATGTGTATACTGTAGACTGTGGAAATACGAGATATAAATGCATGCATGACTGCATTATGACAATGGATTGTTTGCTTACTTGTGTACAGTAATGTCGAAATGTTAACAGCAGCATCCTTAATGGATGGTGCAATTTATTTTAAGATGGAAAAGTCCACATATATCCAATTCCATAGATTGTCTTAATATAATGATGATTTTCGGTATCAATTCTTTGCCGTATACGGCAGATCATACTATTCAGAGAAGTTTCTTCGACATAATTTCCATTTCTATCCCATAGAGAATATAAAAGATGTTGTCTGGTTAAAACGGTGTTTGGGCTTAAAGAAAGTAGTTTGAGCAGCTTAAATACCAATGGCGTAAAGGAAGTAGTAGTACCTTCAATCACTGCAGTCAAGGAGTCAAAATTTAAAGTTATGTGGCTGTTTTCGTACTTTGCGGCCAGATGATAGTTGGTAAATAAGATATCCAATTTTTTCAGTAAAAGTGCTGGTGATGAGAGAGTCGAATATGAATGGTCGTCGGCACCGGTTTCATAGAAATCCAAAATGATTTGTTCTGGAATATTAGTAGGGCATAAAAACAGAACAATGATGTTTGGGCAGCATTTTTTTGCAGTCTTACATATGGTAAGGCTGTATTTATGTAACATTGTGAAATCCAGGACTAAAGCATTATAAGAGTTAAAGGGTATGCTACTAATTTGCTTTGGTACAGCGGAAATAAAATCGGTATGATTATTTTGTTTTAAGATATTCTCCAGATTTTTCCCTAAGATGGATGGGTTGCCAATCAATAATAGTTTTTTCATAAGCATTTCTCCCTCGTATAAGCACTAGTATATTTAAAAGAAAAGAAATTGTAATATTGTTTGTATAGATTGACTTTTTTCTGGTATAGATGTATGAAATGAGAATGGTAATACTACGAAATACTATGATACATAGTAGTAATACTCTTGAATGAAGTAAAACATGGGTGTATTTAAGTGTAAAATGAGTGTATCGGGAGGTGTACGCTTGTGAATCGAATATCAGAATTAAGAAAAAAATTAGGCTTGACTCAGACAAGACTAGGAGAAGAAATAGGAGTCAGTCAGCAGACAATTAGCAAATATGAAAATGTAGATGAGAATATTTCAGGCGATATGTTACTTGCATTATCCAAATTCTTTAAAGTTCCGGTTGATTATATATTGAGAAAAGATGAAGAAGAACAGCAGAGAGAGCAGGATAACAAAAGAGAAATTATGGAGTTGTATAGGGATATGGATCAGTACAATAGAGATACCTGGATTATTATAGGAAAGCGCTTATTGGGCGGTCAGTTACATAAATACAATGAAGAAAGTATCATAGAAAAAAGACTAAAGGAATAATTTAATAAGATTTCTGCAATAATTCGGCGGTATACTTAAAGTATAATAGCAAATGCTATGAGGAGGTAGAGCATGGGAGAATTATTATACTTTAAGAATTGTGAGGAAAGAAAAAAAGCAGAGGAATTGTTAAAGAAATGTTGGCCGGAAGTATCCTTTGTAGTCATGCGATTAGATATGCAAAATATATTAGAAGAAGAAAGAATTCATTTCGGAAAATGGGATATAGAATTTGAAAAGAAAAGGATGCTTTACGATGGAACGGAAATTGTAATTACTGATTTGCAGTGGGATATTTTACAACTTTTGATGAGTGATTCAGAGTTGAGTTTTTCGATTAAAGAAATTGCATACGCTACGAATATTGGGGTGGATGAAGCCAAAAACTATGTAGAAGATCTGTTAAAAACGATAAAGGAGCAGACGGGTTCTGCAATTGTACAAAAGAAAGAAGAAAGATACGCATTTGTGGAAATTACAGATTAAGTGATGGGGAAAAGCAGTGGATTTTGACACTGCTTTTTTTATGGGAAAAATGATGTATGTTAAAAATATATAAGTTAAAATAGGCAAAGAAAAAAATCAAAATATACAATAGATATGACGAACTTGCTTAAAGTGGTTTATGATGAAATTGATATGGAGCCTTAATGAAGCGGCTAGAATCATCAATCAGGTTAATGATATAGATTCGGTGTTTTTGCCATCCGAATCTGTAAGGCGGGGACCGACGCTGCTGTCCCCGCACCAGACCTCATTGACATGAGGGTGTTCATAGCGGCGCATATCTTTGTTCGATGTCTGCCGCAGTTCCGACTGAAGCCGTTTCATAACAATCAGAAAATCCGGAGAAGTACAGAGAAATGCTTTCGGAAGAGAATGGTTATGAGCATATAGAAGCGGTTCGCAAGGAATAATAATAAAATTCAGCCATTGGGTAAACGGTGGTCAACCAGCTATGATATTAGTCGGTAGAGCCTCTTCAGGTTAGGTAAGATACTCCATGTTCATATAGTGTTTGATTCCCGGTTTAATAGCTTGATAGTATTATTTGTTTGAATTTTTGCCCAGTACTGAGTTGAAAAAGCATATAAGTGAGGGTAGCCTAAGATTGAATATTCCGGACAATTTTCTGTCACCTGTCCAGTGATATAGAAATCACTTTTGAGAATCTATTTTATGTTTTCTAAATTTTTATTTCTATGAGGATATTGCCAAAGGATACTACGCACCGTAGATACGGCAAGGCCTTGACAAATATCCTCATAGAAATGTATTAGTAGTCAAGCACGAAAAAGGTGATTTCCGAGTACCGGAACTTTGATTTCTAAATTTCCGTATTTATTTTATTCCGAGGTGTAACAGAGAAAATGATTCGCTAGAAATGTATGGCACATCTTTGATGCTGCTGGATGACATAATTTTTAGTGTACAATTTAGTCTTTTCATTCTTCACTGGTATTACCACTTTAGTAGTTTTTAGTTTATATTACTATGAAATTTAGGAAAGCGTGACCATTTAGACAAAAAAAATGACGTTTTATACATAAAATATAGCGAAAAATAAATAGGGTGGCATAATGTAATTATTAAATGATTAATAAGAATTGAGGCAATGTAAATGCATAAGATAGCAGTTATAGATTCCATGATTTGTAATTCTTTAGTTTTAAAAGATAAGGGAAAGATTCTATATTATTGGGTGAAAAATCAAGAAATTCATAATGCGGAAGAGAACATTATAGATATCTTCGAGACGCATGGAACGGAGGTTATTAATAACATTTTGTATGAGTGTAATGATGTGCAGATCCTTGCCATTAAAGTATTAGAGGAAAATGGTAAAGGAAAAGTTTACGATTTACTTGAAGCGTTGAAGTTTTGTATTACTCAGAAGGTTGATGCTATCAATATTAGCCTAGGTATTCAAACGGATAACCATAGATTAATTTCTAAAATGGAGGAACTATGTAGAAGGGCAGTGAATCAAGGAACTACAATTGTTGCCGCAAATAATAATTACGGTTCCAATAGCTACCCAGCAGCGTTTGATTTTGTTGTTTCTGTATCTACAGAAATGCGGTCTAAAGAATACACATTTTTTAATAGAGATAGGAATGAAGTCTGTTTTTGCTCACCATATATTTTTTCAAAAGGGAAAAATATATATGAGATTAAAAGAGGAAATAGTTATCTTTGTGGTTATGTAACAGGGGTGTTGTGTGCGGGAAAGAAAATGGTCAAAGATCCTATTGAATTTTTTTGGGATAAAAAAATCACTCGAAAATATTATATTAATCCATTTTCAGATGATGCATTTGGTAAAAATACGGTTTTAATATATTTTGAAGATAATCCGTTTGACATATTTATAGAAAAAAATATTAAGCCTTTTTTAAAAAAAATGAAATGGGATCAGATAACTGGAAGCATAAATTTTGAAGTTAAAACTATTATATTGGGGACTATTGGATTGCCTGTAACAGGAATGTTTAAAAAGGAGCTTTTAGAAAGGATAATACGATTATGTAATGTTTATCATACTCAGATTTATACAGTTGTCCCTATTTTTAATATGAAAGAAAGATATGACATAAGCAAAGAGTATGGAATTGATATAAAAACGATTTATATTTAAAGGGTGGAGAACTATGGATTGTACATTATATTTGGCAGATAATTGTAATTTGGAATGTACCTATTGTTATGAAGGACATCAAAAAGGAATGGATAGGATATCTAAAACAACTGTAGAGAAAGCAATTGATTTTTTGGAACAAATAAATACAGACAGAGAGATTGATTTGACTTTCTTGGGTGGTGAACCAATGTTAAACAAAGAAATGATGTATTATGCGGTTGAATACTCTAAAAAGAAATTAGTTAAATTTAACTACATAATTACTACAAACGGAACATGTTGTGATAAAAAGGATATTGATTATATGCATGAAAATGGGTTTAAAGTTTCTTTAAGTATAGATGGAGATAGAAGAACCCATGAATTAAATAGAAAAATAAAAGGAAAAGATGACGCTGGAAAGACTTACGATATAATAATCGAAAATTTAAAATATATGGTGAAAAATAGTTTTCCTGTTATTATACGAATGACTGTAACTTGTAATAATGTCCAATACCTATATAGCAATGTATTATATTTTTATAATATGGGCGTGACAAAACTGGATATTGAATTCAATGAATTCGAAGAATGGAAGATTCATTCGCTTCAACTATTAGAGCATGAATTACAAAAATTAGATTTTTGGTATTTATCTAATGGCGATAAAATCAAATATTTAAGTTTATTTGATGGTAAAATTACCTTTTTTATAGCTAAAAGAAAGGTGCAATTTTGTAATGCTGGTAGAAAGAGTCATTTTGTGATCAACAGTAAAGGAGAGTTTTATCCTTGTAATTATGTATGTAATCAGGAACAATGGAAAATCGGAAATTTGAAAACTGTTTTTGACGAAAAAAAGTGTTTCAATAATATTAAGTTACATATTGAAAAGCAATCTAAATGTACAGAATGTGAAATAAATTTTGCATGTGTTGGAGCACGTTGTGGATTTAAAAACTTTAATTTGACGGGATTTTTAAATAAGCCGAATGATAATTTGTGTAACTTAGAAAAAATTTTGTATAAACATAATGAATTAGTTTTCGCCGAGATGTATAGGAGGAAGGATGCTAAACTAATGAATCTTTTAGAATATGCATTAGTAAAAGGATATCCTTTGACAAACTGGATGATTGAACTTATGGAGCAAGAGAAAGAATGTTAAAAACTTATGAAAAGAATGGAAAAACGATTATTCTGGATACTAAATCAGGTAATTGGGTTAGAATGAATACAGTGTTTTATGAAACAAATAAAAATAGTAAAAATTTCCATAAATTATTGGAAGAAAGATATTTTAAGAATAGTAATGTATGTGAAGAAAAAATTGATACGATTTATCTTTCAGTTACTAGAAAATGTAATTTGAATTGCAAATTTTGTAGTGTCAGTTCAAATAGCAATGTTGATACGACAGAAGAGCTTAGTGTTGAAGAAATAAAAAGTAAGCTACCTGCTTTACTTGGTAGACAAATAAGAAAAATTGTTATTACGGGTGGCGAGCCTTTAATAAAACAAGGCATAATAGATATACTGGATTTTGTTAAAAGGATGGCTCCTGAAAGCAAAATAATTTTACAAACTAATGGATTGTTGATAGATGAGCAAACTATTTCTTACTTACAGAATTATGTTAGAGTAATTGAAATAAGCGTAGAGAATATTGTACAAAATAAAGAATTACAGAATAAAATGGAAAAGATATTTCAGATGATAGTAAACAGAAATATTTCACTATCTTTATCCTATGTTATCACTAAAGAAAATATTAAATACTTACAAAAATGTCTTAGGCTAGTGGAAAAATTTAATACATATTTTTCTTACAGAATAGTTGAACCTTTGGGAAAAGGTAAAGAAATATTGGAGCAATTTGATGATAAAAAAGCATATAGAACTGCATTAGAAATAGAGATAAAAGTATTAAATTTTATAATTGAAAATAAATTATGGAACTATTATTTGGTTGATAGTGAAAAAGGTGGATTGTTACCTAAGGGGACATGTGGAGCCTATGCGGATATCCTGGCAATACAACCAAATGGCGATATATATCCTTGCATTAATATTACAGACAATAGGTATAAATTAGGGAATATGAAAAATGATTCTATAATACAGTTAAAACAGCTATTAATTAGAAATGAAAAAAGAGATAGGATCAAGGATTATTTTAATATTGAACATAAGGATATGTGTGAAGGGTGTTTCTATCAATATTTTTGTAATGGAGTTTGTACAGCACATACTATTGGATATTCAAAATGCATGACAAATTATTGCTGCTATGTTTGTAAAGTTCGGAAAACTTTTTTGGATTTTGAAATGTTTCACGCAGATAAGAGATTAAGTGTCAAAGATTATATTACATTAAAACATAAGTATTATGTAGATATGTTTAATCAAGATGAGGGACAGTAAATGGATGAAAAAATTATATAAAAAATATTTTTCTTTATTATTGTTATCACAAAAGAAAAATGTAATGGGACAAATAAGCTTTATATTTTTAGGCAGCTTAGTTACAACAGCAATACCGGTAATACATCAAATAATAATTAATAATATATTTGACTCAAAGCAGTTTTCTTTATTTTTCGCATTTATTATAATAATGTTTATTTTGTATTTATTGCAATGTTGTTTTAGCCTATTGCATGATTTTTTTCAAGCAAAAGTAGAAGCAAATATAAAATATCAATTGAGAGATCAATTAAATATTATTATTTCAAAAAAGAAGTACGAAGAATATTTAAAGGTAGGAAATGAAAAAGTTGTAAGTAGATATAACAATGATACAAATGTTATAGCAAATCATTTAAGTAGTGATGTTTTTGATCTATTAGAACAAGTATTAATTTTATTATTAGCAGTATATATGATATGTAGAATTAGTATAGCGTTGCTCCTCTGCATGATTCTTATATTATTGTTATATTATGTAGTTAATAAGAAAATAGGGCATATACTGCAAAGTGCTATAAAAAAATTATTTACTTTTCGGGAGGAGTCTTTGGGATGTTTTACTGAAAATTATAATAATAATTTCTTGGTTAAAATATACAATTTATATAGTTGGATAGAGAAAAGATTTCAAACCGTCTATAAAAATGAATATAAACAAAAAATCAAAACAGATATGATTTATTCCGCAAATATAAATATAACCAAATTCATTGTTAATAGTTTGATTGTTTGTAGTTGGATATTTGGCGGATATTATCTTAAAAATGGTCAAGGTAACATTGGTGATGTAGTTGCATTAACAGAATATGTAGGCTTAGTAGTTTCACCATTCTTTTATTTTAGCCAGTTTAATAATAAGTTGCAAGAAGCAAAAACTTCTATAAAAAGGATGGACGAGGAGTTTATAAGCCCTTCAGAGGAGCTTGATGAGGGAAAGTCGTTATCTGAAATTTCTGATATAAAAATAGATGACTTAAAATTTAACTATAAGCCAGAGGGATTTGCATTGCATATTAAATTTTTAAATATGAAAAAAGGCGAAATCATTGGATTGAAAGGAGAGAGTGGTTCAGGAAAAACTACAATAGTAAATTTGTTGATGCAACTATATTTAGTGGATCATGGCAATATATATATAAATGGCATAGATTGTAGAGAGTTTAAAATTAAAGATATAAGAAATAAGATAGGCTATGTTTCACAAAAAAGTTACTTTTTTGAAGATACCATTAGAGAAAATTTATTTGGAGATTATCCGTTAGAAGAGATAGAACTTTTAGCAAGTAAATTAGATATACAAGAAGATATAAAGCGTATGGAAAATTCATATGGATATGTTCTTAAAAAAAATGGCAGTAACATATCTGGTGGTCAACAGAAAAGGATTGATATTTTGCGTGTTTTGTTAGCTGAAAAAGATGTTTTAATATTTGATGAAGCTACTGCAAATCTAGATAGAAAGAGACGTGATGACTTCTTTAATGTAATCATGGAGTTAAAAAAAGAAAAAATCATTATTATGATAACGCATAATGACTTAGAGTTGAACTTTTTTGATAAGATATATAATGTATAGGAAAGGAAAATAGTATAGCTATTAGGTAGAATGTATATATGATAAGAATAACTTTAGAAATTAATAGAAAATGTAATTTACGGTGTAATTATTGTTATATAACGGAAAAAAATGATGAAGAGATGTCTTGGGAAACGGCAAAAAATAGTGTCGAGTTTGCTATCAACAAAATTAAAGATATGAACCATACGAAACGGGTAATTAGAATTGATTTTTTAGGTGGTGAGCCACTGTTAAGTTTTGACCTTATTAGGCGTGTAGTTGAATATTCTAGAAAACGCGGTGAAAAAGAAAAAGTAAAGTTTAATTATGCACTTACAACCAATGGAACAATATTTGATAAAGAGTTACTTGATTTTTTTGTAGAGAATAAATTTTCTTTAAAAATTAGTCTGGATGGTAATCCTGATATTAATGATATGGATCGGAAAACTATAACAGGTGCGGGGAGTTACTATTTAGTAGAAAAAAATTTGCAGTACATAAAAGAATATGAAAGACGTACAGATAAATTAGTTCAAGTTTCAAGTGTTCTAACGCATAATAATTATAAATCATATTATAGTACTCTGAAATTTTTTGTTGAACAATTGGGAGTCAAATATATAGATTTGGGATTTAATAGTAATGAAATATGGGGTGAGTCAGAAATACGAAAAATTACAAAGATTTTTGAAGAAATTATTCTATATTTCATAAACTGTGCAGGAACTCCTAATGAATTTGTTTTTGGATTTTTGGAAGATAAAATAAAAGGAATAGATAATATTTATAGACCATATTCATGTGGAGCTGGAATTTTATCATTTTATATATCATATTCAGGAAATTATTTTCTATGCCCAGCTAGTTTAAAAGATGAATATTGCCTAGGAGATGTTAATGCAAAGCATAGTGAAACAGATTTTATGAAACTTATAAAAAAGGCCTATGGTATGAAACGGGTTCAAAATAAAAAATGTCAATTATGCAAAATGGAACCATATTGTACTGTGAAAGGTTGCTTTATTAATAATCTCTTAGAGAATAATTCAATTATAGTACCATCTAATAGCTTATGTACAAGAAAAAAGTTATTTGGTGAGATAATTAAAAAATATTATTTTGAAATTAAAGATATTAAGAAAAAGTTTGCCTACATAGCTATCTAGATATTTTCCAGTACTTTAGGGCTGGTAAATATAAATAAATTAATGTAAAGGAGGGAAAACCATGGAAGAACTGAAAAGAGAAACACAGGAAATCGCTTTGTTGGAAACTTTTGACGAAGAAATTGAAGGTTATGGAGATTGTGGAGATTCAGACGAAAATTACAGATGCAAAAAAGATTGTATTTTTCTCCATAATGCAGTAATTTCAGCAGTTGGATAACAAAACGATAGTGGAGGAACAAAGATGATATGCTTTGTTTCTCCACTTTATATGATTAAAAATAGAATATAAGCATAAATCACAGGCACATACAAACTAAATTAAATATGTTAACCAGTGAACGTGTGCTTTTAAATGAATTTTTATTAAACTTGCAGTTATGAAAAATTGTGATCTTGATAAAAATGGAAATACAGTATATTTAAAATATGAATTCTACTATGAATCTGAAACTCTTATCGATGTCGAACGAAAAGTAGTAGTATTTTCTTTTTATAAAACACAGTAACTATACTAATTTAGTATTTAGATTGTGGTGTGAGTCTATATAAACTATTATATTATGAGGTGACAATGATATGGAACTTTTTTTAAAAAATGTATCAAAAATTTATAGAAATGGTGAAAATGTTACATATGCCCTTACACAAGTTGATTTAGAGATTAAGCAACGGAAATTTGTTGCTATTACAGGGGATTCAGGAAGTGGAAAAACTACACTTTTAAAGTTAATAGGCGGAATAGAAAAGGCTTCTGAAGGGGAAATATGGCTAGATAAAACCAATATTACGAATTTGACATCAGAACAAAGAGTAATTTATAGAAGAGAAAATATAGGATTTATTTTTCAGGATTTCAATTTAGTTGAATTTCTAAATGTGCAAGACAATATTCTTTTACCTATTAGTTTGGTAAATGGGGATATAAATAAGGAAAAATATACATATTTATTAGAAACATTAAGAATATCTAAATTAGTAGGAAAATATCCTAATACACTCTCCGGGGGAGAAAAACAGAGGGTTGCAATTGCAAGAGCACTATTAATGCAACCTCGATTGATTTTAGCAGATGAGCCAACAGGAAACTTAGATAGTAGAAATACAGAAGAAGTATTTTGCTTATTAAAAAGATTATCTGAAGAATTTGAACAGACCACTATAATGATAACACATGATCTTAAATTAGCAGATAGATGTGATAGAGTATTAACAATGAAGGATGGTAGGTTATATGATTAAAAATAATGTCGCAAAGAAGTTGGGGAAAGAATTACTGAGATATAGAAAAAAGCAGTATATTATTTTGAAGATACTTATAGCTCTGCTGGCATTGTTTGAGTCATCTATTCTTGTAATTGTATATAATGAATCTTATGTTTTGAGTAATGGAAAAGACTTTGAAATTGCTATAATAGGTCTTTTTGTTCTGTGGCTTTTATTTTTATTAACATATTATTCAATAGAGTATATAAATCTATACATTGATAGAAAAAATTTTTACAATCTTTTTTTAATAGGTTTTATGGAAAAAGATATCCTTCAAGTGATGAAATATTTCGGAAAGTGTGTCACTACTAAATATGCGTTAATAGGCGGTGCATTAGGAATAGGATTGGGTACATTATTGACGTGGAAGTATAAACATATTGGTGGCTTATTTATATCGATATTATTGTTAATTATAATGTATATCACTCTACAAATTGCTACGAAAAAGTGTGTAAAACGAGTTTGGAAATTAAAAGATGTGAAAACCAAGATAAAAAAGGAGCAAAAAAGAACTTATATAGAAACATTAAATTTGAGAAAAATATCACTAAAATATATGCTGTATAATAAAAATAGAGTTTGGAAGATGAATATATTAATTCTAATAAGTGGTTTAATTCTTACTTTTGCTATAACAATGATTCAATCTATAAGTTTAAATAAATATATAGCCAATACTTGGGGGGATAGTGATTATAAAATTATTTTAAACAAAAAAGGAAATACATCAGGGGATTATCATTATTTGCAAATAGATAATCCATTGACTGAAGAATTGCTAGATGATATTGAGAAAACAGAAGGTGTAGAAGATGTAATTCCAAACTATTCAATTCAAGCTGTAATTGAATTAAAGAATAAGGAAATTGAAACAAGAATAAGAGAAATAAGCGATGAAATATTGATTGAAAGAAATATAAGGAGTTTACAGGACGAAGTTGTAATTAGTGTGAGATCTGATTATTTTGAGCAAATAAGTAATCAGATAAGAAATGGTATGATTTCAGTTGAATATTTTGATGGTGATGAGAAGAAAAATGTAAGTTTAAAAGTAAAAGATATTTTTATAGATGATACACAAGCAACGAGGATATATGCTTCAAAAGAATGTATAAAAAAAATGGTAAGTAAAAGTTCGCCCATCCTTTCTTTCTATGTTTACGGGCAAGAAACCGATGTAGTCCAATCACAGATTGAGAAACTTATTGACGGGAAAACACTGGAACTCCAATGTAAGAAAAACTATGTTATTGAAACTGAAAAAAGTTTTGATGTAATACGAATAGGTATTGTTTCAATTATGGTTATATTAATGCTGTTTTCTACTTCAGTTTTGTTAAATTCAAAATTGATCAATCTTATGGTACAGAAGCAAGATTTTGATGTATTGCAGAATATTGGTATGACTCACTCAGATATAAAAAATGTTATTTTGGTAGAGGATTTAATATGTAGTAGTGTAACTTCCGTTTTTGCATATATAATGGGTATCGCATTAAGCAATTTTACCTGTGATAGATTAGAAAAAATGGGGAGTACATTTTGGGAGTTCCACTTTAATATAATTAGTTTGTTAACTGTAGGTTTACTGTTAGGAGTTCTAACATATATTGAAATTAAATTTTATAATAAAATAGTTATTAGTGCCGGTAAAAATGAAATTAAGGAGTAATTATTATGGATGAAAGACATTTTAAAGAGAGAACACCAAAGGAAACAATAAGTATACTTAAAGAAATCTTAAAGAGAAATAATATTACTTTGAAAGAAATATGGTCAGAGAAAAGTACAGTAGATACATATTCATTGCGTTTGGTAATAGAAGGGACTGATATTGGAACAAATGGTAAAGGTATCAGTAAAGAACTAGCAACAGCCAGCGCATATGCAGAATTTTTTGAAAGATTTCAAAATAGAGCACTAGCGGATTTTAAATTTCAAAAATGTCATGATTTTTTTGTGACAAAAGATGAAGTGATTAAAAATGGTGAAGAGTTAATATGTGACAATACAGAATTTATTAATCAATATATGAATATGATTGGTTTAGGAGATGAATCTATTCAAAACAAGATAAAGTGGTTAGAAACAAGAGAAATAAGAGATCGCCTTGAATATGGGTTAGATAAAGAGTATGTAACATTACCATATTTTAATGCTTATAACAATAGTGTAGAATATTTGCCATACTCCATATGTAAAATGTTATATAGCAGTAATGGAATGTGTGCGGGAAATAGTATAGAGGAGGCGTTAGTTCAAGGTATTTCAGAAATTATAGAAAGATACGTACAAAAACGGCTTATATTAGAGGCTCCTACATTACCTGATATACCAGAGAATTATTTAAAAAAATTTCCTTATGTATATGATCGATTTAGAAAAATGAGAGAAATAAAAGGATACGATTTTTATTTTAAGGACTGTTCTTTTGGTGGGAAATATCCAGTTGCTGCGCTCGTGATAATAAAGAAGGGAACGGGGAGTTATGGGCTAAAAATAGGTTGTCATCCAAATTATGGAATAGCAATGGAACGTGCTATTACAGAGAGTACTCAGGGGCAAGATATCATAGGCTTTTGTAATAGAAGTCATTTGGATTTTAATAATCATAATGTAACAAATGAGAAAAATATTATAAATAGCTTTAAAGCGGGTATTGCACAATATCCATACCAAATAATAGGTAAAAATCCTAGCTATGAATTTGTTGAAATGCCTGATATGGAATGGGCAGACAATAAGAACTTGTTACAATTGTACGTAGAGAAGATTAAAACTGCTGGATATACTATATACATTAGAAACGAATCGAAATTAGGATTTACATCTTTGCAAGTGATTATCCCTGGAATTTCAGAGGTTATTACTCCCAACGAAAATATTATTAAGGCCTATAACACCAGATTATACTTGAATAAATTTTTGAAAGAACCGCAGTCTATTAAGAAAAAAGAGTGTAATTATTTTATTTCTACTATAAAATTTTTTAGTGGGTTAATATTGGAAGATTCAATTAGTTCAAGATATGCGGATAGATATGATTGTAGTAATATACCTGGCGATAATATTCAATCAAGTAGTGAGTATTTTGCCTTGTTATGCTATGTGTATTTAGGAAAGTATCAAGAGGCCGCAAAGATGTGCAAAAGGTTAATTAATAATGCGAAAATTTTTAGAGCAGATTCAAGGCAGAGTACATATTATAATGCGCTGTATTATTATTTAACAGCCAGATATAATAGTGAATCGCATAAAAGTGCGTTAGAGTACTTAAAAATATATTTTGATGATGATGTGTGTATGGAGATAGATGAGGACTATAAAGAGAATAAAGAAATTATACGTAAAATATATCCAAGCTTAGAAGAAATTCCTGAAAAATATAAGATAAGTGACAGAAACTATAAAAGTATTAATAATTTATATGAAAGTTTATGTGAAATAGTTATTAATCAAATAAGTCTGAAAGAAATTATTCATTAAGTTATTACTATAGTAAGTGCAAAATATTGCTACGTTATTCATAAATTATGCTTGCATCTAAATGATGATAGATGCAGGTATTTTACTCTATTTTAGTTTTGGTAGTTATCTTTTGCCATCTCAACCATAGTATACACAATAGAACTGACAGTGACTCCCTTAGGATTGGCTATTCTCAGATACACCTGACGGAGCAATTGCAAACACAATGTATCTTACGATTGTCGAAATGGCAAAAGCATACGATTTGAATCTGTATGAATATCTACAGTTCCTGTTAAAACATCGACCGAACGAAAATATGTCAGACGAGGAGCTTGATCACCTGGCTCCATGGGGCATAGATATTCAAGAACAATGTGGTATTAAATTGAGTAAAATGTTAGTCTTCCAGAATTCTATCTAGCAATTGGATTCTGGAAATGTGTTTGGGTATCCAAGAACTAGGCGCTTACATATTATAAACCAAAGATATATACGCTTGAAGAAATATGTTTTGTGAGGATAGTTGATTATATCGGATCACTTTGAGCCATGAACCGGATTTTGAGGGTTCTTCCGCAAAATTCTGTATTTTATAAACTTAAAAAGCAAAAATCCAATACCCATCTTTGATTCTGAAATTCGTATTCAATTCAAAACGGAGAGAGCTACTATGGAAAAAGATTATTTACCTCAGAATCAGTAACAGAAAGACATCCAGACAAAATGTGTGATGCCATATCAGACGCCATATTGGATGCTCTTATGGAGAAGGATCCGATGAGCAGAGTGGCCTGTGAGACTGCAATTACAACGGGTATGGTATTAGTGATGGGAGAAATTACGATTAATGCGTATATAGATATGCAGCAGGTGCTAAGAGAAACGATCAAAGAAATTGGTTATGACAATGGAGATTATGGATTTGATGCACATACCTGTGCCGTCTTAACGGCAATTGATGAGCAGTCAGCAGATATTGCTTTGGGTGTGAATAAGGCATTGGAAGCAAAAGAACACAAAATGTCAGAAGAAGAGCTTGATGCAATTGGTGCTAGGAATCAGTGTATGATGTTTGGTTACGTATGTGACGAAACGAGGGAATATATACATATCCCATTTATCTGGCGCATAAGCTGGTTCGGCGCTTATCAGAAGTGCGAAAAGATGGAACTCTTCCGTATCTTAGACCAGATGGAAAAAGTCAGGTTACAGTAGAGTACAGTGAAGATGGGGGACCATTACGACTGGAAGCAGTGGTATTATCTACACAGCATAACCCAGAAATAACGCAGGAGCAGATACATACAGACATTAAAAAATATGTATTTGATCCAATTCTTCCGGCAGATATGGTAGATGATGAAACGAAATTCTTTATCAATCCAACAGGACGTTTTGTAATCGGCGGACCTCATGGGGATAGTGGATTAACAGGACGTAAGATTATTGTAGATACTTACGGTGGATATGCACGTCATGGTGGCGGTGCTTTTTCCGGTAAGGACTGCACAAAAGTAGACCGTTCTGCAGCTTATGCGGCTCGTTATGTAGCAAAAAATATTGTGGCAGCAGGATTGGCAAAGAAATGTGAAATTCAGCTCTCCTATGCGATTGGTGTTGCACAGCCAACTTCAATTATGGTAGATACATTTGGAACTGGGAAAATTTCAGATGAGGAGCTGGTAACAATAATAAGACAAGAATTTGATCTTCGTCCAGCCGGAATTATAAAAATGCTGGATCTTCGCAGACCTATTTACAGGCAAACAGCCGCTTATGGACATTTTGGAAGAGATGACCTGGATTTGACATGGGAACGTTTGGATAAGGTAGAAGTATTGAAAAATTATTTAAAAAAATAAGAGACTAAGGAGCATTGTATATGAAGTTATATAAAAAAGGAATTGCCTGTTTTTTTGCCTTTGCAATCATGCTTGTATTCTTTATGGGAAATTCAGATACGATATATGCAGAAGAAATAAAAACGTCAGATCTTTACAATAAATATATTACAGTGGAAGGAAAGAATATGCGTATTGTTATGTATGGAAATATGAATGAGAATGGAACCAATTTCGCAGATATGACAAAAACGACTTTGGTAATGTTACCGGCTTTGGGTGTACCTTCTCCTCATTTGTATTTTAAACCTTTGGCACAATCGTTGGAACAAGACTTTAATATTGTGATTGTAGAGCCATTTGGATATGGGCTTAGTGATTTGGCGGAAACGGATAGGACAGTTCCCAATATAAATAGAGAAATAAATGCAGCGTTGGAAATCCTGGGTATTCGAGAGTGTGTACTTTTGACTCATTCTATTTCAGGAGTATATGGTCTTGAGTTTATGCAGACCTATCCTGAAAAAGTAAAAGGTTTTATTGCTATTGATAATACGGTATACGATAAAGAGTTAGCAGATGCTATAGCCATGGAAAAAGAGTATATGTTGAAAGGAATTGATGAATTTCAAGAACTCAGAAAATTTTTTCCTTCTATAGAAGAATTTCAATTAGAGCTAGAAAGAAATCCTGAAAAATATGGAGCTGCTTTGCCAGAAATTACAGGATATACATATTCCGAGAGTGATAAGTCAGAATATGTAAAGGCATATTCTTTAAGCAGTAATGAAACAATCCGAAATGAAGTGAATAATATGGATCAGAATTTATTATCCATAAAAGGAGAGAACTTCCCAACTGCTTTGCCGGTTTTAACCATGATTTCTTCAGAGAATGTGGAAAATATTCCGGCATGGAAAAGTGGACATGAAAATCAATTGGATTTTAGCTCTGGAAATCATCAGTTATATGTAGTAGAAGGAGGTCACTATATTTGGTATACCAACCTTACACAGATCGTACAACATATAAATGAATGGGCAATGGCAAATCAGTTTTAAAAGGAATAAGCGGTTTTGTTATATACATAAAGAAACGAAAGGGAGTGTGCTTTGGAGAAGGCAATCATTACAGAAACATTTGGGACAAAAAAGGTTGTAGCAGATTTGCTATATAATTCTATGGGGGAAGAATCGGAATTTAGGATATATCCAGATTATCGCAAAATTTATAGGGGAAAGACGGAGATTGTTTTATCAAAGGCTGAATACGAACTATTTATCCTTTTATCTGGAAGACCAGGGGTGATCTTTACAAAGGAAAAGATATTTAAAATTCTATACAATGAAGAAGTACCAGAGAGTATTGATAATATTATTTATTGTTTGGTATCCAGTATGAGAAAGAAAATTGAACCGGAAATAAAGAAGTGCCAGTACATTAAAACAGTAAGAGGAGTTGGATATAAATTTGAAGGAAAAAAGATAGATGTCTTTCCCTGATAACAACGAAAGAGGCAGAGGAGAAAAAAATCCCCTGCCTTTTTTGTTGCTTTTTTGTGTTCTTCTACGTACAGAAGTAGTAAAAGGTATCTCTCAAAAAGTATGCTTTTTGATGGGAGATGTAATAGGCTATTTTTTTATTTCCAAAAAGTATATAAGAAGGTTTTGAGATATGCCAAAATATTTTAAGACTTTTTGGGAATGTATAAAGGGGGATACGTATGGCATATTATGGGTATCACAGAATCAGTACTAAGGAACAACACTTGGACCGAGGTATTATAGAAATAAAGAGGTTCTGTGAAAATCAGAAAATTAAACTGGAAAGTATTTTTACAGATAAGATAACCGGTAAAAATTTTGACAGACCACGTTATACCGTTCTTGTGGAAGATGTTTTACGGGGAGGGGATACCCTGATTATTACAGAGCTGGACAGACTTGGCAGGAACAAGCAGGAGATTTTAAAGCAGCTACGGTTTTTAGAAGAAAAAGGGGTTCGGGTAATGGTATTGGAACTTCCTACCACGTTGTTTGATCTGTCTCAGATGGAAAATAATCTGGCAAAGATGATGATAGAAACAATCAATAATATGATGATTGAACTCTATGCATCCATGGCACAGGCAGAGATGGAGAAAAAGGAGAAGCGACAAAAGGAAGGTATGGAGGCAAAAAGGCTTCGGGGTGAATGGGATGAAGTAGGAAGACCACGGGCTATAGAACAGGAAAAGTTTAACCAGGAATTTATGAGGGTGGTACAAAAGAAGGTAACACCGACACAACTGCAGCGGGAGTTGGGGTTAACTTCTTCTACCTATTATCGGTATCGGAAAAACTTTTATGAAAATTTTCCGGAATTTCTTCAATCTGTATAGGAATGAGGTAATTACTAAGTAAAAGAAAAATTTAAGGAGGCAGATGTTATGAGTGAACACAGAGAAGGAACATTGTTTTATGATACTGAAACAGGGCGGTATGATATACGTTTTGATTTGGAATCTTTTTATGGAGGGCTACATTGTGGGGAATGTTTTGATGTAAAGGTGAAAGATGTTTGGGTTCCGGTTCGAATTGAAATGGGAGATGACTGGTATCTGGTTGGATTGAATGTGTCGAGATTAGATGGACTGAGAGTACGTATGTAAATAGGAGGATAAGCCTGATGAGGGGAAGTGCAATGAGAGAAAGTGTTACGGATGTTCGCATTATACTGGAATGCTTACAGGAAGCATATCAAATGGAAGGGGATATGGTACGGTCCGGGAAAAATATTCATGCGACTATGATATATCCATTTGTCCGTATGCTGCAAGAAAGGTGTAGGGATTTAACAGAGGAACAGATACATAAGACACTTTGGAAAGAATATGAGATTTCAGGGGCAGACAGGATGTTTGTGGAGAGGGCTTCAAAGATTTTAGAGCCATACAAAGGAGAAACGGAAGATGAGAAATAGTACAATGGAATATAAAGTAAATCAAGCCTATGAAGAACTAAAGCGTTTAATACAGTGGAATCCGGATAGTGAAGAAAAATTTTTACAGAAAATGGTATGTTTATTGTTACCTGGACAAAGAAAATGTTGGCCAGAGGCTATCCGTGATTTGAGGCAATCTTTTGAAGCTGAGCAGGGGATGATATTTGTTGAAAAATACAGAGGAAAACTGGAATGGCTGAATAGCATATCTTTGGCAGAACTACAAAGAAAGATAGGAGAAATTTATTTTGTTGATCATTACAAGATGATAGCAGATCAATTCCTATATAAAAAGGATTTTGAAACTTCCTTATTTTTGAGAATTGCAATGGAAACAGGGATAAGAAGTGCAGATATTCCATGTATAGAATGGTCCTGTATGCATGGAAAAACTATTATTTTGGAAGAAACCAAAAGAGGAGATTTGTACAAAAAACTTAATGGAACGTTCCCTAAGATTTCGGCTCAGTCGTTGCGGATTATGAAATTATTATATAGGAAGCAAGGAAAAATATTTACAAAATCAAAAGAGTACTATGTTCGCAAACTTTCATGTGCATGGGGAATTCCTGGATTTCATATCCATAGCTTTCGGAATTACAGGAGAAGGATAGAAAGGGGAATTTCAGTAGGTGTACAAGTTTCAGATATAATTCCAGTGTAGCATAGAGTTTTTTAAAGTATCTAATCAAATTCCAACTAGGCGAAAAAAAACACAATCTACGCAGAAAATATAGAAAAAATTTATATTATGGGGTACTAATTAAGTATCAAATATATTTATAAGGAGGAAGCGAACATGAATGGAATGCAAAAAATGTCACAAAAAGAAATGGAAATGGTAACGGGAGGTAAATGTAATTCTGATTATGGCTATTTTTTCTGTTGCCCAGCTAATGCAGATGACATGGTGGCTACAATTGAAAACTTGATGAATTCCGGACAGAAAAATAAGGCAAGCAAATACATTCAGTTTTGTTATGAAGATTGTGGATATTAAAATATCTGCGGATTAAGGATTAAGGCACAAATAAAGGGGCGAGCTTGTATCGCCCCTTTATTTATTAGGGAGATGGTGAAGACATGAAATACAGATGTGTAAAACAATATGATTCTACAGATTGTGCGGGAGCCTGTCTAGCAAGTATAGCATGGTATTATGGGAAAAAGATGTCTGTGATAGAATTAAGCGAAGCTTTAGAAACCAGCAGAGAGGGAACGAGTGTTTGGAATATTTGTCAAGTTTCTGAAAAAATAGGACTGTTGGCATCAGCATATAAAAAAACTAAAGAATTCAAAGAAAAAGAATTAGAGTTACCATGTGTTGCACATGTATATCAAGAAGATGGTTTGTCACATTTTGTTGTAATTTATAAAATAAAGAAGGATAGTATAGTTATTGCGGATCCATCTGTTGGTATCGTAGAAGTGGATAGAGAGAAATTCTTTGATTCTGAGTTTGGAGAAAATTGCCCATATTTTTGGACAGGTGTTATTATTATATTTCAAAAAACAGAAAAATTTTATCAAAAAAATGAAAGTATACAAGGTAATGAGAATAAATTTGCGGAATTGATTAAAAAAGAATGGAAGAGAACAATCTATATTATGTTACTTTCTGGGATATCAATGGGAATTTCCATTATCACCTCTTTTTACTTTGGAACTCTGATAGATACAGTTATTCCAAATAGATTGATCTATAGTTTAATATTTATGACACTAATGGTTATTTTAATGTTACTGGTTAAAACGATTGTAGATTGGGGGAGAGCAAAGATTTCATTAAATATTTCAAAGTCCTTCAATTTAGAGCTTAGTCTTAAATATTATAAGCATTTACTCGATTTAAAGGTGGAGTCTATTGAAAAACGTAAAAATGGTGAATTTATTTCAAGGTTTCAGGATGTTATTAGGGTTCAAGAGGCTTTGGTAAGCAGTATATTGGTTCTACCAATTGATATATTATTTATAATTGCAGTAAGCATTATTTTATGTATATTGAATATTAAAATTTTTACTGTAGTTGTTATAATGTGTGTTGCATATATTTTGGTTATGGTAGGGTTTAGAAAACATTATACTGTTTTGAATTCAAAAGAAATGTCTAGAGAGGCAAGAGTGACTGCACATTTAATTGATTCTATTGAAGGAATTTTGACAGTTAAAGCATATACCTATAATGGGACAATCTTTGATAATGGAAAAAAGAAAATAGAAAAATGGCAGGATACGATTTTAGAGCTAGGAAGTACAGAAAATTTACAGTCAGCTATAAAAGTTTTAATAGGTGGTGTGGGGGAAATTATTGTGTTGTGTTTTGGAGCTTTTGAAATTATCCGTAATAACTTATCCATAGGAGAATTGGTTACGTATAATATTTTGATTGGGTATTTATTAACACCAGTTAAAGATATTGTCAATTTACAGCCACTATACCATGCTGCTTATGTTGCTATGGAGCGTTTAGAAAGTGTGCTGCGTATCAAAATAGAGAAAACAAAGGATAACGTAGAGCCACTTAAAATTAATGAAAAAATAGAACTTAAAGATGTTAATTTCCAGTTCCTTTCCGGGAAAAATGTACTAGATAAAATCAATATTAGAATAAAAAAAGGAGAGAAGATAGCCATTGTTGGAGAAACAGGATCGGGAAAAACATCTTTAGCAAAATTATTTATGAAATTTTATTCTCCGGATAAGGGGAGTATATATGTTGACAATATGGAATTTCAGAATTTTGGGGTTCAAGAAATCCGAGCAGCTATTGTATATGTGTCACAAGAAGATTTCCTGTTTACTGCGAGTGTTAGAGAAAATTTAAAAATGGGAAATGGTGGAGTAACGGATGATGAAATGATTGAAATTTCACATAGGATGGGCGTAGATAAATTTGTAAGCAAGATGGAAAGAGGCTATGATAGTGTACTTGAAGAGCGTGGAAAAAATCTTTCAAAAGGTCAAAGACAGAAAATATCGTTGACCAGAGCTATCTTACGCCATCCTCAGGTTCTAATTTTAGACGAAGCTACGAGCAATATGGATTCTATAAGTGAAAGAGAGATTTTGAACTATATCAAAGGAATTCGGAATCTAACGCTTATCCTGATTTCACATAGGATCGATGTAATAGCAGATAGCAATTGCATTTATGTTCTTCAAAAAGGCAGTATAGTAGCAAGTGGAACAGATGAACAACTAAAAAAACAATGTGAATTGTACCGCCAGTTATGTGGTGAGGGGGAATAATAGATGAAGAAGAAAAGTGTTATAATTAGTGTGGTGTGTAGTGCATTTTTTATAGTGTGTGTAGGTGCGGGAATTATTTTATTCCCAAAGGTGAAAGAAGAAAGTATAGCATATTCTACATCCATAGAGGATCTGTTTGAAAAGGAGGGACATTTTTATGTGTACTTCAATAGAAAAGAATGTCCATATTGCGATAACATAAAAAAAGACATAAAAAAATTTAAACAAGAAAATGAAGTCTATGAAATTGATGCAGAAGCATGTAAAGGGACGAGGAATTATGATTGGGATTCCCATGAAAAGAAATACGATGTTGAAATTGGAGAAAAGGATAGTACCGGAAAAATTGTGTTTTATGATGGATTAGATGAGAATTTGATAAAAGAAAAATATCCTCCAATCCACTATAAAATAATTTGGGCAAATGAGAATTATGCAGCACTACATGAGAGAAAAGAAGCTGGTAAAGTGTATGCCATTTTTACCCATCCAAATATAAAAAAAGAGGAGTTATCTGAAAAAAAATTTGTGCTGGGGGGAGTACCTACATTGGTAGAGTTTGAAAATCATAAAGTGATAAATTTTTATTTTGATGATAAGGAAATTATAGACTTTTTGGAAAGTGATACTCAACCATTAGATAAATATTGGAATCTTGACTGATTTTGGAAATTATAAGGATACGCAATAAGGGAGAGGATACTAATGAATAACGATAGAGCGAGAAAATCTCTAAATACTCTGATAAAAGCTTATAAGAAAAAAAACAGGGAAAGAAATATTATTTTACAATGTATCGTAGTGAGCGTTGTAGTAGTATCATTAGCTATCATTTCTTTAATACATGGAAAATTTCAAGCGGATAAGTTGAAAAATCAATATCAAGATGGAAAAACAATTTCAACATTTATTGAAGAAGGAACAGATACAATAAAACGACAGCTACAACGTCTTTCCTATGTGAATAATATAGGAGAGGAAAAAGAGAGCGGAAAGCTGATGAATGGTAGGTATTCATATAGTAAATGTGTTGTTTTAGACGAAACAGCTTACGAAGATATGGTAAAACCTACTTTTGTACATTTTTACGGCAATTATCCGAAACAAACTGACGAAATAATGATGTCAAAAAAAACCTTAGACTATTTGGGGATTAGCAGTCCCCAAATAGGAATGCAGATTACATTAGATTTTTATTGGAATGATATTTTCACGACAAAAATGACAGGTAAACAAAAATTTGTTTTATCTGGATACTATGATAGTTATAATAATGAATTATCTGATAGTTCAATTGCATATATTTCCGAGAACAGAATAAAACAGGCTGGTATTTCACAATATCCATGTCGCTTATTTGTTGATGTAAAAGATTGGGGGTTAAGCGGAAGACAAGTAGAGAATAGATTAAAAAACGATATAGATCTCAGCGATAAGCAAAGAATTATAAGCTATGATTCTGCAGAGTACAGAGCAATTGAAGGGATGGTTGGAAATTATTTGCTTGCGTACATGTTTGTCTTGGCTGTGTTTTTTGGTTTATTTTTAGTGATTTATAATACTATATATATATCACTGGGAAGTGATATTAAACAATATGGATTATTACGTACAATAGGTGCAACTAATAGACAGATAAAAAAATTAGTATGTATGCAAATATGGGATATTTATTTAAAAAGTTGCTTATGTGGTGTAACAATCAGTATAGTTCTACAATATTTTGTCTTAAACAATGTGGTTGAAAATCTTTATTTAGGAGAGTATAAAGCAAATAATCAATTAGAATTGTTTGAATTAAGTGCATATATCATGGTTCTTTTTTTAGTTGCTATGACTCTATTTGGGGCAACTCTTTTGGCAGTATATAAATTGACTATGATTACTCCTATAGAGGCAGCAAAATATGAAGAAGGGGCAGGAGAACAACAATCAGATTATCAATTTGGGAGAATGTTCGTTATAAAAAGAACTGGAATTATTTTTAGGATGGCTTTTCGTAATGTTGTATTACGTTACAAGAAAAAATTTATATTCGTTATAATATTTTTGGCATTTGGTTGTGAAATAGGGCTATTAGGAATAGTGGTCACCAAGGGGACAAATCAAATGAATAGATTACAGAAGAATCCAGATTTTACTATTGAAGTGCCAATGGATTCTGTAACGTATTTAGTAGAAAACGGAAAGAATGAAGTGGAATTAATAACAGATGATAATATCATGGATATCGAAAATATGCTTGCTTCTTATGCAGAGAATTTGAAAATAGTACAAGGATTTTTACCTATTATAAAAAATGCAGCAGAAACAGATAGCTTAAAAATTGTAGAGCATGATTCATTACCTGTAATGCAAACATTAGACGATAAAAGTATGAAAAAATTAATGAAATATGTAGAGGAGAATAATATAATAGTTGATCAAAAAACATTTAACGAGAAAGATGGCGTATTAATATTACATGAAAATTTAATACCACAAACATACGAAGATCTGGAAACGAAATATATTGGAAAAATAATAGAACTGTATGATTTGGTGCCAGTTGGGACAGCAATGCAGGAAATGCCCACAGTTAAAGTTAGAAACTGTGGATATATAAACATTTCACAGTCAGATTCTCCAACTTTGGATTTGTCATGGAGAGGAAATGATAAAGTTTATCTGATTGTTTCAGATAAAACTTTCAGCAAATTAAATAATGTTTTAAGAGCCAGAAACTTGGAAGTACAGATTAATGTAAAAGCAAATAAAGAGGCTATTTGTAAACAGAAATTAAAAGCATGGGTTCAAGAGGAAAATCTCAAGTTTCAATCTACTACAGACAACGAAAATCAACTTTTGTATACGATAAAGTGTAATAGTGATGAAATTGCAAAACAGTCTTTGTATATTAGAACAAGTCAGATAATTATGTATACTATTAGTGGTATTTTGATATTTATGGGATTGATAAATTATTCTAGTACTACATCCACGAATATAATTATTAGGCAACGTGAGTTTTCCACTATGCGGAGTATTGGGATGACGCAAGGGATGCTTAGGAAAATGCTTATATATGAGGGAGGAATATATGTAGGAGGTGTTCTTGGTCTATTATTGATTATAGGAAGTATAGTTATGGGAATAGTAGTTTATATTTTAAAACAAAATATAGAATATTTTGTTTTTCAATATCCATTTGAAGGACTTTTAAGTATTATATGTATTATGTCTTTTTTGTGTGTGATAATTCCCAATATATTCTTATATAAAATGGAAAGAAATAACTTGAGTGGTAGAATAAAATAAGAGAAGTAATATACGAAAATATGAATTTGAGCTCTAGTAAAATGCTAGTAATTCTAAATTGAAAAATTTCAGCAGGGTACAAGTTCCAAGGATAATTCCATTATAAAGAACGTGTTAGATAAGAAAAATTTATAGGATGTTATTGGAGCTGATTATGTAGATGGTAAATAAAGGTAGCATTTCGGCAGTAAATTGCGATTATTGCCGAAACGCTACGATAAGGTGGTGAAAAATATGGGGTGAATAAATTGTTGTATGAAGGAAGAATTGCTCATGTAGGAAGAAACGCATACTATAGCTTTCAGTAGTATTGCATTTCGTGGAAAGGCAGGTGCGAAGGAATATCCGCTTTATGTAAAAGGGATTCGTGATCTATGGGGGCACATTTATGCAGAAAATTACAGTACGGTAATTGCTGCTGTGAGAGTCGTAAGAGTCATGGTTGCCAGAATGTAAAGGGCGTTATATGGACATAAAAAGAGCCGTCCAAAACTGGGCGGCTCGAAGTATTTGTAGTTGTTTATGCTTTCTTAGGCATAGGGATGTCAACATTTCTTAGTGTTTCAATTAAGGATAGGATTGCATCTGAGTTTTTCTGAAATTGTGTTTGAAAATTTTCTGTAATATCATAGTTCAGATACAGAGTTATCAAAATAGCATTCCATATTGAAATCATGGTCTTTTCCGATAGGTGCTCCTCCAGAAAGCGTAAATGCTTGCGGAGTGTTGCCTGTGTTTTAGTCCAGGTAAAGAAATAGTCATCTTTTAATGGAATGTTGAAATCATGAAACCATTCTCGAACTGTATGCGTTTCTAATCCGTCTCCGCATTCCGGATTATTAAAGATGTATCCTACGGACATTTTTTCCGGATTTTCCGGAAAATCATCATCGGCAGGAACGGGGAGATAACGGCCAATCGGAAACATGGCACAGACTGTCGGTTTTACATCGTGTACCAAACATTTTCGATTTTTTAATAGCGGGCAACGTTTCACACTTCCTTGTGGTTTCAGGCGTACTACGGGGAAACGGGAGTTACATCCAATGTAAGTCTCACAATATTGTTCCAAGGCATTCTCTGGTGTAATCTGAAATTTTTTTGCTATGTTAAACAAATCTTTCGGGGACAAGAGAATATCCTCCCGGTGGATGCAGCACTTTCCGCATTGGGTACAGTGGAATGTAAATGTATCATCGGGACCGAGTTCTGTGTATCCTAATTGTTCTTTTAGTTCATTTATTGAATTCATAATCATGCTCCTTTAAAAAATATTTTTATGAAGGTTTTATTACTTTGTATCTGAATGCATTGCTTTTTCATATTCCAGAATTTGCTCCCATGTCAACCATTCTGGTTTTCCATAATCAGGAAATTCTTTCCAGAGTTTTTTCATGGCGGCAATTTGTTTTTCTTCATCCGGATAATACAGACGTCCAGTACAACGGTTTCCGTAATTCAAGTAATATTCACAATCGCTTTGTAAACGACTAAGCATCATGTACTGAAATTCATAAGGATTTTTCGGTTTATCTGTTAGAATTTTAAATGGTTTCCGGATAGGCATATCCGGTTCTCCATCAAATTCATTTCCGATTGCAGAATGCAGATGAGGAATTTCAAAGTCACCAAGTTCTACATCTTTCCATAACTTCCCATACTGATCCTGGTATACCGGGCGAGCCCATTCATCTGTACCAATATAATGAAGAAGACGAGTGGGTTCTTCCGGAATAAGAATCAGTTCATTCGGGGACATGATTACTTCATCTAAAGCAAGCTCATCCAGTTTTTTGGACATATTGTAGAGGGAAGAGAATCGTTCCTCTAGCTTCTGAACTTGTACGTCAGACTCAGGATAATCAAAACAGCAGTGAATATCAGGTGTCAGATTGTCGGTTTCTTTATCTTCACCAGTATGAATTTCCAAAATGATACCTTCTAATCCTGCATAATCGCTGTCATCGCTTGTCCGCACACGTTGTCCGGGCTTGAGGATGACATTACCCCATTTTAATTCAGTCGTTGTATTCTTCATGAAACCATTCCTTTCTTGCATGGAATCGGCATTTGCAAAAGAGGCACAGGATAAATCCATGCCCCCTTATAAGTAACGTTTTATCCGTGCCAATTCTCATAGATTCATAATTTTCCAGTAATTCATTTCTATTGTTCATAGTAATCCTTCGAAATAAAAAAGAGACCACTCAAAAGCAGTCTCTTCGTAAACATAAATTTAATTAAATTTGTATTGTTCCAGTAAATAAATAGGCAATGTTTCTGTTTTACCGTCTATACCACCTTTGGTTGCTCCCTTTAAATAAAGAAGCTTATCTGCTTTTCCTTGAGCCAGAGCTTTCTGGGCAGTAGAAGCAGTACCTTTTCCAGCTTTGACTTCTATTAAATAGCGGGTGGAAGAGGATAGGCTTTGTGCTACAAAGTCAATTTCTCCGCCACGGTAGGTAGCAAAAGCAGGGGTTTCAAAGGAAATTTCCTGTGGAAAATCCTGGCGTTTCTTCAGGTTGATATAGACATAATTTTCATTTAATGTGCCTGCAAGTACACGGGAATCGGTACCGGTACGTGTTAGATAATAGTTTGCCAGCCCCATATCCATGAAGTAGCAGCGGCTTGCGGACTTAAAATCCAGAATATCCATTTCTGTTATTTTGGCACAGAATCCGATGATTCCGGAAAAGTACAGCCAGCTAATGGCACGGTTGCAGGTAGCCTTTGAAATATTGCTGGAGTAGTCTTTGGTTACCAGTTTTTGCAATTCTTCACTGATGCTGTCTTCTGAAAATCCTTTCTTTTCACGATTTAAAATACGGCAGATGGAAAAGAAAATATGGGTAAACACTTTGGTATCCAAAATATCCGTAAAATAGCGAATGGATTCATTGGTAAAGGTATCAATGATTTTTACGAGTTCGCCTTGAGCTTTTACGATGTTCCGGTTTTCCAGATAGTTTTCGACCACTTTGGGATAGCCACCAATCTGGCAGTACAGCTCATAGGTTTCCTTTAAGCGATCATAGACCTCTGCCCTAGAAGGAACAAAAGGTATTTTTTTATAATCTTCATACAGGTTTTGGTCATAGGCCATCAAAAATTCCTCAAAAGAAAGTGTGTAGATAGTAAGCTTTGTGACATCACCGCTGGAATAACGAAATTCTGGATCATAAATCCGTCCAAGATAGCTTCCAGTGATGATGAAATGGGCTTTAAAGTGACGCGTAAACTCCCGGATACGGTTATAAATTTCGGAAGACTCCTGGATTTCGTCAATAATGATGACGGTATCTTCAGAATCAATAAAGTCCGGTTCATATAACTGGAAGGCATCGTGGAGAGGATGCTCCCGCCGTTTTGTTCCAGGTGTCCAATCTGTTGCCTGTTTATAACAATCCATAAACTGTTTGCCGCTTAATTCAAACAGGTTAATATAAATTTTGTGTTTGTAGTTTTCGTCAGCGAATTTCTGTATCAGGTAGGTTTTTCCAACCTGACGGGCTCCACCGACTTCCAGGGTACTATGACCTCCTTCATTTTTCCAATCCAGAAGACGGTCATAGACAAAACGCTTCAGATACATAAGCACAAATCCTTTCTTTAAAATCTATCTTTCATTATAGCAAAATATTTGCAGTTCATACAGTGCAAAATTGGATAAATTATTGTTTTAACATTCAAATTGAAGCTTCGCACGTATGTCCATAAGAATTTTGCCCAGATGATTTTCGCCATGACCATTTACAGAACCCCAAAAGTAATCTCCCCAGTTGTTTCCTTCAACAAGGTGACAATTCCCAGTAGCAAGTAATGCTTTACATAGGGTAGGATTCTGCATGAATTTGCACATACAAATTTCATACATGTACATAAGCTTTACACTTTCCCAGTCTGAACGTAGCTGCACTTCTCTTCCCAGTTTTTTTGCATCTTTTGGATTCCTTAATTTGGTAAATTGAAGCTGTTCTTTAGGGGAAAGTGTCTTTTGTGCCTGGAAAGCAGCCTCATTATTTGCATACCAGTAGCCCCGGTAATATATCCGGGAAGGATAGAAGTTACTAAGAAAAGCGTATGCTCCATGAAAGTGGTCAATTGTTTGCTGATAATGATTCGAATAGGTATTAATATACATGTAATCCCTTCTTTCTTATATAAAAAAGGAACCGCTTATGGTAAGCAGTTCCTTCTTAAACATATTTTTTTGTTTGTTATTTGTTTATTTGTGCTTCTTCTTGTTCTTCGTAATAGCGGTCTGCAATATAGCCGGCAGATTCCGCCCAAAGAGTATTTTCTGTATTTTGTAGGGCCTTGTAAGTTTTTGAATGATAAAATTTGCCCATGGCATCCGGAAAGGAAAGATTACTCTTTTCCATAATAATATCGACAACATCCCGGATCTGAATATACAGATTCATTGAAATATCTTTTCCGTTAAAAAAATATTTACCTTCCATGTTTTACACATCCTTTCGAGATTCCAATACCAGATGTTCAAGAGCAAGTGGGGTGTGAAAGGAAACCTGATTATTAACCTTATTATACCGAAGCCTTGTAACCGCTTCATCAACGCTCAAGATACCGGACAAATAAAGTTGTACAGTTTCCATGGTATTATCATCCGCAACAGGCCCAATTACAACATCATAGTGATGCTGGATATCGCCGACAGTACGGTTGAGTTTGACAAACTCCAACCATTCCTTGTCCAAGGTGGCAAAATGTTTGATTTTTAGTTCCTCGGATTGTTGGAAGATATACCGATACACATATTTGCCGCCAGTATGAGTACGCAAGTACAGGCGGTTCGCCCATTCATTTGCCTGCTGTTCGAGAACTGTGCAATAAAATCCACGACCAAAATCACGACGGTTATGTGATTTGTTCAAATCGATTTTATCAAATGCAATATTGGAGCCATGGAAAAGAACAAGCGTGGGCGTATCTTCTTCTATAATATCTTCTACGTATTGAAAAGTATCATGAATATCTAATTGGTGCAACGTTTCGTGTTGTACCAGTATTTTTTCAAATACTTGATGTTTGTAGAAAATATTAAAGGCATCGTCTTCCGATAGTTGGTGCTTTTTAGCATAATATTCCAGTGCTTCAATTGATAGCATCTCTATATCTGATTGAATACTCATATACGTTATCCCTCCATTTGCTTTCATTATATCAAAAAAGAAGGTGCTTTCCAACGGTAAAATAATTATAAATAAAAAGTCGCAAAAGATGTTTGAAATGGGGCATTCACCCCATTTCACTATCCCCAGACTTCGCCCATGATTTCCACAAGAAAATCATCTAATGGAAAATCGGGAGGAAGTAATTCACCAAACGTTTCTTGAATTTCTTGGATAACTTCCGTATAAGAAGAATACGCCTGTGAAAATAAGTGGGAAGAATTTTTAAGTTCAATGATATAAAATTCTTCTCCTGGATTTAAGTCCAGTTCTTCCTGATCTTTGATCCTCCATACCGTCATAGACTCGGCAGTGCCATAACGACAGCCATCAAGTTTCTCACAAAGATATTCCTGAAAGGCTAAGAGTGATTCTGGATCAGAGAACTCTTTGTATAAATCAGGAAAAACTTCCTCTGTATATCGAAGGATAAGATTAGCAGCCTCTTCTGTAATAAGAAATCCATAGATATGAAAAACGGATGTAATGATACTCATAGATTTCTCCTTACGCAATCATTTCAAGAAACTCATCTTCAGATAAAATCTTAATGCCGAGAGACTGGGCTTTTGCTAATTTACTTCCAGCTTTTTCCCCACAAATCAGATAATCTGTCTTTTTTGTGACAGAACTGCCGGCTTTTGCTCCAAGTTCTAAAATCTTGGAATTGATTTCATCCCTTGTAAAATGAGCAAGTTTTCCTGTTGCAACGATAGTACATCCTGTAAATACATTTTCTTTCATCATAGTGTTTATTTCCTTTCTTTCTTCAAATATAAGTTCTTTTTGGAGTTCGTGCCAGAGAATTAAATTATTTTCATCAGAGAACCAGTCGTGGATATTCTGATTCAGAGTATCACCAAAGTCATCTAACTGGGTGAAATCATAGTTACCAGAGGCAGCGTCAAAAAATTCCTGCAGACTGCCGTGGAATACCGTATCCAAAATCCTGCTTTTGGTTCGTCCGACCATAGGAATATCCATGGAAACCAGGAATCGGACAAAGGTAGTATTCCGGCTGGAAGTAATGGAATTCCATAATCTTTCAAAGGATTTTTTACCGAAACCTTCCAACTGTAAGATTTCTTCCTGATGTTCGTTTAGATGGTAAATATCCGGAAATGTCTGGAGATAACCCAAGGTCAGGAATTTTTCCAGGGTAGTTTCGGAGAGTCCCTCGATGTTCATTGCTTTTTTTCCAACGAAATGTGTAAAGCGTTTTCGGATTTGGCTGTCACAGTTGGGATTGTCACAATGCACCGTTTCAATGAGACGCCCATCATTTCCTTTTCTCTGATAGATACGAGTCTGAGAACCGCAGCATGGGCATGCAGGAGGAACTGCATTTACATAATGACCACGTTCCAGATTTTCCTCAATATGAGGAATGATCATATTGCGTTTTGATACAGAAATTCTACAACCTGGCACCAATTCTAATTCTTTGATAAAGGTCAGATTGTGAAGGGTTGCTCTGGAAACAGAGCATCCGTCAATTTCCACAGGATCAAAAACTCCCACAGGTGCAATTTCTCCGAAACGGGTGGGTGTCCATTCTATATCGCGAAGAGTGGTTTCGTAAGTTTCGTCTTCAAACTTAAAAGCCAATCCATCTTTATAATGATGTCCGGTACGCCCGCATTTTTGGGAATAGTCCAGACTGTCGAAAATCATTACGATTCCGTCAATAGGCAGATGCTTTTTGCCTGCCAGATCAGTCAGTTTTTCAATATACTGGTTTACAAGTTCCGAGGTTAAGGGCTTGTTTGCTGCAATATAAGGACAAGGCTGAAAACCATAGTCAAACAGGCTGGAAATTTTCATAGCTCTGCTGTCTGGAAAGAGAAATGGAGAGTCCAGACCTTCCAGAACATTAAAAGGCATAAAGTGCAGACAGCGTCCTGCACAATTTGCTGGATCAAGACTTCGCACAGAGCCAGAAGCCAGATTTCGCCCATTTTTGTAAGGTTCTCCTTTTCCATCTCGGAGGGTTTCTTTTAAACGCTCAAAGTCATTGGTTGGGATGAAGGATTCTCCAACAATCACCAGCCGGCCTTTATATGGAATTGAGAGAGGGACATCAACGTATGCAGGGATGTTATGGGTGATAAGTTCCCCAATTTCTCCGTCGCCACGCGTGGAAGCCTCTACAAGTGTTCCATTTTCGTAGACCAATTTAGTCGTTAATCCGTCCAACTTCAGCATAAACAGAACTGGCTGCTTACCGGCAAAGCTTATCAAGTCCTGTACCTGCTTCGTCTTATCTAAAGAGAGCAAAGGGACCGGATGCTTCACTTTGGGAAGTTCACTGATGGGAGTATAGCCTACGGTTTGTGTCGGTGAATTGGATAAGACAAAGCCTGTCTGCTTTTCTAATTCCACTAATTCATCGAAGATTCGGTCATATTCCGCATCACTGATATTCGGACTGTTCTCATTATAATAAGCGTTACGCTGTAAATTCAGATAGTCCACCAGTTGTTTGATTTTTTCCACGTTTGATAATTCATTAGAGTGGTTCATTTTATTCTTCTCTCCTTTTCTATGGTATAGTTGTAATTCTTATTTGTTCCGGTTTTTCTTCCTCCTTTCTTTGCGTTCAGGCATAAAAAAAGAGAATGACACGGATGTTCATTCTCTAATGTGTGCAGTTTCCTGCAAAATAAAAAAGCCAGAAGTCCCTGCTGGTAGCGTAGTATACTTCTGACACTTTTACAAACCTAAACTGCGTGCGTATATCCTTTCCGGATGACACAAATAATAATTACATAGTAAGTGTAACACTATATGTAGTATGTGTCAATATAAAAATACTATATATAGTTTGACCTGAGAGAAAAATTACTATATATAGAGGAAGCCTGGATATGGAAAATATTATCTCTTGATTTCAGAACGTATGTTCTATATAATGGGATATAAAGGAGGGGAACGTGAGTTTGGAAAAAGTGATTTTTCATATAGATGTAAATTCTGCCTTTTTGTCCTGGGAAGCGGTATATCGGCTGCATCATTTGGGATGGAAAGGCGATTTAAGAGAACAGGTGTCAGCGGTAGGTGGGGATATGGCGATGCGTCATGGAATCATTTTGGCAAAATCCATTCCAGCAAAGAAATATCGGATACAGACAGGTGAATCAATCTTGGAAGCAAAGCAGAAATGTCCAAATCTTATCTTAGTGCCTCCGAATTATGGATTGTATGAGAGGTGTTCCAAAGCTTTTATGGGAATTTTGCAAGAGTATTTCCCCGCAGTGGAACAATACTCGATAGATGAGGCATTTGTAGATATGACTGGAACGGAATTGCTTTGGGGGACACCAGTGGAAGCAGCGGAGAAGATGCGGAGACAGATTAAGGAACAGCTTGGATTTACAGTGAATATCGGTATTTCAGAGAATAAACTGTTAGCTAAGATGGCAAGTGATTTTCAGAAGCCCGACAGAGTGCACACACTATGGAAGTCTGAGTTACAGAAAAAGATGTGGCCATTGCCGGTAAGCGACTTGTTTTTTGTAGGACGGGCAACAACAAAGACACTTTTCAAGTTGGGAATTCGGACCATAGGAGATTTGGCAAAGAGTGATCCGAGTTACTTAAAACAACATTTGAAGAAACATGGGGAAGTTGTCTGGGGGTTTGCAAATGGGATTGATGTGTCTGTAGTCCAGTCTGCCCCGCCTGCCAATAAGGGATACGGCAATTCTACAACGATTCCTTTTGATGTGACAGATGCATCTACAGCAAAATTGGTGCTGTTGGCTTTGGCAGAGACAGTAGGAAGCAGACTTCGTGGAGCAGGAGTCAGGGCAGAAGTGATTGCAGTAGGGATCAAGAATTATGATCTCAGTTATGCCAGTCACCAGATGACGCTTCAGAATGCAACCAATATTACGAAAGAGATTCATCAGTGTGCCTGCCAGTTATTTGACCAGCTCTGGGATGGGACACCCATCCGGCATTTGGGAATCCATACCAGCCGCATCAAGGATCAGGTGAATATGAGGCAATTGGATCTATTTGATACGAATGATTATGAGAAGCTGGAAAAAATGGATGAAACGATAGATCAGATCAGAAAACGGTATGGGAATGACTCGGTAATACGTGCGGCTTTTTTAGGTGGGTGTATTGATCACATGAGTGGTGGCATTTCACGGGAAGAACGTTCTGTGGACTATGAGAAATTAAAGACAGAATAGCGGGAAGGGGGAAGAAACGGTGGCATTTGGAATCGGAATAAATACAGAGCATACAGAGCAGGAGGCTTTATCCGGAACCTATCATGAGGTGGCAGTCCAGTGCTGGTTCACAGCTACCGGAAAATCTTTGCCGTTGATGTTGAAGGTAAAAGGGGAGGATGAAGAGATTATCCAGATCAATCATATTCAGGTTCTGACTGTAGAAAAACAGTGGTATGCGGGGATTGTGAACTGGAAGTATAGATGTCAGGCGGTACTTTTGGGAAAACAAATCAATTTTGTGCTTCTATTTTGTCCGGAGGATTGTGCATGGAAACTGGTTGTATAAGATACCCAGGATGAAGTAAAATATGAATGAAGGAGGACAGAAAATGTGCGGAAGATATTATGTGGATGATGAAACTTCACGGGAGATTGAGAAGATTGTAAAGAAACTGGACCAGCGTTTAAAGATAGAGCATGGACAGGACATCCACCCGTCTGAATCTGCAGTTATACTTACAAAGGAGTGTAGGGAAGTGGCTGCGAGGCAGATGCAGTGGGGCTTTCCGAGGTTCCAGGGAAAGGGGCTGCTTATCAATGCAAGGGCAGAGGCGATACTGGACAAGAAGACCTTTCGAGAAAGTGTGCTACATCGCAGATGTGTGATTCCCGCCCGTCATTTTTACGAATGGAATAAAAACAAAGAAAAATATACTTTTCAAAGCCAAAAGCAGGATACCATATTATTTATGGCAGGGTGTTATCAAATCTATAATGGTCAAAATCGTTTTGTTATTCTGACTACACAGGCAAATGCTTCCGTAGCACCGGTGCATGAACGGATGCCATTGCTTTTGGAACGACAAGAACTGGAAGATTGGATTATGGAGGATGCAGCGGTAGAATTTATTCTTGCTAAGAATCCCATACTGTTGAATCGGACAGCAGAATATGAACAACTGAAATTATTTTCATAAGAAGAGCCGCATAGTGCGGCTCAGATAATTTTGTAACATTTCATTTTTGGTGATTGTAAACATAGAAAAGAGTTATATATGATAATCAACACAGGCTAATACGGTATCTTCTGATAAACCATCAATATATCCGTCAATTTCTTCAGACCAATCAGAACTTTCTTTCCCAATCACAATATCATCACGGGATCTCCACATGGATTCATCAATGATGTCATGAAGTGGGAGTGGATATTTTACTTTTGGGGAAATGGTATTCTTTTTTAGATAGGAAGAAAGAGACTGCCCTTTTTGATAGACATACTCACCATATACGGAAATACCAATATCGTTCATTTTTCCGTAGAAATCTTTTTCACAGATTCCTGTTTCAAAGATATGTTTTAGTTTTTGATAGTGTTCTTTTGCCGTATGTATTTCCCAGTCGTGCATACATTGCCAAGCAATGTCTTTTTTTCGTGCCGCTGAAACCCACATATAACCATCTGGTGCCGGGCATGTCTTATCTGCTATAGCCCAGCTTGGTTCACCAAGAACATAATCTTTACAGGTGGTTTTCACTAAAAGCATATCTGCCCATCGGCCTCCGATTGAGTACCAGTCCCACATAGCATTTGGATTGCAAAAATAGCCATATTTTTGTACTTCTTCATTAAATGGAATCCACCCATCATCGGCAAATGATTGGAAATCAGGATACAGTTTTTTGTTAGGATAACAGAGCATTGCCCGCATCCTTTTTGCACGCTTGGTACGTTTTATGTGATGCAATGGTCCTGCATCACGTTGAAAAACTTTTCCTTGCTGCAGGATATATTTTTTAAAGAAAGAGGGATGATTTTCCGTTACCAAAGTACCATTTGGTAATCGGATGCAATCTGTCGTCCCCTTTTCATAATCATACTCCAGCTCTTGTGTATGGTCGATAAATTCTAGATAGCGTTGATCCGTTGTAGTTTCGCTGTATGGTTCCATAATGTCATTGATGCATGATGTGACCTCTCTGGAAAAAGTGGTTTTTAAGCTGCGTAATTTCCCTAACATAAGTTCACGCAAAATATGGTTTTGCACTTCCTTCTCTTTTTCTATTTGTTCTTCAATCTCTTTATTTGTATTCTCGTCTTCGATAATCTCTGGGATTTCCAGCGTTACTAATGATAAAAAATGCATAAAATCGTCCTTTCTATCAAAGAAGGGAAACCCATAAAAAGTTTCCCTTTTTGACATAAAAATTTTTGAATTTAGAATCCATTGTTTATTTGTTCTGTTGCTGCAGGCATAGGAGGACTGGATTTTACATAGATTAATAGTTTCCCATGCAGATCCAAATCCTGTTTACTCCATTGCCCATTCTCATAAACCTTTTGGGTAATTGTATTGTAGATAATTGGCGTATCCTCTATACGTTCTATATCAACGACAAGGCAATCCTGAAGGGCAATATATGGATATAGAGCATCTTCAATATATGTCCTTAATTTTAATGCCTGTCTGTGCAGTAGTTCCACATCATACAGTTTTGATAAGGTATAGCTCATTTCTTTGAGAATCCCGGATGTTGTAATTGCCTGTTGGATAACAGAAATCTGCTCTTCCAGAGATACATCTGGATTTATCATAAGCTTTGATAATGTAATTTCTTTTACAAAAGCTGTCGCTGTATCACCAATTTGCTTTTTTAGGGTTTCATAAGGAACCCGATACTGTGTTTGTAAAATTTCAAGTGGAACGTATTCCCGGTTTTTCTTCAAAGTTGAAAGCAATTCACAAAGCCTGCTTCCCAATTCATATATGTTATTCAAGCACACATCACTTCCGATACGGTCTCTGGTGTATGAACCAAATGGTAAATGGTATTTTCTGTTTCGAAAACGATACTGTCATTTGATACTTCCAAAATCGTTAGGATAGGAGATGTCAGAATAGAGAAACCATTGACCCCAGAAATAATAGCACGTTCCCCAACCCGTAGCGGAGAATGAAACCATCCTGAGAGTGTCGTTATTTGTTTATCTTTCACATGGTGCTTTCGATTTGTCATAGTGTTCACACTCCTTTTGTAGCGTCATAGAAAATCTGTTTTTCATGGCTCGTTTTTATGTAACCGAGTAACTCAAACGAAAATATCCTTTCGATACAGGTATATATTCGTCTGGGTGTTCATATAAGGTGGCACGGATACGTTCCTGATAATGCGGATTCTTTTTCGCTTTTGGGTGTTCTTTTAATAAAGCGTACAGGTCTTTTAAAGCCCCTCGTCCTCCAATACTCTCCAGTGTCATCCGGATTAGATGATGCCAAGTCAGTGCAAGAATATCTGTATTTTGTACAGAAAACACACCTTCTTGCCGGATGCTGAAGGGGATAATGAAAGAATCCGTTTTTTTCAGCAACAGAGCATATTCTGTCACAATGGGAATGAAAGGCTTTTTGTACGTCCGATTGTCAGAAACACAATTAAACTGGCCCTTTACCAGAAAGGATTCAAAATCACCCATCCGCATTAAATCATTCTGCATACTATAGAACTTACCATGGAGCCGCATATCGCCTACCAGTATGGCAAGCCTGCCACCTTTCCGAAGTGCCAGGAAAAATTTCCGGATACAGTGATTTAGTTTTTCTAAAAAATCCGAATAGTTTTCACAGCGGGATAGGTCGTCCGGGTGAGGGTTTCCCCAGATATTTCCGGAATACTGAATCATATTATGGTAAGGTGGATGGAAAAAGATGAGATCAGCGGAATCCTCCACTTCATCTTTTAGAGCATTCCAGTTACCTTTTCCATAAGCAGGTGCCGGATTTAGATCATAGAGCAGGGAACGTACCTGATAACGGTCAGCAGCCGCCTTTGAAGTCCCGGAGCCACTCATAGGATCTAAGAGGGTAAAGGTGCTGGTATCTTTTCCGTAATACCGCTTATCGTCCAGGCAATAGCGTAGAAGTGCTGCAACCACTTCGGGAGAGCAGTTACCACGCCACTGGCTGTTACCGCCTTCTCCCCGTTCTGGGTATGCCATGAAAGAAGTCAGTTCCTTTCCTACACGTTTTCGCAATCCTTCCGTTCCAAGCATGTCAGCGACAGTACGCCATTGGGGACCAAATTCAGCTTCTAATAATTGTGCTGCCCGATGCAGCATTAAGTCATTCATTTTATATCACCGTCCTTTCATAATTTTGTTGGATGTAGCGGGAAATCGCCGCCGCAGTCATTTTGGCACAGCCTAAATCCATTTCGCTGAAAGGCTGTTGATTTTTTGCACATAGTAAAAGTCCCAGGGCTTCCCCCAATTCGTCTTTTTTAGAAATAGGGAAAAAGGCTGATATGGGATATTTTCCTGTCATAGTAGGGTATATGCGTTCCTTTTCAGAGAATAATTTCATCTTTCCCTGTTGCAGAAGCCTTTGAATACTTTCTGTTACAGGCATATTAAGTGCTGTATGATAATTCTTGGAAGCAATGATTTTGGAATGATTACATAACAGGATCCGGCAAGGGACATTACTATGTAAAATATCCAGAAAACTGTCTAACCGGATATCCATAGGGATATGGGAGTCGCATTTACGAAGACAGATGTTGCGTGTGTCAGTTTCCAGCATCAATACATCGCCTGTATGAAGCTGTAGGGCTTTTCTTACTTTGGCAGGAATAATGATCCGCCCTTGTTGGTCAATATTTAGTGTTGTGGCATAATCCATAGAAATCTCCTTTCCTTTATAAAAAGAAGCAGTCTTTTCGGCTGCTTCTTTGTTGAAATTCTTTAAGCGACATACATACCATTCAGATATTGTTCTTGTGGTTGTTCTTGCATATAGGAAGACATTTCATGTGGCTGTATATTTTGTGCCATTCGTGCTTCCTGTTGTTTTTTTAATTGTTGTTTGCCGTTTTGAATCAGGAAGGATGCAACGTAGCTTTCCCAATTTACGATATAGGAATCAGCACGTTTTAACAGCATATAAAAATCCATATCTGTCAATTGGATAAAAGCACTTTTTTCAGAGATAAAACTTTGAGCCTGCATATAAGTGCCGCCGTTATGATTCTTTTTCTTGATACCTTTTCCGTTATTAATTTGAATTCTCCATGGGCTGGTCTGTATTTCCTGCTGGTTGTTATATACGTGGCGGGAAATAAAAAACTGTTGTGCAGTAGAATAGCCATTGCCATCCGGTACACCAAATATTTTGCTTTGCGACCATTCAAATTCAGGAAAACCAGCGGTAACTCTGGACAGCAGAAATTGAATTTGTTCGGGTGCCAGATGAAAACGGGTGATAATATTTTTATCACCGGTACCACTAGAGTAATCCTGTATGGAGATTCCAATAAGGGAGTGAACTTTATGACCATTTTCTTCAAATTCTCCTTTTGCATGAAGCTGTGCATAGCTGTTATAACTTGTGTAGCGGAGGCGGTCATACAGTGCAATTAATTTTTTACTGGTCTGTACTTTGCATATCTGATCTGTAATTGAGTTTTGATAATTTTCACTCATGTATGTTTTCCTTCTTTCTATTTCAAATATTGTTTTACAAGCTGTGTCATATTTTTGGGTAAATCTTCTAATTTGGTAATATCTAAAAAACCATCCTGATAGATTCTGCGAATGTTTTCTTTGTCATCACCAATTGCTGCAGCAAAGATCACAATGCCACGTTTACGATATTCATTCTTGATACCACGAAGATCTGCTTCTGCTTCCGTACCACTGTACCCACAATCTGCGGGCTGTCCGTCAGAGATTATGATGAGGAGTTTTTGTGATTCCGGACGCTTTGCCAGGTGTTCCGCAACATAACGAAGTGCAGCTCCATCCCGGTTGCCATTACGGGCAGACATATCCATCAGCCGGTAACGGTCAGAGTCATCCAGAGAATCAAATTCAGCATAGGAATACAAAGCAACACCCTTGGAATCTGTAGAATGCCCATAAATGGTAATAGGAATTCCCAGGCTCGTACAGAAATCATACAGCACGATTGCAGTTTTCCGGGCATGGGTAATACGATCTCCCCAGCCCATAGAACCACTTTCATCAACCAAAAGTCCCACGGAAAGTTTTTGTTCTTCATCTGGAAGCCTGGTTCTGGTAAAGATACTGCCGTCCTTTCGGTGTAAAGCCCGCATATCCAGCCTTTTACCAAATAACAGGTTTTTTTGTTTTCCGCCTTCGGCCTCTTCTTTTAATAAAGGAAGAATGGAACTTTGCAGCCTTTTGGAGGTCCGCAAAAGAGGGGAAGCAACTGTTTGATAAGATTTGATAAAAAAGTCGGAAACTGGATTGATGCGGTGGATTGTTACATGGATGCCTGCATGGGCATTTCCGTAATGTATTTCATCCGCCGATTTTTGCAAGTCTTCTGTTAATTCCTGTTCATAATCATTTTGGGCTTTTTCCGTAGCAACATCATTTAGGATGCGTGCAAGATCATTCGCTGCATTTTCATAACCGGAACCGGCATACTGTGATGCGTATGTGATTCCTGGATTATTTCCATCTAATATTGCTGTAGTTTTAGCAAGTTCAATTCTTCCTCCTTCTTCCTGCAGTACTTTTTCTGCCTGGTTGATCGCATCTTGCCTGTAATTTGGATCAAGACCAGATAAGTCACAGGTTATAGGAGTTTTTGATTTTTCTGTAGGACCTGGAATGTTTTTGGGGATTCCTCCGTTTTTACCAGTTGGAAGAGGAGATCCGCTACCTGATTCTTTCCGCAGCAGATCTTCCAGAGCATCGCCAACTTGGGTACTATCCTGCTTTTTTAAAGACTCTCTGGTTTGCTCTACTATAGGTTGAATATAGTTCCAGCAAAGTACTAAAAGATAGTTGGAAGCACGGAAGCGTTCTTTCCCCTGTGTGGCAATTAAGGCATCGTCAATATAATCCATGCAGTCTGAGAGTGTGTCCGTGTATTCTCCGGAATAATTCGTGCGGTTATTTATATTACCAGTCCTGCAATAAGACAAAATTAAATTGCTCATAATGGAAAACGGCTGATAGCCACAATCAAGTTGTTCCTGTATAGAAGGAATCAATTCAGACATCCGCAGATTATTGATCTGTATTCCCTGCTTAAAAGTTCCGGGATATTCTTCACACATCCGGGCTTCAATGTAGATGTCCTCCAGTATATTATTAAACTGTGCAGCACAGCGGGATAGCGTCAGACACGTTGCGTTATCTTTTTCTTCCATGGCATCTAAGATGTCCTGCAGATTTGCCTTGTATCCAGAAGGCAGATTGTCTGGTGCTTCTGGATAGAAGGAACCATTTTCCATATTGGTCAGATAAAGCTGTAGTGATGCAAAATCAGAGTAACGCAGATGTCCGATTTCATGTCCGGTCAATCCTGTCAGGCTTTGTGAACGTAGAAATCGGGAAGGAAAGCTTTGGGTTATCGGGTTTGCAGCGTTACAGTGAATTCTATAATTATCTGTATAAGCGATGTCTGCATTTTCAGAACTGTCCCATTCCATAAGTACCTGAAGTCCATAGCGAGAACGGCCAGTAGCCGCTTTCGCCAGAGATGTTTGGTATTTTTGGAAAGCCGATGAAAGAAAGAGTTCTTCATCAGTGATTTTTGACTCCGTATCCCGGATCATTCTTTTTAAAGCTTTTTGAGTGTTATTCAATTTCTTCACCTTTCTTTCTTTTTCATATTTTGGGTTAGGAGATCTTCCATTGTACAGCCGTAATACTGGGCTAACCGAAAGACGGCGTAAGCAGATGGAAGCGTATGCCCATTTTCATAGTTCATAATTGTTTTTTCCGGTAGATGCAGAAGTCTTGCTACGGCTTTCTGAGAGAGTTTCGTCTGCTTGGATTTTCTTAAATAAACGAGATTTTCTGCCAGAGTTTTGCGTAGTTCGGCTTCGGTATAAAAGGTGTTCCTCAATAGTGTGTTATGATGCAAGAACTGTATCCAAGCAAGAACCTTCAATTTCGATACGGCTTTCAGAATCGGCAGTGACGGAAGATAAAATGGTATAATGAGCAGCTTCCTGTATATCGCCACATACCATAAAAGACTGAACCCAGGCAATTAATTCCCGGACTCCACAGCAGCCATCTGTTATCAGGTTATCCTGACAATACTGTGCGATGGAACGTACAATCTGTGTCATGGTACGTACTGATTTTTTATCGGAACATCCGGTAATAGCAAGAACACGCTCTACCATGGTCTCTTCATCCGGTTCATCCATATCTATGACCATATTCATCCTTGAAATGACAGACTGGTTCATGGGACGACAGCCGGCATAGTCATGATTAGTTGTGACTACAATGGTAGTATCCGGATGCCGATGGATGACTTCCCCGTTTGGCAGAAATACGCTGTTACAACGGTCCAACAGGGAATTAAGCCCTACCAGTACACCAGGATTGGCAATCACCGTAGGCTCCTGTATTTCTACCAGATAGCCGTTTCGGATGGCTTCAACCAGTGGTGTATCCACATAGCGGAACTGTTGGCTGCTGGAGGTAGCAGCTTGTTTCTGCTTCATTTCCTCAGATATATTATGGATCAATTCTTCATAAACTGTATTTTCTGATACCTTTTCATCATAAGTACCCGTTAATTTTTCATAGGCAGTAGCCGGATCGAGGGTAATGTCTTGAAAAGAGGGCAGTTCCCCTACCAAAGAAAGCTGTTTTTCATCTACATCAGGTAAAATCTGTCCAAGAAGGTCAAAAATTTCTGTATTTGCCGAGCAGGTGATGCATCGGTAAGGCAGGTGAAGTCCTGCAGCAATGGCTTTGGCACCTTCGGTCTTTCCTGTTCCAGCAGGCCCACGGAGCATAAAATTCCGCATAGGCTGCTTGCTGTCAGTTGTTAATTTGGCATGTTCGCATATTCTTTGGATTTCTTTTGGGATTACATACCAATCTTCAAGAATAGGAACGGTTGATTCTTCTTGGGGAGTTAATGTCCGAGAATTGGACAGGATGTATTTATCGACAAAATCTTCTTTGGGAATTGAAACGGCGGAAGCAGTATGGTGATGTCCACCTTTTAATACCTGAAAGGCACCCTGGATAATTTCCGTTGGTGCATAAACACCTTTTTGGATATTCAGTGGTGTAAGTCTTTGGAGTACGCCATTTGCAGGAGTGTCAACTTTGATGTTCCCGATAGGAAGGGAATCACCATAACGGATCCTGCGGTACACATTATCACAAAGAACCGCAGCCGTTTCTGCAGCTTTGGGCAGGTCAGGAAAACCGTCATCACGGTGTTGCTTTAATTCCTGATATTTTTCATTGAATTCGTCATCAGAAAGAAACGTAGGCATTAAAGCAAAATAAAGAGCACTTCCGGAATCTTCATCTTTTTTAAACTGATATGGCTCTGGTTTACTGTCCAGATCCAAAGGTTTTTCATACTTTCCGGCTATAAATTTCCCAGTCATACGGTTGTAGACCACTACATGCAGCAACCCGGTACGGCTTGGATATTCTGCGATTGTAAAATTGTTTGCTTGGCTTCCAATGGCTCCGAGTTCTTCCTCTGCTTTTCCAGCAGGTGGATTTTCCAAATCCATATAAGAAAAAACTGCCTGCAAAGTAGCAGAATGGAGAGTGGCCCGTTTTTTAGGCTGATTACAGTATTTGGAAGCGATGTCTTTCATCACTGCACTTTTCCCGGAATAGCTGTCAAATGGAGATGGTAGCGTTCTTTCAAAAGTCCAGTTAGGGACAAAGTTTGTATTTGGCATAGTATTTCCTCCTTTATTCTTTTATCCAGGATAATTCTAGTGCCTGGTCCTTTTCTTTTGCGGTCAATTCATCTTTTTGGAAGATGGAAATGAGAATATCCCAATAGTTTCGTGGCGGGAAATAATCAAAACAATCCTTGATTTCCGCTGTATCACCATTTTGGATGTAAATTTGCCCGTTTTCATTAATATAGAGTTTATGGTGTCCTTTCGCATGGAGCTGCCCGATAAGGTTCTCCAGTTTTTTCTTACCAATTAAGGAATACCAGGATTCCGGATCTGCAAAAGGAACATCGTCCTCATCGGTAACTGTGACAGTCTTTTTGAGGCTGGCAATGGTCAGCATTTGAAGTTCCAGATATCCGTATTGGTTCATACGTGCTTCCGCAAAGTTGTAGTCCTCCGTATGAAAGGTTCTCAGACGTATGGGATTTCCGCAAAGAAGCTGCTTCATGGATGGCGGCTTCTGGAATTCCCATGTTGCATTTGGAAATGCAGCCTGTAGTTTGTCGGTAATCTGGTAGCTGATTTGTCTCCAAAGCAATTCTTCTGTTTCAGAAACTGGCTCGGATGATTTCAAAGAAGACCAAGGGCTTGTTTTGCTCTGGTTCTTGAGTAGGTTTAGAGTCAATTTATGGATTTTGGGAAGAAGTGTGGAAAGAAATAGCAGCAGGATACCAAGGATTCCGATACTTGCGACTGCATTACGATTTCCATTTCCTGGTATGAATATAGTTGCAATTAACAAAATTATTGTGAGCATACTTAGAACTTTAAGAAATTTCTTTTGTGTATTCACTTCATTTCCTCCATGTTTGTTTCAATAGAAAAAGGAATTGCAGCAGACCAGTAGATACTGGAAAGTCGCAATCCCTTCATTTTAGGGATCTTTGATAATTTACGGGAATGGAAGCTGCTGTGGTGGTGTATTTTCCGGAATATTGGTAAATCCATCACTTGACACATTGCCAGCCGTAAATCCCTGTGGTGCATAAGCCGATCCCCCTGCCGGAGCATAAGACATCTGTTGTGCGGCTTGTGGCATCATATTGTTATTGACTGGCATTGCGCCAGTAGGCATGGTACCGGAAGGATTCATTCCCATTGCCGGGTTTCCATTATAAGTAGCACCGTTTGCTGGTACTGGTGGAACATTCGGATTTCCGACCATTGGATTACCCGGTACAGGTGTTGCTGCATTGGTATCATTACGATTCGCAGGTAAGAACTGCCAGTCCTTTACCATAATTTGCGGCGTGATAGCTGCTTGACCTGCATTATTGCCTTTCTGGTGAATATACGGATGGAGTTCTAAATCTCCGTAGACCATGAGACACGTTGATTTTTTGACACCGGCTTTTATCAGTCGATCTGCAAGAAACTTGTTGCAGTAACACTGATAGAAGATGGGTTCTTCCTTTCCGTTTTGACCTCTCTGGTTGGTAGCAAGCCCCAGACTGATGTATTCAGTTCCGGAGTTCTTTGCTTGTTGCATAACCGGATCGGCAGTTACCCTTCCTGTTACAATGATAATAGATGACATAAAAATTCTCCTTTCTGCCCTTTGGGCGATAAAATAGTGACAAATAAAAAAAGTGCCATTATAGCACCGTATAAAACGGCATTATAATGACACGATTTTCCAACTTAAACTGCATGTGTACTGGAGATAGTATCCAGACACCCTATAAAGGGATAACACAAAACTTAAATACAATATCATAGTAACACAAGATATAGCGAAGGTCAATAATAAAAATACAGTATGTTGTGTTGCACTGAAAGAAAATACATGAGGGGAGACTCCACGAAAATTTGTGTATCTCCCCTGCTTCTTTTATGCCTCTTTTTTATTAGGACAGTTTTTGGTGTCTGTTTTCGGCTTCATAGACCAAAATAGGACGTTCATAAGAATTACAATCAGTAATACAGCAGCTAAAGCCACCCAGAATCCTATGTTCAGACCAAGCCATTCCGTAGTTCCAAAAAGTGTCATCCAAAGTTCTTTCCAGTTCATTGTTGCACCTCCTTAAAGCAATTCGCCAAAATGACGGACATAAGCCTTTTTCAAGCTTGTTGCCAAAACCATATACAATAAGATACACGGAAGCAGATATGCAAAGTATGCTGCTGGCAGTGCCACAAACCCAAGAAGTTTTCCAAATATCGTAAATGGTATGACGGTTAGAATCGTAATCCCTGTCATTGTAAGGAATGTCACAGGAGCAGATGCCCGGCTCTGGATAAATGGAAGCTTCGGTGTACGGATCATGTGGATCACTAATGTCTGGCTCCACATAGATTCTACAAACCAGCCAGCCTGGAACATTCCGATATACTGTGTCTGCATCGCCGTCAGCTCTGTTCCGCTAAAATGAGCCGGCAGGTCATTGAACAGGATACCCTTGGATACAAAGAATGGGCAGAATACAAAGTACATGAAAATGTATGTGGTAAAATCAAAGATGGAGCTGGTTGGTCCGATCCAGATCATAAAACTGCCTACACTGGAGGCATCCCATTTTCGTGGTTTGGCAATAAACTCTTCATCTACATTGTCCCATGGGATTGCCGTACAGGACAGGTCGTAGATCAGGTTCAGGAAAATCAAATGTACACTTTCCATTGGCAGGAATGGTAAAAGAGCCGATGCAGCCAGTACGGAAAACATATTTCCAAAATTGGAGGAAGCCGTCATTTTGATGTATTTGATCATGTTGGCATAGGTTTTCCGACCTTCAATGATGCCCTGCTCCAAGACCATCAGATCTTTTTCTAAAAGAATGATGTCTGCCGATTCTTTAGCCACGTCTACCGCTGTATCTACGGAGATTCCGATGTCCGCAGATTTCATGGCAGCAGCATCATTGATTCCATCACCCATAAATCCAACGGTATGACCATTCTCACGAAGAACAGAAACAATACGGGCTTTCTGTTCCGGTGTCAGTTTCGCAAATACATCGGTGGTTTCTGCCGCCCTGGCAAGTTCCGCATCATTCATGTGTTCCAGATCAGAACCCAGGAGCATATTGCGAACCTTCAGCCCGACCTGTTTACAGATGGTTCGGGTTACTTTTTCATTGTCACCTGTGAGGATTTTGGTAAGAACCCCATGGTTTTTCAATGCCTGGATAGCATCGGCAGTAGACTCTTTCGGTGGATCTAAAAATGCCAGATAACCAATCAGCACCATATCGCATTCATCTTTAACACCAAAAGCTCCTACTGGAGATGGGTTGCTCTTTTGGGCGATAGCCAAAACACGAAAGCCTTTTTCATTTAATCCATCTACAGTTTTCAAAATCCGGCTCCGCACTTCATCACGCAGAGGTTGTACATGCCCGTCACATTCTGCAAAGCTACAGATCGAAAGCATTTCTTCCACAGCACCTTTTGTTACCATCTGTGTCTTTCCGTTTTTATCCTGTACCACAGTGGATAAACGGCGGCGTTTAAAGTCAAAGGGAATCTCATCCACCTTGACGTAGGTTTCGGACAGGTCAATCAGACGTTTATCTGCCGCTTCCATCTCCTCTGTTTTATGGATAATAGCCAGATCCATGAGATTTTTATATCCTGTCTGAAAATAACTGTTCAGATAGGCATGGCGAAGGACTCTGGTATCATCTTCTCCATTTACATTGAGATGATATTCCAATACCACCTTATCCTGTGTCAGTGTCCCCGTCTTGTCTGTACAGAGGATATCCATAGCACCAAAATTCTGAATGGAATTGAGGTTTTTTACAATCGTTTGTTTTTTACTCATGGAAACAGCGCCTTTTGCAAGACAGGTGGTTACAATCATCGGAAGCATTTCCGGTGTGAGTCCCACTGCAATGGAAATCCCAAATAGGAAAGCCTCCAGCCAATCCCCCTTTGTAATGCCATTCACAAAGAATACCAGCGGAACCATCACCAGCATAAAACGAATCAGCACCCATGACACAGCATTGACACCTTTCGTAAAACTGGTTTCCACAGCTTCTCCGGCAACAGCAGCGGCCATAGAGCCAAACAGCGTATGATCACCGACACAGATAACGACAGCCGTTGCACTTCCGGAGATTACATTACTGCCCATAAATGCAATATTGGTGTAATCCGTTACACTGTCCTTATGTGGGCTTACATGAGGGAGCTTTTCAACCGGCTCACTTTCTCCGGTAAGGCTTGCCTGGCTGACAAATAGATCTTTTGCATCCAGGATACGGACATCTGCCGGAATCATGTCCCCAGCAGATAAATGGACAATATCACCTACCACCAGGTCATCCATGGGTATTTCTGTTTTTTCCTGTCCTATGCGGGTGACGGTACAGGTGGTTGTGATCATTGCAAGCAGCTTTTCCGCCGCATTTCCGCTGCGGGATTCCTGCACAAAGCGAAGGGTACCGGAAATAAATACCATAGTTAAAATGATAACGACTGTCAAAAAATCAAAGTCCTCTGGTACGCTTCCAAAGAGTGAAAAATACGGGAAAATCATATCCGTAATCGTGGAAACAAAAGCAAGGCAAAATAAAATAGCAGTAAAAGGGTTGATAAATGCACCCGCCACACGTTTTGCCAGGGATTTCTTTTTTTCGTGGGTGACTTTGTTCGTACCGTATTTGGAACGGTTTACGGATACGGTATCTGCTTCTAACCCCCTAAGTGTGGTATGAAAGATTTTTAAAACCTCTTTTACCGGGTTGGTTGCTGCAGATTGGATGCGACGGTTCTGTTCGTCACGGATGACTGCCTTTTCTACAGTCTGGCGAACAGCCATACGATTTTCTTTTTTGTTCATTGGTCTTACCTCCTTGAATTTTTGTAGGGGCAAGGAAGATTCTATGAGGGACACGGAATCTGTGGACACTCATACAATATTCTCTGCCTTCGTGGACTGCCTTCAGAGTCCATGTCTTTCACCTCACAATCTTTAAAAGCTATCTATGTAAAACCGCAATGGGAATCACGGTCTGCGGTATCGGTTGCTTTTTTCGATATACCAGACATCTAAGCCGGCAAGTATCATCCATACAATCATTGCAGATACAAACCAGTGGTTTGAAAATAAGGGCAAAAATCCTTTTACCAGAAAGATGACACCGTTTAAGGTAATGATTCCTCCGATATTGCGGCAAAGAGGGATAATTCGGAGTTTATCCTTCTCTATTTGCGGCATATTTTTCCATAGGGAAAGATGGAGGTAGCCTTTTCCAAAGGCAAACCAAAGACCGGCAAGGGTAAATAGGATTCCAAAAAAAATGCAGGTAAAGTCCATTGTCTGATCCTCCTTTTAGTGATAGAAGCGGTTGCTTCGTTTTGTTAGTTTCAAAAGTTTGGTGATAAGTACAATCATGGTGGTAGCAAGAATAACCCAGACCACAGCACTTACCTGATACCAAAACTGAAAGATAATCATTCTATATCCAGAGAAATGCCAGCCCAGATAGCTGCATAGGATTGTAAATATGGGGTAGGGAGCAAAAAGGATTGCTCCTTTCAAATCTTTTCGTTTTCGCTTCAATTGCAACACCTCCCAATTGGTATGAATCATTACCGTATTTGTGGATACGTTTCTTTGACCACGAAAAGTATATAAAAAACAGCAGGGGAATCCTATGGCTAAAGTCTTGCGATTTTCTTGCGATTTGGCAAGAAAATAGACGGGCTGAAACCTAAAATGGTCTCAGTCCGCCTTTCTTATAACTCATCATTAAATTTGTAACCAATCCCCCAGATTGTTAAAATGTATGTGGGAGAATCCGGGGCAGGTTCAATCTTTTTTCGCAGTTTCCGGATAAAAGCCATGATGTTACTGTTATCCAGAAGATAATCTTCCTCCCATACTGCACGGTAAATCTGTTCTTTTGTAAATACTTCTCCACGATTTTTAGCCAGAAAATACAAAATATCGAATTCCTTTGGTGTCAGGCTGATTTCAGAACCTTTCATCAGGACTTTCCGGCTCCTTGGATGAATTTCCAGATCACCGATCAGAAGTTCATCCGAGTGTACACCAATGGCCACCTCTTTATCTTCTAAGGCTCCTAATAACAGCGAGGATACTTCTCCGCTTATCATGTCCTGAATACCGGAAAGAAGCTCTTTTGTATAAGCACTTTCCGGCGGTTCCCTTAATAATTTTTCCAAGAGCCAGATTTCAAGGGCATGATCCATGGGAATATAACTGATATTCTTTTTCATCATGAACGCCTCCTTTAAATCAACTCTTGATATTTGTTCTTATAAAAATATTTGGTTACGGAACTTAGCAGCATATAGAAAAATGCCACAAGCAGCAAAAAGGCAAAATACCAAAGCGGTAATTTTGTCAGTCCAAACAGTGATGCCCCGCTGGTAAACGTAAGGGCTGTAAAAGCAAGAATCCCCACCAAAGTGATAGAGATGACCGGTGCAGATGCCCTGCTTTGGAGAAACGGGATTTTGGCAGTACGAAGGAAATGCAGGATCAAAACCTGTGTCCACATGGACTCCAAAAACCAGCCTGTCTGGAATAAAGCAGCGTACTGAAGTTTCAGGGAAGGATCGGTAAGCTGCAGGTAAGTTGCCCCTCCGCACAGTGCAGGGCATAGGAAATAATACAGAAACAGGAAAGTCACAATATCAAACAGGGAACTGATCGGTCCGAAAGAAAGCATAAACTGCTTCAGTGTCTTGCCGGACCAGTCTCTTGGGGACAGTATTTCTTCCTCATCTACATTGTCCCAGGGAAGTACGATACACAGCGTATCATATAACAGATTCAGAAGCAGGATCTGGATGGAGGTCATAGGAAGAAACGGTAAAAATGCACTGGCACAAATGATGGAAAAAATATTTCCAAAGTTGGAACTTGCAGTGATTTTAATATACTTCAGCATATTGGTAAAAGTTTTTCGCCCTTCCAGGACACCCTGCTCCAATACATTTAAGTCTTTTTGCAGCAGTACAACATCAGCAGCATCTTTTGCAGCGTCCACTGCTGTATCTACAGAAATCCCCACATTTGCCTCATTTAGTGCTGGGATGTCGTTGACCCCATCTCCAAGAAAGCCAACGGTATGACCATTCTCTTTGAGTGCAGAAACCAGACGCACTTTCTGACCGGGAGTAAGCTCTGCAAAAACATGGGTTTCTTCTACCACCTTTTTCAGTTCACAGTCTGTCATCTCATCCAGTTGGGTGCCGGTCAGGATATGTTCAGCAGAGATTCCAACCCGGCGGCAGACGGATAGCGCAATGGCTGCCTGGTCTCCGGTCAGGATCTTCGGGATTACTTTTAATCTCTTCAGTGCTGTTACGGATTCGCTTGCCGTCTGTTTTGGGGCATCAAAGAAAGACAGATAACCAACCAAAGTCATATCCTTTTCATCGTCAGGTGTGATTTCTCTTAGTGTTCCCACATTTTTCCGAGCCACAGCAATAACTTTCATCCCATCCTGCAACATTTCCCCTACCACAGAAAATACGCTTTGTCTGGCATCTTTCTCCATAGGAAGTCGTGTTCCCCGATATTCTACATGACTGCATCGGGAAAGGATATGTGCAATATCCCCTTTCATAATCAGATGGCTGTTTCCAGTATTGTCCTGCACAAGGGTACTGACAAATTTACGGGTATAGTCAAAGGGGATTTCATCTGCCTTCTGGTATTCTGTCAGAAGCTTGGCATAATGGATTTCCCTGCCTGGCATGGATTTACAGGCAAGAATGGCATTGTCAATGGGATTACGGACGCCGGAATGATAGGAACTGTTCAGATAAGCCAGATCCAGGACTTCTGTATTTTCATTGCCCAGGATATCCATATAATATTCCAGCAGGATACTTTCATTGGTCAGTGTTCCTGTTTTATCCATACAAAGCACATCCATGCTTCCAAAGCTCTGCATGGCGTTCAGATCTTTGATGATGGTCTGTTTTTTACCCATAGCAAGACTTCCTTTTGCAAGGCAGGCAGTGATGACCATGGGGAGCATTTCCGGCATCAGCCCTACCGCTACAGACAGTGCGAATGCAAAGGATTCCAGCCACTTTCCACCTGTGATCCCCAATATAAGAAATACAATGGGAACCAGAACTGCCATAAACCGGATCATGACCCAGGCAATGGAATTGGCTCCTTTTTGAAAAGTATTTTTATCTTCAGAATCCGGTTTGGTAAATCCTCCGTACAGCGTATCCGTTCCTACGGCCAGCACAATGCCTTCTCCTTTTCCACTGATAACTGTGGTCGCCATAAACGCAAGATTTTCCAATTGTGTTATGGGTTCCTGCTCTTTGTAACAAAGTGTACGGCAGCTCTTTTCCCAAATGGCGCTTTCTCCAGTGATAGCGGCCTGGGAAATAAATAGATCGGTTACTTTTGTTAGCCGGATGTCCGCTGGAACACGATCACCGGCAGAAAACAGAACCAGATCGCCTACCACTAATTCTTCACCGGGGATTTCCCGTAGTTCTCCATTCCGTCTTACGGTAACCTTTTCGTGAATCAAACGGTCAAGCTGTGCGGCGGTGCTTTTCGCCCGCAGCTCCTGAATTAAACGGATGATACCGCTGATTACAATCATGGAAAAAATGATAAGGGCAGTAGTAGCGTTCCGTGTAAAATTAGAGGCCATAAAAACATCCGTAACGAGAGAAACAATACCTAAAATAAATAGAATCACATGAAATGGATTAATAAATGCTCGCCGCAATCGCTGGATGGTGGTATCTGTTTTTCGTTCCTGAAAACTGTTTTTACCATATCTTTCCCGCATTGTATCCACTTGTTCTTTGGATAGTCCAAGGGCAGATGTACCAAGATCCCGGCAGATTTCTGGCGGCTTACAGTAAGCGTATTTTTTGATACGGCTGTCAAATAGTGTTGCTTTCGACAAAAATAG
>ERZ826396.414-NODE-414-length-63080-cov-14.764982_pt1 | contig 63080 bp, 56 predicted proteins | sample MGYA00519926_ERZ826396 | MGnify/ENA primary metagenome ERZ826396 (study PRJEB31778, sample SAMEA3449230) | human gut metagenome | biome: human gut; feature: human-associated habitat; material: faeces | place: United Kingdom | collected 2010/2012 ... | reverse complement strand
TAATAATTCCTGCATAAATAACACCCCTTTTTCTTTTATTTTACTAGAAAAGGGGTGTGTTCACAATTTATTTACTCATGCGTTTGTCGTGCAATTCTGCCAATCGTATTTTCCATATATTTTCTTATAATAAAATTAACAAAAAACAACATTCACAAAAAGAAAGGATCTTAAATACTATGGAAATGACATTGAGATGGTATGGCTCAAGTTTTGATACGGTAACCTTAAAACAAATTCGACAGATTCCCGGAGTAACCGGAGTGATCACAACCTTGTACGATACGGCTCCGGGAGAAGTCTGGAGCAGGGAACGTATCCACGCAATGAAAGAAGATGTAGAAGCAAACGGGCTGCATGTATCCGGAATTGAAAGCGTCAATGTTCACGATGCGATCAAAATCGGAAATAAAGACCGTGACCTCTATATTAACAACTATATCGAAACACTTGAAAATCTGGGAAAAGAAGATATTCATCTCGTATGCTATAATTTCATGCCGGTTTTCGACTGGACGCGAACGGAGCTTGCAAGAAAACGTCCTGACGGTTCTACCGTCCTTGCCTATACTCAGGCTGCTGTTGATGCATTAAATCCGGAAGACATGTTCCATTCAATTTCTTCCTGATATGATCCGCTCATTAAAAGGAAGAATCCACTTTGCTCATGTGCGTAATCTGAAATTTAATTCTCCGTCAGATTTTGAAGAAGCTGCACATCTTTCCAGCGATGGATCCTTTGATATGTATGAAATCATGAAAGCTCTCTATGATATTGATTTCCAGGGCCCAATTCGTCCGGATCACGGCCGCATGATCTGGGATGAAGTTGCAATGCCCGGGTATGGACTCTATGACAGAGCACTTGGCGCTACCTATTTAAACGGACTCTGGGAAGCAATTGATAAGTCTTCAAGAAAGGAACGGTAACAGAATTATGAACTTAAACAGTGAAGGATTAAAAAATAGATCATTTTGGGAAACAGCAGGCTACCAGCTTCCATTATTTGACCATGAAGCTGTATCCCACAAAACAAAAGAAGCTCCTTTCTGGATTCATTTTGGAGCAGGAAATATCTTCCGTGCTTTTCAGGCAAATGCTGTTCAGAAACTTTTGAATGACAAAATTCTGGACCGCGGACTTGTTGTGGCAGAAGGCTATGACTATGAGATTATTGAAAAAATGTATCATCCCCATGATAACTATTCCATTCTTGCTACATTAAAAGCAGATGGATCTATCGAAAAAACAGTTGTGGGAAGTATTGCAGAATCCCTTACCCTTGACAGCCATGACACAGCATCCTACAACCGATTAAAAAAATTTTCGGAAATGAATCCCTGCAGCTTGCTTCTTTTACCATTACCGAAAATGGATAACTATTCTCAAAATGGAGACAAACTGAAAACAGCAATCACTGCATTTGCGGAAAAATGGGTGGAAAACAATCTTGTTGAGCCTGAATTCTTAACTTATGTAACTTCAAATAAAGTATCGTTCCCATGGACAATGATTGACAAGATCACGCCTCGTCCCAATACCTCTGTGGAGGAACTTTTAAAGAAAGATGGTGTACAGGATCTTGATCCGGTCATTACCGGCAAACATACTTATGTTGCACCCTTTGTCAACTCAGAAGAATGTGAGTATCTTGTAATTGAGGATACATTTCCAAACGGCCGCCCTGCATTAGAAAAAAGCGGGTTTATTTTCACAGACCGCGAAACTGTAGATAAGGTAGAACGAATGAAAGTATGTACCTGTCTGAATCCTCTCCATACCGCACTTGCTGTTTTTGGATGCCTGCTTGACTACAAACTGATTGCCGAGGAAATGAAGGATTCCACACTTAAGACTTTAGTGGAAAGACTAGGATATCAGGAGGGCCTTCCTGTTGTTACGGATCCAGGAATTTTAAATCCAAAAGAATTTCTGGATACTGTGCTTGGTATCCGCATTCCAAATCCTTTTATGCCTGACACGCCGCAGCGAATTGCTACAGATACTTCCCAAAAGCTTTCTATTCGTTACGGGGAAACTATCAAAGCCTACGAGAAATCTTCTACTCTGCAAACATCAGACCTGAAAATGATCCCTCTTGTATTTGCCGGATGGCTTCGGTATCTCACCGGGAAAAATGACCGCCTGGAAGATTTTCCTGTCAGCCCGGATCCAATGGCAGATATTCTTGGTTCTGTGGTTTCTTCTGTAAAGCTGGATGGCACATGCAGTGTTGAACATGCGGAAAGCTTACTGCACCCGGTTCTGGAGAATGAAAAAATCTGGGGAGTTAACCTGTATGATGCAGGTCTTGCACCTTCTGTCTGCCATTACTTTATTGAAATGACCAAAGGTGCGGGAGCCGTTCGTTCAACACTTGAGAAATACGTTTAGGAGGGGGATTTCCATGAAAGCCTTTATGGATCATAATTTTCTGCTTGAAACAAAGACTGCACAGAAGCTCTTTCACAATACTGCATGCTGTCTGCCTGTTATTGATTTTCACAATCATTTAAGTCCAAAGGAAATCTGGCAGAGCCAGTGCTATCGCAATTTAACGGAAGTATGGCTCCTGGGAGATCATTATAAATGGCGTGCGATGCGTGCCAATGGAATTTCAGAAAAATATATTACTGGTAACGGGGATCCCTATGAAAAATTCCTTGCATGGGCAGATACCGTTCAGAATTGTATTGGAAATCCGCTCTATCACTGGACTCATCTGGAACTGCAGCGGTACTTTGGAATCAAAACGCCGCTGTCACCATCTACTGCCGGAGAAATCTGGGAGCAGTGTAATGCCAGACTTCAGTCTCCAGAATATTCTGTACAGAATCTTCTTCGGATGAAGAATGTAGAAATACTTTGCACCACCGATGACCCGGCAGACAATCTGGAATGGCATCAGAAATTGGCAAAAGAAAAAGAACAGATTGGATTTCTGGTACTGCCCTCTTTCCGTCCTGGAAATGCACTCGACATTGAAAAGAGAGGATTTTCTGACTACATATCTCTGTTAAAAGAGATTACAGGCATTGATACCTCCAGCTTTTCGGGCCTTTTGAATGCACTGGAAAAGCGATTGGATTTCTTTATAAAATGCGGCTGCTGTGTCACCGACCACAGCCTGGAAAAGAAATTCTTTCTTCCGGCTTCAAAAGAGCAAATTGAACAGATTTATATTCGTGCATTAAACAAAAAAGCCATAACAGAAGACGAAGGTGCAATGTACAGAGGCTATCTGCTTACCAGGCTTGGAGAATTTTATGCAAAGCGTAATCTTGTCATGCAGCTTCATATCGGTGCAATCCGAAATAACTCTTCCAGAATGTATGAAAAACTGGGCGTTGATATCGGATGTGACAGCCAGAATGATTTTTCTTATGCAGATCAGCTGTCTGGCCTTCTTAACGCTATGGATCAGAAGAATCACCTGCCCCGCACTATTTTATATTACCTGAACCCAAAAGATGCTGCCATGCTTTCCACAATGGCAGGAAATTATCAGGGAAATGAAGAACAGATCCGCGGTAAAATTCAGCTTGGAAGTGCCTGGTGGTTCTGCGATCATAAAAACGGAATGGAACAGCAAATGGATACGCTGTCAGATACAGGACTCATTTCCACCTTTGTTGGAATGCTCACAGACTCAAGAAGTTTCCTCTCTTTTCCAAGACACGAATATTTCCGCAGAATTCTCTGCAATAAAATTGGAAACTGGGTAGAAAATGGTGAGTACCCCAATGATCCTGCCTATTTAAAGCAGCTAGTGCAAAATATCTGCCACGATAATGCCAAACAGTTCTTTCAGTTTTGATTTGAATCATTCACTTTTCCACAAACAGGATCTTTCCAAGGGTATCCAAAAGTTCCGATACAATGATGGGTTTTGCAAGGTGGGCATTCATTCCGGCTTCATAGGAAGCTTCTCTGTCTTCATCAAAGGCATTGGCGGAAAGGGCGATGATCGGGATACGGGCGAGGGACGGATCTTCGAGAGCACGGATTTTTCTGGCGGCAGTATAACCATCCATAATCGGCATCTGAATGTCCATAAGAATGGCATCATAGAAGCCCGGTGCATAATAGGAGAGTTTTTCCACGGCAATGGCTCCGTTTTCCGCAGTATCTATGATCAGTCCACTTTCTTCCAGAATTGCAGAGGCAATTTCACGATTCATACTGTTGTCCTCCACAAGAAGAATTCTTTTTCCTGCAAAAAGCTCCGGTGAATAGGAAAAGTTTTTGCTTTTTTCCGGACTTTCAGGAGGTTCTGCAAGACGCTGGCAAAGCCGGACGATGATTTCCGTTCCCCTGTTTTCCTCTGAGATAATGTCAATGGTTCCACCCATGGCATCTACAAAACCTTTGACGATAGTCATTCCAAGTCCGGTTCCCTGGATGCCGCTGATGGTAGAATTGTTCTGGCGCTCAAATGGTACAAAAATTTTCTCCAGAAATTCCCGGCTCATACCACAACCGTTGTCTTTTACATGGATTTCGTAATTGCCGTATCCTGCCTATTCCCATGCAGTCTGGATTATGCAAAGGGAGATCTTTCCTCCGTTCGGAGTATACTTTACAGCGTTGCCAAGAAGATTCACCAGAATTTCCTTTACACGGAGTTTGTCACAGTATATATACAGATCCCGGACCTTCCAGATATCAATGGTAAATTCCTGTTTCTTTTTCAGCGCCTGTTCCCGGATGATAACATCCGTCTCATTGACAATATCTATGATGCTGCATACGGTTTCCTCCAGTTTCGTCTGACCGCTTTCAATCCGACTGATCTCCAGCACTTCATTTACAATTCCAAGAAGATGATTTCCCGAAATCCGGATTTTTTTCAGATAGTCCTGTATTTTTGCGGTATCATTACCTGCCTGGATCGCAAGATCTGTAAAACCAAGTACTGCATTCATAGGGGTGCGGATGTCGTGAGACATATTCTGGAGGAATACTTTTTTGGCGATGGATGCCTGGTTTGCCGCACCAAGGGCTTTTTCCATTTTTCAAGAGAAGTGGTCATGCGCTGATCATTTTTCAGAGTTCCAATCTTTTTCCCATGATAGGAACTGATATTTCCACACTGCATGGAATTGTCGTTTTCATCCTTGTAAATATAGAATGTCTCGTTGATCATTTTTATGAGAAAAATAATAGCCTACTTTTACAGTTTCCTGCTCTTTTGCAGAAACACTGACATTGGAAAAAACGAAAACTCCCATACAAAAAAATATGGATATCATGACAGGAAATATCTGTCTTATCGATCTAAAAATAGAATATAGCAAAGCCTGTTTTGTGCCCTGATCTGCTCCCGTTTTGCTCATAGGAAATCCCCCCATTGCCCACATTATATAAATTTCCCTGAATATCAAAAATAATTAAATTTATTAAACTCTTTCCATTAATATGCTGTCAATTTCCTGGAGAAAATTAATTTATACAAACAAAAATCAGGAGGGAATCTGAAATATCGACGATAACTTTTTGACCAAACGGAACCAAATAAACAAAACGGGACAGACAAACCGCAGGGAATATGTTATCCTGTCAATAGTTAGTACTGACTAATATATGATATTTATTTTACCAACAGGAGGATGGCTCATGAAAGAACCTCTTTTTACGGAAGAAAATGGCATTCTGCTGGCACGAAGTGATGGCTGCAGTGTTTACCAGTTCCGAAATGCCACAGGGGATGGAACGATGACCTGTTACGAGGTATTTCCCGGAACAATGCTGAGTTTCAATGATTTTCATATGGCATATTTTGATTCGGAATATACACCTGGCCGGGAACTCCATTGCACGTGCTATTTTGAAAGATTCACCCATCATTATTCTGGATGAGGCGACTGCAAGTGTTGACCCGGAAAATGAACATCTGATCCAGAATGCCATAACAGAACTTACCAGAGGGAAAACCATCATCACCATCGCACACCGCCTTTCCACGATCGAGCAGGCAGACCAAATCCTGGTTGTAGCGGATGGCCAGATCGCTGAATGTGGTACACATGAAGAACTGATACGTAAGGAAGGAAAGTATCAGCAGTTTGTAAAAATCCGCAAAAAAGCAGAAGGCTGGAAGCTCAGTTAAGCAGCTGGTTACGTATCTCCTGCATGCGGTTGTCAAGCTCTGCACTTTGAATGGCACAGGAATAAAGTTCCTCCTGTAACAGATGGGCTTTGTCTTCAGGAATATTTTTCTTATAGCGGAGCTTATGTTCCAGACTTGCCCAGAAATCCATGGCAATGGTGCGGAACTGCACTTCCACATTTACGAATTTTTTGTTTTTCTGCAGAAAAATCGGAACCTGCACGATCAGATGAAGACTTCTGTATCCGCTTGGTTTGGGATTTTTGATATAATCTTTTCTTTCTATGAGAATGATATCATCCTGTTTCAGAAAACTTTCTTCCAGTTCATAGATATCGTCAGGGAAAGAACAGATCACCCGGACACCGGCGATGTCTTTGATATTTTCTTCAATAGAGGTAAGACTCATGGGGATATTTTTGCGCCGGATCTTTTTGGCAAGACTTTCCGGAGATTTCACACGGCTTTTGATGGCTTCGATGGGGTTCTTGTCGTATTCCAGGGAATATTCCTGATCCAGTACACGGAATTTCGTCTCAATCTCCATGATCGCACACTGGTAATAAGACATCATAAGATCAAACGGTTTCTTATTTTTCTGAACAAGATCAAGAAATTCATCAGAAAGAAGACTTTTTCGTACAAATTCATCTCTGCGGGATTCTCTTCTGAGCCTTCCCTGTGTCATTAATTCTTCCAGATTTCTCATAATAATACAGATCCTTCCGTTTCGGTTATTTCTCATGAAATTTTACCATGGAAGGATCTGTATGTAAAGCAGACGTGCGCATTTGGAATTTGCTATATCGATTATTTCATCCATCTCTCCACAGTTCGGATGATCTGTTCTATCTGTACAGGTTTGGACATGTGATCGTTCATTCCTGCTTCTTTGCATTTCTGGACGTCTTCCAGATAGGCGTTGGCAGTCAGTGCGATGATCGGGATCTGTTTTGATTCCGGGGATGGAAGACGGCGGATCGCCCTGGTTGCATCAAGACCATTCATCACAGGCATCTGCATATCCATGAGAATGGCATCGTATGTTCCGGAGGGATCGATTTCAAAAAGCTGTACACATTCTTTCCCATTTACTGCCCGGACACAGTGAATGCCGTACATTTCCAACTGTTCTTCCAGAATCTCATAATTCAGGTCATTATCTTCTGCGATCAGAAGCGTTTTTATGATCCTGGATGGCCTGAGTTTGAAGAACGGAATTTCCGCGGTTGTCTCTGATACTTCCTGCTCCCTGATAAAAGGTACATCCAGAGTCACACGGAAAGTGGTTCCCTCGTGGAGTCTGCTTGTTGCTTCAATGGTTCCGTTCATCTGGTCGACGATCTTTTTTACAATAGCAAGGCCCAGGCCGCTTCCCTGTACTTTATTCACTCTTGTATCAATTGCTCTGGAAAACTGAGAATACATTTCTTTCATGAATTTTTCGCTCATTCCAATCCCGTTATCCCGGACAATGGAAACCAGGCGGATCTTATCTTTATCCGGAAATGGTTCCTCATAAACTTCCAGTTCAACCGTTCCTCCCTCAGGAGTATACTTCACTGCATTGGATAACAGGTTCATGTAAATCTGACCGATCCGCAGACGGTCAGACAGCACGGTATCATAAATAATGTCATGTCGGTTACAGATAAATTTCTGGTTCTTATCTTCTGCTGTTCCACGGATATTCTGTTCGTAAAGTTTACATAATTCAGACAGTTTTACTGGCTCAGAATCAATGCGAAATTCCCCACTTTCGATCCTGGAGATATCCAGGACATCATTGATCAGCTGCTGCAGATTACTTCCACTTAAGTTGATCTTATCCAGACAGTCCAGTATTTTGTCCGGTTCATGGAGATGGTTTCTTGCAACTCTGGTAAATCCCATAATGGCATTCATAGGAGTCCGGATGTCATGGGACATTCTGGAAAGGAACTCTGATTTTGCCTCATTGGCACGGTTGGCCTCTTCTACCGCATCTATGAGATATTTTTCCCGCCTTTTTTCCTCACTGATCACGCGGATCACAAGCAGAACCTGTCTGGCTGTTCCATCTTCCGCTCTTGACTGGACAATAAACCTGGCCAGATGCCAGTTGTTATCTGTGGCAAGGTAGTCAACTGCAATGGACTCCTCTTTTTCCAGACGTTTTTTCAGAGTGGAGAGGTCATAAAACTGTTTTACCATGGCCCTGTATTTGGACGCGACTTTTTCGCTGCTATCACTGGTGATATGGGCAGCTGCGGTTCCCTTCATTCCTGTAAAACGGTGATTTTCACTGCCGCCGGTAATCTCCTCATAATAAAAATCCTGAAGGTCGATCCGGTAGATCATGTAGTAGATCTTACTGATGGCGGATATGATCTCATTGTTCATTTTCACTTCTGCCAGAGAATCTTCCAGCTCTCTCTGATGATTTCGCTCCTCCTTTATGATCTCATCTACATGACGAAAAGCGATCAGAACCGGAAAATCCGTTGAAGAAGGAAGTCTGGTGGCTCTGATTTCAAAATACTGATGCCTGTTGGCATTTTCCCGGGACTGATATCTGCGGCTGATCTTATCCCTGGTTTTAAGCTCGCCTATCAGATTCTGACAGTCAAATGTCTCCAAAAAATCCGGCGCGGATTCTTTTATGACAAAATGATCATAATAGTATTTCAGTTCTTTTGAGTAACAAAGTATGATTTTTTCTCTGTTTTTCAGAATCTTCGGAGCGTTGGCACCCTGTTCCAGTTTTACAACTTCGGCAGTATCATCCAGAAGATTGACTTTATATACAGAAGTACAGTCCTCACAGAGAACATTCAGGATCTGACGTTCTTTTTCCATGCTTTCAAGATTTTTTCCCAGAAGCGTAAACATGCGGAGATTTTCCCTGGCTGTATTCAGATGAGCACCTACGAACGCAAGCTGATGAATAAACAGTTCTGAGATTCCTTTATAAAAATGATCCATTCCGATAAATCCGCTTAAATGGTCTCTGCTGAAAATAGGTGCGAGGACGCGGGAATATGTGTGATGTTTCTTCATCAGGTTGTATTCCTGTTCCATAGGAGAAAGTTCTTCACAATCTGTAACCTGGATCGTCAATCCTTTTTTCAGTTCGTCTGTCCAATGTGGAATATCCTCTACCGTGATTTCTGAAAATAACTGTTCTTTTTCTAATATGTCGTCCTCATTTTTCCATTCATACTGAAGACAGAAGTATTCTTTTCGGTTCTTTTCTTTTTTATCAAAAATATATACTCGATCGGCACCACTGCATTTTCCAAGCAGTTGCAGCATTTCGTAAATTGCGCCATCCAGTTCTTCGTTGTTTTTTACACGATATTTCCGTTTAATGTCCTTGTGATATCCTTGATACTTACCGGTTTTGGTATATATCCGTTCATGCCAGCTTCTGAGCCGTATAGGACATCAGAAGTGCACCATCTGCATCACCATTTCCTCTCCACGGGGTAAAATAAAAAAAGCACCATGTTCAGACAGAGAGAACTATAGTGCTTTTGAATTATGCAACTGGCTGCCATTTTACAGGCCCTATAGCTTTGCGCCACAGTCTTTCGGCTGCTTTGCCCGTGTTTATTTTTTTAACAATTTTAGTGTATATTTATACGGAAAATTTGTCAATTATTGTTTGGAATTTTTTTCAACTGTGAAAAGGCTTTTAGCATTTCTTTTTCGCCGTAATCATCAAATTGTATCACAATGGTATCTTCGGTTTCGGAGATAATGGACCCGCGGCCGTATTTGGGATGTTCTACAAGTTGTTTTGGTGTTTCTGGTGGGATGTTTTCCGGCAATGCTGTCTTTTCATCTGGGGATAAAGAAGTTTCCTGTTCCTGGGATCTGGCATATTCTTTCGGTGTTTCCAATTTTCGGAGTTTTTCTTCCAGGATCATCTTTTTCAGGTCCTGAAGGTGCCGGGCAGCTTCTTTTGTATCTCTTGTGGCATCTGCCGGATGGGCAAGATATTTCTCCGGAAGACTGGAAAGGTAGCGACCTGGACCTGGAAATACCCGCGCAGTTCCGGGATTGATGTAAAAAGATAATTCCAGGAATTTCCTTGCTCTTGTCATTCCCACATAAAACAGTCTCCTCTCTTCCTCTTCTGTAGAAGCATCACGGCTATTTAAGGGAATCAGCCCATCATTTACACCAATGATAAATACGTAATCGAATTCCAGCCCTTTGGAGGCATGGAGCGTCATCAGTTTTACAGATTCTCCGGAAACCGCATCTTTTTCCGGTTCCATGCCATTCAGTACAAGATCATTAAGAAAATCCCTGATACTGTGATAGGATTCCATTTTCTTTAACAGGGAAAGGATTTGCCTCCTGTTTTCTTTATAGTCGCTGGAAGACGGTCGGAGATATTTTTCCAGAGAAAGCTGTTCCCACAGATTTATGTAGCCGGAGCCTGTGTCCCGATACTCCCACATGGCCTGAAAAAGTAAGGATTTCGAGAGAAATACACTCCCTTGTGTAAAATTCAGAATCTCTGTCCGGGCTTTTTTTGAGGTCCATCCTTCCCCGAAAGTTTTGTCGCAAAGGACATAAGTTCCGCTGGTAAGATCCTCATGATTGCTTAAAAAACGCAGTATATGAAGAAACCAGGCAAGAACCGGAATATCCTGAATGATTTTCTTCTGAGAGATTTCATATGGGATCTGATGTTTTTCCAGAACTTTTGAAAGGATCTCTGACTGGCTCTGAAGCCTGTAAAACACTGCGACCTCCTCAAGTGGAACGCCTCTTTCATGAATAGCAAGGATCTTTTCTGCCAGATATTCTGCTTCCTGAAAAGGATCGTAATGATTTTTGACAGAGATTTTTTCTCCTTCTTCCTGTACGCCGGTAAGAGAATCCCCGGATTCCTGAAATCTTCTGGAAACTGCCAGGATTGTCTGGGAAGAACGGTAATTTACAGGAAGGGATAGTTCTTCTGCGTGATACAATTCACGGAATTTATAAAAAATATTGAACATACTTCCACGCCAGCTGTAGATCACCTGATTGGGATCGCCCACTGCAAAAAGCCCGACTTCCGGTCTTTTTAATTGACGAATCAGTTCAAACTGAAGTTCATCGCAGTCCTGCACTTCATCAATGATGATCCATTTCAGCTGCAAAAGTTGCTGTGGATGATCTTTCAGAAGTTTCGTGGCACACTGCAACAGGTCTTCGTAGCTCATTTTGTTCTGTTTCCGTTTTTCTTCTGTAAGGAGAGTTACCAGTTTCGGAAAATCGTCCTGGTATCCGGGCTGTCTGGATGTGGCTGACCTGTATTTATGATCCAGTCTTTTTCGAAGACGGTTTTTATATTTGATCCTGAGAGTATGCTGGTGGATCAGCTGATTGGCAAGTTCCAGTTCTTCTTCAGGCAGACAGACCTGGAAATCTTTTGTGTAGCCAAGTTCTTCTAATGGAAGCACTTCCTGAAGGAGCTTTAGGGCAATGCCGTGGAATGTTCCATAGAAAAGAGACGAGGGGTTTTCTTCTATATTTTGGATCTTCAGCCTGTTTTTGATCTCGCCTGCTGCTTTATTTGTAAAGGTCAGAACGATCATATTTTCCAGGGGGATTTTTTTCTGCTGGTGAAGATAACGGATCTTTTCGATAAGAACCGTTGTTTTTCCGCTTCCTACGTTTGCGCGGACCAGGCAGGCATTATGTTCATCCAGAACCGCTGTTTTCTGATAATCATTCAGTTCCATATGTTTCATCCTTTTTCAGAGTGTGATATCTGCGCATCATTTTTTCACGTTTTAGCATATCTTCCGGTTTCTCTGTATCTGTAAGGATCGCAAAGCGGAAATCAACCGGAAGAAAGACGTAAGTACTGAGCACATTGGAGATTCCTGTTCGGTTCTCCTGCATATTGGCCCATTCTGCATAAAACGGATCTCTCAGATAGAGGATCAGAGAGGAGTCTTTGACTTCCAGTCCGGATACCATTGAGAAAAATCCTGCAAATGTATTATTATTTTCTTTGACCCGATTGCAGAATAAAACCCACTTCTCCTGCAGATCAGATAATGTGAATTCCCGTTGTCCTGATCGATTCCATTCTGTATTCTTTTCATCCGGATAAGAAATATTCCTCGTTTTCTGCACGGTCAGTTCCGATTCTTCAGATAAATTTTTCAGCCCCCACAGGATCACGTTCCGGTCAAGCCTGTCATTTCCAATACAGACTGCACAGCCGTTTTTGCACCTGCAGCCGGAAACCATTCGGATAGCCTGTTCTGTCACTTTGGGGATCAGATCATAGATCTTTTCTGCAAATCCAAGGCCTCCTACATAACGGTCGTAAAAATAGAGAGAAACCTCCTCAGAAGTGCTTCCGGAAAGTTCCAGTGCATTGGTGGACATTGCCACCCCAAGATCGGAACCTTCTGTCATTGTCACCATCAGAGCTGCATTTTTCAACGCAAACATCAGACCTTCAAAGTGGTTATTTCTTACATAATAACCGTTTCTGTCCGGCTGTAAGAGATTGCGGTACTGTCTGACCACATTTTCAGGAAGTCTGAGCCAGGTAGCTTCTGTGTCGTAATTCTTGGAAAGTGGTTTCGTGAGCTGTTCAAAACCCAGGTTCTGATGATTATGGAACTGCATTTTTTTATACATGTATACAAAATCTGCAATATTTACATCTCCAAAAGAAAGTTCACTTCTCTCCCACTGCTGCTTTTTATGTCTGTGTATGATACGGATATTGGTCTCGCTTCCAGGTACTGTGTAATAGTTTCCATGAAATGGCACAGCTTCCACGATCTTGCTTTCCAGGTTCATTTTTACAACCTGGTAAAAATCTCCGTCGTGCATGTAAACGGCACCTTCATGGATCTCATGAAAAGCCTGTTCCTCATCCATCTCCGTGATATTTTTTCCGGTTTCCTTGTTAATGAGCTGATACTTGTTCTGATCAATATTCCGGAGGGAAAATTCTCCTGCAGGATAAAGTCCTCCTGACCAGGCGAAGCGGCCTCCCATATTCCGGACTTCATCTACTTTCATAAGTACAGGGATCGTCTCCCCAAGATCCGGGAATAATGCACCATCATCCAGGGTTAACGGAAGTTCCGCTGCCGCAGCCCGGATATGTGCAAGCTGGATCAGAAGATTGTCTGGATCAACGATGGCATTTTCACTGCTGTGTTCAAAAAGCCATTCCGGTTCCAGAGCGATATACTGATCCATGGGAAGGTTGGCAAGAATCAGATAATTGGTGCATTTTCCACTTCCTCGTCCTGCACGGCCTGTCTGCTGCCAGAAAGATGCTCTTGTTCCCGGATAACCGGCCAGTACCGTTGTACTGATCTTTCCGATATCGATTCCCAGTTCTAATGCATTGGTGGATACAAGGCCAAGAAGATCCCCTGAGATCATACGCTGTTCGATGCTTTTTCTCTCCAGAGGAGTGTAACCGCCACGGTACCCGGAGATTTCTTCTTTTCTGGCTGTCCCTAAGAACCCTGCCGCATCCAGATGGTCTCTGGTTTCTTTCACCAGGATCTCCACATTTTTTCTGGATCTGGCAAATGCCAGAAAGCTCTCCCTTCGTTCCATCAGCTGAGGAAGAAGGTCCGCTGCAACATTTATAACAGATTCTTTTCCGTAGGGGATGCCATCTTTATTCAGTTTCTCTTCTGGCTGGACCAGGCAATAGATCCGCTCTGATATTCCTGCACCGCTTCTGGCGATATTGATAAAAGATCTTCCGCAGATCTTTTCCGCAAGTTCCAGGGGATTGGCAATGGTGGCGGAACTGCATAAAAACTGAGGATCTGAGTGGTAATATCTGCAGATCCTGGATAAACGGCGAAATACATTGGCCAGATGAGAACCAAAAGCTCCTCTATATACATGCAGTTCATCCAGAATAATGTATTTCAGATTGGAAAAAATAAAGTCGAATCCATATTTGCTGTGATTTGGAAGCATGGAGCCGTTTAACATATCCGGATTGGTAAGGATGATATTGGCACGTTCCCGGATCCTTTTTCGCTCAGCAGGCGGTGTATCTCCGTCATATACGCCGACAGATAAACGATGTTCCCCAAGTGCTTCCATCCAGGGGATCAGCGCACGGTACTGATCAGCTGCCAGGGCCTTCGTGGGATAAATAAAGATCGCACGGGTCACAGGATCTTTCAGGATTTCCTGAACCACCGGCAGATAAAAGCACAGGGATTTACCACTGGCGGTAGGTGTGGTGATCACGATATTTTCTCCAGCCATAGCATGGGAAAAAGCTTCTGCCTGGTGGGTATAGAGAGACTTTATATTCTGGCCGGACAGAAAATCCTGGATATCCGGATGCAGGCTTTTGGGAAACTCTGCATATTCCGGAGATCTGGCAGGGATTGTTTTTTTGTAAATGATGTTCCCCTTCATGCTTGCTCCTTTGCTGTCAATTTATTCGATAGATATTATTTTTAATAAAAACAGTATAACATAAAAAAAGCGATACCATATAGTTTTATCTTCCCATATGACATCACTTTTCTATTTTTTATGCAGATTTTTCAAGTATATGTTACAGTGCAGTGCCTTTCTTTGGTACAAAGAAACGGCTCATATCTGCATGTTCCAGCTTAAGCAGTGAAATTTTTCTATCAATTCCTCCTGCATATCCTGTGAGACTGCCATTTGTGCCTACTACACGATGGCATGGAATGATAATAGAAATTTCATTATGTCCAACTGCACCACCAACAGCCTGGGCGGACATATGGGAAATATTTTCTCTTTCAGCTATTTTACTGGCAATTTCTCCATATGTGATCGTTTGTCCGTAAGGAATCTCTGATAAAATCTGCCACACAGCTTGTCTGAATGTTGATCCCGCAGGATGAAGAGGAGGTGTAAATGTTGGCTTTTCACCGGAGAAATAGATATCCAGCCATTTTTTTGCTTCTGAAAGAATCTCCGTTTCCTGTGAAATCCTCTCGTCCGGAAGTGTATTCGCAAAGTATTTCTGTCCTTCAAACCATAAGCCTGTAAGTCCAATTTCATCTGCTGCCAGTAAAATTTCTCCTAACGGTGATTTATATTTGCATGTATAGATCATAGTTTTCCACTCCTTATTTCAGTAGTGTTACCTCAAGTATAATTTATGTGAAATAGTTATCTTTAATTATGTGAAAAAACGGAGAACACAGCAAGGTATCCTCCGCATATAATATAGTGGTATGTTATCTGCTATTTTTACTGTTATATTACATTTTACTGCTATTCACAGGTGCTTTAATTCCAGTAATCTGTTTTTTGCTTCAGATCAATATTTTTACTGAAGAATACAGGATTTTTTTTCTGCCGGATCTGTCCTTCGTAATCCTTTAATGCTTTCAATACGGTGTTGGACAATAGCAGGATCACCGGAATGTTGATCAGTGCCATTACTCCCATCAGTACATCAGAGATGTGCCACAGTAATGTCATCTCCATTCCCGCTCCTAAAAACACCACCAGTGCTGATACAAGGCGAAATCCCGTCATGAATTTCTTACCCGGCTGCTTTTTAAGGATATAAGTCAGCAGATTATCACAATAGAAGCAATTTCCCAGCAATGTAGTGAAAGCAAATAATACCATTGCGATCATAATAAAATATGGTCCAAAAGAACCAAGAGTCTTGTGAAGTGCTGCCTGCACCCACGGTGCTCCCTGAAGCTCTTTTGCCGGTGTCACACCAGATACCAGACACATCATGGCAGTTGCAGTGCACAATAATAATGTGTCAATAAACACAGACAGCATCTGTACCAATCCCTGTTTAACCGGATGACTGACCATTGCAGACGCCGCCGCATTGGGGGCAGAACCGATACCTGCTTCATTGGAATACAGACCTCTTCGTATTCCCTGCATCATAGCTGATCCGGCAAATCCGGCAAAAATTGCTTTAAAATCAAATGCTTCTTCAAAGATCTGTGCCAGTACCGATGGAAGCTGTCCGATATTTAGTACCACTACCAGCAGGGATATCAGAATATATACAATGCCCATAAATGGCACTAAAGTAGAAGTTACTTTCACAATTCTGTTACCGCCACCCAGCAGACACCATCCCGTTACCAGCGCCAGAATTCCTCCAATGATCCATGGCGTGATCTCTGCATTATAAAATGGCTGACCGGAAAATGTAGACTGCAGATTATAGGAGGCCAGCATATTAAATCCAAACGCGTAAGTCAGGATCATGGCTATACAGAAAACCACTGCCAGTCCTCTGCTGTGCAATGCCGCCTCTATGTAATACGCCGGGCCGCCGTAGCACTGGCCGTCTTTTCCTTTTTTCTTATATATCTGCGCCAGTGTGCTCTCTGCCAGAGCTGATGCGCTTCCAAGAATGGCAATGATCCACATCCAGAATACGGAGCCCACACCACCGATACAGATGGCAGAAGATACTCCTACAATGTTGCCTGTCCCTACACGAGATGCCGTGGAGACCATCAGTGCCTGAAAGGATGATACACTTTCGTCTCCCTCTGGTTTCTCCATTACAGCGCTGCAGGCGTTTTTGAATAAACGTACCTGTGGAAATCTGGTCCGGACAGTAAAGTAGATGCCGGAACCAATCAATATTACAATCAGTAATTTGCTGTAGAGAAACGTGTTGATTGCGTCAATGATCGTTTCGAACATAAATCCTCCTCGTAACAGAATTTTTTATCATACGATAATATCGGATAAAAACCCGAATTGTTACCATAATACAATATTTCTGCTATTTTGAAAAGAGGTTATCCGCAGGAGTTCATGAACCTGGAAGATTTTTCTTTCCGTAAATTTCATTAAGCACAATTTTCCCCACAAATAAATGACTCAATCCTGCACAACGTTCAATAGGATATTCATCATATCCATAATGCTCTGTGATCAATTTCATTCCATGAATGATCTCTTCCTGTTCTGTGACAAAGCTACATTCTCCAAAACCAATGATACTTTCGTATCGAGCTGTAATTCCATGCGCGGTTTTTTCAATCAGAGTACGATGCAATCTTCACAAAAGACAAACCTGTGATCTTTGCATTCCACGGATCTGTCGTACTGTTATTCAGAATTTTAAAATGTACGTTCGGGTACAGGATATTGAAATCCCGGACCGCCTCAAACAGATAACAGTGAAGAGCCGTTTCAGTTGCACTGATATAGATGGTTCCGTTTTCCAGGCTGATCAGGTTACTGAGATTGTTTTCTCCCTTAAAAAACTGAGCACATCCGGCAGCTATATATTCATAAAAAATATTTCGGTGTCAGCTTCATTCCGCTTTTGCTGCGTATGAATAATCTGCAGCCCAGGATGTTTTCAAGGTTGTGGATCGTTCTTGTAACCGCAGGCTGACTGGTTTTTAAAACTGCTGCCGCTTTTGTGAGATTTCCATATTTGGCTACGTAATAAAATACTTTATAATGCTCAAAATTGGTGTCCATGATCGTCCTTTCTTCTGCGTAAGGTTTTTATCCGTTTTAAAAGAGAAACTGTTCTTTCAGCTCCCTTTTTCGTTTACCGGAAGTAAATGCTGCTTCCACGGAATTCAGGAGCAACTGTTTTTTCTGTTCCTCTGTAAGGTTTAACAGGGAATCCATATACTGAAACTCATGGGAAAGGGTTGTTCTTTCAATGGCAGGATCATCTGTATTTAGTGTTACCTTAAGTCCCTGTTCCAGAAAATTTTTCAACGGATAGGAAAACATATCTTCCACTGCCCTGGTCTGCCGGTTGCTTGTGGGACACATTTCCAGAAAAATCCCGCTGTTTTTTACAAGTTGGATCACCTCTTCATTTCCTGCGATACGCACTCCATGCCCGATCCTGGATGCTCCCATACGGATGGCTGTTTTGACATCCTCGGCATCGCCGGCTTCACCTGCATGGATCGTAAATGGAACGTTGTACTCTTTTGCTTTCGCAAAAAGATTCTTATAGCTTTCTGTTGGAAAAAGTGCTTCTGCACCTGCAAGATCCACGGCAACTACTCCTCCATCCTCTGTGAGATATCTGCGGGCCAAGTCCAGAGTTTCCATATTTTCCTGCTGATTGGAGCTTCCACGCATGCAGCATAAGATCAGATTGCCTGGAATCGGAGATTTTTTCAGGCCACGTAATGCAGACTGGATCGCCGTTTCCTGGGTCATTCCTTTTTGTGTATGGAACTGTGGTGCAAAACGAAGTTCTGCGTAGATAACACCGTCTTTTCTCATTTCAGAAAGGATAAGATAAACTGCTTCTTCCAGTGCTTCTTCTGTCTGAAGAAGGGAAAGAGGCAGGTCAAAGCATTTCAGAAAATCATTGAGATTTTCGCAGGTATCCGGAACGGAAAGAAGGGAAAGAAGTTCCTCGTCTGTTGCAGCCGGAAGTGTGATCTGCTGCAATGCGGCAAGTTTTTTTGCAATATCCACGGTAATACAGCCATCCAGATGTGCATGTAGATCGATGTAGTGATTGGTTTTGTTTTCTGTTTTCATAGGCATTAAGTACCTCGCTGTTTGTATTTTTCTATATTATAACACAAAAATGAGCGCATGAAATTCCACATTTTATGGATACATGCGCCCTTTTCTGTTTTAACCAAATCAAGCAAGTAGCGAAGCGGATTGCGAATATCCGCTTGACTGCTTCTTCACATTTTATGAAATATTCTTATCCCTGAAATGGTTTTACATTCTTTACGGCATCTGCAGGGAGGATCTCTTTATCATCCTCATCAATGTTGATAAGATGATATCTGTCATTTCCCATGTGCATTTCTTTCATATAGCTGAGCTGGCAAAGTCCGTGACGTGTCTCGATCCTCTCTACCAGATCTTTATGATCAGAATCCTTCAGTGCATACACAAGATCTACAGAAGCCTGGTCTGCTGCAAGGATATCTGTAGATGCCACGATTCCGATATTCGGTGTTACGACAGGTGCTGCTCCAACACCCTCACAGTCGCAGGAAACAGACATATTTCGAAGAACGTTGATAAATACAATACGCCTTTTACCGGGAACTTGGCAGTTCCGTCCTCATCCAGGATATCTACCGGGCAGAATGTCCAGCCATTTACCTTCAGAGTTTCACGATGCTTCTCCGTTGTGTAACGGTCTCCCTCGTAGTAGGTGTTTGTCTCTACGATATGGGCTTCCGGGATCTTATCTGCGATCAGTTCTTTTACCCACGGTGCAGGGATGATATTCGGTCCATGCTGCTCTCCTGTGTGAAGCTTGACTGCAATCTTACCCTTAAGGCTGCCGCTTACACGCTCAAAAATCTTCTTCAATCCCTCTGCGGAAAGATCCTCTGTAAAATATACGGTGGATTTTTCTCCGGAACGGTCCTTATAAGGAATGTAATGTTCTCCACCTGTTCCAGGTACGATTTTTTTGTGTGCCATTTGTAATCCCTCCTGTGTTATATTCATAAAAAATCTCACTGCTTTTATGATACAACCTAAACTCAGGTTCAGGTCAAGGATTTTTTGTTAAATATAAAGGTTAATTCCAGACTATAAAATTTCATTCCGGTTTATATTGCCTGTGTGGCTTCTTTTAACCAGCCTTTTTCATCCTCATCCAGATACGGAGAAATTTTCTCATATACAAAGGCATGATACTGGTTGAGCAGTGTGCGCTCTCCGGTTTCCATCTGTTCGGGATCTATACCTTCCAGGTCAAAGGGTACCAGCGTCAGAGGTTCAAATTTCATAAACTGACCGTAGGCTGTTTTTTCGGCCTTTTTGCAGACCACAAGGTTTTCATGGCGGATACCAAATTCATTTTCCGCATAGTATCCTGGTTCATCGGAGGTGATCATTCCTTCTTCCAGAACAGGAGCCGGACGATCCACGAGATTTTTCCAGCGGAAGCTCTGAGGACCTTCGTGTACATTGAGAAGATATCCTACGCCATGACCGGTTCCGTGATTGTAATCCTCTCCCATAGCCCAGAGTGGTCCTCTTGCCAGGGCATCCAGATTCAGTCCGGTACAGCCATAGCGGAATTTTGCGGCTGCAAGGTTCAGGTGCCCACGAAGTACTGCTGTGAAATATTTCTTTTCTTTTTGGGTAATCGGGCCAAGTACAACGGTGCGGGTGATGTCTGTGGTTCCCTCCAGATAATGGCCGCCGGTATCCATCAGAACCAGTCCCTCTGGTTTCAGAGGAATACTGGTTTCTTCTGTGGCACTGTAATGAACAATAGCTCCATGTGCACCGTAGGCAATAATGGGATCAAAGCTGTTCCCCTGGAAGTTCTCCTGTCCGGAGCGGAACTCATAGAGTTTGTCCGCTGCGGAAAGCTCGGTGATCTCCTGCTTTCCCACATTCTTTTTCAGCCAGTGGATAAATTTTACCATTGCCACGCCGTCTTTGATGTGGGCTGTTTTTTCATTCTGGACTTCGATCTCATTTTTGATGGCTTTTGGAAGAAGGGACAGGTTTTCTCCATTCAGGATTGTTACTCCATCCGGAATGCTGCTGACCAGACGGCTGTTTACATTACTTTTTGAAAGATAAACCCTTTTCGATTCAGGGATCGTCTGCACATAAGTGTAAATATCATCATATGGATAGATGGTAACGCCATCTATGGCCAGAGCTTCTTTTACAGAATCCGGAAAAGCCCTCTCATTGGCAAAAAACCGGATTTCTTTCTCATCCATTACAAGATAGGAAAGCACTACCGGGCAGCAGTGGATATCATTTCCGCGAATGTTCAAAAGCCACGCAATATCATCCAGTGACGTGAGGACAAAGAGATCTGCGTCTTTTTCTTTCAGTTTGCTGCGGATTTCCCGGATCTTGTCTGCTCTGGATTTTCCAGCCCATTTTTCGGATAATTCCATTACCGGTTCACAGGAAAGTGCCGGACGGTCATCCCAGATATTTCCGATCAGATCCTCATTTACAGAAAAACGTACCTGTTTTCCCTGAAGGATTTTTTTCAATTTCCCGGCTTCCTCTGCGCTGACAGTACGGCCGTCGAAGCCGAGGCACATCCCTTCTTTCAGGTTTTCTTCCAGAAATTTATGGATCGTCGGTACATCCGGTTCCCCCATCTTAAACAGGGTAACCGGTGTTCCCTCTAACTGCTGTGCGGCCTGGATAAAATATCTTCCGTCTGTCCAGAGTCCCGCCATATCCGGCATGATGACAGCAGTTCCGGCAGAACCGGTAAATCCGGTAATATATTTCCTGCATTTAAAATAATCTCCCACATACTCGGAACCGTGGAAATCATCGGTCGGAACCAGATAAGCATCGATTCCCTTTTCTTTCATCTGTTTTCGAAGAGCGGTGATCCGTTCTGTAACTGTCATAACCTTATGCCTCCTCTGTATAACTGTTCTTTACTGCAAAACCATGATCCATAGGACCGCTTCCTTTTCCGAGATCCAGCATGGCAGCAAGAGCTCCGGAAATATAGTCTTTGGCACGATTTACAGATTCCACCATGGAAAATCCTTTTGCAAGGTTGGATGCGATGGCCGAGGAAAGAGTACATCCTGTTCCGTGGGTGTTGGGATTGTCGATCCTTTTTCCCTCAAACCACTGATATGTTCCATCCTCATAGAGAAGATCATTGGCATCATTAAGCTTATGGCCGCCTTTGCAAAGAACTGCACAGTGATACTGTTCGGAAACCTGTTTTGCAGCTTCGATCATATCATCGGCGTTTCTGATCTTTCGTCCGGTAAGCACTTCCGTTTCCGGGATATTGGGAGTGAGAAGATCCGCAAGAGGAAACAGTTCTTCTTTCAGAACATCCACAGCTTCTTCACTGATCAGCCTTGCACCGCTGGTAGCCACCATAACCGGATCCACTACGATATTTTTCGCCTGATACTGCCGGAGCTTTTTGGCGATCATGCGGATCAGATCACTTTCGGAAACCATTCCGATCTTTACTGCATCCGGAAAAATATCTGTAAAAATACTATCCAGCTCCTGACCAAGAAATTCTGCCGTTGCATTCTGGATGGCTGCGACACCGGTGGTATTCTGGGCAGTCAGTGCGGTGATGGCACTCATGGCGTATACCCCGTTTGCCATCATGGTTTTGATATCGGCCTGGATCCCTGCGCCTCCGCTGGAATCGCTGCCTGCGATGGTTAATGCTGTTTTCATTTTTCGTTTCCTCCGTTTTCTGTAAATATATAATTCTGTAACTCTGTCAGATTTTGGCAGTAGATATGTGCGTCCTTTTTTAGCTGCTCCTGATCCGGTTCTCCCAATGCGTCATAGATGCCTGCAGTCAGAAATCCTGCTTTTCCTGCGGTCTGCAGTGCATAGAGAGAATCTTCCACTACCAGTGTCATGGATGGCTCCGTTCCCAGCACTTTCGCTGCTGTAAGATAGATCTTCGGAGAATATTTGCTTTCTCCGATCTCACTGGTGGTATAAATTTCTTTTAAAAAAGGAAGAAGTCCGTTTCGCTTTAGTGCCCGGCGGATATGTTCTTTTGGGCTTGAAGTTGCCACCACAGCCGGGATTTTCTGGCTAGCAAGATATTGAAAAAGTTCTCTGGCACCTGATTTTGCAGGAACTTCTTCAAAATAGTAGTTTTGGATCCGAACTTTCAGATCCTCCACGATCTTTTCTTCGGAAAACCCAAGAGCGAACCTGCTTTTCAGCCATGCCGCTCCCTGCTCCATACTCATGGGAAAAAGGATCTCTTCCATTCCCGCAATTGGGTGATATCCAAGATCTGTAATATATCGTTTTCCAAGTTCCCTCCAGATAGAAAGAGAGTCCAGAAGGACACCGTCCGCATCAAATATTATGGCTTTTACGGGAGAAATCATGTTTTTCCTCCTGAATAAAATTTTTTATGATATAAAAAACACGGATATACCACAAAAGATATATCCGCATTTTATTATAAGCCGCAGGTCCCCAAAATGCAACCGGGAGTTATCTGACAGTTTCTTTTTCCAGGCCAACTGGTTCGTACAGCTTTTTTAATGTTTTTACCATTTCATCTTTACCGGTATCTTCGATACAGACATCGTATCTGCCTTCCACACTTCCGAATGTAATGACTTTGTCCAGATTCAGCAGTGCCTTTAAATTTCGGAGCATGTTTTCCCGGGTAGCATCTTTGATGTAGATCTTGATGTTGGCACATCCGGGATATCGGATGGGATCGTGAAATGCCACGCGGTAACTGTCGATCCACTCTTGTTCCATCAGTTCCCAGTAAAGTTTTTCCATAATTTCTTTTTTATCCAGAAGATACAGATATACCACGTTTTCGTATACCGACTGGGTTTTCTGGACGTAATTGCGATGAGGGGACCGGTGTCTCCGTTCATAAACTTCCTGGTGAAGAGGTGAGATCAGCTGATCATAATAAATCACCAGAAGATCATCCACCACACAGTTTGTAAAATAGGAAGTTCCTTTCCGGTCAAGAAAATCACAGATCGTCTGTGCCTGGGACGTTGACATCTGATATTTCATAAGATAGGAATTTTCATTCAGATCGCACAGCACAGCTCCATCCATGGCGATCACCGGAAGTTTCAGATGGATCCCTGGAAGAGATTCCCGGATCGTTGCCGGAGTACGCCCGGTGGATACGGTAAATTTTGCCCCGGAATCGATCAGGCGGTTCAGTTCGATCCTGCTGTATGGGGACATCTGATCTTTCTGATTGAGAAGGGTGTCATCAATTCCGGAAACAAAAAGAATATCTTTCTGCCGTTTTCTTGGAAGATGCACGGTATTTACGATCAGTGCGATCCCAACTCCGATCAGGGTATCCAGTACACGGTTAAATACAAAGAGAAACGGACTTGCGTCTATCATATGCATGACCGTTATACTTAAAAACACCACGCATGAAAAATAAGCAGTATTTTTACAGTTCAGAACAACGGTAGAGTAAATAACAATTCCCGTAAAAAGTGAGATCAGCATGTATCCGGGAAAGGTATCCATAAGACTTCCGTGAAACAGATACATCTGGATCAGAATGATCACCAGTCCCCAGAAAGCGCCTACAAAAGTTCCTGTGACTCTTTTTTTTGCCACCTGAGCCATACTGTCCTGATAGGGCTGGATACACTGAAGAACTGCCAGTGCGGAATAAAACGGGATTCCTTCTCTGTTTCGAAGATAAAACACACAGAAGCAGCATGCCACAGCGATCACAGAGCGGACGATCCGCTGTCCTGGTTTTGGAAAATGGAAAGTATTTTCAGCAGCCATGTCCTTTTCTCCTATATCATTTTTTCCAGCTGGTATAAGAACAGGGTTGCCGCCAGCAGATCCGCCGCGCCGCCGGGGCTTAGATTTCTGCGGATGCATTCCTGATTCAGCTTCTCGATCTTTTTCATGCCGGTTTCAAAAAAAATGCCGCCCGGTTTCCAGATTTTTTCTGCCTGCTCCTGGATCCATATGACATCTGCATAGGATCCGCGGCTCCAGACATTGGTATCCTTTAGTTCCATCATGATCCGCAGCAGAACATTGATATTGGAACGGTTCTCATCAAGCCCGATGGCACGGTACTGTCTCATCAGAGGAAGCGCTGTTTCTACAGTGATGGGAAAACCTTTCTGGGCCTCTCCACGGATTCCACGTTCTTTGTATTTCTGAAAAAGGATCTCTCCATGAGTTACCGGTGTTCTCTGACTCATTTCAAAGAAATCCGCTTCCAGCGCTTTTTCCGTCATTTCGCTGGCAGAAGCAAGGATTTCTGCAGTATCAAACCGGCGGATCCTGGCATAGCAGTGTCCGGCACAGGCAGACAGGATTCCCATGGTAAAAATCAGTCCTTTATGTGTGTTGACCTGGCCTGTTGCACGAAACATGGCTTTTTCTGCCAGCACTCCTGTTCGGCGGATCCTGGGAAAAAGGTTCTGGAGATTCCTTTTCCAGAAATATCCTTCAAAAAACATTTTTGCCAGATAGGGAGTGATGGCATCGGCGCTTCTTTCAAAAGTATACACGTTCATATCATGGTGAGCACCATTGTCATGACGATCTACAAGTCCTGGCTTTGGAGTGGTATAAACTTCTCCAAGGATCGTACTTTTGATACACTGTTCTATTTCTGCAGAGGTAAGCACTGCCGCATTCGCTCTTGCATACATGAGATCACTCCTCCCTATCAGTCTTATGTTTTATGGAAGAACAGGAATTATGCCTGCTCTACATAATCGTCAATCACCTGAAACAGCTGTCTTTCTCTGTCTTTTTCTTTTGGGGTGTTGGAACATCTGAGTCCCGGAACCTGTCTCATTCTTAAGATGTATGGTCCAAAGATATTTGCGGTTGCGTAATTTTTTACTGTTTTTGTCATCATGATCATTTCCTCCTTATCCGGTTTTTCGTCCGGCTGCTTTTCTTCTTAAGATAACTATAACAAAGCTCTTCCACGAAATCTAATTCTCTGTCATTATGCTGTTATGCCAAAAAGGAAAGTCCCGGGAAATTTTGTGCAAAAAAAGAAAGCTCCATGGCAGCAGAGCTTTCTTTTCATAGAGAGGTTTATAATTTGTGGGCGGTTAACAATAGATTTGATTTATGCTTTTTTAAAGGTAAATGGTTTTACCTGGCGGACAACATCCATGATGGTGCCGTCACGACCTTCGATAATACCTACAACTCTGTCACCAAACTGAACCGGTTCAGGCTCACCTGTGATAGAATATGCGATATCGCGAAGTTCCTCAATGGTCTTTAACGGTACGCAGTTTGCTTTTTTCAGTGCATCCAGAAGATCCTGACGTGCCGGATTTACCGCAACACCGTAATCTGTGACAACAATATCTACAGATTCACCTGGTGTGGTAACGGTTGTAACATTGGAGCAGATCGCCGGGATACGTCCCTGTACCAGCGGAGAGATCACGATGGTACATTTTGCGCCCATGGCTGCATCCGGATGGCCGCCCTGTGCACCTGTGATCACACCGTCAGAACCCACAACAACGTTGCAGTTAAAGTTTACATCGATCTCCAGTGCGGCAAGGACTACATAGTCCAGTTTGTTCACAAATGCACCTTTATTAAATGGATTTGCGTAAGCGCCGGCACTGATTCTGTGATGGTTCGGACGTTTTACGGATTCTACTGCGGAAGTATCGAAATCCTGTGTATCCAGAAGTTTTCCTACCAGGCCCTCATCCAGAAGGTCACACATGCCTTTGGACATACCGCCCACTGCGAATCCCATCTTGATCCCGCGCTCTTTCATGATCTTTCCGAGAGATGCCGCAGATGCGATAGATGCACCTCCAACACCGGTCTGATATGCGAAACCATCTTTGAAATACGGAGTATTTACAACAACCTGTGTACAGTAATCCGCCATCATCAGCTTTCTCACATCTGTGGTTGGTTTCGCTGCACCGGAAGCGATCTTTTCCGGAATACCAATCTGATCTACCACGCAGACATAATCAACTTTTGTCATGTTGATATCTGCCGGATAATTCGGGAACGGCACCAGACAGTCTGTAACAGCAACTACCTTGTTGGCATGGTTTCCGTCTACGAAGGAATAGGAAAGGACACCACAGTCGCTTTTTCCGCCAACGCCTTTACAGTTTCCGTAATCATCACAGGTCGGCGCTCCGATAAAGGAGATATCGATTACCGTTTCACCGGTCTGGATGGCACGGATACGTCCGCCATGGGAACGCATGATGGCAAGTCCTTTTAATTTTCCTGCGGAGATGGCTTCACCGATCTTTCCACGGACACCGGAGGACTAGATGTTTGTGATGGTTCCATCCTCGATCATCGGTACCAGAGCATCGTGTGCTTTTCCAAGAGAGCTTGCACAGATGGTAACATCTTTGATCCCCATATTGTGGACTTCCTGCATAACCATGTTTACGACCAGATCTCCATCACGGAAATGATGGTGGAAACCAAGTGTCATACCATCGTGAGCGCCACATTTTACAAGGGCTTCGTGGATGGAACTTACCATTTTGCTGGTATCATGGTTCATCACTACTTTTGTAATGGGACCCTGTTTCTGAAATTCTGTGTTATCTTTGTAATAATTTCCCTGAAAATCAGTTTCAGGTTTTCCATGTTTCCTGATGTGTTGTGTGCCTCCATGATGCCGTAAGACATGGTGCCCTTTCTTGCTTCAGATTTCTCTGCTTTTTTTCCAGTGAGTGCTTCCACTTTGGCTGCTTCTGCTTCCGGTACGATCTCTGTTCCATTTACCAGATATGCGCCGCCATCATATAACTTTACCATAATGTATTCGCTCCTTTTTCTTTTTTCACGATGTTTGTTCTTCGTGATTTTATTGTATCGCATCCAAAGCATTCTGACTAATTGCCAAAATGAATGCTGTTATAACTTTTTGTGAAAATAAATAAGGACAAAAATAACTAATCTTATAAAGAAATGTTGACAGAAATTCATTACTATTTTATAATTTTCTCATAACTACGAAGGAGGTATGAATAATGAAAAAATTCAAAAAACTTTTGGTTTGTATGCTTGCAGTTATGATGCTTATTTCATCTGCGATTCCGGTTTCTGCGGCCACCCGCCCGGCGATCCCGACCTTAAGAAGTGCACAGATGACCAGTAGCGGACGTATGTCTCTCAGCTGGAAATCTGTAAGTAATGCAAATGGATACAAAGTTCGGATCTATAACTGCAGAAAAAAGAAAGCATCTTCCATTCATCTCAGTGGAAGGTACAACAACAACTATTATACAAACAAAAGTGCGAACACAGCTTATCTTGTATCCGTATACAGCTACAGATGGGTAAATGGACAGCGAATTTACAGTATCGATTCGGATGCATTTGTATGCACCCCAAGAACATTAACTACTGTATCAAGCACAGCATCAACATTGACAGTTAAATGGTCCAAGCTTTATGGAATCAGTGGATATTATGTTTATAAATCTACCAGTTCCAATTCCGGTTACAAACGTTATGCAACTTTATCTGCCAATGCAACTTCTGTAAAAGTCAAAAGTTTAACTTCCTCAGGCAACACTTATTTCTATGTTGTGCCATACAGAGTTTATAAAGGAAAAAGATATACTTTTCCTCATAACATTTACCGTATGTATACAAGATATTATTATTACTAAATAACTGATATTCAGAAAGCAAAAAGCTTCCCTGCCAGAAGTAACTCTGGCAGGGAAGCTTTTTTTGTGTATTTTTATTCTTTTCCGTTTTTATTCTTTTCCGTTGAAACAATATGTACATATATTATCCGGATCGATTCCAATGGATTCCAGAAGATCGTCCAGTCTGTGATAGCGAAGGCTGGTAAAATTCTGCATCTTACAGATATCCTGCACCATCTGCTCATATTTCTCTGTATGCGGATCTGCATATTCATCCAGGACTTCCTGCGGACAGTTCGGTCCTTCTCTCTTCTCGATGACCTGACGTGCGATCAGCTCCATCTCGGATTTGGAGCGGGAGAAGTTTAAGTATTTACATCCGTACATGATCGGCGGGCAGGCAGGACGAACGTGAACTTCCTTCGCACCGCTACGGTACAGGAATTCGGTTGTCTCACGAAGCTGGGTACCACGTACAATGGAATCATCAATGAGAAGAAGTTTCTTGTCCTTGATCAGCGCACGTACCGGGATCAGTTTCATTTTCGCGATGAGGTTACGCTGATTCTGATTGGTTGGCATAAAAGATCTCGGCCAGGTTGGTGTATATTTAATGAATGGTCTTGCATAAGGAATACCGGATTCATTTGCATATCCGATGGCATGGGCAATGCCGGAATCCGGAACACCTGCTACAATATCCGGGTGAACAGAATCTCCGTCTCTCTTTGCAAGCATGCTTCCGCAGCGATAGCGCATCTCCTCTACATTTACACCTTCATAAGATGCTGTCGGATATCCGTAGTAAACCCAGAGGAAAGAACAGATCTTCATTTTCTTTCCAGGCTCAACCAGAGTTTTAACTCCGTCTGCTGTTACAAATACGATCTCTCCGGGGCCAAGTTCCTTATAATCTTCGTAACCCAGATTAATATAGGCATGACTCTCAAAGGACAGACAGTAGGACCCCTCTTTGTGGCCAATCTCCACCGGAGTTCTGCCCATCTTGTCCCGGGCTGCATAAATTCCGTCTTTTGTCATGAGAAGCAGCGTCATGGAGCCGTCGATCAGACCCTGGACATACTGGATACCCTCCACAAAATTGTCCTTTTCACAGATCAGGGCAGCGATCAGCTCTGTCACATTGACAGTTCCGTTGGTCATCTCCTGAAAATGTACCTTGGTCGTATCATACATCCGCTGCAGAAGTTCATCATAATTGTTGATCTTTCCCACAAAGGTAAGGGCAAAGCTTCCAATCCTGGAACTGAACAGAAGGGGCTGAGGTTCATAATCAGAAATACATCCGATTCCCATATTTCCCTTCATGGAACCCACATCCCCGTCAAATTTTGTACGGAAAGGTGTGTTTTCAATGTTGTGGATGGCACGGTCAAATCCATGTTCTCCGTAAACAGCCATACCGCCGCGGCGTGTTCCCAGATGAGAATGATAATCCACTCCGTAAAAAAGTTCCAGTACGCAGTCGCTTTTCGATGCTACTCCAAAAAATCCGCTCATAATGTGCTCCTCTCTGCTTCCATAGTGTTAACGATTCCTGTCATCGTTCGTACATCCATAATCGCTACCAGTATAGCATAAGAGAACGGAAAATAACAATCAATTCAGCGGATATTCCTGCTTTTTCAGAATAAATTATAATGATATTAGCCGGATTTATAAAAGCAGAAAACATTTTCTGTATGTGACAGAAGTTCCGTCAGTTCCAGAGTGCGATAAACAGATTCAGGTAACCGGCAAAAGTCAGCCATGCCAGATATGGGATCATCAGGTACGCAGCGTTCCGGGAAAATTCCCCGAATGTACGGATGCAGCCGTACACAAGTCCCCACAAAAAAATAAGCCAGAGAAACGCAAAACCATACCATCCCGCTCCAAAGAAGAAAAACGGCCACAGGAAATTCACGGCAAGCTGAATCCCGTACAAGGCAAGAACCCTGTCCCTGTTTCTGCTTTTTGGTCTGGATGCGATCAGGAAAGAAGCAATTCCCATCATGATAAAAAGGATCGTCCATACAACAGGGAACAGCCATCCAGGTGGTGATAAGGGCGGCTTATTTAATTTTGCAAATACCTTCATTCCATTTCTGGTAAAAAATCCGGAAACAGCTCCTGTTGCCAGGGGCACTGCAATACAGGTGATCAGTTTTCTGGTATCTTTTTTCAAAAATATTCTCCTTTCTGCTCTGGGAAAATCTGAGGACAACATTCGTTTTCTCTGTTTATTATATTTCGGAATACCGGTTTCTATACAATTACACAGAAAAAAGAAACAGCTCTGTTTTTATGCAGAACTGTTTCTTTTCAGATTGTTTAAATGCCTTGATTCTTTGACAAATATACGTTTTTTATTATTCCTGAGTGATTCCTTTGAACTCGTAACCAGCCTCTTTGATCACCTCTTCGACTTTTGCCTCGTCAACTTTCTCAGGTACTGTAAATACAGTCGTTCCGTTCTCGTGGGAAGATACCACGTCCTCTGCACCGAAAGCCGCCTGGATTGCTTTGTTTACGTGTGCCTCACAGTGTCCGCACATCATTCCTTCTACCTTTACTGTTACTTTTACCATTGTTTTGTTCTCCTTTTCTTCTTTTTTATTTTCATCATGAGTGATGTTTAATGTTACCGGATTTTTAATCGCTTTGTCTCTGGCTGTGTTATGGATCTTAAACAGATTCAGTCGTAGCGCATTTGTTACAACACAGAAACTGGAAAGACTCATGGCTGCGGCTCCGAACATCGGATTCAGTGTCCACCCGAAGATCGGGATCCAGACACCTGCTGCCAGCGGAATCCCAATCACATTATAGAAAAATGCCCAGAAAAGATTCTCGTGGATATTCCGAAGTGTGGCACGGCTCAGACGTACTGCAGCCGGAACATCACTTAACTGGCTCTTCATCAGAACAACATCTGCCGCATCAATGGCAATGTCTGTTCCTGCACCGATGGCAATTCCGATATCTGCTCTTGTAAGTGCCGGCGCATCGTTGATACCGTCACCGACCATGGCAACTTTCCCCTGCTCTTTCAGGGCACGGATCACACTCTCTTTTCCGTCTGGAAGTACTCCCGCGATCACATCGTCAACTCCTGCCTGGGCCCCGATGGCTTTTGCGGTACGCTCATTGTCACCGGTAAGCATAACCACGCGGATTCCCATGTTCTGGAGCTCTTTTACTGCACGGGGACTGTCTTCCTTGATCACATCCGCAACTGCGATAATTCCCAGAAGTTTTCCGTTTCTGGTGAAAAGAAGAGGGGTTTTTCCCTGCTCCGCAAGCTGCTCTGCTCTTTTATTAAGATCTGGGGAAACCTTCGTCTTGCTGCTGATAAATTTCATGCTTCCACCTGTCAGATTATCACTTCCAAGTACAGCAGAAAGTCCGTTTCCTGGAAGCGCCTGAAATCCGGTTACTTCACCTGCAGTAATTTTCTCTTCCTCTGCTTTTTTGAGAACTGCTTTTGCCAGAGGATGTTCACTTTTTTTCTCCAGAGCGCAGGCAAGTGTGAGAAGTTCTGTCTCTGTAATTCCCTCTGCCGGAAGAATATCAGTTACTTCCGGCTGACCGCTTGTAATGGTTCCGGTTTTATCCAGTGCGACGATCTGGACTTTTCCTGCTTTCTCAAGAGAAACTGCTGTTTTGAAAAGAATTCCGTTCTTGGCGCCCATACCGTTACCGACCATAATGGCAACCGGTGTTGCAAGGCCAAGTGCACAGGGACAGCTGATAACCAGCACGGAAATTCCTCTTGCCAGTGCATAACCAAAAGGATGGCCTGTAAGAAGCCAGATGATCGTTGTGATCACTGCAATGGTGATCACTGCCGGTACAAACACTCCGGAAACACGGTCTGCGATCTTTGCGATTGGTGCCTTTGTGGCTGCCGCGTCACTGACCATTTTGATGATCTGGGAAAGGGTGGTATCCTCTCCGACTCTGGTTGCTTCACATTTGATAAATCCGGACTGGTTCACAGTTGCCGCAGAAACCATATCTCCGGCTTCTTTGTCAACCGGAATACTTTCACCGGTCAGCGCGGATTCGTTAACTGCAGTAGTTCCTTCCAGGATTACTCCGTCTACCGGAATATTCTCTCCCGGGCGGACAACAAAAGTTTCTCCCTTTTGAACCTGTTCAATAGGAACGGTAAGTTCCTGTCCGTTTCGTACTACAACTGCAGTTTTCGGAGCCAGCTTCATGAGGCTTTTCAGTGCATCGGTTGTTTTTCCCTTGGAACGGGCCTCCAGCATTTTTCCTACAGTGATCAGTGTCAGGATCATGGCCGCGGATTCAAAATAGAAATCCATCATGTAATTCATAACTGCGGCAGAATCTCCGTCTACCTGCGCTCTTGTCATGGCGAACAGTGCATAGACACTCCACAGAAAAGATGCCATGGAACCAAGTGCTACCAGAGTATCCATATTCGGAGAACGGTGCCACAGACTCTTAAATCCGCTGATAAAGAATTTCTGGTTGATCACCATGATGATTCCTGCAAGAAGCAGCTGTACCAGTCCCATGGCAACGTGGTTGCCGTCAAACCATTTCGGCAGCGGCCATCCCCACATCATATGTCCCATGGAAAAGTACATCAGCACCAGCAAAAATCCTACGGATGCGATGAGGCGCCTTTTCAAAACCGGGGTCTCATGATCTTCCAGCGCTTCTTCCGCTGCAGACATGGAGATTTTTTCTCCGGCAGCGCCTTTTAAAGATGCGCCATATCCGGCCGCTTCCACAGCAGCAATGATTTCGCTGGATGAAGCGGTTCCTTCCACTCCCATAGAATTGGTCAGAAGGCTGACCGAGCAGCTGTTCACTCCCGGAACCTTAGATACAGCTTTTTCCACACGGGCCGAGCAGGCAGCGCAGCTCATACCGGTTACATTATATTGTTCCATTTCCTTTCAGTACCTCCTAAAATAAATTATGTCCCTTTATTTCATCAACTTCTGGAGGGTTGCCACAAGCTCATCAATGGTCTCATCTTTGCCTTCGCGGATATCTCTTGCAACACAGGTTCGAATGTGGGTGGCAAGCAGTTCTTTATTAAATGAATTAACTGCTGCATTGACTGCTGCAGACTGGATCAGAATGTCATTACAATAGGCATCGTTTTCCATCATTCCTATAATTCCCCGGATCTGGCCTTCAATACGCTTCAGGCGATTGATCAGCTTTTTTTTCTCCTCTTCTGAACGGGCAGTGTGTTTTTCACTGCAGCAGGGACAGGCTTTCTTTTCAGACATGGGCTGTCTCTCCTTTCTCAAAATACCCTCATGGGGTATCTGCTTTACATGGAACAATATATACCCTCAAGGGGTATTTGTCAATAGGAAACTGAAATTTTTTACCGCCGACATAAATCGTACAATAAAAAAGCCCGCTCATTACCGATGATCGGATGAACGGGCAGTATAAACTTATATTAACCAAAATTTACTCTTCTACTATATGACCAAAATAATAAAATCCTTTACAGGTATCCAAGCTTACGTTTACGTATTTACCGATAAGTTCCTTATCTCCCGGAAAATGTACCAAAAGATTATGCTGGGTACGGCCTGTAAGAGTACCTTTCTCACGGTTTTCATCTTCTACCAGGACTTCCTGTACGCTTCCCTGGAAACGGGAAGAATTCTCACGGCCTTTTTCCTGCACCAGGGAAAGAAGACGGCTGAACCGGTCTTTTACCACATCTTCCGGTACCTGATTTTCCATACCGGCAGCCGGAGTTCCGCTTCTCTTGGAATAAATAAATGTAAAGGCGGTATCATAATTGGCTTTTCTTACCACATCCAGTGTTTCCTGGAAATCTTCTTCTGTCTCTCCAGGGAAACCAACCATAATGTCAGTTGTCAGAGAGATATCCGGAATTGCCTCACGGATTTTATCTACAAGCTGAAGATATTTCTCCTTGTCATAGCGGCGGTTCATTTCTTTTAAGACTCTGCTGCTTCCGGACTGCAGCGGAAGATGAAGATGATGGCAGATTTTTTTGCTCTCTGCCATGGTCTGGATCAGTTCATCCGAAAGATCTTTGGGATGGGAGGTCATGAAACGGATACGTCTCAGTCCCTCGATCTTCTCTACTTCTTTCAAAAGCTGTGAGAATGTCACCGGTGTTTCCAACGTTTTTCCATAGGAATTTACATTCTGGCCAAGGAGCATAATCTCGGTAACGCCATCTGCTACCAGCTCTTCGATCTCACGGATGATGGCCTGGGGCTCACGGCTCTTTTCGCGGCCACGAACATAGGGAACAATACAGTAGCTGCAGAAGTTATTGCACCCAAACATTACACTGACACCTGTCTTGAAGGAATATTTGCGGGAGGTTGGCATACCTTCCACGATCTCATCAGATTCTTTCCAGATATCAATGATCTGGTCATCAGTCTGCAGTGCCCGGTAAAAAAGTTCCGGGAATTTATGGATATTATGAGTTCCAAATACAAGATTTACATATTTATAATCCTTACGGATCTTTTCCACTACGTGATGTTCCTGCATCATACATCCAAACAGTACGATTTTCATATCCGGGTGGTTGCGCTTGATGCTCTTTAAATGTCCCAGGTGTCCGTAAATCTTCTGGTTGGCATTTTCACGAACTGTGCAGGTGTTAAATACAACTGCATCGGCATCTTCAGTGTCTACCATCTCATATCCCATTTTTTCCATGATGGCCGCAATAGACTCTGTCTGGATGGAGTTCATCTGGCATCCTTCATTCTGGATGTGGAAGGTGGGACGTTTCGTACTGCTTTTGGCAAGAAGCTCTTTACATTTTTCAATGTACTGAAGCTGGATCTCTGTTTCTTTGTTCTGGCTCAAATCAATTCCTCCAATAACTAAAAATTTCATATGTATCTATAAATTATTTTTCTTTAGACAATATCAGACGGGAGCATTGAACTCCCGTCTGATATATCATACAGAATTTACAGTTGTCTGTCAAAGAGTTTTTATAATAGCGGTGCAAAAACTCTCAATACATTCTGAATGGCACGTACCACAATATTTCTCTTCTGGCAGAATGCCAGATCAATGGGATCACAGTACTCCAGGGTTTCTGTAAAATCATCCCGGATGTCCAGGATCACATCATTCTTATACATCCAGACACCATCTTCAAAATGCAGATAAAGGCTTCGGTAATCCAGATTTATGGTTCCTACGACGCCTACTTTGTCATCACAGACAAAAGATTTTGCATGTAAAAATCCCGGCTGGTATTCGTAGATCTTTACACCTGCTTCCAGAAGCTGCTTATAATAAGACTGTGTCAGCAGAAATACCATTTTTTTGTCCGGGATACCTGGTGTCATGATCCGGACATCCACACCGCTTTTTGCTGCCAGGCACAGGGCGGTCATCATCTCATTATCTATGATCAGATATGGTGTGCAGATATAAACATAGTTTTTGGCGCGATTGATAATATTAAGATAAACGTTCTCTCCTACGATCTCATCGTCCAGGGGGGAATCGCAGAATGGCTGGACATAACCGTTTCCCGGAAATTCGTTGGGGTGCCACCTGTGCGGAACATAATTTCCGAAATCAAGAGAAGTATCTGTTCTGGTAACGATTCCCCACATATACAGGAACATAGCTGTCATATTCCAGACGCCTTCTCCTTTCAGCATAACGGCTGTATCCTTCCAGTGGCCAAACCGTTTTCGCTGATTGATATATTCGTCAGCCAGGTTGATGCCGCCGGTAAAACCGGTCCAGCCATCGATCACACAGATCTTACGGTGGTCACGGTTATTCTGGATTATATTAAGAATCGGACGGAACCGGTTGAATACTTCGCATTTGATTCCTCGCCGGCGCATCTCCTGATCATACTTGTATGGCAATGTGGTAAGGCAGCCGAAGCCATCATAGATCAGTCGGACATCCACTCCTTCTTTAGCCTTTTTTTCAAGGATATTAAGGATCGTCTGCCACATTACCCCGTCATTTATGATGAAATATTCGATAAAAATAAAATGCTTTGCCTGCTCCAGTTCATGCACCAGAACCGGAAACATATCATCTCCTACCTGAAAATACTCTGCTGTGGTATTCTCGTGAACCGGATATCTTGAATACTGCCAGATGTAATCCGACTGGATCCTCATGGAACGGTCGTCTTCGTTTAAACGTTTTCTTGTGAGCTCTGAGCCTTCCAGGTATTCAGCAGTTTCATCAATAAGATTCTGATAATGCTGCTCCATTACAGCGCCGATCCGTGACTTACCGAAAAGAAGGTACAGGGAAACACCAAATACCGGAAAAATAAGGATCAGCATCGTCCAGGCGAGCTTATAAGATGGATTGATCTTTTTATTTACGATCCACAGAACAACCAGAAAACCTATGGCCTGCATTCCGATCGTCACCCATCTGGAGTATTCCATAAGCCGGAAAAGGGCGATCAGCAGCCATGCCAGCTGCACAACAAGAGCCAGAGCTACATAAAAAATTCGATTAAATAATAATTTAAGGAGCGATCGCAATGGTTTGATAATCAGTTTAATAAACAAATTCATATTTCTTTCCTTCGTCAAACGTTCCTGTTTCTATTTAATTAAAAATCCCTGACCATACAGCCAGGGATTTTTGCGCACAATTAATTATATTTACGTTTTCTTGCGGCTTCAGATTTCTTTTTACGACGAACGCTTGGTTTCTCGTAATGCTCTCTTTTGCGGATTTCCTGCTGGATTCCTGCTTTTGCACAGCTTCTCTTGAATCTGCGAAGAGCGCTATCTAAAGTCTCGTTCTCTTTTACGATTACGTTTGACATAGACTCACACCTAACCTCCCTCCAGTTGTAGATTGTGCTAAAATACAACTGTCTGGGTATTTTTCTTGCACGAGTGTTATTATATAGCATAACATGTGGTTTCGTCAACATCTTTTTCGATTTTTATGAAAAAAATGTCAAAATTGTAGATCACGCACAATTTTGTTATTTTGTGAGCTGTTTTTCAAGGATTCCTGCTGCTGCGTCCATAGCTTCCTGTGCCTTCTCCGGATTCTTTCCGCCGGCCTGTGCCATGTTCGGACGTCCGCCGCCGCCACCGCCAACGATGGCTGCTACAGCCTTGATCAGATTTCCTGCATGGGCGCCTGCTTTCTGAGCTGCGTCAGTCGCCATTGCAAGGAGATTTACCTTGCCGCCGTTTACTGCTGCAAGAAGGACAACTCCTTCGCCAAGCTGCTCTTTCAGTTTGTCACCAAGGTCTCTCAGGCCATTCATGTCAACGCCCTCAACTTTGGCTGCAAGAAGTTTTACGCCGTTTACTTCAACAACTTTATCCATGACATCGCCAAGTGCACTCTGGGCAGCTTTGCTCTTGAGAGATTCATTTTCGCTCTGAAGAGCTTTTACCTCAGCCTGAAGATGGCCGATCTTTTCTACAACCTCTGTTGTATTGGCTTTTAATGCTTTTGCAGCCTCGTGCAGAAGCTCTTCCTGTTTTCTGTAGTACTCGATAACGGCTTTGCCTGTAAGTGCCTCGATACGACGGACACCAGCTGCGATACCGGACTCGGAAACGATCTTAAAGAGCATAATGGAGCTTGTATTCTTTACGTGGGTACCACCACAGAGTTCTTTGGAGAAGTCTCCCATAGATACCACACGTACCTTCTGGTCGTATTTCTCACCGAAGAGTGCCATTGCTCCGGATTTCTTAGCCTCTTCTACATCCATGATGTCTGTGTGTACTTCAAGGCCTGCCTGAATCTCTTTGTTTACAAGATCTTCTGTTGCCTGGATCTCCTCAGCTGTCATAGCCTGGAAATGAGCAAAGTCAAAACGAAGTCTGTCCGGTGTTACCAGAGAACCTTTCTGCTCTACGTGGGAACCAAGAACTGTTTTCAGCGCTTTCTGAAGAAGATGTGTCGCACTGTGGTTCTTCTCGGTATCTTTTCTTGCATCTTCGTTTACTTTCAGGGATACGGTCTCACCTGTGGAGATCATGCCGGACTCCATATGTCCTACATGGCCGAATTTGCCGCCACGGAGCTTGATGGTGTCCTCAACAACAAACTTGCCATTTGCTGTCTCGATCACACCGATATCGCCTTCCTGTCCACCCATGGTTGCATAGAAAGGAGTCTGCTCTACAAATACGGTACCCTTCTGTCCCTCTGTAAGAGAATCCACGATCTCTGTCTCTGTAGTAAGGACAGTTACTTTTGAGTCAAATGTCAGATGATCATAGCCAACGAATTCAGTTGTTACATTGACATCAATATCATCATATACAGTTGCGTCCGCACCCATATAGTTGGTTACTTCACGGGCTGTACGGGCTTTGACTCTCTGCTCTTCCATGGCTTTCTGGAATCCTTCCTCGTCAATGCCGTAGCCTTTTTCCTCAAGGATCTCCTTTGTGAGGTCAAGAGGGAATCCGTAAGTATCATAAAGTTTGAATGCATTGTCACCGGAAAGAGTTTTCTCGCCGGCTTTCTTCATATCCTCTTCCATGTCGGAAAGGATGCGGAGACCCTGATCGATGGTCTTGTTAAACTGATTCTCCTCGTTTGTAAGAACACGGAAGATAAACTCTTTCTTCTCCTCAAGTTCCGGATAACCGGCTTTGGAGCTCTCGATCACCTGTGCGCTTAATTTTGCAAGGAATGTTCCCTCGATGCCAAGAAGACGTCCGTGACGTGCAGCGCGGCGGATCAGGCGACGGAGAACGTATCCACGTCCCTCATTTGTCGGCATGATTCCATCGGAGATCATAAATGTCGCGGAACGGATATGGTCTGTGATCAGACGGATGGAAACATCGTCTGCATAGTTCTTCTCATATTCTTTATGTGCGATCTCGCATACAAGATTACGAAGTGCACAGATAGTATCTACATCAAAAATAGAATCTACATCCTGAACAACTACAGCAAGACGTTCAAGTCCCATACCGGTATCGATGTTCTTCTGTTTCAGAGTTGTATAGTTTCCGTTTCCATCGTTTTCGAACTGTGTGAAAACGTTGTTCCATACTTCCATGTAACGGTCGCAGTCACAGCCTACCGTACAGCCAGGTTTGCCGCAGCCGTATTTCTCTCCTCGGTCATAATAGATCTCAGAACATGGACCGCACGGACCTGCACCATGTTCCCAGAAGTTATCTTCTTTTCCGAAACGGAAAATACGTTCAGACGGAATCCCTACCTCTTTGTTCCAGATATTGAAGGCTTCATCATCATCCAGGTAAATGGATGGGTAGAGGCGGTCTGCATCAAGCCCTACAACCTCAGTAAGAAACTCCCAGGACCAGTGGATCGCTTCTCTCTTGAAGTAATCACCAAAAGAGAAGTTTCCAAGCATCTCAAAGAATGTACCGTGACGTGCGGTTTTACCTACATTTTCGATATCACCGGTACGGATACATTTCTGGCAGGTTGTTACTCTTGTTCTTGGCGGCTTCTCAGCACCTGTGAAATATGGTTTCAGCGGAGCCATACCTGCGTTGATCAGCAGAAGACTCTTATCTCCCTGTGGAACCAGGGAAAAGCTTTTCATTACAAGATGTCCCTTGCTCTCCATAAAGTCAAGGAACATCTTACGAAGTTCGTTCACTCCGTACTTTTTCATGTTGTTATCCTCCTTGTGTCAACCCCATCTGTCAGCATTTCCGGAATGTTGTAGCTTTATCCCGGAAATGTCACAGATATGGGAAATTATTTTACACAGATCTTTTTGAATTTTTTCTTGCCTCGTTTCAGGACGATCCCGTCTCCTGCAAAAGCATCCTTCTCAACCGTGTGGTAAATGTCGGTGAGTTTCTCACCATCGATGGATACACCACCCTGCTGGATCGCACGGCGGCCTTCGGAACGGCTTGGTACCAACTCTGCTTTTACAAGAAGTGTGATCAGATCGATTTTTCCTTCCTCGTCAAAATCTTCCGCTGAAAGCTCTGTTGTAGGCATATGAGAAGTATCTGCACCTGAGAACAGTGCGCGGGCACCCTCCTGTGCTTTTTTGGCTTCCTCTTCACCGTGTACAAGCTCTGTCAGCTGGTATGCAAGGATCTCCTTTGCTTTGTTCAGCTCACTGCCTTCCCATTTAGCCATCTCATCAATCTCTTCGAGAGGAAGGAAGGTAAGAAGACGCATACATTTGATAACGTCTGCATCGTCTACATTTCTCCAGTACTGGTAGAAATCAAACGGGGATGTCTTATTCGGATCAAGCCATACAGCTCCGGACTGGGTTTTTCCCATCTTCTTGCCCTCTGAGTTGAGAAGCAGTGTGATGGTCATGGCATAAGCATCCTTACCAAGTTTACGGCGGATCAGCTCAGTACCGCCAAGCATATTGCTCCACTGATCATCACCACCGAACTGCATATTGCAGCCGTATTTCTGATACAGCATGTAGAAATCATAGCTCTGCATGATCATGTAGTTGAATTCCAGGAAGCTTAAGCCTCGCTCCATACGCTGTTTGTAGCACTCTGCTGTCAGCATACGGTTTACGGAAAAGTGAGCGCCTACCTCACGGAGAAGCTCTACATAGTTAAGGTTCATAAGCCAGTCCGCATTGTTTACCATAAGTGCTTTTCCATCAGAAAAATCGATAAAACGGCTCATCTGCTGTTTAAAACAGTCAATATTATGCTGGATGGTTTCCTTGGTCAGCATCTGACGCATATCCGTTCTTCCGGACGGGTCACCGATCATACCAGTACCACCGCCAAGAAGGGCAATCGGGCGGTTGCCTGCCATCTGCAGTCTCTTCATCAGGCAAAGAGCCATGAAGTGTCCTACATGAAGGCTGTCTGCTGTCGGGTCAAAGCCGATATAAAATGTAGCTTTACCATTGTTTACCATCTCTTTGATCTCGTCTTCATCTGTAACCTGCGCGATCAGGCCACGTGCTTTCAGTTCTTCCCAAACTGTCATTGTTCTTTCCTCCTGTATAGTCATATAAAAAATGCCCGGTTCCTGTCCGTTTAGGACGAGAACCGGGTCCCGCGTTACCACCTAAATTTACAGAAAACTCGCATTTCCTGCCTCATAAAGTGAATCTATATCCTGTTATATCCAATATAATACGATATAAAATCACTTCAGCACAATAACGGGTGCTATTCCGTCGCAGCCTATCTGTAAAGCCAGATTCGGTACGCAGCTCCGGGATGTATTCACAGAAGTTCCACCCTGCGCCTCTCACCTGCCGGCTGCTCTCTGTGGGCTTTCCTTAAGTTACTTCTTCCCTTCCATGCCTTTTACTATACTATATGAAGTATACAAACTGCTTTTTTGTTTGTCAAGAAATTTTGGTATCGCTTTGACAACTTAAAGTGACAGAATTATCCGTTTAACCCCTCATCTACATAAAGTTCATCGCCGTCTGCAGCGGATGTGGCAAGCTGGTCACAGCGCTCATTTAACGGATTATCCGCATGTCCCTTAACCCAGTGGAAGCTTACCTGGTGCTGTTCCTTAGCCTTTAAAAGGCGTTTCCAGAGATCTACATTCTTCACATTTTCGTTTTTGCCACGTTTCCAGTTCTTTTTCAGCCAGGAATCGATCCAGTGCTGATTGAAGGCATCTACCAGATATTTGGAATCGGAATACAGCTCCACCTGGCAGGGACGGTTCAGTGCCTCCAGAGCTACGATAGCTGCCATCAGCTCCATCCGGTTGTTTGTAGTTTTCTTGTAGCCTCTGGACAATTCACGCTCATGTAACTGGCCTTTGGTATCAATATACTGAAGAACTGCTCCGTAGCCGCCTGGGCCGTCCGGATTTCCGCGTGCTGCGCCGTCGGTATAGATTTTTACCTGCATGTTTGATTCTCCTTGGATTTTGAAATAATGAATTTTTTATTTAATAGTCAAGCGGATATTCGCAATCCGCTTCGCTACGCAGCTCTACACCAAATAACTGCTCCGCAGTTTATCAGGACTTGCTTGCACTCCTCCTGATACAAGCAAGTCCCCACCCACAAAACAAAAAAAGACATGCGATAACATATTCTCCATACATTACCTCATGTCTTATCATCATTATAATTTTCTGCGTATTCCGATCACCCGAATATCGTCTGCACCAGTACCATATAAAGCACCGTACCGCCGCCTATACTGAGCAGAGTGCTTTTTTTCCATTTATGCAGTGCCACGATAAACAAAATGGCAATCAGTTCCGGTATCCCATAATGGCCGCTTCCCGGAACATCTTTCAGGCAGTACACCACCAGCAGTCCGATCACTGCATACGGCAGCACTGTCCCCAGATATGTGATCACAGCCGGTGGTTCTTTTCCCTCCGGAAAAATAAGGAAGGGCAGAAAACGTGTTGTCATCGTTCCCAGCACCACTACTGCAACGGTAATAATCTGCTGTGTTATTGTCATCGTCATTTTTTTCTTCCTCCTGCCCTGGCTACGCCCGGATCTTTACATTCGAATTCTTCTCTATGATGGAGATTCTTCTGATCCCTGTATCCTCTCTTTTTGCTGTCTCGCATGATATCGTTTCATTCCCAGGAAACATAAGATAATCGATGCCATAGCCGGAAGAATAAAATTCCCGCTTCCAAAAATCACCAGGCAGATCACTGAGCATCCAACTCCGATCAGCGCCGGTTTGTGATTCTCTGCCTCTTCCCACTGATTGATAAACATTACCACAAACAATGCTGTCATAACAAAATCAATACCTTTTGTATTGAAATGGATCACATATCCCAGAAGTGCTCCTGCTGTAGCTCCTGTCACCCAGTAAAACTGATTCAGCGCATTTACAAAGAACATAAACCATCCTCTGTCCACATCTTCCGGAGGATCTACGGTACAGTTGACTGTAAATGACTCGTCACACATTCCAAAAATAAGATAAAACTTCTTCCATCCTGTATTCTTATATTTCTCCAGCATGGAAATTCCGTAAAACAGATGTCTTGCATTTACCATCAGTGTCAGAAAGAACGCATACACCGGATTAAATGCTGACAAAAGCAGATTTGCCGTAACAAATTCCATGGACCCCGCATAGATAAAAAAGCTCATACATAATGGATATACAAAGGAAAATCCCTTGCTTCGCATCATAAAACCATAAGACATTCCCAGAAAAAGGAACCCCACACAGATAGGCAAAGTATACGGAAAGGCTGCCTTAAATGCTTTTTTCTTCATATCTCAGATATTTCCTTTCAGCAATTTCCACGTTATACTTTACTTTTTCCTACTGAAGCTGTCAAGAATATCTGAAAACATTTTTTTTGCAAATGTTTTCACCCTGATCACTTCGGTAAAAGCCGTGAAATTTTAATCCAGCGGATAAAAATATCCTCTTCACTACATAGCTCTACGCCTTCCACAATTCACGGTTCTCATCCAGTGTAACCAGATCTCCCTCATTGATATCTCTTTCATATAAGAGCTCGTCATCATGTCTCAGACTCATTTCACATCCGTCTTCTCTCTCCAGCAGAACAACGGACATAAGTTTTTCCCCTGGCTGGCGTTCTTCGCAGCCAAAATCGATGTCTTCTTCGATTTTCAGCACTTTATACTGCATGCTTTATACTTCCCTCCAGATTTCCTCTACTGCTTTTTCGTATACTTTTAATGTACGCCACCCAAACAATACAAACCGGACAACCTCAATCTTTCCGGGATGTGTTTCACAGAATTCCTTTACTGTCTGCACAGCAATACACGCTGCTTTTTCCAGCGGATAATGATAAACCCCTGTGGAAATGGATGGAAAAGCAATGCTTCTGATTCCGTGCTCCACTGCTACCTGGAGTGAATTATAATACGCATTTTTTAACGCCTCTGCTTCTCCCCGAAGACCGCCCCACCAGATTGGCCCTACTGTATGGATCACATACTTGCATGGCAAATCATAAGCCTCTGTGATCTTCGCTTCGCCTGTTTCACACCCATGTAAAGTACGGCACTCTTCCAGTAATCCAGGACCTGCTGCCCGGTGAATCGCGCCATCTACACCGCCTCCGCCAAGCAGACTGTTATTTGCCGCATTAACAATAGCTTCCACATCTGTAACCTTTGTGATATCCCCCATCACTGTCTGGATCATAGTTTCCATTTCGCTTCCTCCTTCCGAAATCTGCCGCAAAACAAATATTTCACTATGCTCACTACATGCTCATGAATACAATAGAATTCATCTGTGATCTGCATCCTTACGTTTATATTTTATAATTCCTCCAGCAGCACATCACTGACTGCCTCATAGGCATCCTCCAGCGCATCCAGTGCTTCTGTCAGCGTATCCATTTTTCGACTGTCTGCATTGTCTTCTTCATATGCCTCGATCACCTCAGCCATAACATCTTTCAGTTCCTGCAGTGAATTCGCAATATCCTGCAGTTTCTGATCCTTATCTTCTTTTGATGTGATATTTACAATTTTACTCATGGGTATTCCTCTCTTTCGATTTTATTTATTTTTGCTTTCTGCAAAATGTCCGGTAATCTTTTATTTCCAGTTTTTCCAGATATCCGGTTCATAGCCGACTGTTGCCTGTTTGCCGTTTCTGACAATCGGAAGCTTCAGAACTTTCTGATTTTCCAGGATTTTCTCTGCACGGTCTTCCTCCGCAATATATTTGATCAGAGCCAGAAGATCCCTGTCTTTACATTTCTCATCGATCAGCTTCTCATATCCGCCCACTGCCTGACACACCGAGGTAAATTCTCCTTTGCTCAGGCCTTTTTCTTTCATATCGACAAACTGATATTTGATTCCGCGCTCCTTGAAATAACGCTCTGCTTTCTTACTGTCAAAGTTCTTTTTTGTTCCAAAAATCTGTATATTCATGTTACCTCCCATTCTGCAAAGATATATGATTTTTACTCCGCAGTCACTACCTGCATTATACCACATCTATATATAAACCGGACATTCTTATTCCGTTTTGCAGCTCACTCATAGCCACAATCGTTCCTGTTCACTTCACACTTTTCTCGAAAAAAGAAGCCCGGATTTCTCCGGACTTCTTCGTATGTTTCACGTGAAACATTATATTTTTCCAGGTATCTCATCGACTTGCAAGCAGCCGCAGCATACACTCTTTTAATTTATTCTCATCAATCGGCTTTGTAATATGAGCATCCATTCCCGCTTCCGATGATCGGACAATATCTTCCGCAAAAGCATTGGCAGTCAGCGCAATGATCGGGATCTTTGCAGCATCTGGCCGTTTCATATTTCGGATGATACGGCTTGCTTCATATCCATCCATAACCGGCATCATGATATCCATAAGAATCATAGCATACTCTCCCGGCCTGGATTCTTGGAATGCTTTTACTGCCAGTTCCCCGTTTTCTACAAGATTCACATTTATTCCCATATCTTCCAGAATAAACTTAAGGATTTCAGAATTAAGGCTGTTATCTTCTGCTGCAAGTACACGGATTCCTCTCAGAGTCACTATCCTGTCTGGAATATTTTCTGCCCTTTCATTGATTGCCTTATCAATTGGAAATGTCAGATCCCAGGAAAATTTTGTGCCTATATCCAGCTCACTTTCTACGCGGATCTCTCCACCCATTTCCTCAATGATCCGTTTTACAATCGAAAGCCCCAGACCAGTACCTTTAAATTCGCTTCGGTTCTCTCCATGTTCCTGTGTAAATGGCTCGAACATCTGCTTCTGGAAATCTTCGCTCATACCAATTCCTGTATCTGTAACAGAAAACCTGCATGTGACCTTATCTTCTGTCTGTTCCAGCACGATCGCCTGAATAAAAATCTTTCCACCATATTTGTTATATTTGATCGCATTGCTGATGATATTCATAAATATCTGACGTAGATGCACCTCACTGGCCATTAACTGTGGTGGATTAAATTCTGCCATTCCGGTTGTGTCCAGAGTAATTTCCTGTTCCCCTGCTTTTGCTTCCAGAATATCCCGGCAATTCTCTATCACATCCCGAAGATTCACGGATTCCTCAAGCAGCATGATATCCTTCTGATCGATCTTTCTCATATCCAGAACATCATTGATCAGCGACAACAGATATTCCGATGCCATCCGGATTTTCTGATGATACTTTTTTACCTCGTCCGGATTATCTACATATCGATCCGCAATATTTAACATTCCGATGATTCCATTCATCGGTGTCCGGATATCATGACTCATATTTGCCAGAAACTGCGTTTTTGACCGGCTCGCCTGTTCTGCAGCCTGTCTGGCTTCGGATATTTTCCGGTTTATCTTTTTATTTTCTTCCAGTGCCATTTCAAGATTTCTCTTACTTCGGATCAAAGCTCTCTGCGAATCGATCAGCTGATTATTCAGTTTCTGGATCTGAAAATATTCACTATGATAAAAGCCTTCCAGATGATTCTCCACCCATTCCACAAAATCCAGGTATTCATTATTAAATTCTACAAAATCCGCATCACTCCGGACATGAGAAAGGATGACCAGATTCCCCTCCTGAAAGCTCCGTACAAGAGTTGATAATGTCATCCCGTTTTCTCTGAATGTCAGAAACAGCGAATACTGCTTCTCATCGTTTTCTGTAAGCTCATCTGCATCCTGCACCACATCCGCCAGACAGTCACCCGGTTTCAAAGACAGCCCCGATACGTTTTGCTTTATTTTCACGATGTTCCATTCTTTATTGCATAGTAAAACCGCATATATCATAGCTATAATTCACTCCATAATCCCTCATAAAGCGGACATTCCATTCCGCTATGCTACATGCTCATAAACACAGTCACATCCCCTGTCCTGCAGTTTTGTGCAAATCCCCACTCACTGCTTATTGCTTTTCGCAATTGAAGCAGGGGACTTACTTGATTCGGTTAAAACAGGGGGTGCTTATGTGCATTTAATTATGTCATAGTGCATTTTCTGCCGTTTATACGGCAATTTATACCTTATTTACTATTTTAGTACGAAACCTCAAATATTACAACCGCTATAATACTTCTTCTGTTATAATAAAGCTATAATCAGGTGACCATCCCTCATACTTTGAACTCCCAGACGCAAGGAGGATATCCTATGAAAGAAAAAGCCTTTACCCTCGACAGAGGAAAACGATACCTTTTTTATATCCTGATGATCGCCATTTTGGGCTGGTTCCTTTTCATGCAGTTTTTTGGTGCAGATGAGCGTTCTCAGGAAATGTCTTCCGGTCCCGTTATTTATTCCGGTACCTTTATCTGGCAGAAATCTGACGGAACTTCCGAGAAAATTACTGTTCCCGGAAAATACAAAGTTCCTGCCGGTGAAACAATGGTCCTCATCTCACAGCTTCCGGACACTCTCCAGGAAACGGACATCGCCATCCGTTCTTCCCTGCAGGATGTAAACGTCTATATTAATAATGAACTCCGCACCAGTTACAGTACACGTGAAACCCGGCTGGCCGGCAAAAATTCTGCCAGCCGTTATATATTCTGTCCGGTTTCTTCCAGCGATGCCGGAAAACAGCTCCGCATTGAGCTGACTACATATACTTCCAATTATTCCGGGGTTGTAAATACCATTTACTGTGGAAATAAATCCGATATCTGGCTTTCCATTTTCGCTGAATATGGATTGTCCACCGGTATTGCCTTTTTTATTCTGTTTTCCGGGATTATTTCCATTCTGTTCAGCTTTGCCCTTGGAATGGTATACAAAAAAAGATTTGATATGGAATATCTGGGATGGTGTATGGTCATGGGTGCCATATGGATGCTTGGAGAATCAAAAATGCGTCAGCTCCTGGTTCCCAACGCTTCCGCCCTGGGATCTCTGTGTTTCGTTATGATCCTGTTAAGCCCGCTTCCGATCATCCTTTATGCGGACAGCATACAGAAAGAGCAGCACCACCGTTCTTACGCATGTCTCGGCTGGATCGCACTTGCCAATTTTGCAGCCTGTTCTGTTCTGGCTGTAACGAAAAAAGCAGATTATATGGAAACGCTTCCCGTTGGACAGCTGCTCCTTGCATTTACACTTATCCTTATATTTATACATCTTTTTCAATATATACGGGCCGGGCAGAATAAGGCAGACCGTATTCTTCTGCTAGGTCTGCTTACCTCCATCATATGTACCTGCGTTGAAGGGATCTCCGTATATTTTGTAACATCCCTGTCCGGAATTTTTATGGGAATCGGAATGCTGATCCTGCTTTTTGTCAACATTATAAGAACCTTAAAAAATGTCCAGGATACAGAAATCCAGCGACATCAGATCGAACTTGAAAAAAGGCGAAAACAAACCGAAAAAATGTCTCTTCAGATGATGCAGACACTCTCCACAACCATTGAAGCCAAAGATGAGTACACCCGTGGACATTCTTACCGGGTTGCTGAATACGCCGCACTGATCGCCTCTGAACTGGGTTGGTCACCGGAAGAGATACAGGTACTGAAACATTCTGCACTTTTACATGATATCGGCAAGATCGGTATTCCGGATTCAATCCTGAATAAACCATCCCGGCTTACAGATGACGAATACAGCCTTATTAAGAAGCACCCTGTTATTGGTGCTGAGATCCTGAAAGACGTTACTCTTCTTCCCCATGTTCTCGAAGTTACCCGCGGCCATCACGAACGTTACGATGGCAATGGATATCCTGATGGACTTGCCGGAAAAGAGATTCCTGTTCACGCACGGATCGTTGCCATGGCTGACAGCTATGACGCTATGAGTTCCCGGCGTATTTACCGCAGTGCACTTTCCCGTGATGTCATTTACGAAGAGATCCGCAAAAACCGCGGTCTTCAGTTTGATCCTGAAATCACCGATATATTCCTGAAACTGATGGATGAAAACCGGCTGCCAAAATGGGATTCCGATTCAGAAGATACGGATTCCTACAATTTTCCTGATATGCAGCTTACCGTCAGCAAGTTCATCTCTGATGTAGTAACTACTATCAAGGCACAGGCCGATACCAAGAATTACGATTTTCTCACAGGGCTTCCCATGCGGAGCCTCGGTGAACGTCTCGCTGCGGAACTTATGCAGGAACATAATGGTTGCCTGATCTTCCTTGATATGGATAATCTCAAACGGATCAATGACATTTATGGCCACACCGCCGGAGACCGGGCACTGAAACTTCTGGGCAATATGCTCGCCAAGTACACAGGACATGGCATTGCCAGCCGTCTTGGCGGAGATGAATTTCTCATTTTCATGCCGGATGTTTCTCATGAAACAGTTGCAGAACAGATGCACAAACTTTTTCAGGAATTTCATTCCATTATCGAAAACGATGTGGAAATCCAGTGCGCAACACTTTCTGCCGGCCTTTGCATGTGCACCTGTGAGGACTCCTTCGAAAGCTGCTACCTAAAGGCAGATAAGACACTGTACTACGTAAAACAAAATGGTAAAAATCAGTTTTTCTTCTATCAGCAGATGGACCGCAGAGATCTTTCCAGCTCAAGCGTTGGAAAAGATCTGAAGCTGATCGCGAACTCTCTCCGTGAAAGTGGCAGCTACCGTGGTGCACTTGATCTGAATTACCGTGATTTTGCCCGCCATTATGAATACATGAGCCAGCTTGTCAACCGCAGTAACTGCCGCTGTTACCTCGTCATGGTTGCCATGGAGACAGTCATTGATACCTTGCCTAACATCGAAGCCATTGAGCACGCTCTGAAATGCATGGAGCAGGCCATCTGTGAAAAAATCCGCCGCGTGGATATCTGTACCCGCTACAGTTCCATGCAATATCTGATCATATTGTTCGAGCCGATTGAAACACAGATTCCCAATATCATGGAAAGGATCTTCCTGCAATATTACCGCCAGTGCAGCGACCGCGATTTTCATCCGATTTATGAATATCTCTCCATGATCGACGAAAAACAGCCTTAATAACAAAATACCGGCAGATAAATGAGTTTTTTATGTACTCATTCACCTGCCGGTATTTTTATTTTCTTCTGTCTCTGCCTTCTACGCTATAATATTTTTCTTTTGCTTCATACATTCGAATGTCTGCTTCACTGGCAATTTCTTCGAAAGATTCCCAGTTCTTTTCCCTGCTGTAAACATATCCGCAGGATATGGATATTTTATTGACCATTGCCCCTGACCAGTGGCTTATCACTTCGTCAAAGTCTTCTCTTATTTTTTTGAGTTCACTTTCATCTACAAAAATGATACTGACAAATTCATCTCCGCCAATCCGATAAACCTTTCCATAGCTTCCAAAACACTGCTTCATGCATTCCGCCGCACCGTGGATCAGCTCATCACCTGCGTTATGCCCCAATGTATCATTCACACCTTTTAACCCGTTTACATCCAGAGCTGCATAAACAAACTCCGATGCAAGAGAGATTCCGCTCAGGTCATCCTTGTAGGCTCTTCGATTCAAACAGCCGGTCAGTTCATCGATTTTTGCCTTGTTAACCTTTACATACATATAAATAATTCCCACTGCTGCCAGCGTAAGATAAATCCCGACGATCAGCAGCGCAATGGCATTACTTTCCGCATTGGAAGAATTGGAGCAGGCAACTCCCACCGCATAATCTCCTGTGATATAAAAAGAACAGCGATAATTTTCACCATCGATCTCATTGATACCAGTGAATATTTTACCTTCCTCATCACCCTTTTTTGTTATGCCGATATCATCCAGTTTTTTCCCGATATCAGAAGAATCTGTCGCTCCATAAATCTTTCCGGATTCTTTATCTGCCACAAAAATACGGATTCCCTCGTATACCGGCATATTTGTTACAACAGAAGACATTTCATTCTGCTTCACCTCATTCAGAAGCCGCACCGGTTCAATCCCAACCTGGATCATACGGGTACCGGTTTCATCCCAGGTAATGGCATACATGATCTTTTTTCCCTCGGAGGTATTCGGCGTGACATCCTGACACATGGTAAGAGTTTTATCTTCCAGCATTGGTTTGAAATATTCCATCTGCTCTCCGGAATCAAAACTGTATCCGTAATATTCCGGTATGGTTCCACTGTAGATCTTTCCAGTGGCATCAAGCAGATGAATCTCATCTACTGCCATAAGTTTGGCGATCTTTTTCAGTTCGTCCACATCTTTCTCTGCTTCCGGATTCGCATTGATAATATAGGCCACTGCCTTGGCACGCACAATATAGTCCTCTTTCAGAGAAGCTATCATATCCTTCTCGTCTTGTTCATTCTTCTCAATCACGTTGACTACACGATCCAGCAATACCTCTGACATTTTCGATATATTCCTGTTATTGATCCAGTTCAGAATCGCCATCTGAATAACCAAAGCTACCAGAATAAGCCCCAGCGCAAGGAATACGATTTTATCCAATTGTCGTACTTTATCGTATTTTATTTTCTGCATTTCTACTCCTGACTGCTGCTCTGCGTTGAATGCAGAGCAGCAAAAAAACATGCACTATAGTATCTACGTTGTTACTATAGTGCATGTTTACATTTCAATAGATGTTTTCAAAAAGATACATTCGCCTGTTTTTGAGGATTATTTCTGTTTTGTTGCCGCAAATCCGATCAGATAGAACACTGCTGCCACTACCATGGCATTTACTGCCGCAATTCCTGCATGGATCAGGTTGGCAGCTACCGCACCCGCCACAACACCTGCCAGATTAAACCAGTTGGCTGTCTGCAGCGGTACATTTTTTTCTCTGTATTTGTCACGGCGAAGGAAGAAATCCAGGATCACTGTGATGCCGATGGGCGGCAGGGCACAGTTGAGGATATTCAGCCATCCTGTGAAGTTATAGTATAACCAGATCGCAAGTGCTGTACCGATCACACCGGAAATACAGGTAGCGATCTTCATTCTTGCATTGGTGATGTTCGAGATTGCAAGACCGCCGGTGTACAGTGCATTGTTGTTGGTTGTCCAGATATTGGCTCCCAGCACGATAATTGCCGGAATCGCAAGGCCCTGTGCAATCATAACATAAAAGATATCATCTTTTCCTGTAAACGCGCCGCCGATAGCTCCGAAACAGAACATCAGGGTATTTCCAAGGAAAAATGCGATCACGGTTGTCCATACGGCAACTTTATTATTCTTCGCAAAACGGATAAAATTCGGGGTTGCCGTACCACCGGAAATAAAAGACCCGATTACATATCCCACACCGGTAAATAAAGTAATTGATCCTGCAGACTGATTAAATACTGCCGCCAGGCCACCGCCGTCTGCTGCCGCTGTTACCATGGAATATACCCCCAGGATCACAATCAGCGGTACGGAAATCGTACTTACAATCTCCAGCGCTTTCATTCCTGTTGCTGCGGTAATGGTCATCAGAAGACCTGCCACGATCGTCAGAACCCATTTATTGATTCCCAGTAATTCTGCAGTTGGAATGGAAAACATGGCAACACCGACACCAAACCATCCGATCTGTGTGAGGCCAAGTACCAGTGAGGAAAGATAAGAACCTTTTTTTCCAAAAGCTCTTCTGCACAGAAGATCCATGCTCATTCCTGTATCAGAGCCGATATACGCGAGAATTCCGCAGTATGCGGACAGGATCACGCCACCAATGACGCAGGCTGCCGCAAACCCGTTCAGATCCAGTCCGTTTCCAAGTTTCGCGCCGACACTCATACTTGCGGAAAAGAAAGTAAATCCCAGCATTACAAAAAACATGCTGCGGAACCCTTTTCTCGCACTTTCCGGCACTGCTTCCATGGAATAATCGTCATCTGCCGCAGTTACCTGGGGTTTTGTTTTTTCGCTCATTTTTTCTCCTTCGTTTATCTTATACTGTTGTCAGTTACTCTCCGGAGTGTTTTCCCTTACACACTCCGCCCTTTCCCTTCTCCTTTCTTTTGTTTGCTGTGGAGATTATATCACAAATCATTTCTGTTCTGCAGTTTTTTCCGCAGATGTTTCCGTTTCCCGGTTTTTTCTGATTTCAACCTTTTTGATCTCTCCCAGGATCTCCAACCCTCTCACCAGAGATCTCGGTTCATTTCGTAAAAGCTCATATTCTGTCACATAACCGCATTTTTTGTAGATATCCAGGATCGCACACAGTTTTTTGTTTACCGCATGTACTTTATTCTTCCAGCCCCGGCTCTCGAACCGTACTTTTCCCCTGTCGCTGACAAACCGGATATCCTGCTCAAAATTTTCTCTGCGGATATCTGCCATGGGCAGGATTCCCTCATCTGCTTTCATGGCATAGTAGCGAATTCGCCGGCCGTCTGCATTGTTTCTGGAATTTCTCATGATCTCAAGACGCTGGATCAGGATCCTTTTCAGGAGTATCATCTCATCTGTACTTGAAAACTTTACATTCTCCAGAAGTTTTTTCCCTTCTTCACTGTCCTGAAATTCCTGATCCGGAAACATTGTTTTAAGGAGAGCTGCCGGATCAAGCAGTTCCCGGGGCACGCTGATCATCTGTCCGATATCTTCCGCATATTTATAGACCGGGAGCTCTCTGCCTTCCAGAAACCAGTATGCTTTCCCGTTTTTTTCCACTGCTACAGGAAGCAGATAATCTGCCACAAAACCTTCCAGTGGCTTCCCTTTGTCATCTTTCAGCTCCCGCATCTGTACCTCTTCACTGTAGTCAATGGCGATGGTAGTATTCCGAAGTTTTTCCAGGGAATCCCGAAGCCTCTGCTCTCTTTTCTGTATCCTGCCTTTTGTGCTGTAAAAACGTACCTTCTCGTCTCCGGACATTACCCGGAGTAAATCTGTCAGCGCAAATTTGGAACAGTTTGCTCTGTACAGGGTGTAGACCGCATCATAAACAACCGCGTCATAGTAGGAAAATGTCACGCTCTCCATTTCTTCCGGAACGGTAATGCGGTATCTGCATGTCATATTTTTTCCGCGGCTGCCTACCTCTGCAATATTCAGCTCATTCAGTTCAAATTTATTTTTGTATATTTCCTGAAATACTTTGCATATGTTCATGTAAATATTATCAGGTATTTTCATGGTTATTCTTTCCTCTCTTCTGTTGCGATTCCCGGAATATTACAGGAGACTTCGAAATTCTTCTGCCAGACGTGCTCTCGGATCATCCGGATATTCCAGATTTGTATTTTGAGTTTGTGGGCGTTCTGCTTCCGGAGCTTGTGTTTCTGTGTTTTTCAGTGAATCTGCATTGACTTTCACATCCTGCGGTACTGCGGCTTCTGAAGCGCTCCCGCTCTTTTTCGGTAAAGCATTTGCATTCTCCGTATTTTTCTTATCCGTTTTTGTTTCACGTGAAACATTTGGGGCTGATTTTTTTCCGGACGCTCCTTTTTCTGTATAAAGGTCCTTCGCCGCATGGAAATCCACACTCACATTCGCCTTCATTCCTGATATGCCATATCTCTGTTTCAAAAAAACAATCTCCTGCTCCCGGACCTCTTTCGACATTTCCTGTTCGTAATTAAATTTGGGCTGTCGGATATTTCTTGGCTGAAGTCCCAGGATCACGCTTGCAGAGTACTCGATTCCTCCCGTCTCCTTAAAAGAATCCATTCTCAGAGATCGCTGTTCCTCCCGGTAAGACTCTCTGTTCAGGGAACTGATCACAAAAACCGCCAGATCATACTTGTTGGAAAGGCCGCTGAGCTCATTGATATTCTCGTCATTTTTCTGCCGTTCTGTAGCGTTCCTGTTTCCAGTGCAGGAAGAAAGGATCTGCAGATAATCTACAAAAACTACCGGCTTTTCTTTCTTTTCGTTCATGAACATTTCCACATCCTGAACGATATCCCGACCCGAAACAGAAAGCTTTTTACGCTCTTTTATGTACATCTTGTCAAAACTGCCGCTGATCTCTTTTCCCACCTTTTCTACCAGCTTCCAGTCTTTCTGTTTTCCTGTATTGTTTTCTTCCCTTAAAAACCAGTCTGCGGTCAGGGAGCTGTTCGGATATCGCATATGAATGGCACGGTTTAATATTTTTGCCTCCATACGGACCGATGGCATTTCCAGAGAATAAAACAGTACCGGTGACCCAGCCGCTGCAATTTCCGAAGCAATCTGCAACGCAAAGGTACTCTTTCCCATTCCCGGTCTTGCGCCAAGAAAAGTAAGACCTGCATAAAGTCCGCCGCCAAGCATCTGATCCAGCTTTTTGATACCGGTAGGATAATGCTTTACGGTTCTTCTTCCACTGGCCGGTTTAAACTGTTTCAGTCTCTCTGAAACTGAAATAAAATTTCCGGCTGCCTGTTCACTCATACTTCTTCACCTCCCCGGCCATTTTGCTTTCAAGTCCCTGAGATAAACGTTTCATAGACTCTTCCATATTTTCCAGATCAATAAAAAACAGATGGATCACCAGTGTATGACCGTAAATCTTCGTTTCAAAACGGTCCCTGATTCCTTCATACTGGTATGAATACTTTGCTTTCGGATAGAGAAGCCAGATTTCCTCTGCCTCATAACGGCTTGCATATGTAACCATCTGATAAATATCATTTCTGGCTTTTTCGTTGAAGGCACTCCATCCTTCGTTTTTCATATCAGGAAGGCTTTTCCATTTTGTATCAAGGATCACCGTTCTGTTTTCTTCCCCTTTTTTCATTACAATATCCGGTCTCAGCTGAAAATCCCGTGGTTTTTCAAACAGATAATAATTTTTATCCTGGGAAGATACCTCCCAGTTTTCTCTGAAATATTTTTTAATCTGGCATGCCACATAATTCTCAAAAACTTCGTCCATGGCAAATAATATGGATCTGCTCTTGATCCCATCTGAAAAATTGAGGAAGCTGTTTCCCTGTAAGATCACTTCTGTCCACTTCATGATCTTCTCATATTCTCTGGAATTCCGGTCGATCCTTATCTGTGCAAAATCCTGGCGGTAATCCACGGATTCCTGTATCCCGTCAAAAAACAGAAGAAGTTCTCTTGCATCCTGTTTATTCTTCCCATCTGTGGTAACTTTCTGCAGTTTCTTTAACGTAGTTTTTATCAGTCGGTTCTCTGGCCGGTTCTTTGTAAATTCCTCATACGTCACATAGAATCTCTCTTTATGTGCGATATTTCGACGGATATGGCCTGACACCTGGAGCTTTCCGCGAAAGCATCTGAGGTTATCCGTTTTTTCTTCATATGCAGAACGAAGTCCCCGTTTCACCAGCATCTGTGCCTCATCAAGATACATCCGGATATAAGCCTCAAACAGTTCCATATCCCCCATTCCAAGAGAAATCTGGTTTATCGCTTTTTCCGTTAACCTGTAGGTGCTCTTAAGCATCTCCAGATAGATCTGTTTCGTCCGATCCTCACTGCCGCCAAAATAAATCTTTGGCAGAATCTGAAGCCGCAGTCCGCTTTTCAGTTCCAGCTCTCCTACATACTTCTGGATTTTGACAACCGGGATGGAACACTTTTTTTCATAACTGTATTTATACTGGATCGTTGCCGGAGCTTTCTCATCTTTTTTCAGAGTTTTTCCCAGAGTCTGCACATATTCTACCAGACAATCCATATCTTTCTCCGGAAGAAAAACATATCCTTCTGCTTTTTCACTGCAGATCTCGTCATATTCTTTTACAGTTTTTACTCGTTTTTTCATAACGTTTCACGCTCTGTCATCAATTCTTCCGGGATGGTTCATAGATCTGGATATAACTTTCTGCATAGTCAAAAGCCTTCTCATTGATCATGTATCTCTTATGCTGAAGCATATCTAGCATATCCGTTTCCAGTTCTTTTCCAAATAAGGTATGTATATCTTTTCCGTTGTCTTCTACTATAAATTTGTAATTGCGGTTCCTTTTCTGATTATCACCCAGCACCATTGCGATCTTCTCGTAATCATCAAAGAAATATTCCTGAAGCAGCGGAAGTACAGATTTTTTGAAAATATTTTTTAATCCATCCAGAGTTGCATTCTCCTTAAGGCCGCAGAAATAAGCATGTCCGATGGCATGCTCACGGTCATACAGAACCTCTATCCTCTGATTGATGATTTCCAGAAGTTTCTGTACATCTATGATGATTTTCCCTTCATTACCTGCTGCATTGCCTGTTTTCTCACCAGCTGTGGATGCATTGCCCGCTTTCTTATCAACTGCATCCGGCATTTTCGGCACTTCTATCTTTATATCCTTCAATACCTCTGTATCCGGCATCATCTCCACAAAGGAAAAACGTCTGCGTAATGCAGTGTCCAGAAGTGCAATAGAGCGGTCTGCCGTATTCATCGTTCCGATGATATATACGTTGGAAGGAACACTGAACGGAAGCCCGGAATATGGAAGGATAACACTTCTCTCATCCGCTTCTCCCTTTCTTTTGGATTCCTCGATCAGTGTGATCAGCTCGCCGAAAATACGGGAAATATTTCCCCTGTTGATCTCATCAATAATGAAGACGTATGGTTTTTCGCTTTCTTCTTTTGCTTTCTCGCAAAATGCTTTGAATACGCCCGCTTCCATGGTGTATTCCAGATTATCCGATTTTTCCGGCTTTTGTTCCTCAGACTGGTTCTGTCCATCCTTTTGTTCTTTATCCAGCACCGGACGGATTCCCTCTATGAAATCCTCATATCCGTAAGACTGATGAAAAGTGGTAAAGCCGATTCTTCCTTCCTGTTCCAGTTCATGGTATCTTTCCATGATCTTGCTGTGATCCAATTCTTTCAATACATCCAACGTATAAAATCTATCACAAACCGACATTGCATATGCAGCGGTTGTATATGTCTTTCCTGTTCCAGGAGGTCCATAAAGAATCATATTTTTTGTTGTTTTTAACGGCTGAATATCTTTTTCGTTATCCGGATAATTTTGAACATATCTGTAATATGCAAGCAAGCTGCCTACACCATTTATTACTTCTCTTTTCAACTGTCCTTCTGTCCTGATTTTTCCATCTTCTGTTTCGGATTCCACCAGATAACAAAGTTCTATATCTTTTCCATCATTTTTTGCAGACTCTACTCTTTTATTTGCAATTCTACTTATATTCTTTTGTTCATCATTTTTAAGTTCTTCATCCTTATCATTATGAACAAATATGGTTTCCGGATCTGACATTACTTTTCCACCATATAAATTTTTATACAGGTAACAAAGATCTAAATCTTTTTTCCATTTAACATTTAGAAAACTGTAATATTTTTCTCTTCTTTTTTTCTTGTCCTTTAATGTATTTTCATTATCCTTTGTCAGCGAATCGTGTAAAATACCATCCGTTATGCCTATGCTGATACAATAACGAGCTTTCTTCTCAGGACTTCTTTCCCCGTAAATTCCAATACTTATCTCGGGATCAGGTGATGCTGCATTCATATCCGCAGTTAAATATCTCGCAACATATTGATAGTCAGCACCAAAAAGTTTTTTATCACCATCTCTGTTCCAGGTAAATCCATAGCTTCCATATATCCTGCATATTTCATCTGCGATCATATTCATACATTCGCAGACTTCTTCCTGTCTTTCTTTTTGTCTGTCCTTCTCTGGCAAAGCTCTCTCTTTCCCAAGATCACGGATATAATCCAGTACTTCTTTATACATCTATGCCTGTTTTCTCCATTTCTGTGCTTTTTCATCCATTATATATTTGTTCATTTTCGATTGCAATTATTTCGGATATATTTCCAGTCAAGCGGATATTCGCAATCCGCATTCGCTACTTGCTCATAACCGAATAACTGCTTTGCAGTTGATTCGGTTAAAATGTTGTTTTTAATTTATATATTATAGAAAATATGTGTTTATATTTTTTGTTTACAATGATTTAATATCAATTATTTAATGAATAAATTGTAATAATTAATGATTCAATAACATCTGTAAAATTCGATGCATGGTCGTAAATATCCGCTTTTTCTTTAATTTTTCAAATCTATTCCATATATTTTATTGCATATTTCATATCGTATATGTTTTAATATGTAAATTTTATTTATTTGATTATTCTTTACGCAAAAATCTCCAACAAAATAAAACATGAAACCATCAAAAGCAGCAGAGCTGCTTAACGGGAGATAAAATGTAAATCTTAATAATGCATTGACCGCCTGCCGCTTCAAGGAGGTGAAAATATACTACCGGCATCTGCGTTTCCAACAGAACCAACAAAAAAGCCAACAGAAAAAAGGCGGACCGGTTCCGGCTGCGGCCACATTGCATTACAACAGAATTACAACAAAACTCCCAACAAAAAAGTTAACGCAGCCAGGCTGCTCGGACGGGAGACAGAATGTAAAACAGGTAATGCAATGATCCAATAGAGATGTACCTGCAAAATTATCATATACAGACAGTGAAAATCCTGAACAACAAAAATAAAACAATGTGTTTGATTTTTCATTAAATTTTCTCTTTCAACAAAAAAGGGCACTTCGGCCCGCTTTCGCTCACTTTAACTCACAGGTAAAAGCTGTCTGTACAGATATTGGTATCCGCAGTATGTGAAGAAGTCGGACACGTCGGTCCCTGCTGCTGTGGCATTGCATTGCCCTTTTACAACAAAAATCCCAACAGAACAGAAAACACAAAAAGCTAAATCGCAGCGCAGCTGCTCTGTCGGGAGAAACAATGATAATAAAAAACTGAATAAAGCGTACCACACCATATGCAGACAACAGGAACTGAAAATCAATACATATCAAATCCCTTTCTTGATTATTGATTTTATTTATTGTACTTCATAATTTTCCATAACTCCTATATGTGATACAAAGTGATGATGTTGTAAAAGTCTTCTGTAAAAAACAGTTTCTCGCTGTCTGCATATGGTATGGTACGCAACACATGAAACCTCAACCCCAAAAAACATCCAACAAAAATAAAAAAAGGAGAAACTCTATGAACAACAAAACTATAACTCTGACACAAACTCCACTCAAACAGCGAAAAAAGAATATCCGCAACGCTCATACAACAGAACCTCTGGCGATCTGCAACATCATAGAAAAGATTGTCCTGATGCCATTTTCGGATTTCATGTTCTGCCATCCGAAAGAATATGTCTCTGTAATGGAAGAATTTACCAATCACAAACAAAAGTGGAATTTTCCGGAAATCTCAACAGGAATGGCATTTCAGTTTGTTGCAAAGCAGACAGGAATGTCGCCGTCCGCACGTATTACAACAGGAGACGAAGCGATCATTCGGAAGCAACTTCTGAATGCTGTCTATCAGCCATTTCTGGATATCTTCGATATGGCTGTTTATGACCCTGGTGATCCATTTCATGGCTCAATCCATACACCAGAAGATCTGCTTCAGAAGTCTGCCTGGAGATATGTAAATCATTGCCGTTCTACCCATATCGTCTATGGCAACAAAGAGGGAATCCCTCTTCATGAACGGATACAACGTATAGAAAACTCCAAGGAATACAAGGCCAAATTCTACTGTTACAATATGGCAAATACTCCTCCTGCCATGATTCCTTCAGAACTTGGATATTCATTCTGCCTGTTTCTGAACAATACCACATTCTATGACTACTTTGAGTGCCTGAAAAGTATGTCTCTGACAAAAATCACTCCAACAAGAAACCTTTACAACAGACTGGAGCAGTCCCATAGCGGCTATGGCCAGGATGCCGCCATCCTGGAATACTATGCCTGTGGAGATTTTGACCGGGCATATTTTGAACAGGGCCTTTATGCACTCTTTATCTATCCTATGGCACAGGTATATGCCGCACTGATAAAAAAAGATTTCAACAAAATCAGATAAAACCCCTGCGGGGTTAGCGGGTGAAGACTTGTAACAACTTAAACTCATCAAAAGAAAGGAATATCACTATGAAAATGAACCCTTACAATATGCCACAGATCATCAAAGAAACTAGCGACGGCTATTTCCATCTCTCTGTACTGGACGACCTTCTCTCTCAAAGGGAAATCTACTGCCTCGGAGAAATAGACGCAGACTCTGCCGGCAGCCTGATCCTGCAGCTCCAGTACCTTGCAGCCCAGGACCCGGAAGCAGAAATCACTCTTTATATAAACAGTCCCGGAGGATCTGTCGCTGACGGACTGGCTCTCTATGACATCATGCAGACCATACCCTGTCCGATACGCACTGTGTGTATGGGAACTGCTGCCAGCTTCGGAGCACTGCTGTTCACGGCCGGTGACACCAGAGAGATTTTTCCCCATTCAAAAATAATGATCCACGATCCTCTGATTGCAGGCCAGGGGCTGACCGGAAGCGCAACGCTTCTGCACACAAAAATAGATTCTCTCATGGAAACCAGACAGATCCTTGGAGAACTTCTGGCCCGGCACACCGGCAAAACACTGGAGGAAATCTACGAAAAAACAGCGCAGGATACCTGGTTTACTGCCTCAGAAGCAGTCGATTACGGCCTGGCCGACACGATCATTCAAACAGCAGAAACAAAATCCACAACAAAATCATCAGAAGAAAAAGGAGATCAGAACAATGACTAATAAAACTACAAATCTTAAGAAACCGGTAAGCACTACTCTGAACGACAATCACCGCATCCTGGCACAGGGCCGCTACATAAACAACAATACCTGGCAGACAGGCCTCAACAACAATGACCTGATAATCGGCGTCAGCGGCGCCGGAAAAACCAGAGGATATGTAATACCCAATATCCTCCATTCCAACGAAAGTATGGTCATCGTAGACACAAAAAATACTCTTTCCCGAAGGCTGTCCCCACATCTGAAGAAAGAAGGTTATGAAGTCTGGAACCTTAACTTTGCAAAAATGGATCAGTCTCCCATGGGATATAACCCTCTCTCCTTCATAGAGCGTTACACAGACCAGTCCTATCCTTACAATACACAGGACATCGAAATGCTTGCTGAATATCTCTGCCCTATCGAATGTGACAAAGATCCGTTCTGGGATTATTCGGCAAGAATGTTCATGGCAACACTGATCGCCTATGTCATGGAAGCTCTCCCTGAGAACGAAAAGCACCTTGGCTCAGTGGCAGAGATCCAGGAATTTATGGCAAAATCCATGTTCAAAACTCTTATAACCGAATGGGGTGACGCATTTCCGGAAAGCTATGCCCTGCAGAAATGGAAGCTCTACAAAGGCACGGATTCTGCCGACAAAACCCACGCCTGCATCCGCATGTTCGTAGGAGAAAAGCTCAGTTCCTATACCTCAAAAGGAGCGCTCAAAATGTTCTCCAATCCACATCAGGTGGACTTCCGTTCCCTGGGACGTCGAAAGATTGCCCTGTTCATCAATGTAAGCGATACCGATCGTTCCAACGATAAACTGCTGAATCTGCTTTACTCTCAGGCCCTCCATGAGCTTTGTGACAGCGCAGATTGCTCCCCTGATGGACGACTTAAGGTGCCGGTACGGTTTATCATGGATGACTTCGCAGCCAATGCAGTAATCCCTGATTTTGATAAGGTCATCTCTGTTATCCGCTCCAGAGAAATCTATGTAAGCCTTATCCTTCAGAGTCTTTCACAGCTTGACTCCATGTATGGAAAAGACCGTGCCATGACCATCATCAACAACTGTGATTCCTGCCTGTACCTTGGCGGACAGGATGTGGAGACTGCCCGCTACATCGCCGTAAAAGCAAACAAAACCGCAGACACTATCCTCACACTTCCAATTGATGCCGCTCTGCTTTTCGTCAGAGGCCAGAAACCTCAGCAGGTTACGAAATACAGTCTGGAAGAAGACCCTCTGTATCTCGAACTGGTCTCCGCTTCGGCGGCTGATACCATAACAGACAGAACCCCGGTTATCCATACAAAAGACAACCGTTCTGAAAACACTGAATTAACAGATGTAGCATACTAGTTTACAACAAATCAATAATCAAAAAAATACAAAATATAATGTAAAGTAAAGGAGAATTTTATTATGGATAAATATACAGGAAAAGTTAAATACTTAACGTCCTTAATTCTGTTCAATAATTGATTTATAGTAGTTACCAAAGTCAGCAAGTGAATTAA
>ERZ826396.409-NODE-409-length-63747-cov-10.875196_pt1 | contig 63747 bp, 54 predicted proteins | sample MGYA00519926_ERZ826396 | MGnify/ENA primary metagenome ERZ826396 (study PRJEB31778, sample SAMEA3449230) | human gut metagenome | biome: human gut; feature: human-associated habitat; material: faeces | place: United Kingdom | collected 2010/2012 ... | reverse complement strand
TCCCGCTGCGACCTGATAATCGCCAACCGCTGGTCCGACGAGCTGGCCGACGTGGCGGGCAAGGTCTACACGCGCGACCTGTTCAGGCGGGACTAGAAGGATTGCTATGAGGAACGAGAATGCTGTGTTAATGGAGTTGCTGCTTGGCGAGAAGCGGGAAGTGGAAGAGAGCTTGCGGGTTCTCGACTCCTCTTTGCATCGGCTAGCCTTTGCCTACATAGCAGCGTTTGCTTTGTGCGTTCCTGCCTTGATGCAGGGGGCGGTTAATTTCTCGGCAATCGAGGAGAAGGGGCATCTCATAGGGGTCGTTTTGTGCACCCTTGTGTTTATTGGGTCGTTTTACGCGGCAATGCTCATCCGCTCTCGCAATATTTCGGTTGCTCACATTGCCTTCCTATCTGACAGAGTCAATGATATTGTTGCCGGCAGTTACGGCGAAAAGAAGAAGATTCTGTTCCAGCAGTCGAAAGAAATAAGCACCTTCTATTTCGGGTCTGGCAATGGGAAGGTATGGTTTCTGACATATATGGCGTTTTTCGTCTTCTTCGCGGCGTTTTATGGCTGGGTGGTTGCGACAAGTTGCACGAAAGGTGAATGGTATTTCGCGATATTAGTGGCGATGGAAGCCATCTGCTCAATCGCCTTCTTCGTCGTTACGCTCAAATGCGACGGCATAAAGGTGGTTCAGAAGCGCATTGCGTCCGACTACGAGAAGTGGCTGCATTGCGAGAATACTGTCTGACGACGCGCTGAATGCCTAAAGGTGATCAGACGGTTTGAGGCATGGAGTACACGCTGTTTCAAAGGTTGTCCTTCGAAGGAAAACCGCAGCCTCCTGTGAGCCAATCTTTCAAATCTGAGGTTGGTTTGGAAAATTACAGAGCCGTTATGCCACCCACCTCCTAGTCTCGAATCGCGAATGCGCTATACGACCTATGAAATCGTTTGCCCATGCCACAGCATCCTCAACGTTCGAATAGCATTGTCAAGGCGGCCGCTATCAATTGATGATCGCTTGATTCAAGCTCTAACGGATGACGAGATTGTGCTTTTGCCAGTCCCATTGCGGCCAAATAAGCGAGCATATCTTGTATTCTTCGGGAAAAGAGTTAGGGCGCAATCCGTAGAGAAGCACTTACCTTTAATCCGAACGCTTGTAAAGCGATCCATTTCGCTGCCCCGTCAGTTTGTTTTTAGCCTTGTTTTTCCGCCAGACGATACTCTCTAGCCCTTGTCTTGCCACATGCGACAATATCTCCCGCATGAACCATTTCCCGCAGCAAATCGTTCGTTCTGGTGGTGCCAAGGCCGATGGTCTTGGCGATGTCAGCTGATCTTGCCGGACCTGCCATCAAATACTCGAGGATTGCCTTTTTCCTATCCTGCGACGTTCCATACTCGTTTCTGCCGCTTTTTTCTGCCGCTTTTTTGCGGCAGAAACCTGGGATAGCGGTAAAAAGATGGTCGAACGCTCGGGATTCACCTGCTCGCTGAGTACGGGCTTTCCATATCCCGCGTCTGTCCAGTTCTTCACCATGTTGGGGATGCCGCTGCCTGCGCGCTCCCCAACATACACGAGCGCGAACATCTTCATCATCGTTTCGTTGTGCGGATCGGAGATGCGCACCCGCCCCCTCTCCCTCTCCCGCCCTCTCCTCGCAAGCTTTAGAGTATTCAATTTTTCTCCCGCTTCACGCTCTTGTTGCGTTATAATGCGTCATCATGCGGGTGTCGCCAAGTGGTAAGGCCCAAGCTTCCCAATGTTTTGGCTGGCACGTTCCGCTCACTTCCCTTGCAAACCATTTTTTAAATAATCCCACTTCAAAGGGCGTTTTTACGCTCCCATTCCTTCAGTGGGGACGGCTTGCGAAACGGAAGAAACACTGGAAAATCCAGTCCTCCTCCCGCGTTTTCCAACCGCGTACCCCAGGCGGGGACGGGCGTCCCCGAACGCAGTACGCGGCGACGCGGGCGGGCTGCGGAGGGCCTTCGGGCCCCGCGGCCCCCGCCCTCCCCTGAGATTCGACGCCTCCTGGCCTCCCGGGACGCGGCTTTGCCGCAGATGGGAGGAACACCGATGACATGCAGAACGATAGCCGTCGCCAACCAGAAGGGAGGGACGGCGAAGACGGCAACGGCGCTGAGCCTCGGAGCGGCCCTCGCGAGAAGGGGCCGCCGCGTGCTCCTCGTCGACGCCGACCCCCAGGGCGACCTGACCAAGTCCCTGGGATGGAGGGACCCGGACTCGCTGCAGACGACCCTCGCCACGCACCTCGCCGCGGCGATAGAGGGATCGGACGACGACCCCGCGGCGGGGACGCTCCGCCACCGCGAGGGCGTCGACCTCATGCCCTCCAACATCGAGCTCGCCGCCATGGAGATGGCGGTGTTCATGGCGATGTCCCGCGAGCGGATGATGGGCGCCTGGCTCGCGCCCATCAAGCCGGGCTACGACTACGTCATCGTCGACTGCGCGCCCACCCTGGGAATAATCCCCATCAACGCCTTGGCCGCCGCGGACAGCGTCCTCATACCGGTTTCCGCCGAGTACCTCCCGGCGTCCGGCATGACCGGCCTCCTGAAGACCGTGAACCGGGTCAGGAGGCAGATAAACCCCGGCCTCTCCGTCGAGGGCATCCTCGTCACGCTCTACGACTCCCGCAACAACCTCGCGAGGGAGGTCGAGCGCGCCGTCAGAGGGCAATACGGGAAGGCGTACCGCGTCTTCGAGACCGTGGTGCCCCGCGCCGTCTCCGCCGCGGAGTCGGCCGCTGCAGGGGAAAGCGTATTCGCGTACGACCCCGATGGCAAGGTTGCCGCGTCGTTCGCCCGCCTCGCGGAGGAGGTGGAGCGCCGTGGCTAGGAGGAGGGCGGCGGTGCCGCTGCCGAGCATCGAGGACCTTTTCACGTCCCAGGAGGCGCGCGACTCCGCCGCCGCGGGCTCCGTGGAGCGCATCCCGCTCGGCCTCATCGACCCGTTCCCGGGTCACCCGTTCCGCGTCGCCGACGACGAGGAGATGGAGGCCCTCGCGGAGAGCGTCGCCGCGTGCGGCGTCCTCGTCCCCCTGACCGTGGTGCCCGGCGACGGCGACAGGTACACGCTCGTGAGCGGCCACCGCCGCAAGCGCGCCGCCGAGCTCGCGGGCCTCGAGGAGGCGCCGTGCATCGTGAGGGAGATGACGGAGGACGAGGCCGTCATCGCCATGGTCGACTCGAACCTGCAGCGCGAGAACGTCCTGCCGAGCGAGCGGGCCTTCGCCTACTCCATGAGGCTCGAGGCGATGAAGCGCCAAGGCGAGCGCACCGACCTGACTTGTGCGCAATCTGCGCACAAGTTCACCGGACGGAAGTCCCGCGACGTGCTCGCCGAGGAGCTGGGAGTGAGCAAGGACAAGGTGCGGCGCTACATCAGGCTCACCCGCCTCGCCCCCGGGCTCCTCGCCCTCGTGGACGAGGGGCGGATGCGCATGCTGCCGGCGGTCGAGGCGAGCTACCTGTCCGAGGAGGAGCAGGGCTGGCTGCTCGACGCCATCTCGGAGCACGCCTGCACGCCGTCGCACGCCCAGGCGATCAAGCTGAAGCGCTTCTCGCAGGAAGGCGCCCTCACGCACGCCCTCGTGCGGTCGGTCATGGAGGAGGAGAAGCCCAACCAGGTCGAGTCGTTCAGGATCCCCAAGAGAAGCATAGCCCGGTTCTTCCGGCCGTCCGCCACCCGCGAGGAGGTGGAGGCCCGCGTCGTGCGCGCCCTCGAGCTGCTCGAGCAGGCGGAGCGCAGGCGCGCCGCCCAGGAGAAGGGAGGGGAGCCGTGGGAAATGTGATCCACAGGGGCAAGGGCTCGTTCACCCACGTCGAGAACACCGTCTTCTTCGACCGGTCCCTGAGCCTGAAGGCCAAGGGCATCTACTGCCAGATCCGCTCGCTTGAGGGCAACCCTGAATGGGTGTTCACCATCCGCGGGTTCGCCTCCCTGGTGCGCGACGGCGTGGACGCCGTGACCGCGGGCATCAGGGAGCTGGAGGAGGCGGGCTACATCATCCGGGCCAGGAAGCGTAGCGAGAACGGCCGGTTCCTCAAGGCGGAGGAGGCGACCTGGATAACGCTCGACGACCCCGCCATGCACGGGGCGGTCTCCGAGGAGCTGCGCGCGGAGGGCTTCGCCGTCCTCTCCGAGTTCTCCAGGGGCGGCTCCGGGTCCGGCGGCGGGGAGTCGGCGGCAGAGCCCCCGCGAGAGGGCGATGACGGGTGCGTACCTGAAAAAGCCCAGGTCGTTCCCAGAACGGGAAAAACCGTATCTGGCTCGGCCACATGCGGGAAAGCCACATCCGGAAAACCCATATCTGGAAAACCCGCCGCTATAAATTACTCATCGGATGGGAAGGACGAAAAAGATAAACGACTAAGCTCCTCTCCTGCGCCTGAGGGCGCCGCCGACGAGAGGGGCGAGGGCGAGGCGTTCGAGCCGTACAGGAAGGGCGAGTTCCCCGAGGCGTTCGAGCGGCTGTGCGCCGCGTCGCTCAAGCCCGTGACGTCGCTGAGGTTCAAGCGCGACTGCCGCGCCGCATGGCGGCGGCAGGTTGAGTCGGGGTTCTCGCCCGGGCAGATCGCCGACGCCTACGCCGCCTACGCGAGGGACTACTGGCTGCGCAACGGCGACGACGCCAAGCTCGCCAAGAACCTGCTGCGCTGGCTGGAGGGCGACGACGGCCTCGCCGCGTGGGCAGACGAGCCCGTGGCGCCCGACGTGGCCGGTCGCGGCGGAGAGCCGCTCGGCATGGCCGAGCTCGCAGAGGCCGACCCCGGCTTCGCCAAGCTCTGGCGCAAGGTGCAGGCGCGGCGCAACGTCGTGCTCTCGCTGCTCGTCGACAGGAACCCCGACGCGACCAGGGACGACGTCGACCGGGAGTGCGCCGGCGACGCGCTGTACCGCCGATACATGGACGCCTGCCAGGAGCGTTACGGCAGGTACCTGGAGCTGCACGGGGCGGGGCTGCTCGGGGGCGCGCCCGCGGGCCGCGGAACGACCGAGGGGAGGGAGGCCGTATGAGGATCGTCGCGAGGTTCCTGCGCTGGCTCTTCCGCGCGGTGTTCCGGTTCATGTGAGGCGCGCGGCGTCCCGCCGCCCGCCGCCGGGACGTGCATTTCGGATGGAGTCGGGACCCAGCGCGTATAATAGGGCGGTCACCCTAACTGAATACTCGTACGCCAAATACCGGACAGAGGGGCATCTGCCGTTTTGGGTATTTGGCGTACATTTCCCAACAGGGTGACAACTGAGGTGGATGCCTCTCTTTTCATGCCCCTTGAGGACATCCTTCCCTCGACGACGCCGCCAAGGAAAGGAAACCCCTGTGGAAGGCACCCGTCAGACAACTCTACCCCAAGAGGTCGTGGACGCAATCGTGCGCTCGACCGAGAGGCTCGAAGGAGCCTCCTCGATCCTCTCCATGCTGGAGGATAAGGCGGGCGGTGAGCCCGTCACGGCGTCCGAGATAGCCGCGGTGCGGTGCGTGGTGGAAAGCTGCGCCGCCGACCTCGATGCGGCCTGGGAATCGGCGTAAATCGATATCGGAAGGGCACGTAGGTCTTCGACTTATTTCGACTGGAAAACCCTCTCCATGAAACGATGGAGGTTCTCCAACTCGATTTCGTCGTTGGAAATAGACTCGAGCATTTTTCCTATATCGTTTTTTCCGATGGGTTGGTCGGCGGAAAACCATGATTCAAGCTCGCCCTGTGGGATGATATGCACTCCATATCGACCGTATTCCTCGATCAGCTCCTCTGCAACGATGCGCGATTTTTCGTCGAAAGCTTCAAGCCCGTTTTTCTTGAGAGACTTTTTCACTTCCTCGTAGTCATCTCTTTCGTGCATATCGTTAGCGAATCGGGAGTGTTTCTCGCGCAAGAGAGGGGCGGCCTGGTTGACGAACGACGAGCTGGCCTCGGCGTTTAACAGGAAGTCGATGTCCATGATGCAGCAGACGCTCATCTTCGCGCTTGCCATCAGATCGAACAAAACGAGGACTGTGCCCGAGCCGTTCAATCCGATGAAATGACGTCCCTGGAGTTCGGCGTACAAACGCTGTTGGCAGTAATACTCGTACACCACTCTGTCGTTCTCGTTCTCCACCAGAATCGTTTGATCGTAGAAAAGCGAGTTGATGACCCTTTCATTTAGCATCTGGACGCCTGCCTTCGCTCTGTCCGATCCGCTTGTCCTGCAGTCGGCGAATGTCGCGAGGTCGATTCTCTCGGCAGTATGGTTTCCCCCGATGATGTTGAGATACATCACGCAGGGGTCGCACTCTTCGGTCAGAACGCCCCGGATGAAGTCGGCGTCGTGCGTCGCCACAAACACCTGCTTTCCGTGGTTCGCCGCATCGACCACGGCCTTTCCCATCTCCCTCCTCTGCGGGGGATGGAGGAACGTCTCGGGCTCATCTATGAATACTACTTTCGAAAACGGGTCAGTGAGCGTCAGCAGCAACGAGGCAAAGGCCTTGAGACCGTCGCCCTGTTCGGACAGCAAAGGGGAGTTGTTGCTCCACCAGCGCGCTTTTTCCACGACGCTGACAACGTCGTGGGGAATGGAGCGGTCGGGCATGATGCGCAGGCGCGTATCCGCCTGCCTGAGATCGTCGAAACCGATGCGGACGTCGAAGACTTTTTCGAGGACGAGGTTCATATCTTCCTGCATCGCTTCGTTCAGATACAAACTTGCAATCCTGTCGGCGGGTCCGGAAGCCATCGCTTCGATGTCCTCGATTCGCGTTCCAAAGCTTTTCGATAAGCGGTCTTCGCAGAACTCGGTGCTGATGTGAACCGTCGACAGGAAATCCAGAATCCACTCCAGGACATGGTTTGACGCCCCGACATCCGATCCGACACCACCGCGGTCATCCACCGTCAGCTCGAAAGGTTCGCCGCTCTCGTAGCAGGATGACGTCGCAATGCCGCTCAATCGGCGACCATTCACAGCAGATGAGTGCTCAATCGACTTCGTCACGCGAGGCCTCAAATGAGACACCACCTCGTTCGTGTTCGCCGATTCAACCTCCGGAATAAGATCGGGCCTCTCGAAAACCTCCTCCATCGTTCGCTTCAAGGGAGACACGCTGATGGCGATTTCGGCTTTCCATTTTGTATCCTTGAATTGGGTATGGTTCTGGGGGAAGCACAAGGCGGACACCTCCCTCAGCAGGGTGGACTTGCCGCTGTTGTTTTTTCCGACAAAGACATTGACGGCGCCTGTTTCGAAGCTCACGCCTCCGATGTTAATTCGCGTTATTCTCAAGACACCTCTCCGTTCTGGCTTTTTTTGACAATTCGCGGGCTCTTGAGCGACCCAAGGCGTTGCGCGCTAAGAAGTCCACTCCAGCGCTTCCGGGTCCCATTCGAGCCCTTCGACCCGCTGCCTTATCGCTGGGTCGACGCACGCCTTGACGATCCTCTCGGCATCCTTGACCCCGAGCCACCGGTCGGGAATCTTCGCCTCAGCCGCCGCCTTCCTGTACGCCCCCTCGCGGGGCCCGCGCCAGGAATCCGGCACCCTGAAGGCGCCGAGCGGGCCGATTTTCCTCATCCCGGCCTCCCTTTCGATGGCCCTCGAGAGGTCGGAGCCCGCCATGCCGTAGCGGGTCACGTGGAGCACGAGGTCGACGAGGTCCTTCACCCGGCTCGACTCCCTGCCGCCGGGGTAGGACTGCATGGTGGCGCACACCTTGTCCGCCACGGTCCTCTCCACGGGGTAGACCAGGTAGTCGAACACGGCGAGGCCCTTCACGTCGAGCCTGTTGGCTGGCGTCACCAGGTCGGCCTTCCCGAGCTCGACGGGATCGGCGACGAGGTCGATGGCTATCTCCGACTTGCGCCTGGTCCCGTCGAGGACGACCTCGAACCGCGCCCGGCACCCGTCGCGGTACTCCTAGGTCGCGGCGATCTTGTCCGCCGAGACGAACCGGAACTCCATGCGGTCGCCGAGGTCCTTCGAGGCGAGGCGCTTGAGCTCCCCTAGTGCCTCTTCCAGGTCGTCTCCCCTGTAGAGGAAGTCCGTGTCGGTCGTGTAGCGGGCGTCGAGGGTCCTGGCGAGGATTCCCCTGCCGCCCTTGAGCACGAAGGGCTTCCTTTCCTCGCTGAAGACCCTCTCCAGCAGCCTGCCGGCGTAGAATCCCTCCACGGCGCGCCCGACGTCCTGCCCGGACCTCCTCGCCGCCGCCTTGACCGCCTGCTCCAGCGCAAGCGCGCTTCGGTACTCTTTGGCCATCACGCCTCCTCGCCTATAGAATCGCTGCCCTCTTCCTGCGCGTCGAAGGGTCTCGCCGCTTTCACCAGCGCCGAGGCGATGCCCTTTGCATCGGGCTTCGGAAGCTCCGCGGTTGCCGCTGCGAGGCTCTTGGCAAGCGCCTCCGCTCCGGGAAGGTCCGCGCCTTTGACGACATCGAGGCGCAGGCTACCGATCGAGTCGAGGAGCGTCCTCCGCATCGCCTCGAGGCTGGACGCGAGTCCGGCGTCCCTCAGAGCATCGAGGTGAGGGGCGCTCGCGTTTTCCGCAGCGGACCGGAACGCCTCACTCCCGCATATGTCGGCGACCGCGCTTCGCAGGGCGTCGTTCGCCCTGTCGACCAGCACGTCGGACGCGTTGCGCAGGACGAGATCGGCGGCGAAGGCGGCTCCCCCTTCGGGGAAGCCGTGCCGCAGCGCTATCGGGCCGAGGAGCTCCGAGAGCCTTTCGAAGTCGAAGGCATGGCCGCGGCTCCTGGCGGCGTCGCGCATGAACCCGTCGACGAGGGAGGGGTCCTCGTCGAGGCGCAGAAGGTCGAACACGGTCCTCTCGAAGCTCGTCGTCGGCAGCCCGTCGACCATCGCGACGTCGGCCTCGTCGAGCGAGCACCCTAGGAACCTCATGTTCTTACGCATCGTCTGCTTCCTGACAGCCGTGATGAAGGTGTAGGGGGACATGTGGAAATCGCCGGCGCCCAGGGCGGCGGCGGCCGTCCCCGCCGCGACGACGGCGTCGAAGTGCCTCTTGGCGAGGCGCTCGGCGGCGGTCTCCTTGGGGAAGGCCGAGAGCCACGCCGCCTTGAGGTCGGCGTTCGCGGGCTCGCTCCCCGCGACGAAGCGGTAGACCCCGTAGCACATGGGCTCGACGCGCATGGAGTCCACCATGCGCGAGACCTGGTTGCGCCTGAACCCGAGCGCCTGCGCCTGGGCGGTGGTGAACATCCCCCACTGCGAGGCGGCGAGCTGCTCCAGCTCGGATATGTTGGATTGCCTTGGCATACTTAGATAGTTTACATCATTGTAAACGAAATAAGCATGATAAAGCAGAATCGCTCTTGCTGGAATCAATCTGCCTGGCTTTCCCTCCCGAGAGAAAGCGTCTGCCCACCCAATGCGATCGAATCCGGGCCCTTCCCGGAACCCGGGGCTCGCGCCGCCCCGGACCCGCGCCCAAGGGCGGGCCCTTGGGGATCCCCTTTCCCGGCCTCCCGGCCGGGCCGCACACCGCGCTTCCACGAAGGACCGAGCCTCGCGACGGCAGCCTGCCGCGGAACCCGCTTTCCCGGCAAGGGCCGCGATGCTTTCCCGGGTTCTTTCCCGGGGGACGGGGCCGGACGTCCGGAAAACAACCCGGAAAACCACCGGCCGCCGGGGCGGCCTTCGCATTCCCCCCTTGCCGCGCGCGGAACCCGCGACGCCCTCCGCTTGCGCTGCGGGCGCATCGGCGGCCATCGAGGCATCGGTCGATGAGGGGCCGCGCCCGACGGCGCGGCGCGAGGCGAGAAGGAGGGCATCATGCCGAGGAGAAGGGCTTTCGTCCCAGAGAACACGCAGGCGATGTGGGAGTTCTGCAGGCACTGCGGGGCGCCGTTCCCGCCCGAGGACAGCCCCGTTCGGGGCGTGTGCCCCGACTGCGCGGAGGCGCGCTACGAGCCGTGCGGGAACTGCGGGAGACAGACCCCGCGCGGCGAGCTGGCGGAGGCGGAAGGCGACCCGAGGCGCCTGTGCCCGACGTGCGCGTCGGAGCTGACGAGGGTCTGCGACGGGTGCGGCAGGCGCCTTCCGCGGGAAAGCGGGTTCATCCGCGACGGGCGCGGGCGGGCGCTCTGCCCCGACTGCGCCGAGGGTTACGCGGAGTGCGCCGACTGCGGGGAGTGGTTCCCCGCAGGCGACATGGCGAGGCGCGACGGAGACCTGGTGTGCTGGCGCTGCTCCGCGCGAAGGCTCGACGGCGCCATCTGCTCCTACGGATACAAGCCGCGCCCCCGATTCCACCGGGCAGAGGGCGAGGCGGGAAACTCCCTCGTCCTGGGGATCGAGCTGGAGATGGACGGCGGCGACAGGACGGCGGCCGTGGCGCGCATCGCGGAGAAGTGGGGCGAGGACTGGGTCTACTTCAAGAGCGACAGCTCGCTGGACTGCGGCGTGGAGCTGGTGACGCACCCCATAAGCCCGCTCGTCCTCATGTCCGAGGGCGGGCGCGCGATGTGGGCGGACGTGTGCGCCGCCGCCGTCGCCGAGGGGATGCGCTCGCACGACACGAGGACGTGCGGCCTCCACGTCCACGTGAACAGGGACTTCTTCGGGGAGGGCGAGACGGCTCGCGCCCTCGCGGAGTACAAGCTGCTCACCGTCGCCGACCGCTTCTTCGAGCCGCTCGCCATCTTCAGCCGCCGCAGGCGGGACAGGCTCGACCAGTGGGCGGGGCGCACGTGCCTGCCCGCGTCCCGCGACGGGTGGCTGGCGAGCGCCAGGGGCGCCGCCCGCGTCTCGAGGGACACCCGGTACCACGCGGTGAACACGACCAACGAGCACACCATCGAGTTCAGGCTGTTCAGGGGGACGCTCAAGCCCGAGACGCTTCTCGCGACCTTCCAGTTCGTCGCGGGGCTGTGCCACCTCGCCAAGGCGAGCACCCCCGGCATGCTGCAGCGCGTCAACTGGTACGAGCTGGCGGACGGAGTCCTGGACGCCTGCCCGGCCGAGTCGGACGAGCTTGCCGCGTACCTGCTCGCCAGGGAGCTGATGACCGAAGGAAGGAGAGGGGCGCTATGTGCGTAATCGTGTACAAGCCGAAGGGGGTCGCCATGCCGACCCTCGAGACCCTGCGGAAGTGCTGGGAGCGCAACCCCGACGGCGCGGGTCTGATGTTCCCCGCCGGCGGGCGCGTCCGATGGCGGAAGGGATGCATGGAGTGGGAGTCGTTCGAGCGCGCGCTGCGCTCGCTGACGGAGGCGCGCGACACGCGGGGCATCCCCGTGGCGCTGCACTTCCGCATCGCCACCCACGGCGGGGTGAAGCCGGGATGCTGCCACCCCTTCCCCGTGTGCAAGGACTACGGGCGCATGCGGGAGACGGAGGGCGGCTGCGAGGTCGGGTTCATGCACAACGGGACGCTCAGCGGCCTCGAGACGGGGGCGGGCGTGTCCGACAGCATGGCGTTCGCCTCGGGCGTCCTCGCGCCGCTCCGCGCGATGTGCGAGGGGTTCGTGACCGACAAGCGCGCGTCCCGCCTCATAGCCTCGTCGACCCAGGGCTCGCGCTTCCTGCTCATGGACGGCGCGGGCGAGGTGGGCGTGTTCGGGCGGTGGGTCGCCGAGGACGGGGTGCTCTACTCCAACCTCAACCACCTCGCCGCCCCCGCCGCCCCGCCGCGATGGGACGAGGACGGCCAGGGGCGCCTCTTCGACGCGTTCGTGGGCTTCGACCCCGCGCCCTCGGACCTCGCGCGGCTCGGGCTGTTCCCCGCGTGCGCCGCCTGCCCGCTGCTCGAGGAGTGCGCGGAGTACCTGCCGTACTGCGCCGACGAGGCGCAGGCTGCGGAGACCGCCGACGCGATGCTCGCCTAGCGTTCCGCCGCAGCGCCCCCAGGGCGCAGCGGCGGCGCGTCCACTATCCACCGCCCGCCCCTCCTCCGGGCCGCGGGGCGCGCCCGGGCGGGACCGCGCCCCGCGGCGGCGCAGGGCGGCTACCCCCGGTTCGGCCTGCGCTTCACGGCGAGCAGCCTGAGGTAGTCCCCGAACTCCGACGCGTCGGTCGGCTCGAACATCACCCACTTGCCGTCTCGGTAGGTCGTCGCCTCTTCGTACCTCTCGCGGACCGCCGGGGAAAGCTCGCCGAGCATCCGCTCGACCTTCGCCCGCTCGTCGCCGCCGAAGACGACCATGAACCCGACGCAGCCGCTTCTCGCGTAGAGGGCGCACAGCGTCCTGCCTCCCCGGCGGTACTTGTACTCCAGGTCCCACCGCTTGCCTCCGGGGCCCCACGCGCGGTCCATCTCGTACCTCTCGTCGATGGCGGCGCAGAGCTCCCGCCAGACGGCGAGAAGGGGCTCGCCGAGCAGCTCGGCAAGCTCCTCCCGAGTCGGTTCCGTCCTTGCCATCCCGCCTCCTCCCTGCATCGACCCTCGGCTTCCCGCCTCGTTTCGTCGGCACCATTATACCGGGATGCGGCAGGGCCGCCTGCCGGCCGGGCGCCCTTTCCCGGCGCCCTCCCGTCGCGCCGGGGCCGTCCTGCGCGGGACCCCGACGCGCGCCATTCCGCCGCGCGGCATCCGGCGGCGCAAGGGCCGCGGAAAACCTTCCGCCGGCTCCGCGGCGGAAGCTCGGGCCTGCGGTTTCCGCTTCCTCCCTTGCGCCGGCGGCGCTGCGCGCGGCGCGTGCGCGCCGACGGGGCGCCCGCGCAGGGCGGGGCCCGCGACGAGCCAGGAGGTGCAACCATGGGAAACAGGGCGGTCATCACCACGCGCGAGCGGAAGGTCGGCCTCTACCTGCACTGGAACGGCGGCCGCGACACCGTGGAGCCGCTGCTGAGGTACTGCGAGCTGCAGGGCTACCGCCCGCCGAGCGAGGACGACTACGGGTGGGCGCGGCTCGCCCAGGTGGTCGGCAACTTCTTCGGCGGCGCCCTGTCGGTCGGCGTCGGCTCCTACACCACCGACGTCCGCATGGACCCCGGCGACAACGGCGTCTACGTCATCGACGGGTGGCGCATCGCCGAGCGGCTGCGAGCCGAGCGGCGCGAGGGCGGGCCGCCGCGCGTCGTGCTCTTCGCAGAGGGGCGGGAGGGGCAGCGCTGCCACGGCTTCGACGAGATGCTGCGCGCCTTCGACGAGGCCATGCCCGAGCGGCTGCGGCTCGGCGAGCTCCTGGACTCGGTCGAGGTCCCCGCCGGCGAGCTGCGGGTCGGCGACGAGGTGTGGCTGCGCGGCGTCGACGGCTCCTGGGGGTCGTACCCGGTCGTCGGGTTCGGCCAGCCGGAGTGCAACAGGATCCCCGTCCGGGTCGAGGCCCCCGGCGGCACGGCGAGGATCGCGTACCCCGACCTGCCCTACGTCGCCCGCTACGGCCGCGACGGGGGCTTCTCCTGGAACTCCAACAACTACGTCCACGGCGACACGGCGAGGATCAAGCCACGTCCCGAGGACGCCTAGCCCCGAGGGGGCGCCCGTCGGCGAGGCCCGGCGGGCGCCCCCTCGCGCGGACGCCGGATCCCCCTCTCGCCTCCCCGACCCGGCCGGACCCCCGCGCCGCCTCGACCCCTCCATCCTCGCCGGGAACCGGGCGCCCCCTCAAGGGCCGCGAAAACCTTCCGCGCGGCAGGGGCGCTCCCACGGCGCGCGGAAGCTCGGGCCCTCCGGGTTTCGCTTCCCCCCTTGCGGGACCGCCCGACCCCGGCGGGAATCGGGCCACGAGGCGGGGCAGAAGGGCCCGGCCGGAACGATCGAGGAGGTCAACGATGGAGAATCTGAAGCAGCGCGCGGTCCAGGCGGCGGAGCGTTTCCTCCGCCATCGCGGGTACGACGTCGTAGACGTGGGCTGGAAGTCCCCCGCCGGCGACATCGACATCGTGGCGCGGGACGGCGACGACCTGGTCTTCGTCGAGGTAGCGGCCCGGGACGGCGCCGCGGCGGGCTTCCCGCCGAGCCGCAACCAGGGCGAGCTCCGCGCCCGCCGCGAGAGGGCGGCGCTCGCCTACCTCGCGGAGAAGGGCGCGGACGAGGGCCCCGTCCGGTTCGACGACGTGGCGCTCGTGGCCGTCGGGCCCGACCGGGCGCTGATCCGCCACCACATCAGCTCGCTCTCCGCGCTCGACGACGCCCTCACGGAGGTTGCCTAGACCTCCTGGCCCCTCCCGAGGGGCGAAGCCCCGGCCTTCGGGCCGGGGCTTTTCGCGCTCTACCGAGGGGCCGTTCTCGCCGTCGCAGAAACCTGCAAACCGTTCGTAAACCGAACGGCATCCTCGGCCGTCCTCTCATGGAAGTATCTTGGCCACACCTTCAATAATCTCGCCATTTTGTACTATTTGGCTATAATATTTGCAATAACGCCACGAAAAGCGAGCGAGGTGCTCCCTATGACAGCAATCGATGAGAAGATCGTTCGCACCCCTACACGGATTGACCTCCACCTCCATTCCGCCGCAAGCGCCAAAACGCGGGACAGAGGCAACGTCGAGCTTGCAAGATGCGATATCGACCATATCGAAACCCTCGTTTCCCGTCTCGACGAACGTTCGGTAAATATGTGCGCGATAACCGATCATGATATCTTCGATCTGGACATGTATCTCGCGCTTAAGCAGAAAGAGGGCTTCGGCACGCTGAAAAGGGTTCTTCCAGGCGTTGAGTTCAGCGTCTCGTTTGAAGAGCCTGGGAGGAAAAAACGCACCGTCATCCACATCGTTGCCATCTTTGACGACAGAAAACCGGAAGCACTCGGCTCCATTGGCTCGATAATAAGCGACGAGAAAGAACTGCCGCAATACGACGACAAGGAAAACAACGCGTTCAGCGAGAGTCGATTCACTTCAATTCTGAGGGATATCGGATTAGACGTTGTCCTTATCGGACACGAGAAATCTGCCGGACAGGAACAATCGAGAGACGTCAGCAGCCTTGGCATGGAAAAGGCGAACGAGGTAATCCTCACCGAATACGTGGACGCAGTAGAGATCAAGAACAGACGCAAAGAGCTCGATATCAAGAAGCTGATTGGTTTCTATGACAAGGAAGGCGTCCCTTTCTTGATCGGGAGCGATTGCCATGATTGGGACGTTTACCCCCGGGAAAGCAAAACATCGCTTGAACGTGATGAGGACATATCTTTTTCTGTCCTAAAATGCCTTCCGACCTTCGAGGGGCTGCTTATGTCCATTACCGACTCCTCGAGGATTCGGGTGGGGAACACTGCGTTCTTCAACAGCGGCGCGCCGATGCTGGACAAGATCGAAATCGGAATCGGAGAGCAGCGCACCGAAATCCCGCTTTCCCCCGGCATCAACGCGATAATCGGCGACAACTCGATCGGCAAATCCATGCTCATCCATTCCCTCAGCGGTTATCGCCACCTGACGGGAAACGCCGAACTCCGGGAAGGCTATAAGTCGTATTGCAATCGAGAGGGAATCGCAATCGAGCCGTCGCTTGAGCCATCCCTCGAATTTCGCTTCGACGATCAGAGCAGCGTGAAGTCGACGCTCGAGGAGCTTCACACCGGCGCGGGGGACAGCGACTACTTCGCGCAGTACTATCAGCGGCACGTCGACGTCGACGGCGCCAAAGCCGCTACAAAAAGATTCATCTCCAAGTGCGTGAACGCACTCGAGTCTAAAGCAAAATTCAACGATGCCGTAAAGGAGCTCGAGGTTTGCGAGATAGACCTCAGCTCGTCGCCGGTTTCAGAGAAGCTGGCGATCACGGGAGTACCGAGAGCCGTTTCTTTCGGGACAATAGATGCTTTCATATCGGCACTCAGGCAGGAAGAGCAATCCATCGAAGAGATTCGGAGCAAGTATCGAAATTTGCTGTCGGAGCTCGGAGAGAGCGCGGACCAGAAGCTCCTTTCGGCCATCGAGGAGATTTCCCGAGTCCGAAAGCTTGCGGAAATCCACAGAATAGAATACGAGCGGGAAGACCTGATAAAGAAAGCTCTGCGTTCTGCGGCGAAAGCCGAGAAGGATGAGCTCGAAGCCCAAAAGACGGACGAGCAGAGATCGGCAGACATGTATGCGGAGTCCCTTGCCTTGCACGCAAAGCAAATTGCGGACGTCGTCCTTTTGGGTAACGGCAGGTTCAACAAGAAGATCGACTTCCGCGCATTGGGCGCACCGCAAGCAACAACCGAAATGGGGCAATTTCTTTTCGTGTCCGAGCTGAACGTGGGCGAGGCGGACGGAAAGTACTGCAAATCGTTGTTAGAGGAAGTGTTTAACAAGCCCGTATGCAACCGGATAATGGAAGGCATAGAAGGGGATACGCCGCTGACGACCCAGGAGGTTTCCCTAGCCGTGAGCGGGACGAAGCCCGCGGTCTCCACCTGCTTCAAAGACATCGAGAAGCAGCTTCACGGCCTCATTGACCAGCTGCACGAGAGAAGGAAGATAACCAACGAAGAGATCGGCGTCGACGGCGAACCGTCTGCCGGGCTCTATGGTCGCTTGTTCTTCGAGCTTCTGGCGGAGGACAGCTCGAACTATGGGGTCTACGTCATCGATCAGCCCGAAGACCAAATATCTCAGATGGCGATCAAGGAGCACGTTCTCGACGCCTTCAAAAGGATGAGCAGAAATCGGCAAGTAATAATGATCACGCACAATCCGCAATTTGTCGTGAACCTCGATGTCGACAACGTCGTGGCGTTCTCCAGAGACGAGGATTCGGGATCGCTGGTCGTAAGGAGCGGTGCGCTGGAATACGAGGGCGAAAACTACAAAATGCTGGATATCGTCGCAAACACTGTAGAAGGAGGAGCGGATGTCGTCAGAAAACGTCTCAAGCGCTACGGATCGGAAAGAAATTAACGTCATGCTGCAGTCCGGGAAGATGACGTTCGATGGGCATCCCTCTCTCTCGGTCGACATGTCGCAACCAAGGCTCAATATAGGGAAGCTGTACGAAGCCTTGTTCAAAGACATCAGCGCGCCAACCACCATATTGCTCAAAGCCGATTCATCTATCACTCAGGATAAGGACGCCTGCGCAATCTTCAAAAGCGTCAAATCGATAATCGATACGGCATGCGAGGAGATCAACAAGGGCCTGCCGGCTGTGCTTGAGAAGCTTAAAAACGAGATCGGGGAGGCCAATGCACGTAATCCGGAAGAGGGTTGCATTTAGAGACGAACCGCGGCAGTTTTTCTATCTTAGCCACTGCATTAACAATATCGTCATCATTCCAATATTTGACTAAGATAATCGCAATCGAGGAGATCATGGCGCAGCTCAGTTACGACAAGAAGCTATCTCAGCTCATGAGGCCCGAAGTCATAGCGGCCTTAGGGAACGTGCGCGAGCATCGAGGAAAGCAGTCTCTCTACATCGCGACTAAGCCCGACATCCTCAACAAGTTGTGCGAAGTCGCAAAGATCCAAAGCACCGGCGCATCCAACCGGATAGAGAACATATCCACCACCGACGGCCGTCTGCGCGAGCTTATGGAGCAGAAAGTCGAACCAAGAAACCGCGACGAGAGGGAGATAGCCGGATACCGTTACGTGCTCGACACGATTCATGAGAGTCACGACGACATTCCGGTGACGCCAGGCGTCATACTTCAATTCCATAGGGATCTCTACCGCTACCTCGATTCCTCGTTCGCCGGCAAGTGGAAGGATTCGGACAACGCAATAGCAGAGAGGCTGCCGACAGGAGAGTTGGTGACACGATTCACCCCGACGCCTGCAGCCGCGACGCCTGCAGCCATCCAGGAGATTTGCGATTCCTATGAACGCGAAATCGAAAAGGGGGTCTACGACCCTTTGCTCGTAATCCTTGTCTTCGTTTTCGACTTCGTGAGCATCCATCCGTTCAACGACGGCAACGGGAGGATGAGCAGACTCATGACGCTGTTGCTGCTCTATCGAAACGGCTATACCGTCGGAAAGTACGTCTCCATCGAGGCGGAGATAGAGAAGACCAAGGAAACCTATTACGAGGCCCTCGCCGCGAGCTCCGTCGGCTGGAACGAGGGCCTGAGCGACTATACTCCGTTCGTTTCCTACATGCTCGGAGTCATCGGAGCATGCTATTCCGTGCTTGATTCGAGATTCTCTCTGCTTTCATCAAGTGGATCTAACGAGAACACGATAAGGGAATACTTCGATTCGCTCATCGCAAGCGCAAGCAAGCGAGAAATATTGGACGCCAATCCTACCATGAGCCAAAGGACAGTAGAGCGCATCTTGCAGAAGCTCCAAGCCGAGGGCTACGTAGAGAAAATAGGCGCGGCAAGATCGACTCGATACAGAAGAGCGCACTAGCTGATCACCCCCGCACCAAAGCAAGAGGCCTGTTCGGTGTACACAGCACCCGGAACAGCTCTTGGCCGCCTCCTCCGCCGCCCGGCGATTGGGAGTGCTCCCTCGTTCCGAGGGCGTACCCCCGTCGGGGACAAACCGCCCCGGCCGGAGGCGGCGGCGCTCCGCCTCGCCTGCGCTCGGCTACGCTTCTCGCGGGGGATCCCCCGCGCCCCTGCGGCGGTTCCGCCGCTTCACGCCCAAGTCCTAAGGAGGCGAGCCGCCGTTTGGAAAGGCGCCCCAAGCAGATGCACCTGCGCATGTCCGAAAGTGAGCTCGTCGCGGCCAAGGCGCTCGCAGGCGAGCTCGACATGACGGTCTCCGACCTCGTGAGGGTCCTTCTGCAGCTTCCCGCGGATTCCGTCGGCACCGGCGCCCGCCTCGTGGTAGTCGACCGCACGACCGCCGCCAAGCTCTCCCGCGAGATGACGCGCTGGGGGCACCACTACAACCAGGCGGTCCACGCCCTCAACGCCATCGCGTACTACCTGAGGGCGAACGAAATGGACGCCCCCGACGTCCTGGAGGAGCTCGCCCGCGCGGAGCGCAAGCTCGAAGAGATGCGCCCGGCGGTCGAGTCCCTGCGGGGCGAGGTGGCCAAGCTGTCCGGCGAGGCGCTCGCCGCCCTCTGGAGGTGAGCGGCTTGCCCATGCTCAAGGCCATCTCGGGCCACACCTCGACGAAGGGGATCCGCCGCTACCTCACGAAGAAGAACCGAGCCCTCGCGGAGGACTGCCTCAACCTGGACCCTCCCGAGCCCGGGAGGGCGTTCGACTGGGCCGCGGCGATGGACGAGACGCGCCGCCTTTTCGGCAACGACTCGGCGTGGCGCGGGCGGCGCGCCCGCACGTACAAGCACTACGTCGTGTCGCCCGACCCGAAGGACGGGGTCTCGCTCGACGGCCTGCGCGCGCTCGCGACCAGGTGGGCGCAGGAGAGCTTCCCTAACCACGAGGTCGCCATCGTCTACCACGACGACAACGCCAACGGCATCCCGCACGCCCACGTGGTCGTGAACAACACCGACGTCGAGACGGGGAGGCGGCTACAGGACCCCGACCCGAAGGCGCTCGCGAGGTCGCTCCAGAGAATCGCGGAATCCCTCGGCATGTCCCCGCTGGAGCCGCCCGCCCCCTCCGGCGTCGCAGCCCGAGCGGCGAGGCGAGGCGCGCGACGCGCGCCTGCGACGCACCGCGACGAGCACGTCCGACGGGCAGAGAGGGAGCTCGCCGAGCGCGGCGAGTACTCCTGGGTGGCCGACATCCGCGCGCGCGTGAAGGTGGCGCGCTCGGTGTCCCGCAGCGAGGCGGAGTTCCGCAGCCTGCTCGCTTCGCTGGGCGTGAAGGTCTCGGATAACTCCCCGAGGGCGGCCCGGAGGGATTGGGTCTACTCCCTCGCCGACGCGCCGACCCGGAAGGTGAGCGGAGAGCGACTGGGGCTGTCGTACGGACGCGAGCGGCTCCAACCCCTGCTCCGCGCAGGCGGGGCGCGCAGGATCGCGGACGCGGGCGAGAGGGCGATAGCCGCAATCGCGCGCCGCGCAGTCGAGGTCGGCGATTTGGAAGAGCTCAAGACCCTGTCCGAGGCGGTCGCCCTCATCGAGTCGTCGCGCGCATCATGCGCCGCAGACCTCGACGGGCTCGCCGCAAAGGGCGCGTCGCCGCGCCTCGTCGAGTACGTGCAACAGGCCGGCATCCTCCCCGAGGAGCGTCCCGCCGCGCCGAGGACCGCGCCCGAGCGAAGCCTCCGGCAGGCAGCCCGCCATCGGCAGCCCCCGCGGGACGACGCCGCACCCGCACCCCGCAGGGATGAAAGGGGAAGGGAGGGGCGCGAGAGGTGATAGTGAAGGCGTACTACTCCTGCGGGCGCATAGACGTCTTCGACACCGACCGCCTCGTCGACGGGATCCCGCAGCCCGGAAACCTCCTCACCAACTACACGCTCGACCTGTCCGACGTCGGAGGGAACGGCCTTTGGCTGCGCACCTACTACCACGAGGCGTCAGACGCGTACCGGGACGAGCCGGGGCCGACGGGGCTTCCCGTTGCCCGCAGGCGCGACGGGTGGAGCTTCCTCATCGCCGACGGCGACGACCTGGAGCGCCTGAACCGCCTGACCGTGGACGGCGATACCGTGCTCGTCAGGATCGCGGGAGAACTGGTGGACGCGGCGGCGCTGTCGTGGGCTTGGGAGTGCGCGGAGGGATTCTCGCCCAAGGCGATGGAAGCGTATCGATTCCTTCTGGGCTACTCGGCTGGTCGAGAGGCGGATGTCCTCGATGCCATGGGAGTGCCCCCGGAATGCTTCAAGGCGATGCTGTCGGGTATGCGGCCCGATACCCCGAGCGAACCTCGATTCTGAGAGGGCACGCCCCGTTCGCGAGCCTTTGGCATTATACTGAGCCGATGGAGCATCTGACCACATACACCACCTCGCAGATCGCGCGCTTCGCGGGCGTGCATCCGAACACGATTCGGCTGTACGAGCGCCTCGGATTCATCACGGCGCCCAAAAGGCGCCCGAACGGCTACCGGGTGTTCACGGAGCTGCACGTATCACAGGTCCGGTTCGTCCGCGCCGCGCTCAAGGTCGAGCTGGTGCACAACGGCCTGCGCCGGGAGGTGCTCGCAATCATCGACGCCATGGCACGGCAGTCCTACGGCGAGGCGCTCGAACTGACGGAGCGGCGCATAGGGCATCTGCGCCGCGAGCGAGCCGCCGCCGAAGAGGCGCTGCGCCAGGTCCGCAGGCTGCTCGAGCAAGCAGGCGAGCCCGACGCGTCCGGCGAAGAACTCATGCTCACGCGCAAGCAGGCGGCCGCCCGCCTCGACACCACGATTGACACACTGCGCAACTGGGAGATGAACGGGTTGCTGCAGGTCAGGCGCAGGGTGAACGGCTACCGCGTCTACACCGCTGCGGACATCAACCGGCTCTCCATTATCCGCGCCCTGCGCACGGCGAACTACTCGCTCGCCTCCATCCTGCGCCTGCTCGGCGCGCTCGACCGCGACGCGGCCGCCGACATCGGGCGGGTGCTTGACAGCCCCGACCCCGAGGACGAAATCATGACGGTCTGCGACCGCCTGCTCACGTCCCTCGATGCGGCGGAGCGCAACGCCTTCGAGATGACAGACCTCCTTCATCGCATGGAGGAAATCCCCGCAGCCTAACCCTCCACTTTGCCACCAGGGTTCGCGCCTTCCCTAACATTCTCCGCGACCGGAAGGAAGGAGGGCGCATGGAGACTGTCGTAAGCGTGCGCGAACTGAGGAAATCGTACGGAGGGAAGCCCGCCGTGGCGGGCGTGAGCTTCGAGGTGGCCCGCGGCGAGACGTTCGGCCTGCTAGGCGCGAACGGCGCGGGGAAGACCACGACGCTCGAATGCCTGCTGGGGGTGCGGACGCCCGATTCTGGAAGTGCAACGATCCTGGGGATGGATCCGCAGGCCCAGCGCAGGGAGCTGTTCGAGAGGGTCGGCGTGCAGTTCCAGGAGGCACGCTACCAGGACAAGATCACCGTGGACGAGCTGTGCCGCGAGACACGAGCCCTCTACCGCGACGCCGACGACCCTGCGCGCCTGCTCGCCCGCTTCGGGCTCGCCGATGCGCGCAATCGGGCGGTGGAGTCGCTTTCCGGCGGGCAGCGCCAGCGCCTGTTCGTCGCGCTGGCGCTCATCCCGCGCCCCGAGGTGGTGTTCCTCGACGAGCTCACCACCGGCCTCGACGTGAAGGCGAGGCGGGGCGTGTGGGCGATTCTTGCCGAGATGAAGTCGAAGGGCCTGACCATAGTGCTCACCAGCCATTTCATGGACGAGGTGGAGGCGCTGTGCGACCGAATCGCCATCATGCGGAAGGGCCGCATCGCGTTCTCGGGCACGACAGCCGAGGCCGTAGCCTCGAGCTCGGCCGAAACGTTCGAGGATGCGTACCTCGCCTACGCCGAAACCGAGGAAGGAGCCGACGATGAGAGCCTTTAGCACGCTTTTCGGGGTGGAGTTCCGCCTGTCCCTACGCGACATGAACATGCCCATCTTTGCTGTGATCCTGCCCGTGGTCGTCATGGCGGTCGTCGGGATGATGTTCGGCGACCGGCCCGCGTTCGACGGGGCGGGCTACACGTTCGTGGCGCAGTCGGTGGGAGCCGTGTCGGCCATCTCCATCTGCGCGGGCGGCGCGATGGGCCTGCCGCTGGTGGTGTCTGCCTATCGGGGCCGCAAGATACTTAAGCGCTATTTTGTTACGCCGGCCAGCCCTGGGCTCATCCTCGCTGTGCAAGTGGCGATATACAGTGTGTACGCCCTGGTCTCGGCCGTGCTCGTGTTCGGCGTGGCGGCGCTGTTCTTCGGCTACGAGTTCGCGGGGTCGTGGCCGGCGTTCGCGGGCTCCTACGCGCTCGTGCTGGCGGCGACCCTGGCGCTCGGCATGATGGTGGGCGGCCTCGCGCCGAACGAGAAGGTCGCCTCCGTCCTCGCCTGTGTGATGTACTTCCCGATGATGCTGCTGTCGGGGGCCACCATCCCTTACGAGATGATGCCCCAGGCGGTCCAGCGCGTTGCCGACCTCCTGCCGCTCACCCAGGGCGTGAAGCTCCTGAAGGCCACGTCCCTCGGCCTGCCGGCGGACCAGGCCGTCGTGCCCGTTGTCGTGATGGCCGCGTGGGCGGTCGTGTGCACGGCGGTTGCCGTGCGTTTCTTCAAGTGGGAGTAGGCCGATAGCGGCGCATCGTGCGTGGAGGCGCTCTCGTTCGGAATCCGGAGGCGAGTTGTCGTTCGGTCGGCTTCGATACGTCCCAAGGCGAGGTTTAGTCGATGGTGAAAGAAACGGACATGATAGTCTCCGCCATCGAGGAAGCTCGCAGGTTGCAAGGCGTCAGCATCGCCGAGCTCAGTCGCCGCATCGGGGTGGACAGGAAACGCCTGTGGCGCGTTCTGAACGGGCAAAGGGAGATAAGGATCGATGAGTTCCTTGCCTTATGCATCGCCCTCCGCATCGACCCGCGCACCTTCGTCTCAGGCAAGATGATCTGCGATATAGCGGATAGATCGATCTCGAAACGAGGCAGCCGGACCCCGTAGAGGCTCCGGCTGCATGCAGGGCGGGCTGGCCCCATGGGCTGACTCGCCGATTGGGGACAGCTCGCATTCCACTCTCGGCCAAACGCGCAGGGAGCCGCCCGACGGGCGGCTCCCTGCGTTCTCGCCTCCTTTCCGCGCGTTCCTATCCCCTATAGGCCAGGTCTTCCGTCGCGCGCTCGCTTTCGGCGCCCACCTTCAGGCAGGCGTAGGCGACGAGCGCGCAGAAGCCCATGCCCATCCCGACCAGGTGCAGCAGGACGGCCATGCTACTCGCCGTCCCCCGCGCCGTCGGCGGGCCGCTCGTCGTCGGCGGGGTCGTCCGCCCGCCGGCCCATGAGCGCGGCGACGCCAGCCAGGGCGGCCGCGCCGGCAAGGCACGCAAGCGGAACCACCGGAAGGGAGTCGCCCGTCTTGGGGAGCGTCCCCGCCGGCTTCCCGGGACTTTTCTCCCCAGGCGGCGTGTCGGCGGGAGGCTCTACGAGTAGCACGCTCTGCCCCTCGTCGTTGGGGTCCTTGTGCTTGGCGATGATTTCTCCGTCGAGGCGAAGCTCCTCGAAAGCCACGAGGGTGTGCCCCGCGAGCTCCGAGCCGTCGAGGTGGAACACGACCTCGACCGTCCCGTCGGCCTCCTCAGGCGTGAAGGGCACCTCGACCGCGAGCGTCTCCCCGTCCTTCTCGACGGGCGATGCGGTGTCGCGGTCGATCAGCGTTCCGACCATGACGTGCTCGACGCCCGCCTCGAGGTTCTCGTATCGGACTTCGTCGACGATGGTCACGTCGCCGTCCGCGTACGCCTCGTGGTCCCCGTCGTCGCCGTCGGTCGCGGTGGTGCCGATCTCGGGCGAAGGTTCGGTGAAGGACACGGTCTGCCCCTCGTCCTCCAGGTCCTCGTGCGAGGCGACCAGGTTCCCCTCGGCGTCGTAGAGCCTCTCGAAGACCACGGTGCTGCGCCCCTCGAGCGAGCTCGCGTCGAGCTCGAACGAGACGACCGCGGAGCCCGACGCATCCGCCGGGGTGAACTCGAGCTCGGCCGTTACAGCCTCCCCGCCGACGAGCAGGGGTTCCCCTGTCTCCGGGTCCATGAGCGTCCCCTCGAGCCTATGCGGCTCGCCTTTCTCGAGCCCGCTGTAGAACACCTGGTCGTCGATGCGTGCGGTTCCGTCGGCGGACGCCTCGTGGTCACCGTCGGCCGCGTCGGTGGCCACCGTCCCGATCTCGGGGGCCTCCTCCACCGAGACCGTCTGATCGGCGTCGAGCAGGTCCGCGTGCTCGGCGATGACCTCGCCGTCGAGCAGGATCTGCTCGAACACCACGACGTCGGTCCCCGCCAGCCCTGAGGCGTCGAAGGCGAGCTCCACGCTCACCGACCCGTAGGGCGAGATGGGCGCGAACGCCTTCTCGAAGACGACTTCCGCGCCGTCCACTTCCAGAGGCTCGCCCGTCGCCTTGTCCACGAGCCAGCCGCGGGCGACCAGGTCCTCGAGGGGCATGTTCGCGTAGCTCACCTCGTCGACGACGACGACGCTCGCCACGGGGGATATCGAATGGTCGCCGTCGGCCTTGTCGAGCGCAACGGTGTCGATCCTGGGCTCGGGGGCGTCGTCCACTGTCCCGAGGTCTATGTCGAAGGACGTTTCGGTGGTGTCGCGGCTCACGTTGAACGTGTCCGACCAAAGCGCGTACCCCTCGTTAGCCTCGCAGCGCAGCTCTTCGATCGTGTACTCGCCGTAGGGCAGGGCCCCCAGGGCGTCGTCGGGTTCCGCCGTGGAGCCGTGCTCGCCCAGGCCGAACCAGATCCCGGAGTCCTCCACGACGTCCGCCGAGTCGATGTAGTCCTCGTCGACGAGCGCGTCGTTGGCGTTCACCGCCTCCTCGCGGCTGCGCCAGTCCGAGGATGTCGAGAGCATGCCGTTGCGGTCAGTCACGGCCACATGCGCCTCGCCCGTCGTGACGTTGGTGATGAGGAACGGCACGAGGCCGAGCTTCTCCCCGTCGACGGAGCCCTTCTTCTGGAGGTGCATGTCGTTGCGGACAACCTGGTCGCTCCACAGGAGCCCATCGCCGTCCTCGTCGGCAGTCACCACGACTCCGTCCTCGCGCACCTCGAACGTGCGGGGCGCGCCGTCGGTCAGCAGGTAGCTGTCGTTCGTGGCGGTCTCGGCGATGGTGTAGGTGCCGTAGGGCAGGGTGTCGGATGCGGTCTGGGCGGTGTAGGCCTGCGCCTCGGGGTTCCACGCCGTCTCGATGACGGCGACGACGCTGCCCGCGGGGTAGTAGGTTCCGCCCACCATGACGCCGTGCTCGGATGCGTTCGCGATCGTGAACTCGATGCCTTCGAGCGAGCTGCCGAGGTAGCCCTCGTCGTCGAGGCTCGAGTGGTCGGCGCCGCCGATCGCCTCGCTCTTTTCGAGCTCGAGGTCGTTCTTCTGCACCTGCACGCCGCCGCGGACCACCTCGTTGAGGATGCCGTCCGCTTCCACGAGCTGGTCGAACTGCCCGTCTTCGCGGATCTCCACAACGTGGCTCACGATCCCCTCGCCGGTGTAGCCTTCGGGGGCCTTCGTCTCCACAATCTCGTAGGTCCCGTACGGCAGCGCGCGAACGCCGGTCGAGGCCGTCCATGCGTCCAGCGATTCGTTGTACTCGGTCGACAGGACGGCGACCACGCCGTCGGGGGCGACCATCTCGCCCTCCTGCAGCTCCCCGTCGCCGTTGCCGTCGTGCCAGATTGCCGCAGCCGAGCGGTTGTAGACGGTGAACTCCGCGCCCTCGAACGTGGCGTCCCCTTGGGCGTAGTTCCAGAACGTTCCGTCCTCGTGGTCGTAGCGCTCGGCGTCGCCCTTGCCGATGATGAAGCCGCCGCGCTGCACGAGCTCGCCGAACTCGCCGTCGGGGGACACCTCGACGACCGCGCCGCCCGATTGGGCCATGTCCGCCGTCACCTCGATGCGGTGGACCTCCCGGTCGAGCAGGTAGCCGCCGGAGGGCGACACCTCCCTGATCTCGACCTCGCCGAGGGGAATGCCCTCGAACACGATCGTCCCGTCCACGGTCGTCCCCTCGACCGCCTCCGTCTCGCCGCCGCGATCGTAGCTCGCCTGGTAGACGGCCCCGTCGAGCGTCGCGTCCCCCTGCGCGGCCCCCGCGCCGGTCTCGGCGTCCACCTTCTTGAGCACGATGCGCGCGGTGACGGGCGGCTCCTCGGAGGCGAAGGCGTAGCCGTTTTCGGGCGTGACCTCGTATACGTTGGGGTCGAGCGCGTAGCCCGGGGAGGGGCTGACCTCCTTGGCGTAGAACGTGTCCCGTGTCGCGCCCAGGCTCTCCGACTCGCCGGAACCGTCCGCCCCTGTCGTGATCGTGGCCACGCGGTTCTCGTCCGCCTCGGCGTCGCCCTGGGTGCGGTAGATGCCGTAGACCGCGCCCGCCAGCGAGTAGTCGGGGTCGTTCTGGGCCCAGCCCTCGGACGCGGACTTGGACACCTTGACCGTCGTGCTGTAGGTGAACGACAGCATCACCTGCGTCGACGCGCCCGTGTAGAGCATGAAGGGCTCGAAGGAGGAGGGGACCTCCCCCGCACGCGCCGCGATGACCCTGCCCGCCGCGGCCTCGTTGGACACGTTGCCCGCGGTGTCGAACCCGAGCACGTTCCACCCGATCCACTCGCGGAACGACGCCGAGCACCCGAACATGGCGAAGTCGCCGCTGCTCGAATAGGTGTCGGCCATGAGGATGTGCGCGCATGCCGTGTAGCGCTCGGGCGTCATCTCGCTGCCGTCGTACCATCGGTCAGGCCAGATGGAGGCGTCGAACCCGGGGGATCCGTAGGAGAACCAGATGTCCGCCGCCAGCTCCGCCGTCCTCCCGCTCGCGGCGGAGAGGGGCTGCTTGGCGTAGGTGCCGGATCCCGGCGTCGCCATAGAGGGATTGCCGCACCACGCCATCTGGCCGTCGACGTCGAACCAGTTGGTGTTGTAGGCGTCGTAGTATATCTTCCCGCCGACCGTCAGGTTGCCGGTCTCCGCCGCGTGCGCCTTCGGCGGTGCCGCCGCGGCGGGCGCCATCATGCCGAGCACGAGGAGCGCGGCCAGCAGTATCCGCGCCGCGACACCCGTCCTCGGCCTCGTTGCCGTTCGGTTCATCTCTTCCTCCTATCTCGGCTCACGGGCGAAAGGGCGCGCGGGACCGCCCCTCTCCATGCTTTCCGCCGCGCCCCTCGCGCCCGCCGCACGCTCGGAGAGGCCCCTGCCGTCGCGGGCGTTCTGCTCGGAGTACCTCTTCCTCGCCTCCGAGAGCGCTTCCTTGATCTGCGCGGGAGTGACCGTCACGGTCTCCTTCTCCCGCCTCCCGTCCTCGCCGACGACCGGCCTGCCTTCCGCGTCGAGGACCGACCTGCTCAGACGCACCTCGCGGTCGGCGAGCAGGGGCACGTCCCTCCAATGCTCGCCCCGGAACCTCGAGGGGTTCACGAAGAGGGGGCTGAACTCGTAGCCCCCGACGTCCCTCCCCTCGATCACGGTGTCCGGGGGCAGTCGGACGACGTTGAAGGACCTCTGCTCGCCCGTGGCCCTGTCCGTGTACTGGATCCCCTCGCGCACGAACGCCTCGTGCAGCGAGATGTAGACGTTCTTCTTCTCGGGCATCTTTCCTCCTTTCGTTCCTGATCCCGATTCCCTTTCCCGCGCCCGGCCTCAAGGCCCGCGCGCCGAGCTCGCCACGGCCGTCACCCGCCCAGGACGTCCCGCGCCCACGACCCGCTCTTCACGAGGGAGAGGATCAGCAGCACGCACATCGCCAGGTACTGCAGCGCGTAGGACAGCCCGCCGACGATGGAGTCGACGACCGGCGCGCCCGCGCTCGCGGCGTTGAGGCCGCCTAGGACGATGGGGAACGAGACGAGGAGCACGAGGATGATCACGCCGGCGAGGCACACCGCGGCGAAGTTCTTCAGGTAGCCGACGCCCATCTGCCTCGTCTCGTCGAGGGAGACGAGGGCGAGGGGGATCGGGCTGAAGGCCGCCATCACGTAGATCTGGATGGCGCGCGCCCAGCTCACGACGAGCGCGACGACGTACGCGACGATGACGACGACCCAGCTCACGAGCGCGACGACGAGCATGGCTATCAGCGCCGCCACGTCGTCGTCGGTCGTCGTGATGGACACGGCGTCGAGGTCGAGCTCCGACCCCGCGCCGAACAGCCCGGTCACCCGGTCGATGGCGAGCTGGACGACCTGGTAGACGGCTTGCATGAGGTCGAAGCTGTTCTGGATGAGGAAGAGGAACACGGCGAAGAACACCAGCATGAAAACCACTTCCTTGACCCCGGGCATGCTGGCGTTGCCGTCCATGCGCTGGGAGACCTTGATGAGCTGGACGGTGAACACGAACGACAGCATCCCGCATCCGATGGGGAGGATCGCCGCCTGCCACACGCCCCGGACGAGGTCGTACATCGTCACGTCCCCGGCGCCGCCGAGCATCTGCTCGAAATCCGCCGCGAGCACCCCGTCGACCCCGATGGATCGGAGCATGTCGGTCTGCCCTGCGAATATCCAGTTGCACGTGTCGCGGAGGATCCCGCACAGCCACGCGTTGATGTCCTCGGCGATCCCCGCGAAGGCGGGTTGCGGGAGGGCGAGGGCGAGGGCGCACGCTGCGACCGTCGCGGAGAACGCGACGGCGAACCCGTCGCCCGAGAGGGCCTTCCTGACGGTTCCTGCCATGCCGGCCCCCTACCCGGCGACGCTGAATTCGCCGCCCTCGTAGGAGACGGCGATTATCGTCGACGCCGCGTCGTCGAGGTGGAACGTGGCGCTCACGCGGCCCGCGGCCGTGTCGAGGAACACCTCGCCGTCGAAGGAGGCCTCGCCCGCCGTGGGGGCGTTGGAGCGCGCCCACTCGCCTATCGCCCGTTCGAGGCCGTCCCCGTCGCCGCCTACGAGCGCCAGGTAGGAGTCCGCCAGCCCCGTCACCTCCACGCCGCCGGCCGCCGCGGGCGCCTCCACGTAGCGGTCCGAGAGCAGGAAGCCGTCCGAGGCGACCGAGGCGACCGCTTCGCCCTCCTCCAGTATCAGCGTCGCCGAGGCCGCCCCGGCGTCGCCGGAGCGCAGCATCCTCACGTCGAGCCAGCTCTGGCCTTCGGACGACCCCGCGCCTTCGACCTCGAACGCGGTGAGCGACGCGGAGGCCCCGTCGGACTCGACGAACGCCCCGTCGCGGAAGGCGAGGGTCTTGCCCGAGCCGTCGGCCGCGACCCACGACCCGCCTCGCAGCCGCGCCAGCGTCTCGCCCGCCTCGTCGGCTTCCCCCGCTTCGGTCGCTGCGCCCTCGCCGCCGTCCGCGGCGGGCTCCTCCAGCGCCGCCTCCGCGGCGGGTCGGCCGGCCTCGTCTTCGGAGGCGGTGTGGGCGATCGTGCAGCGGACCGCCGTCGTCGCGACCACCACGGCCACCATCCCGACGGCCGCGGCGAGCATCAGCTTGTTCTTCTTCTGCATGGATGCCTCCTGGTCTCTCTATCTGTACCTGACCGCGCAGGTGAAGTAGGCGATCCCTGTCGCCCTCCTGCACACGTCCCCCGGCTGCGGCTCGTGGATGTACTCGTCTCCGCCCACGTATATCGCCACGTGCCCCGGGCGCCAGAGGATGTCGCCCGGCTCGGCCTCGGACAGGGGCACGCGCCTCCCCGCGGCCGCCTGGTCCTCCGAGTAGCGGGGTATGGGGATCCCCGCCTGCGCGTAGCAGTACTGGGTGAGCCCCGAGCAGTCGAGACCCACCCCCGGCGTCGAGCCTCCCCAGACGTAGGGCACCCCGAGCTGGCTCACCGCCGCGGCCACGATCCTGTCGGCTGACGCCTCGGACGACCTGAAATCGTCCAGGGTCATGCCGTCGAAGCGCCTGAGGCCGTACTCGTCCATGGCGGCCTTCATCATGTCCACGTAGGAGGAGGACGTCGCGTACCCGGCGTCCTTGAGCCCTTCGGCCATCTTGTCCGAGTCGCACTCGGCTATCGCCTCCCCGATGAGCGCGTTGCCCGAGTAGGGCGGGTTGGACAGGAGCACGCGGCTGCGGAAGACGATGCAGTCCCGGTGGCTCTTGAACACGGTGAAGTCCGCCATGACGCCGACGAGGGAGCCGCCGACCTCCTCGCTCGTCGCCCAGGAGCTCTTGCCCGCGACCTCGGGGCACCCGAAATACGAGGAGGCCCACTTGATGCCGAAGAGGTTCTTGTCGCGGTCGGCGAGCGCCGAGAGAGCGTCCCCCTGCCCGCTCTCGCAGATGATCTGGGCGATGGTGCAGCCGGCGGGGTGGCCGTACTCCTCCTGGCATTCGAGCGCCGTCTCCACCATCTCCACGGTCACGTACGGGGGGAGCCCCTCGAGGGACGACCTCGACGCCGCGTCGTCCCAGAACCCGAAGACCGCGCTGGCCAGCTGGGACACGGCGAGCGCCGCGAGGACGAAGCACAGCGCCCCGGCGAGGACGCCGGCGAGGGGCCCCGCCGCGGACGCCGCGGCGGCCCCGAGCGCCCTCCTCGCCCCTTCCTTCGCGGCCGCGCCCGACGCCGCCCGGGAGGCCTCCCCAGGCCCCGCCTGAGCGGCGCGGGAGGCGATCCAGGCGCGCCTCGACCTGAGCCGGGACGCCTCCTGCGCGGGGGACCCGGCAGGCCCCCTCGCCCTTTTGCGCGGCGCCTTGCCCTCTCCCGCCGGCCCCGCGTGCGCGCGCGACAGGTCCGACTGCCGGGCGCGGCGGACCGCGGCGCGGGCGCCTTTGCCCGCGCGGCGGGCGCCGGCGACCCCCTCGAGCTCGTCGGACTCGTCCGCCTCGTCGAACGCGGCGTCGGCGAGCGCCGCCTTGAGCCGTGCGGCTCCCGGCGCCTTTGCGGGGCGCGCGATCGGCGGAGCCCCCTGCCCGGGCGGGTCGGCGGCGGCAGCGTGCGCGCCGCTCCCGCCTGCCCCGGCCCGCCCCTCCGGCGCGGCGCGGCGGCCTCCGAGGGCGGGGGAGGTCCTTCCTCCGCGGGCGCCTGCGGCGAAGCGGTCCTCGCCGGACACCAGCCCGGCGCTCACCGCGTCCGTCCTCCCCACCGAGGCGACCTCCGCGGGGCCCGCGCCCTCTCCCCTGGCGAGGGGCTCCGCGGGAGCCCCCGTAGCCTCGGTCCCCTCTATCCTTCCGCCTTCCCGGCTCACGGCTCGCCCTCCTCCCCGGCGCGGCCGCGTGCGCGCCGCCTGAACTCCTCCTCGCGCTTGCGCGCGGCGATCTCGTCGGGCTTCGTGTTGAAGAGGTCGTAGAGCGGCCCTCGGGGGAACCTGTCCTTGATCGGGACCCTGGCGCCCCCCGCGATGAGCAGGCCCTCGCCCACCTGTATGGACTCGTCGATGTAGTCGGCCTCCTGGGAGCTCATGTCGAGGAGGTCGGCCCAGGCGCGCCGGTCGAGGGGCGACTGCTTGTGCAGCAGGATGAAGTCCGAGTTCAGCACCATGTTGCGGGCCTCCTCGTGGTCGAGCATGTACACGCTGTTCTGCGTGATGCCCGTCGCCACGAGGTTGAACTTCCTCCCCTCCGCCCAGAACCGGCTGAAGTACTGGATGATCGAGGGGTGCCCGAACAGGCTCTGCACCTCGTCGATGTAGAGCCAGGTGGTCACGCCCCGCTCGAAGTTCCGGTACATCCGGTTGCGCACGCACTCGAGGACGGCGATGATCCCGAACGCGCGCATGTTCTCGGAGAGGTCCTTGAAGTCGACGTTGGTGATCCGCCTCTCGAACGTGACGTTCGACGGGTGGTTGAAGAAGGCGAGCGCCCCCGTCACGTACCGCTCGTAGCGCAGGGCTATGTCGCGCCCCTCGCGCTCGGGCTGGGCCTTGAGGATGCGGTGGAAGTCCCCGAGCAGCGGGACGCGGCCCTCGCCGGCCGCCTCCCGGTATGCCTCCTCGACGCATCTGCTGATGATCGACTTGTCCGCCTCGGGCAGGCCCTGGTCGCCCTCGGCCATGGTCGCGCTCGAGAGGGCGAGGAAGGCGTCTATCTTGAACGCCATCTGCGAGGAGCGGGACTGGTGCGCCACGTCGGCGAGGTCGAAGGGGTTCAGGTGCGTGTCGGCGTCGGGGGCGAACCTTATGCACTCGCCGCCGTTCGCCTCGACGACGGGGGCGTACTCCCCCGCGGGGTCGAGGACGATGATCTCGTCGTCGGGGTAGGCGAGGATGGTGTTCTCTATCTCGCGCTTGACCGAGAAGGACTTGCCCGACCCGGGCTTGCCGGCGACGAACCCCATGGGGCTCGCCAGCTTCTTGCGGTTGCAAAGCACCAGGTTCGACGACTGCTTGTTCTGGCCGTAGTAGCCGCCGCCCTCGTGCGAGAGCTCCTGCGTCGCGAAGGGCATCTGGATGGCCACCTGCGCCGTCGTCATCATGCGCGAAACCTCGACGTGGTTGTGGCCGAGCGGCAGGACGGAGTTCAGCCCCTCCCGCTGCCGGTAGTCGAGGGCGTCCGCCTCGATGGAGTTGCGCCGCGCGGTCGACACGATCTGCATCACCTGGTCGTCGAGCTCGTCGCGGGTCGCGGCGTAGGTGTAGACGAGGCCCGTGTACACGTAGAGGCGCTGGTTCTTGTTCTGGAGGTGGTCGAGCAGGTCCTCGGCCTCCTCCTTCGAGTACTTGAGCTCCGAGGGGAGTATCTGGAAGTCGTAGCCCTTCTTCACCGCGCTCATCTGCTCGTCGATGATCTCCTTGTCCATCCACGCGATGCGCTTCTTGACGAAGGCGACCGCCTTGGACTTGTCGAGGGCCTGGACGTGGATGGAGATGGCGAGCGGCACCGGCAGGTCGATGATGTCGGCGATGCACCGGTCGGACAGCTCGCTCCCGAACCTCCCGAGCACGAGCACCTGGCACCACGTGTCGCCCGACTTGAAGCACGAGGGGCTGCCCTCGGGCTTGAAGTCGAGCGACGTCGGGCAGACGAAGTCCTTCGTCGTGAGCCCGCTGCGGGCGCCGACCGCCTCCCACGAGAACATGCTGGGCATGCCGGGGCGCAGAAGCGCGTTCAGCGCCTCGACGCGCTCGGTGCCGGAGAGGGCGCGCGACGAGCTCCGCATCTTGGCGAGGGTCTGCTCGGCGTCCCCCCGCATCCGGGCGAGCTTGGGCACGGCGGCCTCGAGGGAGGGTGCCCCGACGGCGAAGGTGAGGTAGCGGTCGCGGACGAGGTTGGAGACCCCCTCGCGCAGCTTGTCGTTCAGGATCCTGTTGTACTCCGCGGCGTAGCGCGCGGTGCTCGGGTCGTCCGTCGGGAAGAACCTCTTCGTCCCGATCTCCTCGGCGGGGATGGGGCGGTTCACCACCGTGAGCTGGACGCAGCTCTCCGCGCCGAAGTAGTCGAACAGCTGGCACCATCCGGAGAAGATCGCCCGCTGGCTCTCCTCCCGCGCCGACTGGTAGCTGATGTCGTCGAAGGCGAGGGTCTGGCTGAACAGGCCCTCCTCGACCTGCGCTATGCCGTCTTCGTACAGAAGGTCGTACCCGATCGCCGAGTAGACGTCCTTCGCCGCCCGGCGAAGGCGCCTCTTCTCCGCCATGCGTCCCGTGAGCTCGCGCTCCTGCTCGGCGACGCGCCTCTCGAGCGACTTCCCCCTCTTGCGGCCGGGCTCTTTCGCCGAGCCCCCCTTACGGTCTCGAGGCATTCTTCTCCGCCCCCTTCCTCCTGCCCCTCCTGCGGGCGCGCCGGTCGACGCGCTCGCACGCGACGCTTCCCGCCGCCTCGCCGGGCCTGCTGCCCGTCGCGTAGACGAGCACTCCGTCCGAGAGGGAGTGCCGCGCCAGCAGCGCCAGGTACTTCTCGGCGGGAAGCCCCTTCGGGCGCCAGAACCCCGCGAGCCAGAACGGCATCGACGCCGCCATGACGGGCAGCGTCGCCGCGTCCACGGGCGCGCCGAGGGCGAGGTTGAGCAGGGCTGCCGCGGCAACCGACGACGCCAGGCCGCCCGCGGTGCACGCGAGCGTCCGCGCCGAGAGCTTCCCGACGACCTTCTCCGTGTATTCCCCTATGTCCTTGTGGACCGCCACGCTCAGCATCGGGGTCTCCTACGCCGGCAGCCAGCTCGTGTCGAGCATGCCGAAGTAGACGGCGGCGGCGATGATGATCGCGCCGCCCGCGATTGTGGATATGGCGCTCGCGATGGAGGCGCCGCCCTGCTGCTCGCGGATGGCGAGGCCGAGCGACACGGCTCCCCATACGACGAGGAACCCTCCGAGGAAGGTCACGCACCCCGAGACCAGGTTGATGATGTTGGCTAGCATCGCTGCTTTCTCCTCTCCATGTATTCGGAATAGTCGAAGGGCCTATCGAAGCGCGCGCCGCGGTGGCCCGGGTACACCTCCGGCCACCTGGGGTGCTTCGTGATGTCGTACTTCTTGTCCTTCAGGGGGTCGGCGCCCGATATGAGCACGATCGCCTCGTCGCGGGGCAGCTTCGCCACCTCGGCGGGCTGGATGAGGTCGCGCTCGACGGTGCTCCAGTTGCGGGTGGACGAGGCCGACTGCCCCCGGCTCTCGTTCCACGTGACGGTGGCGACCGTCTCCTTGCCGACGGATTCGGATATCTCCTTCGCCGTGTCGGTGGACTTGCCGCCGAGGAAAAGCAGCGTGTCGCAGCAGTCGACGATCGTGGCCGCGTTCTCCTTGTATGCGGCCTTGAGCTGGGAGAGGGACTGGAGCCCGAACGCCATCGAGATGTTCCTGCTGCGCACGACGGCGACCATCTTCTCCACGTCGTTGAGCTTTCCCAGGTTGGCGAACTCGTCCAAGAGCATCGTCACGGGGACGGGCAGCGAGCCGCCGTGCTCGACGAGCGCCTTCCTGCACAGGATGTTCGTCGTCTGCCAGAGCATGATCGAGAAGAGGAACGAGTAGAGCGGCGAGGTGTCGGACATGATCGCGAACACCGCGCGTTTCCGTTCGCCGTCGCCCAGTTTGTCGAGCCCCATCTCGTCCTTGCTGACGAGCTCCCTCACCTGGGGTATGGCGAAGGGTTCCATGCGCGTGTTGCAGGAGACGAGGATCGACTTGAGGGTCTTGCCCGCCGCGTCCTTGAACATCTTGTAGTGGAGGAGGGCGAAGTCGGAGTCCACGGGGACGGGCTCGGCCACGCGCACGCGGCGGTACCCGGGTTCGGGCTCGAACGACCCCCTCCTCGAGGGGTCGAACGGGGCGTCGGCGGACTCATCCGATTTGACGTACCTCATGCCCGTTTCCACCTCCTCGAACAGCAAGTCGAGGGGGCTCCGGTAGTCCTCGTCGGACTCCTTCGCCTTGGCGAGCGACAGCAGCGTGACGACGCCGGAGAGCGATCGGTCCTCGGGAGGGCAGCGGTACACCAGGTAGCCGATGAGGGCGACGTAGAGAAGCCGCTCGGCGTTCTCCCAGAAGGGGTCGCCCGCGTGGTCGCGGTCGCCGGACGTGTTGGCGATGAGGCAGGAGACGAACTCCAGGATGTCGGCCTCGTCGCGCACGTAGGCGATCGGGTTGTAGTGGAGCGACTTCGAGAAGTCGACCGTGTTGAACGAGGCGATCTCGTACCCGGCTGCCTCGAGCATGTGCCCGACGCGCGGCAGCGTCTCGCCCTTGGGGTCGGTGACGAAGTAGTCCGCGTTCATCTGCATGATGTTCGGCTCGAAGAACCCGCGGGTCTTGCCCGACCCGCTGCCGCCGGCGACTATCACGTTGCGGCAGCGCTCGTAGCGCCGGTCGTGGTCGGGCCTGCTCATCGCCATGCCGAAGCGCTCGGTGAGGATGATGTTCTGGTCGGGGTCGTCGAGGTTCATGAAGCGCCTTCCCTCGCGCGCGGTGCCCCATCGGGCGCTCCCGTGCTCCTCTCCCTGCCGCTGCGCGCGCCCGTGGGTGAGCGACCACGCCCATGCGCACCAGACGCCGCTTGCGGCCACGAGCCCCGTCGCGAGCGCGGCAGCGTCGAGCGAGAGGGGGCCGTGGCCGAGCAGAAAGGAAGGAAGGTGACGAAGTGCTTCGGTGAGGTTTTCGGCGGGGCTGCCCGGAAGGGACAGCAGGCATGCCGTGTAGGCGTCGGCGGCGAGAAACGCCGCGATCGAGAGCGCCGCCGACGCGATGACGCGCGCCGGGCTCATCTCGCCCTGGCCTTCGGCGGGCGCGCGCCGCGCTCGGCGGCCCGCGTGGTGGACCTCTGGGCTTCGAGCGCCGCGGCGGCCCCGCGGGCGTGCTCGGCGCGCTCCTCGAGGGGGCGGGAGTCGGCGAGCGCCGGCGAGCCCGAAGGCTCCCTGCCGCCCGCCCGCCGCTCTTCGCGGCCGCCGCGGTCGTCGCGGGCGCTCGCCCTGAGCCTTTCGGCGGCCTTCTCCGCCGCCGCGCCCGCCTCCCTGCCGAGCCTGTCGAAGGAATCCCAGACCTCCCGGGCGTCTGCGATGCGGAAGAGCAGGTGCTCCTTGCCGGTCTCGGGGTCGGCGAACCATGCGGACTCGACGCCGCGGGAGCGCAGCTCGGTCTCGATGGTCGCCTTGATGCCGTCATAGCCCTCGATCCTCCGGAACTCGGCCATGTCGAGCTTCGCCCACTCGGGGGCCTCCTGCCCCGCGGAGCGCTTCGCCGCCTGCGTCGCGTTCTCGAACGCCCGCTGGATCCGGTGCGCCCGCTCGTACATCGCCCTCTCGCCCATGCGCTCTCCGAAGCGCATGAAGTCGTCGATCATCTTCTCGCCGGCTTCGTCGCCGTAGTCGCCCGCCATGGCGGACCCCCTCCCACTCCGCGGAAGGGGCAGCCCCTCCGCCTTCTAGCCCAAACGCGCGTCTCCCGCCCTGCACGGTGGGAAGGCTGGGCGTGGGCGCCGGGAGGCGGCGGGAAGGCCGTCGCAGGGCGCAGGGGAAGGCGACGCGCCGCGCTGCGCGGCGTCCGCCTCGGCGGTATGGGGGACGGGATGCTGGGTGATGCGCTCCACGGGCGGCCCTCTCACTGGAATCGGAACGGGCCTGCCTGCCCGGCGGGCCCGTACTCGTCGACCATTCGCTTCCGGGCGGCAGCGAGGTCGGCCGCCATCTCCTTGGTGAGGAAGCAGCCGAGCCCCATGTTCAGGACGGCGCAGAGCCGGACGAACTCGTCGACGTGCATCGAGCGCTTGCCGTTGAGCACGTACCAGAGCCTCTTGCGGTCGACGCCGATGCGCCTGCCGAGCTCGGCCACGCTGATGCCGCGGTCCTGCCGGGCCCGCTCCATCCTCGCGACTATGAGGTCGGCGTGCTTCATCCGTCTCCTTGTCCTGCGCGGCCCTTCCCGCGTTTCCCGCGGGGAGGGCTTTCGAAGCCATCGGAATCGCCGACACGGTACCAACCGGCGCGCGGCTTGTGGGCGGTTGTCCCCAAGCTGGCGACGTCTGTCCCCGGATTGGGGACATCGAACCCCGTAAAGCCAGGCGACGAGGCGTACTGTACCGCCGGGAAGCCGACGGATTCCCCTCGAAGGCAAAGTGCGCACGTTCGGTTAAAATGTCAGGTTCCCCATGGGGTAGCCTGACAGGGCAATGTGGATAGGAGCTACATGCCGCATTTCAAGCCGAAGCCTTAACAAGAAGCGGTCGAGCAAACGACGATCCTCGGAAGTCTCCTCCCTAGCCTAGAGAGCACCTCGTTGCTGATGGTGCCCGCCGCCTTGGCGACCTCCTCGACGCGAATCTCATCCTTGCCATCGCGGCCGATCAAGGTCGCGACGTCTCCGGGCAACACCCGCTCGACGTCGGTCGCATCAACCATCAGCTGATCCATACACACGCGGCCAACTACCGGGCAGCGCTTCCCGGCAATGAGAACCACCGCGCTGCCGGAAATGGCGCGCGATATGCCATCGGCATAGCCGATGGCTACGACCGCAATGCTCCGTTCGGTCGGTGCAGCCCCCAGCAGCCCATATCCCACTCCCTCGCCCGGCGGGACGTGGCGAACGCTGGCGACGCGAGCACGCAGGGAAAGTGCGGGGGCAAGCCCGATCTCTCGGGGCATCGGCTCACCCGCATCGCTCGCGACCCCGTAGAGCGCGATGCCAATGCGAACGGCGTCGAAGCACGCCTCCGAATAGCGCAAGGCGCCGTAGCTGCTCGCCATATGCGCGCAGAAAGAAAGCCCGCGGCGCCTGAGCTCAGCCACAAGCTGTTCGAACCTCCGAATCTGAGCAGCCGTAACCCGCCGCTCGCGTTCCGACGAGCCGTCGGCTGCTGCAAGATGCGAGAAGACGCCGCGCACCCGCGCCCCGCGAAGGCCGAACGAGTCGGCAACGGCCCCAACATCGTTCCAGGCGGTCCCGAGGCGGTGCATACCCGTGTCGACGGCAAGATGGAGGTTCACCTCGAGGCCCTGCAGATCGGCGAACGCAGCCAGCGCCCGAGCGTGCTCCGAATCCGCCGCGGTGAGCGCTATACCGTGATGTGCGGCGACGCAGACGAGCTCCGGCGGCGTCCACCCGAGCACGAGAACGGAGCCGGAGAACCCCGCATCCCTCAGCTCGACGGCCTCTTGGAGAGTTGCCACGCACGCCGATGCGCACCCCGCACACTCGAGCGCCCGCACAACCATTGCGGCGCCGTGCCCGTAGGCGTCCGCCTTGAGCACGGCCATCGCTTCGCAACCGCGAGGTAACTGCCGCGCGATGCGACCGTAGTTTGCCACGAGAGCGGAAAGGTCGACCTCGACCCAGGCTCGAGCATCCGCCGGAACCTCCGCTGGCTCGGGCGCAGCGCCCTCGAGTTCATTCAGTCCCACGCTCTTTCCTTTCGTGTTCGCGCCGTTTAGTCACCGCTCCTTTGCCGCGCGCTCCAGCAGCTGCCGCACGGATAGCTGATTCGGCGCGCAATGTGACCATGGCGACTGCAAATGAGAGCGCGAGCGTCGCAGCGAATAGCGGAGCGGGAGACGCGACGCCCGGAACGAGACGCGCGGCGCCGCGCACCGCCACGATCACGTAGGGATGGACGAGGTAGACGGCCTCTGACGCCGGCGCGACGGCATCGAGGGGACACCGAGTCCGGGGGCGCGCGGACAACAGGATGCGGAACAGGGCCCATGACGCCAACGGAAGAGAGAGGTACATGCTGTCGTGCCTCTGCCATCCCAGCGCCGACGTGACGCAAGCCTCTGCCGCAACGCCAATAAGGGAGGCAGCGAGCAGTGCGCCGTCGCGCCGCACGAACCCCTTCGAAGCCGGCGAGGCCGCGGCGCCAAGCATTAGGAACAGGGGAGCATAGAACAGCCCGTTGCGGGTGTATTCCACGCAGGAGAACAGGGCCCCGTACAACGGTTCGAGAGGACCAGCCGCCCCGACCGCCCCGAAGTAGCTGTCTCCGCCGACGCCCACGAGGTAGAGCGTTGCCGCCGCTACGAGCGCCACTCTTACACCAAGGCGGGAAAGAGCACAGCAGACCGCGAGTCCGAGGACGAGTGCAGGGAAATACCACAGGTGGTAGACGGTACCGTCGACGAGGAGCCAGAGCAGGAACGCGGGTACGCTCCCGGGGAGGTTCCCCGCATAGGCCATCAGGGGAAGGTACGCTGCCGTGGCCAGAAGGTAGGTCGCGATCGAGCGCCGCACGTAGCGGCGCACCCGCTCTCGCGATCCGGGATGGCGCGTTATGAAAGGAGCGAGGACGTAGCGCCCCGCGACCATGAGAAAGAACGGTACGGCGACGCGGAAGACGCCGTAGACCACCGCCTCGCCCAGCACCGGTGAAACCTCTGCGAGCGGCGCCGTGTGGATGGCGACGACCATGGCCGCCGCAACGGGTCGGAAACGGTCGACCCATACGTCACGCCCCATGACCGTCGCTCTCGACTACAACGACGCCGCCCTCGTTGGTGACGGATGCCTCGACCAGCGGTAACGCAGTCAGCTGCACAGGCTCTCCCTCCGGTTGCCACCATATGCGCAGCCCGCGCGCACGCAGCGGGCGCTTCGCCGAAGTTTCTCTCCTGAGATGTTCAACATACGTCTCGAGGGAAAAGCCAAGCCGCTCGACCACCGGCGCGTGCACCCCGATGAAGCGGAAGTGCCAGGGCTCGGCGGCGATACCCGTCACGGGCTCCTCCCCTGCACGGTAGCGCTCGATGAATCCGAAGCGGGCGGCGTGCCTCCTGAACTCGCGCCCGACGCCCTCGGCCGGAAAGCTCGGTCGGATGAAATCGTACGGCTCCGTCGCGAGCGTCACGTCAACCGCGAGGCCCGTCTCGTGCTCGCTGCACCCTGGCCGCGCGACGTACGACCGCGCGAAGGCGACGCCGTTCTCGGCGACGGCCTCGTCCCAGATAGCTGCCTGCTCCTCGCGGCTTCTGAACCCGCTAACCGCCAGGACAAGCCCGTCTCCGCCGGCGGACGAGACCAGCCCGCGCAGCGCACGGGCGGCGGTTCGCTCCAGCAGGACTGCGCCGTTCGTGCCCGGCACCTGCTCCAGCTGCGCGGAAAGCGGCTGAGCCGGCATCGGATGCGCGGCGTTTACCAGAAACAGAGAGTATCCGAGAGGCACGATCCGCTCGCTCATCGGCCAACCCCCTCGGCAAGGATCTCGCTCACGGTGCGCTCGAACGTCCACCCTGCGGCGCCCATCATCATGGGGAACCTGCTATGGGCCGTAAGCCCGGGAACCGTGTTCACCTCGTTGAAGAGGAGGCGGCCGTCCGCATCACGAAAGAAGTCGACGCGCGCGAAACCGCGACAGCCGAGGGCGCGGAACACGCGCCGGGCGAGCATACTGACCTCGTCCCTTTCCTCTTTCGAGATGCGTGCCGGAACGTGTATGCTCGACGTCTCGAGGGAGTACTTCTCGTGGAAGTCGAAGAATCCCCCGGCAAGCTCGATTTCGTCCGGCTCTCCGCACAAAAGCTCGCCGCGGCGCTCGACGACGGCGACTCCGACTTCGGATCCCTTGACGTGCTCCTCGACAATCGCCTCGTCATCATGCTCGAAGGCGAGGCGAAGCGCCGTCTCGAGCTCGGAGGCGCGCTCGACAAGTGAAATGCCTATCGACGACCCCGCCCGCACCGGCTTCACGAAGCAGGGGAACCCGACCGAGGCGGCGTCGCTCGGCACGCCCGCCCGCTCGAAGTCCTGCCTGATCACAAGGACGGAGTGCGGAGAGGGCACCCCGGCGGCGCCGGCGACGACATGCGCGAGCCGCTTGTCCATGCAGAGGGCGGAGCACTCCGCACCACAGCCGATTACCGGGATGCCGGAGAGCTCGAAGGCGCCCTGCACCGTGCCGTCCTCGCCGTTCTTTCCGTGCAGCAGCGGCAGCGCCGCGTCCAGCCGCACGACCCGCAAGGCGTTTGCCCCCTCGAGCAGCACAAGTCCGCGCACGAAGCAGTCCGGGGAAAGAGCCGCCCGGACACGGGGCGCGCCTTCAAGCCGCTGCACGGTCCGCTCCGCTGGCACGCCGTCCTCCATGATGTTCCACGCGCCGGACTCGCGCTCGATCCAAACAGGTACGACTTCGTAGACCGTCCGGTCTACGCGCTCCATGAACGCCGCGGCGGTCTCGAGCGAGACGTCGTGCTCGCTCGACCTGCCGCCGAACAGCACGGCGATACGCTTTCGCTCCATGATGGGCTTCTCCTCATCTCTCGTCTTTTGCCTGATCACAAGCCTACGAGACGAAGGGAGCCGCGTCCTTAACACACAGGATGAAGAGACCGAAGAAAGCTGGAACGTTTGTTTAAGGAATCGTTAACGCTCGGGGTCGCGCTCCGCTTCGCGAGGGAGACAGAGCGAGAAGACGGTTCTTTCGCCCTCGCTCGACGCACCGATCGTCCCGCCGTGGCGCTCGACGATCTCGCGGGCGATGGCGAGGCCGAGGCCCGAGCCGCCTTTCTCGGACGACCGCTCCGAATCGACGCGGTAGAACCGGTCGAAGATGGACGAGAGCTTCCGAGGCGGTATGGTTGGCCCCTCGTTCTCGACGGAAAGAACAACCGTAGACGAATCTGCGCTGCAGGTCACCCTGATGGGCGTGCCCTCGTAGCTGTAGGCTACGGCGTTGCGCAGGACGTTGTCGATGGCGCGGGCGAGCTTGCCCGCATCCCCTTCCACAAAGGTTCCTCGCGGGACGTCGAAGACCAGGTCGTTGCCGTGCTGGCTGGCTGCCGGGTACATCTCCTCGCGCATCTGCTCGGCGAGCAGGCCAAGGTCGACCTGGCCGACAGCGAGCTCGATGTGCTGAAGGTTGTAGCGAGCTATCTCGAAGAACTCGTTGATGAGCCCCTCGAGGCGAAGCCCTTTTGATCTGATAGCCGTGGCGTAGCGAACTCGGCGCTCGCGAGCCATGTCGGGATCTTCAACGAGCATGTCGGCATAGCCGATGACGGACGTGAGCGGCGTCTTGAGGTCGTGTGCGAGATAGGCTACCAGATCATCCTTGCGCGACATCTCATCGCGGGCGGCGCGCCATGCCCGCTCGCGATCGGCCCGCTCCTGCTCGAGAACGCGCATGAGCCGCTCGAAACGCTCAGGCACATCCCCGTTCTGGAAGCTTCCGGCCGAGAAGGCGGCCTCGGCGTACGCGGCGGCTCGAAGTGCGGTTTCCTCGCGCGCTGCTGCGTCGATGCGCTTTCCCACGCGCACCGTGGCGAACGCCCAAAGTGCGGCGAGCAGCACAATCGACAGTACCACCGTCACTTTCATGAGATTCAGATTGAGCAGCGTCCTTGGATACACAGGCCCATCCGGGTAGTCCTGGTATTCGACCACTGGAGCGAAGGTGCTCTCGAACCACTCGGCGAGCATGCCGTTGAAGCACGTGTCGAGGATCCAGAGCGTCAGCACAAGCGCCCCTGCGACGACGGCGGCAGAAACGATTGTCCTGACAGCCCACCGTGGAAAGGCTCGGCGCACATGAGAAGCCGAGCCCATTGCCGGATTGTCAGTCGAGACGGTACCCGCATCCCCATACGGTCTTGACGAATCCCCTGCCATCTCCGCTGTCTCCCATCTTCTCTCTCAGATGCCTGATGTGCACGGCGATGGACCCGCTGCCCCTCGCGTAATACTCCTCGCCGAAAACCCGATAGTACAGATCGTCGGAGCTCACAACGGAGCCCCGTGCCCGGCAGAGCTCCAAAAGGATCGAGAACTCTGTTTTGGTGAGGGACACCTCGCGGCCGTTCACGGTGCACACGCGTCGCCTACCGTCGACCATGAGCCCCCGAACGCTCCACACGTCTTCTTTGCTCTCGTCCCGCTTCTCTCCGCCGTAGTTCCGGTAGCGCCTCAGCTGCGCCTTGACCCGGGCGACAAACTCCAACGGGAGGAAAGGCTTGGATATGTAGTCATCGGCGCCCAGGGAGAGCCCCATCACCTTGTCGACCTCGGCGTCGCGAGCGGTAAGCATGATGATGGGGCATGTGGATTCCTTGCGCAGAGCACGGCAGAGCTCGTAGCCGTCATGACCGGGCAACATTATGTCAAGGACAGCGAGGTCGAAAGAGGTCTGCCTGATTTTCCGCATGGCCTCGTCGCCGTCATAGCACGGTATGACGGTGTAGCCCTCCCCCTCGAGCAGGGCACTCACAAGCTCGACTATCTCCCGTTCATCGTCTACGACAAGAATGCGGCTATCCACGGTGCACCTCTCCCACATAACGCTCGGGGAGAGTTTATCCCAGAAAACATCGCAGATTGATTAACCCTTTCTTAATTCGGGAAAGAACCGATTCCCCCAACCGCTCCGTACCCGCCAACGGAGAAGAAAAGCGTAGCCTCCATTCTTGCAAGGAGTCGTCCGTTTCGGATGCAATTTGTTCCCGGGAACGCGACAAACGCCCGCGCCGCGCCGCCGAGGAGGTACGGTGCGAACCGTGCAGCCAACGGACGCTTTCGCGAAACGGGCGGTCCGCCCGCTCGCGCCCCGGAGGCGGCACCCCGCCGCGAGCGCGGCGGGAGACGCAAGCTGGCCGCCCGCGCCAGCGCCTTCCCCCGCCCTCCGTTCAAGGGTGCGGGTGACGCGGCCGCACCCTTGCGGGGAGCGCCCGCGCCGTCCAAGATGGGCGGGGCGCCGCGCGGGCGGCGCGAGGCATTCCGGGAAAGGAGCGGGCATGATCGAACCGCACGGCGACCTCGGCATCGACGAGGAGCGGCTGCGCGCCGCGGACCCCGACGGGCTCTACCTGTTCGCGCTCGAGGGGTACCCCTACATGATGACCACCGCCCAAGTCGCGGAGTTCACCCACGCGACCAGCCAGGAGGTGCGCCGCCTGCTCGCGCGCGGGGCGCTCAAGGGCTGCCGCATGGGAAAGAAGTGGCTCGTGCCGAAGCTCGCCCTTCTGAACTACCTGCACGGCGGCGAGGGCCTCAGGTCCGCCTGACGGGGCGCGCCGTGCAGCCGCTCAACTGCGACAAGCCCTACAACCTCGACGAGGCCGCCGCGAGGCGCGGCGCGCCACGGCGCAGGCGCAAGGACTCCCGCACCACCGCCTACGAGCTCACCATCCGCATCCCCGAGGAGCACCGCCGGCACTTCGGCGGGAAGAAGAAGCTCACCCGGGTTGTGTTCGCCCTCAACAAGAAGGTGGACCTGCGCGGACAGGTGAAGGCGTTCGAGGAGGAGAAGAACGCCGCCCTCGCCCTCGCGCTCGAGCGCGAGGGCGAGGGCGGGCTCGACGCGGCGGCGTGGGCGGCGATGCCCTTCGGCGAGTACGCGGAGAGGTACGTCGACAGGCGCGCCGGCGCCATCTCGGCGGCGACGGTCGCGAACGAGCGGCGCTACCTGGAGTACGCCAAGGCTACCATCGGGGCTATCCCCCTGAAGGAGCTCGTCGCGGAGGACGTCGAGCGCTGCGTGCTCGCCGTGCCCCGGCTCTCCCGGGAGTGGGCCGAGGAGCGGACGAGGAGGCTCGAGGAGAACAGGGAGAGGCTGCGCCGGGAGGGGAGGCTCAAGAGGAGGGACCCGCTGAAGCCCCCGAGGGTCGCCGGGCCCGCCATGCAGTCGAAGGTGCTCAAGTTCGTGAGGGAGGTCCTCAACGACGCGGTGGACCGCGAGCACGTCGGGCGCAACGTCGCCAAGAAGCGCTTCCTCTCCAAGGGCTTCAAGAAGGGCCGCCCCCTCGTCGACCCGCTGATGGAGGACGAGGCGGGGAGGTTCCTGGAGCAGGCGTCGCTGCTGCCGCTCGGCATGACCAAGGTCGCCGTGCTCCTCCTGTTCTCCACGGGGATGCGCCCCGAGGAGATGCTCGCCCTGCGCGTCGGGACCTTCGTCCCCGCCGAGGACGGCGGCGACGCGCAGGTGAGGATAGTGGCGGCCCAGCGCGCGGGCAGGATAGAGGGCTACACCAAGTCGGACAGCTCGATGCGCACGGTGCCCGTCGACAGGTACACGGCCTCGGTCGTGGAGGCGTGGATCGAGGAGAAGAGGCGGGCCCTCGGCGAGATGGGCCTCGTCCTCAGGAGCTCCACGCCGCTTCTGGGCGAGGCGGGCAACCCCTGGGGCTACAACTCGTTCAAGAAGAGGTGGAACGCGTTCGTCCGGAAGGCGGGGTTCGCCGGCACGCGGCCCTACGCCCTGCGCCACACGTTCGCCACCATCAACCTCGCCCGCGGGGAGAACATCAAGACGGTCTCGGTGCTGCTCGGCCACGCGGACGCGTCCTACACGCTCGACCTCTACGTCGGCTTCATCCCGGCGACCACGCGGGGGCTCGCGAACCGCTACGTGGGCAGGCTCGCCCCCGGGCTCGCGGGCGCCGGCGGCGGCCGCGGGGAGGAATGAACTTAAGGAGGATTTCCTATGAGATGCCGCTCCGATGCGCTATACTGTCTCTCGCTTAATCGCGGGCGTGGTTCAATGGTAGAACTTGAGCTTCCCAAGCTTACAACGCGGGTTCGATTCCCGTCGCCCGCTCCAGACCTGACCGGGCATCATCGCTTCTCGATGGTGCCCGTTTTGCATTTCAAAGGGGGTTAATTCTTCCAGTATTTTCCAGTATACTTTCCAGTATCTGGTAGTTGTAATATCTGTCATTCAAGAAAGGGGCAGGTCAGAAGGTATTTTCGAACCGCAGGACGGCTTGCAGGGCAAAAGCTTCCCAATCAATTTCACGCCCGATTTTTCAGGAAACTCACAAAACAGACAATCACAAAAAACCAGTTCAAAGGCGTACTTTTCGACACGCCTTTGTTTTTCCATCCGTTCGGGAAACAGGAGAAACGCGCGTTTTTGACGAACTTTTGACGAACGTGCGCATTCTCGACCCCGCCGGACCATGCAACAGGGGCTTCGTTTGTGTTCGTTTCGTGGCCGCATCGTCGCTACCTGCCCTGCGAACCATTGGAGACCGCCTATGAGCAGGTGCAAAGTCGTAGCGATAGCAAATCAGAAAGGCGGCACGGGCAAGACGACCACCGCCGCAAGCCTCGGCGTGGCGCTCGCCATGAGCGGGAAGCGCGTTCTGCTAATAGATGCCGACCCGCAGGGCGACCTCACCGCATCGCTCGGCTGGCGCAATCCCGACGAGCTGGAAACCACGTTGGCGACCCATTTGGAGGCGGTCGCCCGCGACGAGCCGCTGGAACCCGATGCCGGGATATTGAAGCACCCCGAGGGCGTTGACCTGATGCCCGCGAACATCGAGCTGTCGGGCACAGAGGTGGCGCTCGTCACCGCCATGAACCGCGAGCGAACGCTCAAAGCATGGCTCGACGAGGCCAAGCGCGGCTACGACTACGCCCTCATAGACTGCATGCCGTCCCTCGGCATGCTCGCCGTCAACGCGTTGGCCGCCGCCGATTCCGTCATCGTGCCCGTGCAGGCGCAGTATCTTCCCGCGAAGGGCATGACCCAGCTCGTCAAGACGATAGGGCGCGTGAAGCGGCAGATCAACCCACACTTGGAAATCGAGGGCGTGCTGCTGACGCTCGTTGACGGCAGGACGAACCTCGCCAAGCAGATCGAGGCCTCGCTGCGCGAAGGCTACGGGAAGACGCTGCGCGTGTTCGGCGCCACCGTGCCCTTGGCGGTGAGGGCTGCGGAGACGAGCGCCTACGGAAAGAGCATCTTCCAACACGACGCGAAAAGCCCCGTCGCGGCGGCCTACGCGAAGCTGGCGGAGGAGGTGCTCGAAGATGCCCAGAGAAAGCGCGATACCCATCGACCTGCCGTCGCTCGATGACCTGTTCACCACGCAGGCCGAGCGCGACGAGGTGGGCTGCGAGAAAGTGGGGGTCATCCCCCTCTACATGATAGATCCCTTCCCGGACCATCCCTTCCGCGTCGATGACGACGCCTTGCGCGACATGGCCGAGAGCGTTTCCAGATTCGGCGTGCTCGTGCCCGCGCTCGTGAGGCCGAAGGAGAACGGGCGCTACGAGATGGTGAGCGGCCACAGGCGCAAGCGCGCCGCCGAGATGGCGGGGCTGGAGGCCCTTCCCGCCGTGGTTCGGGAGATGACCTACGACGAGGCGGTCATCGCGATGGTGGACGCGAACATCCAGCGCGAGAACGTGTTGCCGAGCGAGAAAGCGTTCGCCTACAAGATGAAAATCGACGCTCTGAGCCGGCAGGGGTACCGCTCCGACTTGACTTGTGCCCCAGTGGGGCACAAGTTGGCCAACGCACGCTCGCGCGACATTGTGGCGGAACAATCGGGGGAGAGCAAAAGCCAAGTACAGCGCTACGTCCGCCTCACGCACCTCAACCCCGATCTGCTCGACATGGTGGACGGCGGGTCGATGGCCATGCGCCCCGCCGTGGAGATCAGCTATCTGTCCGAAAGGGAGCAGGACGACCTGCTCGACGCCATGGGGATGGAGGCGTGCACGCCGTCCCACGCCCAGGCGATCAGGATGCGCAGGCTCTCGGAGCAGGGCGCGCTGTCGCGAGAAGCCATGGCGTCCATCATGGGCGAGCGCAAACCCAACCAGGTGGAACAGTTCCGCATCCCCCGCGAGAAGATAGAGCGTTTCTTCAAGCCCGGCACGAGCAGGGAGGCCGTGGAGGCCCGCATAGTCAAGGCGCTCGAGCTCTTAGAGCGCCACGAGAGGAAGCGCGCCCGCGAGCGCTGAGGCCCACCGACAGGCCAAGGGGGACGTGCGCCCTGATCCAGCATATGTTGCAACCAGGGCGTTTTCCGGGTTTCCCCCTCCCCACACCCCACCCCCTTCCGGGGATTACCAGCCGAAGAAGGGGATGGCAACCAACCTTGCCGGAAATAAAACCTCATACCGGAGAGAAACGAAAACCGAAGGCGGCTCTGCGGGGCCGCCTTCGGTTTTGGAAGGGGGCAGCCAATGAGCGAAGCCGACCACAAGCGACCGAGGCGGAGGGCGGCGGGCTGGCTTCTCGCCGGGATCCTGCTGCTCGCCCTCTGCGGGGCGATGGCCGCCTTCCAGGCATCGACCGCCGGAAGCGCCGCGTCGGTGGTGCCCAACCCCAGGGGGCAGCCGTTCGGAAGCCTGTCAGCGGCAGCGGTTTCCGCAATGGCTTCGAACGAATCGCCCACCGCGGCAGATGCCGAAGGGGTCGATTGGGATTACTGGCGGGGTGTGAACCCCGCGATCGTCGCGTGGGTGAGCGTCGATGGCACCGCCATCGACTACGCCGTCGTGCAGGCGCCGGGCGGCGACCCCGATTACTACCTGAGCCACGACATCTACCGCTCGTGGAACCCCTACGGATGCCCCTACGTGGACGCGGCGTGCGACGGCGTGGGCGGCATGAGCGCGGTGGTGTTCGGTCACAACATGGGCGGCGGATTCGTGGCGATGTTCGCTGACTTCGCGCGCTACTCGGACGAGGCGTTCGCGCGCTCGCATCCGACCATCGAGCTGCAAACTCCCAACGGGGCCATGGAGCTTTCCGTGTCGGCGGTGGACGTGATCGACGGCAGCGAAAACGCCAAGCGGACGGACTTCTCATCCGCCGACGAGATGCGCGCCTGGTACGCGCAACGCTTCGAGGAGTGCGACGTGCGCATATCGAACGACGAAAACGCTTCGCAGCTGTTCACGTTCGTGACCTGCTCGTACACGACCTACGCGAACGAGAGGACGCTCGTGTACGCGCAGCCCGCGGAAAGCTGACGGCCTCAAAGCGAGAGAAGGGAGCACGGAATGTAAGGGCGATCCGAACGTCCGGCACGCAAACGCAGAAAACGACAACGCAAGGAGAAGAACATGAAAGCACAGGCAACCAACGGCCGCGCTGCGGGCAAGATAATCCGCTGCATGCTCGCGGCCCTCCTCGTCGCGGCGGCGGTGTTCGCGGGGCTTCCTTCGCGCAGCCAAGCGGCATACGCGGCAGACGGCTCGCTCAGCGACGCCACTTGGGAGGAAGTGAAAGGCGGCATAGAAGACCTGATGGGCACGCCCTACGTCTGGGGAGGCAAAGGCACCTCGGGCTGGGATTGCTCGGGGTTCGTCGGCTGGGTCATCGCCAACGTCTACGGGCTGAGCTGGCCCGGCGGAAGCCCCGGCAACTGCGGAACGGACGCCATCGCGGCGTTCTGCGCCGCGCACGAGACGTTCCGCGGCTCGTCGGCGGATGACTACAACGCCGCGTTCGCGGCGGGAACCGTGAAGCCGGGCGACGTCATCGTGTTCTCCAACGCGTCGGGTGCCACCGTGCACTGCGCCATCGCGGGCGAAGGCGCAACGGTCTATCACGCATGGAGCGAACACTTCGGCACCTGCAACGTGCGATTCGACTACATGTGGGGCATCGACGGCGGGCACGGCAAGACCTACGCCAGCTTCGCCGTGTACAGGGGGCTGTCCGAGGGCGGCTTCGTCACGCTCGACAAGACGAGCGCCGATGCGTCGGTGACGGCCGGCAACGGCGAGTACACGCTCGCCGGCGCGGTCTACGGCGTCTACCAGGGCGGAAGCCTCGTGGCGCAGTTCACCACCGACGAGAGCGGCCACGGGCAGACCTCCGAGAAGCTGCCCAACGGCGACTACGTCGTGCGCGAGATCAGCGCGCCAGCGGGCTACGCGCTTTCCCAGGAGGAGTTCCACGTGACGGTCGCCGGCGGCAACGTTCACGTGAACGCGCAAGACGCCCCCGTCACGGTGAATCTCACGCTCATCAAGAAAGACGCCGAAACCTTGCTGCCCGAGCCACAGGGAGCCGCATCTCTCGACGGCGCGGAGTACGAGGCCACCTACCTTCACGGCGGCGAATACGTGACCGCGAAGGGCGTCGTGGAGAACTCGAAGCTGGCTTTCGAGGGCATCCCCCTCGGCACCGTGACCATCAAGGAGACGAAAGCGCCCGCCGGCTACCTGCCCGACCCCGAGGCCCACGAGATAACCGTCACAGCGGACATGGCGGGCAGCGAATCGCCCGTTTTCGAACACGAGGTGGCCGACGAGCTCACTGAGCAGGTCATCCGAGGCGACTTGAAACTCGTGAAGGTCGGCGAGGGCGACCAAGGCCGCATGGCCGGCGTGCCGTTCCTCGTCACCAGCGCCACCACTGGAGAAAGCCACACCATCGTCACCGACGCCAACGGCTGCGCATCCACCGCCGCGTCGTGGAACCCCCACACCGCCGACACCAACGGCGGCACGGCGGAGTCCGGCGTGTGGTTCGGCGGCGGGGAGCCCGACGACGCCTTGGGCGCGCTGCCGTATGACGCCTACATCGTGGAAGAGCAGCCCTGCGAGGCGAACGCCGACCGGGAACTCATCCCCGCGTTCGAGGTGAGCGTGTACCGAGACGGCGCGACCATCGACCTCGGGACGCTGGTGAACTCGGACAAGCCGCACGTCTCCATCTCCAAAGCCGACATCGTGACGGGCGAGGAGCTTCCGGGCGCCACGCTCCAAGTGACCGACGCCGAAGGCAACGTGGTGGACGAATGGGTGTCCGGGGAAGAGCCGCACGAGATCGTGCTCGACGAGGGCTCCTACACCCTGCGCGAGGAGATCGCCCCCGAGGGCTACCTGGTCGCAAACAGCGTGGATTTCGAGGTGGTGTCCGGCCAGGTTTCCCAGAAGGTGACCATGGAGGACGACTTCACCAAGGTCGATGCCGAGAAGGTGGACGCGGAAACGGGCGCGCCGCTTTCCGGGGCGGCCATGCAGGTGCTCGACGCCGAGGGCGCCGTGGTGGAGGAGTGGGTTTCCGCCGAAGAGCCCCACCGCATAGAGAAGCTCGCGCCGGGAACGTACACCTTGCACGAGGAAAGCGCGCCCGAGGGCTATGAGCTGGCGGAGGACGTTGAATTCGAGGTCGAGGCCACGGGCGACGTTCAGACAGTGACCATGGAGGACGAGGCGACCCCTGCGCCCGCAGTCGAAGGGGGCGAGCCCTTCGACAAGACCGGCGTGAACCTCGCGCCCTTGGCCGCCGTCTCGGCCGCCATCGCGGCGGCCGGCTTCGGATGCCTTGCCGTCGCTATGAAGCGGTGCCGCGAGAAGGACGCCGAAGAACTCGGCGAGCGCGAAATCCCCGAGATCCGATGAGAACGCGCGCGGCGGGCGGGCGGCCCGCGAGGGCCATTCGCCACCTGCCGGCTAGCGGTAGATGGAATACCCGGAGGTCGCGCTGTCGAGAGCCGAGAAAACGCCGAAAACGACGAGGCAAACGTAGGCGGCAGCCGCCAGAGCGAAAACGGCGGCCACCAGCCTGAGCAGGGCGAGCAGCTTCCTCATGAAAAACTCCCGTCTATTGGAGGATTTGGCCGATTCTAACCAAGGGGCCCGCGGGAAATCACGCCTGCGAGCGAACCTACGAAGCTTCCGAGGAGGTGACGCGTGGCGAGCACGTACCGGACCATTGAAGAACTCTACCGAACGACCCTCGTCGCTTTGAGCGAAAGCCCCGAGGCGTGGAAGGCGTTCCTCGAATCGGCGGGCCGCAACTACAAGCTGCCCTTCCCGGAGCAGGCGCTCGTCCACGCGCAGCGCCCGGACGCCAAGGCGGTGTTGGAATTGGAGCGCTGGGATGCCCTGTTCGGCCGGCGGGTGAAGCGCGGATCAGTCGGAATCGCCGTGTTCGGAGCCCCGGGAACGGGGCGGTTGCGCTACTACTTCGACGTGTCGGACACGGCGCCCGGGCGCGCCGCCCGCCCGCTGCCGCTTTGGGCTGGCGGCCCGGAGCAGGAGGCGGCCATCGTCGGCGCCCTCCATGAATCCTTCGGGGCTGATGCCAGGAAAGGCACCATCGAGGCCATCGCCGAGGCGGCGAGCGCCGCCGTACGCGAAAACGCGGAATCGGCCGTCGCGGCCATCGGGGAAGCGCGCGGCGGAAGCGGCCTGGAACGCCTCGAAGCCCCCGAGGCCGGGGATCTGCTTCTGGAGCTCGCGGCGGCATCTGCCGCCTACGAGGCGGCGTCGCGCTGCGGCATCGAAGGCGGCGCGCTCATCACGCCGCGCGCGGCGGACGCCCTGCCGATGTTCGGCACGGTCCGGGCGATGAACGCGCTCGGCTGCCGCACGGCAAGCGCCGCCGCAGCCGTCCTGCGCACGATAGCCCCCGCGATGCGGGAAAGAGCCCCGGAAGCATCCCATCGCACGTTTGCGCCCTTGGCCGCCGCCGTCCATAATCCGGCAAAAGAGCCCGATGAAAGGAGAGGCGATGGAGATGGCGTACAGGGAGGGCGGTGGTCTTCTGCTGCCGACCCTGGCAACGGAAGAGGAAGCGGCGGCGAACCTGGGGCCGTTCGCGCTGATGAGGGACGAATACCTGAGATCGAGCAAGCCCGAGCTGCGGGCGGACCTGCTGGCGCAGGGGGCGCTGGCGAGGCACCTGGCCGAGACGGAAGCCCTCGCGGAGGCGATGGCGGACGACCTGGCGGCCCGCGTGGCGAAGAGCAGGGGGTTGGACGAAGCGGCGAAGGTGGCGGATCCGGCAGCGTGGGCGGCGAAGATGGCCGAGGCGGCGGCAGCGGCCCGCGAAGCGGCGGCGATGAAGGTCGTGTACGCCTAGAAAAGCAGCGCGGCCAAGAGAAAACCAAGACAAGCCGAAGGGAGGCGGGCGACAAGCCCGCCTCCCGCCGTTCCGAGGCAAAGCCGCCCGAACGGGGCCAGCTGGCTTTCTCGTTCGACGATGGGGCAAATGAGTATCCCGAACAGCTCGCCACCCCGCTCGGGCGGCTGCGCGGCAACATCGCGGCCATCGAAGCGCTCGTCGCCGTCGAGGGGGAAGGCCGCCCGCCCGACGCCGCAGAGCGCGAAGCGCTCGCGCGCTACGTGGGCTGGGGCGGCCTCGCCGACGCGTTCGACGAGGAATCGGGGAAATGGGCGCACGAGAAGGCCCGGCTGCGCCAGCTGCTCTCCGACGGGGAGTACGCGGCGGCGCGCGCCTCCACGCTCACGGCGTTCTACACCCCGCAGGAGATCGCGCGCCCCATATGGGAGGCCATCCGGGGCATGGGGCTTTCGGGCGGCAGGGTGCTGGAGCCGTCATGCGGCACGGGCGCGTTCTTCGCCGCCATGCCGGAGGCGCTTGCGGGCTGCCGCCTCGTCGGCGTGGAGCTCGACGGCCTGACCGCGCGCATCGCCCGCGCCCTCCATCCGTCCGCGGAGATCATCCACGGCGGCTTCGAGCACGCAGACCTCGACGACGAATCGTTCGACGTCGCGGTGGGAAACGTGCCCTTCGGCAGCTACCAGGTCGACGATCCCCGCCATCGGGACGAGGGGCTGCTCGTGCACGATTGGTTCTTCGCGAGGGCGCTCGACTTGGTGAGGCCGGGAGGCATCGTGGCTTTCGTCACGTCCAAAGGCACGCTCGACAAGAAGAATCCCGCCGCCCGCAGAAGGATCGCCGAGCGCGCCGAGCTCGTGGGAGCGGTCCGCCTGCCCAACACGGCCTTCTCGCCGCATGCCGAAGTCACGGCGGACGTGGTCATCCTCCAGAAGCGCGAGCGCGCCGAGGTCTGCGAGCCCGAATGGGCGCACACCGAGCGCGTCGAGGCGGGCATCGACGTGAACTCCTACTTCGCATCCCACCCCGACATGGTGCTCGGCGAGCTCGCCGCGACGACGAACGCCTACGGGCGGGCGGACTCCGAATGCAGGCCGAAGCCCGGCACCGACTTGGAAGAAGCGCTGCGCGAAGCCCTCGGCAAGATGACCGCCCGCATCCCCGAATGGGATGCGCCCGAAAGCGAGCCCGGCGACGCCATCCCCGCAGACCCGGACGTGCGCGACTGGTCCTACGCCGAATCTGGCGGCGCCCTCTACTTCCGCATGGGTCCCCTCATGCACCGGCAGAATCCCTCGAAGGCGGCCGCTGAGCGAATCGGGGGAATGATCCCCCTACGGGATTGCGCCCGACGGCTCATAACGCTCGAAAAGGACGGCGCGCCCGATGCGGAGGTGGAGGCTGAGCGCGCAAGGCTCAACGCGCTCTACGACGCCTACGCGGCGAAGCACGGCATCCTGAACTCGCGCGCGAACGCCGCCGCGCTCAAGCAGGATTCCTCCTACCCGCTGCTGTGCGCATTGGAGATCCTCGACGGCGAGGGGAACTTCGAGCGCAAGGCGGACATGTTCTCCAAGCGCACGATACGGCCCAACGCGCCCGTGACGCACGCCGACGACCCCCAGGCGGCGCTGGCTGCCTCGCTGTCTGAACGCGGACGGGTCGATCTGCCCTACATGGCGAGGTTGACCGGAATGGGGGAAAACGAACTGGCCGAAGCGCTGAAAGGCGCCATATTCCGCGTTCCCACGGCGACCGGAGAGCAGCCCGTCTGGCAGCCCGCCGACGAATACCTCTCCGGCAACGTGCGGGCGAAGCTGCGCATCGCCGAGCTGACGGCCGCGTCCGACCCCTCGTACATTCCCAATATCGAGGCGCTGCGCTGCGCCCAGCCGCCCGATTTGGGGGCGGCCGAGATAAGCGTGCGCCTCGGAGCGACGTGGATCCCCGCCGACGACGTGCGTGAGTTCGTGCTCCACCTGCTCGACCCGCCCTACTGGGTCCGCGAACAGGTGGCCGTGAGGTATTCCGCCGCCACGGCGCAGTGGCGCATCGAGGGCAAGGGCCGCGACGGCTCGAACGTGCGCGCGCTGTCGACCTACGGCACGCGCCGCATGAGCGCCTACCACATCATCGAGGAGACGCTCAACCTCAAGGACGCGCGCGTGGTCGATTACGTCGAGGACGAAAACGGCAAGAAGAAACCCGTCCTCAACAAGAAGGAGACGGCGGTGGCGCTCGCCAAGCAGGAGGCCATCAAGGCGGCCTTCAAGGAGTGGGTGTTCTCAGACCAGGCGCGCAGGGAGAGGCTGGTCGCCGCCTACAACGAGCGGTTCAACGCCATCCGCCCGCGCGAGTTCGACGGCTCGCACCTGGCGTTTCCCGGCATGAACCCCGAGATAGAGCTGAGGCCGCACCAGAGAAACGCCGTCGCCCGCATCCTCTACGGGAAAAACGCGCTTCTCGCCCACGAGGTGGGAGCGGGCAAGACATTCACCATGGCGGCGGCCGCCATGGAATTGCGGCGCATAGGGCTTTGCTCCAAGCCCCTGTTCGTCGTGCCGAACCACCTCACGGGGCAGTGGGCGTCGGAATGGCTGAGGCTCTACCCCGCCGCCAATTTGCTGGTGGCCACCAAGCGCGACTTCGAGCGGCGCAACCGCAGGCGCTTCTGCGCCCGCATCGCCTCGGGGGACTGGGACGGCGTGATCATGGGGCACACCCAGTTCGAGAAGATACCCGTATCGGTGGAGCGTCAGCGAGCGTTCATAGAGAGCCAGATCGCCGAGCTCTCCGACGGCATAGCCGAGATCAAGGCGCAGCACGGCGAACGGTTCAGCGTGAAGCAGATGGAGATCACGAAGAAGCGCCTGAACGTGAGACTCGCCAAGTTCGCTGACCAAACCGACAAGGACGACGTGCTCACGTTCGAGGAGCTCGGCGTCGACCGGATCTTCGTGGACGAGGCCCACTACTACAAGAACCTGTTCTTCCACACCAAGATGCGAAACGTCAGCGGCATCGCCCAGAGCGAGGCCATGAAGTCTTCCGACCTGTTCATGAAGTGCCGCATCCTCGACGAGCAGACCGGCGGACGCGGCACGGTGTTCGCCACGGGCACGCCGGTGTCCAACTCGATGGCGGAGCTCTACACCATGCAGCGCTACCTGCAATACGGCGAGCTGGAGCGCTTGGGGTTTTCCCACTTCGACTGCTGGGCGTCCACGTTCGGCGAGACAGTGACGGCATTGGAGCTGGCCCCCGAAGGCACGGGCTATCGGCAGAAAACGCGCTTCTCGCGCTTCTATAACCTACCCGAGCTCATGTCCATGTTCAAACAGGTCGCCGACGTGCAGACGGCGGACACGCTGGCGCTTCCCACGCCCAAGGTGCATCTGCGCAACGTGGCGGTGCAGCCCTCCCCCGTCCAGCGCGAGCTGGTGGCGGGGCTCGCCGAGCGCGCCGAGGCGGTGAGGGCGGGCAGTGTGCCCGCCGAGAAGGACAACATGCTCCTCATCACCAACGACGGCCGCAAGATAGCCCTCGACCAACGCCTCGCCGACCCCGCGCTGCCCGACTTCGAGGGCAGCAAGGTGAACGCTTGCTGCGAGAACGTGCTGCGCATATGGCGCGACGGCGCCGAGGAAAGGCTCACCCAGCTCGTGTTCTGCGACCTCTCCACCCCGAAGGGCGACGGGTCCTTCAACGTGTACGACGATCTGCGCCGCAAGCTCGTGGCGCGCGGCGTGCCCGAGGGCGAGGTGGCGTTCATCCACGACACCGACACCGAGGCGAAGAAGCTCGCCCTCTTCGGGAAGGTGAACGCCGGAGCCGTGCGCATCCTCATGGGGTCCACGCAGAAGATGGGCGCGGGCACCAACGTGCAGCGCAGGCTCCCCGCCATCCACGACCTCGACTGCCCGTGGCGCCCCGCCGACCTCCAGCAGCGCCTCGGGCGCATCGAGCGCCAGGGCAACATGAATGCCGAGGTGGAGGCGTACCGCTACGTCACCGAAGGCACCTTCGACGCGTACCTCTACCAGCTCGTAGAGGGAAAGCAGCGATTCATAGCGCAGGTCATGACCTCGAAGTCGCCCGTTCGCACAGCCGCCGACGTTGACGAGGCGGCGCTTTCCTACGCCGAGCTCAAAGCGCTCGCCACGGGAAACCCGCTCGTCAAGGAGCGCATGGGCCTCGATGTCGAGGTGTCCCGCCTGCGGATGCTGAAGGCCGACCACCTAGCGCAGAAGTACGCGCTGGAGGACAAGGCCGCCAAGGACTACCCGCAGCGCATGGCGTCGCTGTCGGCGCGCCTCGAATCGCTGGAGGCCGATGTCGCGAAGGCAAGGGCGAACCCGCCGCCGACGAAGGAGGCATTTTCGATGGAAGTGCGCGGCACCGCCTTCCGGGAGCGTGCGGCGGCAGGCGAGGCGGTGCTCGCGGCGCGCGGCGAGATGACCGAGACGGGGGCCATGCCGCTCGGGTCGTACCGGGGGTTCTCCCTGGAGTTGACGTTCGACCGCATGAGCGCGGCGTTCGAGATGCGCATCGTCGGCGAAGCCGAGCACAAATGCGAGCTGGGCGGTGATGCGGCAGGCGCCGTGACGAGGCTGGACAACGCCATCGCCAAGATGGGCGCGGAGGCTGACGAGTGCCGCGCGCGCCTCGAAGAAGCCCGCAGGCAGATGGAGGCTGCGCGCACCGAGGCCACCAAACCTTTTCCCCACGAAGGCGAGTTGAAAGAGAAGTCCGCCCGCCTCGCGGAGCTCGACGCCCTGCTCGACGTGGGAAAAAGCGGCCCCGAGCAGCTGTGCGACGACGGTCATGAGCCGGAACGTGCCGAAAAGAAAAAGGAGTTCGAACGGTGAGGGCGCACACCGCGCCGCGCGAGATGCGCCTCATCGCCGGCAAACCGGAATCGGTCGATGGAGCGCCTTGGCGGCAACGCCGGGGCATTCCTTTTCGCGAAGGGGGAATGTTTATGAAAGTGCTCGAACTGTTCAGCGGAACGCGCTCCATCGGCGAGGCGTTCGAAAAGCGGGGCCACGAGGTGTTCTCGGTGGAGTGGGACGAATCGCTGCCCGCCGACCTCCACGCCGACATCGAGTTCCTGAAAGCGCCGGACGTCCTGCGCGCATTCGGCCGGCCCGACGTGGTGTGGGCGTCGCCGGACTGCGCCACGTTCTCCATGGCGGGCATATCGCGCCACAGGCGCAAGAACGCCAACACCGGCAACCTGGACCCCGTGAGCGACTACGCGCTCAAATGCGACCGGGTGGATCTGGCGATGCTCCGCCTCATCCGCGATCTGAGGCCGGCGCTCTACTTCATAGAGAACCCGCGCGCGGGCCTGCGCAAGCAGGACATGATGGCGGTCATCCCCCGCCACACCGTCACCTACTGCCAATACGGCGCGAGGGCCATGAAGCCGACCGACATATTCACGAACGCCTCCGACCCGCGATTCTGCCCGCCGTGCCGCAACGGGGCGCCCTGCCACGAGTCGGCGCCGCGCGGGTCGAAGTCCGGCACGCAGGGCCTGGCGAACGCGCGCGAGCGCGGGCGCATCCCCGAGAGGCTGTGCCTGCACATCGTTGACGTGTGCGAGCGCGAGGTGCCCATCCGAAAGGCGGCGGGGCTATGCCGGTGAAAAGCGCGGCAGCAGCGCCGCCAGGCGGCTTCACCGGCGCCGGCGGGGCGGCCTTCTCGTCGGCGCGCGACGACTGGGAGACCCCCGCGTGGCTGTTCTCGGCGCTCGATTCCGAGTTCCACTTCACCCTTGACGCGGCGAGCTCGGACGCCAACGCCAAATGCGAAAGGCACCTCACCAAACGAGACGACGGGCTCGCGGCTGACTGGGGCGGCGAGAGAGTGTGGGTGAATCCGCCCTACGGCCGGGGCGTCGGGGCATGGGCGCGCAAGGCGGCAATCGAGGGCGCCAAGCCGCGCACGACGGTCGCGCTGCTGGTGGCGGCGCGCACGGACACCGAGTGGTTCCTCCGTTACATCCTCGGCCATGCAGAGATAAGGCTCGTTCGCGGCCGCATCAGGTTCGAGCTCGCCGGCGTCGCTCAGGGCCCCGCGCCCTTTCCGAGCATGGTCGCCGTGTTCGGGGAGGGCGCCGCCCCCGGCAAGGTGTCGTCAATAGCCAACGCCGCAGCGCGCGGCGGGGGCTTCGTGAGGTACGTGAGCCTTTTCTCAGGCATAGAGGCGGCGAGCTGCGCGTGGGGGCCGCTCGGCTGGGAGGCGGTCGCCTTCAGCGAGATCGACCCGTTCTGCAACGCGGTTCTCGCTACTCGCTTCCCGAGCGTGCCCAACCTGGGAGATATATCGAAGGTCGAGTGGAAGGAGATGCGTGGCGAGATCGACGTTGTCATCGGCGGAAGCCCGTGCCAGAGCTTTTCCGTCGCCGGAAAGAGAACGGGGCTCAAAGGCGAGTCGGGCCTCATGCTCGAATTTATTCGAGCTGTACGTGAGGTCATGCCGAGATGCTTTGTCTGGGAGAACGTCCCGGGAGCGCTCTCGAGCGAGAACGGGGAGGCTTTCCGATGCCTGCTCCGGGCGATGGATGAGGTCGGGTACGGTCTGGCATGGAGAATTCTGGACGCGCAATTCTTCGGCTTGGCCCAGCGACGCGAGCGTGTCTTTCTTGTCGGAGTGCTTGGAAGCGCCGCCCGTGCCTGCGAGGTACTATTTGAGCCCCACTGCATGCGCTGGGATCATCCGCCGGGCAAGGAGAAGAGGGCGCTCCTTGCCGCCGCAGCTGGAGGAGGCGCTCGAACGGCAGGCTTCAAGTACTCCGCCGCCCCCGCCAGCGGGTCGGTAGGCCACGCCGCCGAGCAATCGCCCACCCTCACGGCCGACTGGCACGCGCCCGCCGTCTACGGCATCGTTGGCAACTCCATAGGCCGAAAGCCTGAAAACGGGGGCAATGGCGCGGGCTTCTGCGACCCCGACGAGAAAGGCATGTACACCCTCACCGCCGCCGACCGCCACGCCGTGGCCCTGCCTGCGGGCGGGCCGCCGCGCGAGGCCCTGTGCCTCGCGTCCACCCATGCGAACGCGCACGTGGGCGACGGCCTGTGCGGGTGCCTCACGGCGAACGCCGCCAAGGGGCCGCCCATGGCGTGCCTTTCGGGGGACGCGGCCAACGCGGCGTGCGACGTGGACCTGGCGGGCACGCTGAAGGTGGGCGGCTCCCCGTCGTGCGTGGGCCCCGTCGCGGCGTTCGCCCAGAACACGCGCGACGAGGTGCGCTTCGTCGGCGGGTCGGGCAGCCACGTGGGCGCGCTCGCCGCGCATCCCGGCGTCAAGCAGGCGAGCCACGTCCTGCAGGGTCCGGCGGTCAGGCGGCTCACGCCGTTGGAGTGCGAGAGGCTGCAAGGCTTCCCGGACAACTGGACGAACGTGGAGTTCCGCGGCAAGCCGGCTCCGGACGGCCGTCGTTACAAAGCCCTCGGAAACGCCATGGCCGTCCCGGTCGTCAAATGGATCGGCGAGAGGGTGGAGAAGGCCGTTTAGCCTCGGCGAAAGAGCGGGCCTCTTCCAGGGTCCGCCTGTCCTTCGCTACGACGAAGCGGACGAAGTCCGCCTCGAAGTAGGCGGCGTTGAGCCTGACGACATCGCGCGCGCCGAGCAGCTCGCAACCTCCCATCCCCCGACGGGGGCCGGGGCCGTAGATGACGGCCGCATTCGGGCTGATAGGGCAGTACAGAGAGGAGAGGCGATCCCGCCCCCCTGTTTCCCGAACAACGGGGAGGACGGGGAAAGACGCGGTGGCGAACGAGGCGCACCCGGGCGCGCGCAGGACGATCCCCTCCATTTCGAGCAGCTCTCCTACGATGAGCCCTTGGTAGGACCCGTCGCCCGTATCTAGCAGCAGGCGGCGCGTGACGCCTTCCGCCGCCACCCCCTCGAACGCGCCCTCGTGCCCCAGAGCCCTCATAAGGTCGCGATACGGAGAGAGGTCTTCTTCCGAAGCCGACAACATAAGCTCATTCCGGAGGGGCTTGAACACGCTGGGATGGCGAGCAATCGCATTCGCCACAAAAGACGCGATGATTCTCGCGTCGTCATCGCCGACGCACGTGAACGGGGCGTTCGGCACGCACAGGGCCGCCACCCTTTTCAGGACGGGGGCAAAAGCGCTCTCCAGTTCGCAGAGGCCGTCCTCAGTGTAGTTCGGATAGACGAATTTCCCCTTGTACCAGTTGGGGTCGTTCGATAGGGATTCGTACAGGTACCTCTCCGCACAGAAATCGCCAACCGAGGGTGTAAATATTCCCCCCGACTCCTTATCTAGCGCGAACACCGTGTCGCCGCTCCCGCAAAACCCACGCAAGTAGAACTTCGGAACGTAATGCTGCTTCTTCTTTTTCGGCCCTTTTGTGTTCATGGAAGTCACCGCCAAACCGAGCTCCGCCGTCGGGCAAACGAGGGCGATCTGCCGGACGTCGGTTCGGAAGACGCAGTTGAAGCGACGTGAGAGCCAACCAAGCCCAAAAAACTAGAGCCAATCCCAGCGGGATTGGCCCATACAAAACCCGAAGGTTTTTGAATCTGAGGTTATGGTGCCATCAGCCGAGCGCCTTGTCAATGAGATTCGCCAGAAACCTCAGGTACGACACGAACCCGTTCTGGACGCCGTAGCTCTCGCACGTGCCGAGAAGACTCGCGCGCAGCCCTTCCAGCAGCGCCGTCGAACGGGGACAGAGCGCCGGCCCTCCCAATCGGTCGAACATCACGAGCGTCTCGAGGAGCTGCTGCATACGACGGTTCCTTAACTTGGCGCGGCGCGTCTTGCTGTTGCCGACGCCTTTCTCGGCGAGCCAATCGTAGACCAGGCTGGAAAGCGCGTAATCGCACTCGTTGGAGCCGTCCATCCCGTTGACTATGCAGCTGCCGTGGGAACAGCAGTTCCTCACGGCCTTCACGCCCTTGAGGATGTAGTGCTCCTCCCGCATGACGGCGTCGTCCCATCGCTCGGAGCAGAACAGGCAGAAGGCCAGCGCCGTTCCGAACGTGACCACCTCCAAAAACGCCCATACGGGCATCGCGTCTCGGTAATGGCCGATGATGCGCCCGGTGTAAACGTCGCCGACGATGCCGGCGGACATGCGCGAGGAGAGATCCCGCTCGATGTAGCTGCGGTATCTCCTCTGTTGCGCCCTCATGAAATCGGCGACTATGCCGTAGCCGTCCTCGTCGTCGAGCCTGGAGGCGCGCGTCACCATGGAGGTCTTGGCCAGCCGCTCCACGTCTTGCGAGACAGCTAGGAACGCCTTGCGGAGCTCGTCGTCGAGCGCATCGAGAGCCAGCAGGTCGGCGAAGTCAAGCCTCACGTACTTCCCCCGGTCGTCGCCGGACGCGTGCTTCTGGAACAGCCTGCGGCATGACGCGAGGTGCACGAAGGTTCCCCGGCGGGCCAAAGCGTCCGCGGCTTGCTCCTCGCCGCATCGCTCGAACGAGACGCCTTTCGCCTTCAGAAGCGCAACCTGCTCCTCCGGGTTCAGCATCGGCTTGAGCCCCGTCACCTCGTGCGCGCCCTCCCCGATGCTCCATGCAGTGTATGTTTCACTCGGATTCACCATGCCCGCCATTCTACCCCTTTCAGCGTCTCTTGGGCACGCCGCGTTCCGCGCATCTCGAATCGGCATGGCGAAGCGAAGGCGAATGGGGGCACGCCGCGCCGCTCCGGCGGCCACAGGCAAATCCGAAGACAAGAAAAGGACGAAAACATGCCATACGTCGACCCTGAAATCATCGCTGAAGTGAAGCGGGTTGACCTGCTTACTTACCTGCAAGAGCGCGAACCCGACGAGCTGGTGCGCATTTCGCCCGGCGTCTACTGCACGAAGGAACACGACAGCCTTAAGATCTCCAACGGCAAGTGGTTCTGGTGGAGCCGGGATCTCGGCGGCAGGAGCGCGCTCGACTTCCTCGTCAAAGTGCGCGACATGGCCTTCCTCGACGCCGTGGAGCATCTGCGGGCCGACCGCCCTGCCGTTGCGAGAGCATCCCCGCCCGCGCATGCCGCCCCACCGGCGAGCGCGCCGCGCCCGGCGTTTCGCCTCCCACGCCGGTGCGCCGACGACGATGCGATGCGGTACCTCGAATCGCGCGGCATCTCGCGCAGCCTGCTGAAGGGCCTCGTGGATGCCGGAGACGTCTACGGCACCATGCGCGGCGGGGTCGCGTGCGCGGTGTTCGTCGGCAGGGACCGCACGGGCGTTCCGAGGTACGCGGCCTTGCGCTCGTGCGAGGGAGGCTTCAAGGGCGAGGCTCCCAGATCCGACAAGCGCTTCGCGTTCTCCCTGCAAAGCGTCCGAAACAACGGCGTGCTCCATGTTTTCGAGAGCGCCATAGACGCGCTTTCCTACGCGACCATCCTCGAGCACGAGGGCAAGCAGACGGCCAGCTTGGGGATGCTGTCCCTCGGCGGGGTGTCGGTCCCCATGCGCGCAACGGAGCCCC
>ERZ826396.408-NODE-408-length-63898-cov-4.062387_pt1 | contig 63898 bp, 53 predicted proteins | sample MGYA00519926_ERZ826396 | MGnify/ENA primary metagenome ERZ826396 (study PRJEB31778, sample SAMEA3449230) | human gut metagenome | biome: human gut; feature: human-associated habitat; material: faeces | place: United Kingdom | collected 2010/2012 ... | reverse complement strand
TTCAGCCTGTGGCCGTGCTTCTGGCAAGGCAGACGACGCAGCTTTCCTTGCCGGAAAGCAAGGAGGATAATGCAGCCACAGTGCTAAAAACCGATGTGTACCCCTGTACACTGATGCAAGAATACGGCGATTACATTCTATGGATGCAGGTCTTATCCTTTGTCCATAAGCCCTGCTGACATGATGTTCCCCGGTTACTTAATTGCCGAAAAAGCGGCAGCCTCTTTTAGCCACATCATCAGCTCATCGTCTAGTTCTTCCACTTTAGCAACCAGCATATGATGCGTCCATCGATTGGGATATGGCTCGGTTATAACGTCAATCCGCTCGGATTCAACCCTACGGTTTAGGCCGAAGGTGATCACGATGTAGGCGGGCGGGCAATCTTGCTTTTTGCGCACCTTGGCGAAAGAAACACAGGCGAACATACACCGGTTATAAAAGGAAATCTGCGATTTCTGCACTTTGAGCCTGGTGTTTGCAATCTTGGCCAAAATTCTCTTTTCCAACTGCTCATACAAGGGCAGCGCCTCCATATGCCCCTGAAAGAAAAGCAGCACATCTGCGCGCATGGCATTCTCCTCCCGTGTTCCCCATGAACTTTTATATTTAGGCAAAACCGGCGATACCAAATCCACGATTTTTCAAACCACTATCGAAATTAATTCATATAGAACTTTATATAAATAATAGCACAAACAATTGCTTGTTTCAATGGATTTGGCCAGGCGTGCAAAAATGGTGAAAGCGCAAAAGGAAGAGCAGTAAGTGCCCATTTTTTCATAACGGATTTGATAGAATTTTGACGCTTGCTGTTTTGCCTTGCTGCCAGTTCATGCAATCTTTCTTCACGCAAACAAAAGCCTTCTGAAAGATTTTTGTAACTTTTTTGTAAGTTGAAGCCCTTATGATAGGGGCAAGATCAAAAACAGGAGGCTTTTCTCATGAAAATGAATATATTGGTAACGCTCAATTCCGGCTACATCCAACCGCTGACTGTGATGCTCAACTCGCTGCTTTCCTCAAACTCCAACCGTGATTTTCGCGTGTTTGTGGCGCATTCCTCGTTAACGCGGGAGGATTTTCGCTATCTCGAGGAGCATGTGCCGATGGATCGATGTGAGCTTGTGAACATTCAGGTTCCGCATACAATGTTTGCAGATGCACCCGTTCTGGAGCGCCTCCCGAAGGAGACCTATTACCGCCTGTTTGCAGCACAGCTTCTGCCGCGGGAGGTAAACCGAGTGTTGTATCTTGATCCGGACCTGGTAGTCGTCCATTCCATCGATCAGCTCTACCGGCTGGATTTCAAGGGGAATCTGTTTGCGGCAGCGTCCCATCAGTTCGGCCCGATGCAATGGCTCAACCGCACACGGCTTCAAATGCCGGAGGGCAGCAAGTATATCAACGCGGGCGTCATGCTGATGAACCTTCAGCTGCTGCGCGAGGTGCAGGATGTGCAAGCCGTTTTTGATTACATCCGTGAAAATCGGGAGAAGCTTTATTTGCTTGATCAGGATATCCTGAATGGGATGTATGGCGGCAGCACGCTTGCTATAGACGCGTTGCTCTATAATTTAGACGATCGTTATCTGCTCAATCACAACTTGCTGACTCGCCCGAGCCGACATGTTGACATGGATTGGGTAAAAGAAAACGTGGTGATTGTGCACTACTGTGGCAAGAGTAAGCCATGGAAGGCGGATTATAAGGGCAGGCTGGGCTTTTTCTATGAGCGTTACAGCGGATGCCTGGGTGAGGCAACAATGCCCGGCCTCACCCATCAAACGGCGGTACAGATTGCATAAGCAAGAAGAATGGCCGAAGAGTGGAGTGAAAAAAGCTGGAGAACTTTTTCTCCAGCTTTTTTCTGGTTTTCAAATAAAAAAGTTCAATTTGTACCTTTTGTCTAAATAATATCGTTTTTATTAGAGAAATACTAGACTATTTGCTTTGTTTATTATATAATCCTTCCGTAATGCTTTGACGATGATCGGATTCGATGCAAAGTGTTTCAGATTGTTCACAGAAAAGAGGGAGTTTATGAAAACAGGGAAAAAATTGTTCAGCCTAGTGCTGGCGGGTGCGCTTTTCCTACAGGTGGGGTTGCCCGCGGCGCAGGCGGCAGGCGAGCAGAGCCAAGCGCAGCAATATGCACAGCAGGTTGCCTACCAAACGGAGGCTGAGGGAATTGTTTTGCTAAAGAATAAAAACAATTGCCTGCCGCTGGAGGGGAAGCAGGTGAACGTGTTTGGAGCGGCATCTGTCAAGCCGTACTATGGCGGCGGAGGCTCTGGGCAAATCGATAGCAGCGATGTGACAGATTTTTATACGGCGCTGGAGCAGGCGGGCGTGGCTTATAATACCGAGCTGAAATCCGCCTATACACGCTGGAGCCAGATGCATTCGCTCAACTTGAAAGAAATACTCGGCGCGAAAGACTTTTTCTCCTTTGGGACAAAGCTTCTCTTCGGCAGCGTTGCAAAGGTGGAGATGCCGGTGAACCGCATGACCGCAAAGGTGAAGCGGAATGCGAAAAAGTACTCGGATACGGCAATCTTTTACTATGGCCGTTCCGGCTCTGAAGGCGCGGATCTGACAGAGGAGAACCTGCGCCTGACGAAGGAAGAGCGGGCAGTGCTTGATTATGTAACGCGGGAATACCGGCACGTTATCGTGGTGTTCAACGTGGCCAATATGCCGGAGATGGGCTGGCTGGAGGAGTATGATACGATTGACGCAGCTCTGATGATCGGCATCCCGGGCACCGTTGGCATGCAGGCTGTGGCTGATGTGCTTGCAGGCAAGGTGAACCCCTCCGGCAGGCTGACCGATACGATTGCATACCAGGTGGAGGATCATCCTTCCAGCGCTAATTTTGGCAACTACCGCTATCCGGGCACCCTGAAAACCTATATCGAATATCAAGAAAGCATCTATGTCGGCTACCGCTATTTTGAAACCTTTGCGCCGGAAAAAGTGCAGTATCCATTTGGATATGGCCTTTCCTACACGGATTTCCGCTGGGACGTCCACTCGATCTCCACAGATGGAGAAACGGTGAAGGCAGAGGTGCAGGTGACCAACTGCGGCCAGCGCGCAGGCAAGGATGTGGTGCAGGTATACTTTTCCGCGCCATACCAGAAGGGCGGCTTGGAAAAGAGCGCGATCTGCCTGGCGGGTTACGCCAAAACGGAGCTGCTTGCACCCGGCGCCTCTCAAACGGTAACTGTCCAATTCGACTTTTCTGATATGGCCTCCTATGGGGAGAAGGAGCAGGCTTGGGTGCTGGAAGCGGGAGATTATACCGTGAGCGTCCGGCGCAATGTGCGCCAGAGCGTGGCGGAGGAACAGCTCCCTCTGGCCGAGCGGAAGGTTTTGCGCTACGATGATAAAACCGGCGCGCCGATTCAAAACCTCTTCTCCGACGTCAATGGGGAGATCACCTATTTTTCCCGCAGCAATCCGGAGGCGACTTATCCGCAAGGCCCCATGACCAAGCTAACCGACGCCGTGCGCAACGCGGATACGGAGCCCGCGCCGAAAACGGAGGGCACCGTGCCCACCACGGGCGCGGTATATGAAACCGGCACGATTACCCTTCAGGATGTTTACCGCGACGAATCCCTATGGGATGCGTTTTTGGATCAGTTCACGTTGGATGAGATGATCAATTTGGTTGGAGACTGCGGCTACCATACGCGGGCAATCGACCGCTTGGGCATCCCTGCCACAGTTGATAACGATGGCCCCGCCAGCATCAAGGGGAAGAACGGGTTCTTCGCCTCAGAGGAGAGCATCGCCTTCCCGACGGAAACGATCATTGCCTGCACTTATAACGACAGCCTCGCCCAACAGATGGGCGTGGCAATCGGCAAATCCGCCGCAGAGCTCGGCACGCACGTTTGGTATGCGCCGGCGGCCAACCTGCACCGCAACCCTTTGGGCGGGCGGAACTTTGAATATTATTCCGAGGATCCGCTGCTCTCCGGCAAAATGGCCGCGGCGGTAACGCGCGGCGCACAGAGTGAAAACGTGGTCGTTACCATCAAGCACTTTGCGCTCAACGATCAGGAAACTAACCGCTTCGGCGTATTTACCTGGTGCAATGAGCAGGCAATGCGGGAGCTCTACCTCAAGCCCTTTGAGATCGCGGTCAAGGAGGGTGAGGCATATGGCATTATGTCCAGCCTCAACCGCATTGGCGCGCAGTGGTGCGGCGGAAGCTACGCATTGCTTACCCAGCTTCTCCGGGAAGAGTGGGGCTTTGACGGCATGGTCATCACAGACGCTTATATGAACCTTACCGGCACGGGCTATATGAACCCGAACCTTGCCGTGTATGCAGGTAACGACGAGCTGCTGTGCATGGTGTGGCCGCTGCGGAAGCTGCCGCTGGTGGCTTCCATGAAACGGGCCTATCGAAACGACCCGATTGGGTACGGAGAGGCGCTGCGCAAATGCGTCAAAAATATCTGTGTGGCCAAGATGCGGACGAATGCGTTCCTTACCACCATTGGACAATAGTTGAAGCGATCTGCTATCCATCAGCAGGCGGGACGTGGAAGATTCCACGCCCCGCCTTTTTTGAGGGAAACGCTTATTTTTGTGTGGCAGAGGAGCTCTCCTGAGCCGGTATCTGCGCGATGCTTCCGTTGGGAAGCATCCGTTTGCTGAAATAGCGGTATACGAAGGAGATCAGGAGCATTAACGCGCCAAAGACGAAGAAGGAGACAATCCGCCTCCCCTCCGAGAGGCCGGCCAGGTCAAGCAGGAAGAGCTTTGCCAGCGCCAGGAAGGAGAGGCACAGGCCAAACCTGCGCATAGAGCCGTATCTGCGCCAGAAGCCGCAGAGGACCCAGCCGAGCGCCGTTGCCAGATACAGGGCGCTGATGAGCGGGTTGGAAAAGGCAAGCCGGAACTGGCCGAGCAGTAGCTCGGTGAGCAGCACGGTAAAGGCGGCGGATACGGTGAGCGGATAAATCTCGGCAGGGGTGCGGAAGCGTTTGACAAGTGTTCGGGTGAAGTCCGCCGCCGCCAAAACGGAGGCGATGTTGGAGGCGATTTGGAGTAGGACCAGCCCGATCTGCACAGCTTGTGGAAAGAAATTCGCCTGCCGGAAATACACGCAGTTGACAATATGCACCATCAGGAAGGAACAGGCATAGATCAGCAGGCCGATCACCGCTGTCACATCATCCCGCAAGCGGGGCAGCCGGACCGCGAGACAGCCGACGGCGCAGCCTAGAAGAATGGTCAGGCTCAGCAGGAAGAGGTCCGTATGCAGCGCGTTTATATGAGCGGGGATCAGAGCGGGCAGGAAATATTGTGTAGCAAAGATGACATAGAGCCACAGGTTGAGCAGAAACCCGTATGGATACACGCTTTGTATACCGCCCGTTGGTTTTCCTCTGTGTAGAATGACCGCCATGGGGAACAGACTGGCCGCTGTGACGCAGGTGTACGCAGCAGCGCAGGAGGGGAGGAATGCAAGCTTTGGAAGGGAGAGTTGCAGCATGGGGTACGCGATGAGCAGCGAGAGAATTGCCGCCGCGCCGACCAGCCAGCCCGCAAGCTCCAGGGGGCGGCGTTTTCCCTGCAAACCGGGCAGCAGGAAAAGCAGGGCTTCTGCCGTCCAGGCATAGACCGCGTAGGCATAGCTGAAGTAGAGCGGAATAAGCAGAGAAAAAAGGATCGCAGCGCCCGCCGCTGCATACAGGCCTGTGCGTTCCTTCGGAACCCGTTTCCAAAGATACCCTGCTGTGCCCGCGAGGAGCAGGGTGAAGCAAAGCGGCTGTAGAAATGCATAGTTCGTGCTGGGGAACCTACCGGTCAGAAGGGAGAGCGCCACATAGCTCGCCATCAGGTTACAGCCTTGCAGAAGAAAGTCGTGGATTTTCAGTGCAGCCTGCGTACGCCGGGCATAGAAGAGCGGACCCGCCAGAAAAGCGAGGCAGGAGAAGGCGACCAGCAGGCAGGGCGTTAGCCTACAGAGCCAGCCGAGGCCTGTTGTTTCGAGCGGATAGAAGTTCGTTCGCTCACGAAAAAGGACTGCGAGAATAGAAAACGCGGCCGTGTTGAGCGCAAAGCCGACAAATTGCGCTGCGATCCATTTTTTACGGCACGCCGTCAGCAGAGAGAACAAGCACAGCCCTGCAAAATACAGCGCGCTGATCAGGAGAAGCGGCAGCGGTATCCCCGGCTGAAAAAAGAACACAAGAGCGGGCAAATAGCCGCCGATCATGGCAAAAGCCGCAATAACCTGTGCGTTGTGCCGTTGGGAGAGAAAAAAGGCCAGCGCAGTGATCAGCACGATCAGAGCGAAGGCCGCATAGGGTTGCAGCAGATGCAGCCAGAAAAAACAGGTGACCACGCTGACATAGAGCAGTGCGACCCCGCCTGCGGATAGGCCGAGTGAAAACAGATCCCGCCGCCTGCCGCCGCGCCCCATCCATTCCCCCACGCCCAAGAAGAGGAATGCCAGCAGAAACAGCATGCCGCCCTTGAAAGAATCCGGCAGCTTTGTGTAGGTGAAGCGTGCGGCGGCGACTGATCCAATTACGATGAGAAGAACGCCGATTTTGTTGAAGACGCTCAGGCCGATCAGCGCTTCAAAACGGCGGCCGCGCAGGGCGGCGCGGGCCTCCTGCCCGGTGAGCGGTTCGTTTTGCAATGCGCTGAAGGCCGGGCCCGCCTCCTCCTGCAAGGCGGCGGCGTTTGCCTCCCGCTCGCTGCGCAGGCGCGTGATGCGCTCGTCGAGCAGGGCGCGCAGCCGGTCAAATTCGGCGGATAGTTCGCTGAAGAGGGCTTCGTCTTCCTCTTTGGCCTGCCGCTGCAACAATTCGATGCGCTTACGTATCGTTTTTTCAAAGGCAACTAATCGGTTTTCTTCCGCGGCATCCTGCGCCTGATAGTAGGCGGAGAGCCGCTTTGAGGCGAGCCGCAGCGCGAGCTGCTTTTCGCTGTAAAGCTTGGCGTGCAGCGCTTCCTGCACAGCTTCCAGCTCCTTTTTCAGTGTGTCACGGGTTTGCTCCGCCTGGCGGCAGCGGTTTGCTGTATGCGCCAGTTCCGCTTTGAGGCGATCGTTTTCCGTGAGGAAATCTTTGGCGCTGAGTGAGGCAATCTCTGCTTCCAGCTCCCACAGGGTTTGCTTTTGCGCATGCAGGAGGGCTGATAGATGCTCTGTTGCTTTCATGTGGTACACTTCCTTTCCCAAAATAATGCTATAAAAGTAGCCCTAAACTCCTCGCCTTAGGGGAAATGGAGCATTCCTTTCATCGATGAGCGGTTGGTACACCGCGGGTAAGCATTCTTCTGTAATAAAAAGCGCGTGCCATCCTTACGGTTACAGGATAGCACGCGTGGGGGCGAAACATCACAGCATGTCATTTTTGGCCTTGCCCGTGTCATTTTTGGCATAGGGTCAAAATGATTCAAAAATTGAATTTTATCACAATTGTAAATACCTGATCTTCACAGCGGGTTATTAGCTCGCCATGATATTTTTTAAGCGTGGTACGGATGCTGCGCAAGCCAAAGCCGTGGCGCTCACGGTCGGCTTTTTCTGTCCGGTAAAGGCTGCCGAATTTGCGCGGCGGGGCTACGACGGGGTTTGCAACAGAGAGCACGAGGAAATTTTCCTCCTGCTGGATTCTCAAGCGAAGGTAGCGGCCGGTTGGGTCCGGTATCTTTTCGCAGGCTTCGATGGCGTTATCGAGCGCGTTGCTCAGGGCGATGCATAAGTCCATTGGCTGCACCTTTGTGCTGTGCAGATCGCATACGTCAAAGGAGGTGTTGATTTGCTGCTTTTGAGCGGCAATTAGTTTTTCATTGAGAATGGCGTCCACTGCGGAATTGCCGCTGATTGCCACATAAGACCGCTCCTCTACCGTGGCCGTCATCGCTTTGAGGTATTGCTTGAGCGCTTCGTATTCGCCCTGCTCAATCAGCGTGTTCATGCACAGCAGGTGATTATTCAAATCGTGGCGCAACTCGCGCATGTGGGTGTAAGCCTCCTCCATCCTGCGGATGGATTCCTTTTGCAGCGCCATCTGCTGCTCCAGAAGCTCATATTGGCCTCGCATTTCAAGCTGACTTTGCAGCCTTGCAAATAGGGTGAAAACCATGATGTTGATAAAGACAAGGCCGATGATTGCAACAAAAATATACTCCTGCATATAGGCTTCTCCGGGGAGCTTAGCCGAATAATATTGAAATACGGTCAGCGTAACGATCGTCGTTAGGGGGACGGAGGTGAGCATTACCCAATAGCGCAGAGAAATATTCTTTTTTTGCCGGGAAATAAAAACCATGAGCAGCATCACAAACAGAAACAGGATCATCTTAGGCAAAACGATCTCTAAAAGCCGATGCAGGATATCCCCAGTCGGGAACAAAAACAACTCCTGCGGCAGGAAGGAGAGAGCAAAGGCAGACAATAGGTCGGAAAGAAACAAAACAGTGGAAAAAATCAGGTTATAAAAAACCTTGATGCTCAACCGGCCTCGGAAAACCAACAGGGAGACGAGAAATACGAGCAGGATTTCCACTGCTGTTTTTACACTGATCACTGTGAGCCGCGCGCTGCTGGAAAACACCGCCGCAAGCAGCAGGATATAGCTGAGGCGCAGCGGCCATTTGCTGGCGTATTTGGGCTCAAACATGGCATTGAGCAGGGCGAAGGCAAGCGTGATTTCAAACACGGTGGCGAGCGCTCGAACAATTTGAAATAATACCGCTTCCATGGATGACAGCCTCCTTTCGCGCTACCGGAGAGACCAGAGAAAGGCCTCGTTGGTTTCCCGGTAGCGCCGTTTGCTCACGGGGATGGTTTCTCCGGTTTTTAAGGTGAGGGCAGTGGCTCCCACCTTTTGAATTTCGTGCGCGTTGACGAGGAAGCTCTGGTGGCAGCGCACAAAATCCTTTTTTTTCAGGGCCTGCTCTACCTCATCGAGCTTGCGGTAGGTTTTATAGGCCTGCTGCGCCGTGTGGATCAGCAGAATCCGGCGGTCGCTTTCAAAATACCGAATGTCACATAGCGGGAGAGCGATGGTTTCACCGTCAAACTGAAAGCAGAAGCGCTCCTCCTGCTTATGCAGGAGCTCCTCGAGAACCTCGCGGAACACTAGCGGAAAGCTGTGGGAAAGCTCCGGCTTTAAAATATAGCGGAAGGCGCGCACCTCATAGCCGTGAAACACATATTCCGCCGACGATGTGATAAAAACGATCAGGGCTTTGCTGTTGCACGCGCGGATGCGTTTTGCAGCAGCCATGCCGTCAATTCCATCCATTTTGATATCCAATAGGATTAGGTCAAAGGGCGTTCCCTCTTCGCAGGACCGGCAGAGCGACTCCCCATCCGCAAAAAGCAGGATCTGCGCATCCTCCCCGGCCTGGGCAAGCAGGTCGCGGCTCATGGAAAACAAGGCGTCGCGCATGAATTTTTCATCATCACAAATGGCAATCTGCAACAAGAGGCCCCCTCCCTTCCCGACTATTTATTATAGAATGCCCCCGTGCAAAAATGGCGTTGCCGCTCTGCGGTAGGAGGCGTTTCACGCCGACAGGCATTTTTTCAATGCTTCAAAGCCATAAGCTTTGAAGCTATTTTACCATACAGCAAAGTCTTTTAAAAGGCAATCCCTATGATACAAAAAGTGGAATGAGACTAAATGGGGCGTTTTCTTCCCTCTGTTCTGCCCAAGATGCAACAAGCCCGCCCGGTTAATCCGGGCGGGCTTGTTGACACAGCGATAGAAGGCTGGGCGTGCTGTTTGTTAGGAAACGGTGATTTGTATTTTTCCGGAATACCCGATGAGGATAATCTCAACGCTGCTGCTGCCTATAGGGAGCGTGAGCGTGTTCGTACATGTGCCATTATCTTTGAGTAGAACCTTGGGTGCGTTGCTGCCGGAGCAGAAAAGAAGTTTTGCCCGCCCTCCTGTGCTGCTTAGCATACAGGAAACAGTGATCGTATCGCCCGCCGGGCGCTTCAGTGCCGTGCCGCCGAAGAGAATCTCCCTGCCGCTGAAGTTTTGGTAAGCGGCCGTATAAGAGCCTGTATAGCTATCCCCTCCAGGAACTCGGATCCCTTGTAGGGCGGCGTCCGGCGTGCGGGCGAGCGCACCGCCTACCTGGAGCGCGTTGTCGTAATGCCGGAGGATCGTATCCTTATCACAGGCCGGTATACCGGAGAGGATACAGCATATGGCGAGCAGGGCGGCCGCCAACGACAGGATGCGAATGAGGAAATAATGCATGATTGTTGCAGCTCCTTTCGAAGCAGCCCTGCCTTAGGGCTCTTTTGAACGGATCATTTTCCTGCTGCCCAGGAAGGTGGCTAGGAAGTAGCCTCCGTAGATGATTAAAAACAGCAGCGCCGCCATGAGGATATTGGGAAGAGCGTTTAAATGGCCAAACTGGGCGATCGCGTTGTTGACCACGGAAATACCCACAACGGAATGGATAACCGCTAGCCCCAGCGGGAGCATGAAGTAAGAGAGGATTTGAGTGAACAGCGCCCGGTCGATCATGCGGCCTGAAGTGCCGAGCCTGCGCAGCAGCCGGTAGCGCTCCGTATTGTCGGAGGCTTCCGAAAGCTGTTGCAGAGCGAGGATGGCTGCGCAGGTGATGAGAAACACGATGCCTACATAGATGACGAAATAGGAAATCATGAGCTTCATGCCGCCGCTTTGCATATAGAGCTCATAATGGGAGAGCGCATTTGTGTAGGGACGCGGCGCTTCCTCCCCCTTACCATAGAGCGCTGCGATTTCTGCGGCAAAGGCATTTTCACCCGTTTCGCCGGGCTTTGTGTAATTGGCGTTGAGCAAAGCGGTCATAGGCTCGCAACTCTCCGCAAGAGTATCCGGCACAACCAGCGTGCCGGTCTCCATGGCCATCATACCGTTTTGCAAAGGGTATTGCTGAATTTCCAGGCTTGAGGGGCGCAGTTCAACGCCGTTGATCGAAAAGGTCCGCCCTTGCTCCACATAGGCCTTTAAAATTTGATGCATTTCTTTTACGTTGCAGACCACGGCATATTCATCCGCAGCAAGGGAGATGGGCGCCTCCCCGCGCAGGGCGAGCAGCTTGTTATAATCGGAAAGGCGAATCAGGGGGATTGAATAGGAAGCATCCCTCTCTTCAATATAGGTGGCGCCCATGGTTTCTACCGCAAAATCATAGAGTGGGCGGAAGGTCAAATCACCTGTGTTGAAGAGCCAAATCTGCGTATATCCGCTGAATTGCTTCGCAAAATCAAAGCCGTGCGACTTGAGATCCGCCTCAATATCCTGCGGGCCATTTTTCGAGCTCTGGCTTTTCAGGGTAATATCAAAGGGGGCGGCGTCATCCACCTGGCCCGCCATCACATCCACCGCGCCCAGGCCACAGGAGAAGGTGCCGATGGTGACCAGCAGCATAATGCAGATGATGGACATGGAAATGAAATTGGTGTTAATTTTGCTGTTGAGCTGGCGTAGGACAAACATGTTCAGCCCCTTATAGTAGAGGCGTTTATTCCCTTTTGCGATCCGTAGCAAAAAGCCGGAAAGGGAGAGGAAAAACAACACCGTGCCAATGGAGCCGAGGATCAGCGAGCCGAAAAACTGGCGATCCAGAAGAAACAGGCCGTTGTCAATGATCATATAATAGGCCGCGCCAAGACAGGCAACGGAGAGCAGGAAAATCACCACGCAGACCCAGAGCTTTTTGATACGCAATGTCTCATTCTTGCGGCCGCCATGGATGAGATCGATGAGCTTATATTTGGAAACCGTGCGGATATTGAAGAGCATAACCACGAGGAAGATCACACCAAAATAGAGGATTGTTTTGAGCAGGGAATCTTTAGAAAAGGAAAACGCGAAATCCTTGATCGGCACGTTCATCAGTTTTGCCGTCAAAACGCTCATGCCCTGTGATGCGGCAATGCCGATTAAAAGGCCCACGCCAAGGGAGAATAGGCCGATCACAAAGGTTTCTGCCGTGAGGATGCGAGAGATTTTGCCCCGATCCATCCCGAGCGTCATATACAGGCCAAGCTCGCGCTTGCGCCGCTTGATGAGAAAGTTATTGGCATAGAGAATAAGGCCCGCCAGCACGAAGGAGATGAATACGGAGAGGTAGCCAAGCATAGCCGTGCCGGTTTGGAGCAGGGCGTGCTGCTGCTCTGAAAGGAGGAGCATGGTTTGCTGGGCTTCCACAGCGTTGAATACGTAGAAGAGGCATACGCCGAAGGAGAGCGTTAGGAAGTAGATCACATAGTCGCTCAGGCTCTTTTTTACGTTTTTAAAAGCAAGCTTATAAAACATCGCCGTTGTCACCTCCCAGAAGGGTTACAACCTCGATGATCTTTTCAAAGAAGGCCTTGCGCGTATCCGCGCCACGCAGCAGCTCATTAAAGATTTTTCCATCTTTGATGAAAAGGATGCGTTTGCAGTAACTCGCCGTAAACGCGTCATGCGTGACCATGAGGATTGTGGCGCCGAGCTCGCGGTTGAGCGTTTCAAAGCTCTCGAGCAGCATGCGGGCGGATTTGGAATCGAGGGCCCCGGTTGGCTCATCCGCAAGGATCAGGGAGGGGTTGGTAATCATCGCCCGTGCGCTCGCAACGCGTTGCTGCTGGCCTCCGGAGAGCTGGTAGGGATATTTCCCCAGGATACTATCAATTTCAAGCCGTTTTGCGACGTTGTGCACACGGCCGTCAATCTCCTTAGCGGGAGTGCCGATCACGGTCAGCGCCAGGGCGATGTTTTCAAAAGCAGTGAGCGTGTCGAGCAGATTGAATTCCTGGAAGATGAAGCCGAGCTGCTCACGGCGGAAGCGGGAGAGCTCCTTTGCCTTGAGCTGCGTCACATCCTGCCCGCGGATAAAAATATGCCCTGCGGTGGCGGAATCGATCGTAGAGATGCAGTTTAAAAGCGTTGTTTTACCGCTGCCGGAAGCGCCCATGATGCCGATATACTCGCCCTGCGTTACGGTAAAGCTGATGTCGTCAACCGCTTTGGTGACGTTGCCGCGGTTGCCATAATATTTTTCGAGATGTTCCACCTTTAAAATGGATTCCATATCAATGACCTCCTGTAATCTATGATGCCTCCATTTTAACAGCGGCGCGTAATGGCTGCCATCGGGGAAGCTTACCGCCGCCGAACAATTTTGTAAGGTTAAGAAGGCGCGTCTCCGTTTTTGGGCCGTATTGAAACAATAAATGCAGGCCGTCGGCCTGCATTTGTCATTTACTTCGCGCCTTATGTGTCTTTTGAAAGATCATGCATCGTGCCGCTTGGAAAAACCAGGCGAATTGTAGTGCCCTCCCCCTCAACGGACGCAAGGGAGAGGCCGATCCCCAATTTGTCGCACATCCGCTTGCTCAGATAAAGGCCCAGCCCGGTCGCCTTTGAAAATTTGCGCCCGGTTTCGCCGGTAAAGCCGCGCTCAAAAACGCGCGGCAAATCCGCTGCGCGAATGCCGATGCCGTTATCCGCAATTGTGAGGGCAACGCTATTTTTCTCCTGCTGGGCGTAAATATGAATAGAGGGGGAAGCGCTGCGGTATTTGATAGCGTTCACAAGGATTTGATTGAGAATAAAATCCACCCATTTCATATCGGTGAGCACAGTGTAATCAAGGGGCTCCAGCTGAAGCTTGATCCGGCTTGCAATCATATCCTTCGCATTACGGCGCACAGCGGTATTCACAAGCTCGCGCAGGGAGGCGGGGCGGATTAGATAATCCTTTTCTACGCTGTTGCTCCGCGCGTAAAAGAGGGCCTGCTCCAGATCGTCTTCAATCCTGCGGAGATCTTCGGATACGCTCGCCGGAACAGCTCCAGGGGCGTTTTCCAACGTGAGCTTGGCCGCGGCAAGCGGCGTTTTTACCTCGTGCATCCAGGCTTCAATATATTCGCGGTATTCCTCCTCCTGGCGGCGGTAAAAGGCAATCTCGTCGTTCATAGACTTATTGCAGACCATCAGCGTTTGATAGAGAATTCGCCCTTCTAGGAAATCGGGCTCGTCAAGCACCTCGCATAGCAGGACTTTGCGGTCGAGCGCGTCGAGGCTGCGCAGAAGGCGGCTGTAATAGGAGCGCTTGCGCGCATATTCCACCGCAACCGGCAAAAGTACGGCGAGCGCCTCTAGGATCAGGATCGATACGATCGTAGCGGCGGATTGCCGCAAAACGCTGAGCAGGGCCCAGGTGAAGCCCATGCAGGCGGCGCTCATCAAAAGGTATAGGAGCTTGGATCGGAGAAAAACGAAGAACTTCATGATTGGCACCCTTTCTGCGCAAACCGGTAGGTCAGACGGTGTAGCCCTGCCCGCGTTTCGTCACAATATAATCTGGCGCGCCGATTTCTGCAAGCTTTTTGCGCAGGCGGTTGATGTTGACGGTGAGCGTATTGTCGTCGACAAATTCGTTCGATTGCCAAAGCTCGTTCATGATTACATCGCGGCTGACAATTGTATCTCGGTTGCGGATGAGCACGTGCAGGATGCGCGTTTCGTTTTTGCTCAGCTCTGTCTCTCGGTCCCCACAGCGGGCGGCGCTGCGGGAAAGGCTGAGCGACACGCCGTTCCAGGAGAGCTCCGCCGATTCCTCTGGGCTCCGATAGGCACGCTTGAGCACAGAGGCAATATGGGCGAGAAGAATTTGTGTGTTGTAGGGTTTGGTGATAAAGTCATCTGCGCCCAGGTTCATGCTCATCAGCTCATCTGTTTCGCTGTCGCGGCTAGTTACGATGATGATCGGCACAGCGGAGGCTTTTCGCACCTCCCGGCAGATATAATAGCCGTCAAAAAGCGGCAGGTTAATATCAAGCAGGATCAGATCCGCTCCCTCCTGCAAGATGGCCTCCACAATATGGTCAAAGCTGCTCGGCGCGCAGGTTTCATACCCATAGCGGCGCAGCAGAGCGGAGAGCTCCTCCCGAATTTTAGGGTGATCTTCCACAATCATGATTTTCATAGGACAATCCTTTCTTCCGGTGCGCGGGCGAAACGCAGCATTTATAGAGCGCACAGCAACTGGATAAATGCCGATCCAGCTTGGGATCCGGCGGGGTCACGCAAAACTGATTTTTGATCCATAGCTTATGGGAGGGGAGATTATCCGGCGCATAATAGGCGATTACCTGATAGCTTTCCGCCGCGATAGCCTGTTCTTTTATATGCCCAACGAGCGCGCTGGCGATCCCCTTGCAGCGCTCTGCTGGGCTGAATACTTCAATCACCAGGATTAAATCCTCCGTCAAACGCGGCTCAGTGGTAATCTTCCTGCGCTGCACAAATGCAAAACCAAGCAGCCGCCCGGCTTTGGCCGCAACAGATAAGATCCCCTTGCGCTTGAGAAACGATTTCGTGTGCGGATGCTGCCGGATGATTTGCCTCTTTTCCGAAAAAGAGGCTTCCCGAATCTCCATACAGCCGCCCCTTTCATTCATCTTCTTCCTGCTGGGCCTTCCATTTGGCGAGTTGATCCGCAAGCGCGGAATTGCCGCGGGAGGCCTGTTCCTTTTGTTGCCGCTCCAGATATTTTCGAACGTCGCTCTTGTTTGCGCCCGCCGCTTTTTTGCGCTTTTCAAAATCGCTGAGCCGTTCCCGGTAACCGCAGATGCAGGTGAACATTTTTTGCTCCCCTTCGCCGCGAAGCTCCAGCTTTTTGTGGCAATTGGGGCAACGGGCGTTCGTTTGAACAGAGAGGCTCCTACGGTAGCCGCATTCCCGATCCGGGCAAACCAGCATCCGGCCCCGTTTGCCGTTAACGTCGAGCAGGAATTTGCCGCAATCCGGGCATTTTTCGCGGGTGACGTTATCGTGGACGTAGGCCGCGTTGCTTGCGATCACCTGCCTAACGAGGCTGGTTGCGTATTTTCGCATTTCTATGAGGAAGGCGGGCAGACTTTCCTGCCCTTTGCTGATGCGCTGAAGCCGCTGCTCCCACTGGGCAGTGAGCGCCGCGCTCTTCAGATCGGGCGGGACGAGCCCGATGAGCTGCCGCCCCTTGGAGGTGGGGCGGATTTCCTTGCCCTGCCGCTCGATGCAAAAGGCGTCGAACAGCTTCTCGATGATGTCCGCCCGCGTGGCAGGCGTGCCGAGGCCGCTTGTCTCCTCCAGCGTACGGCGCAGCTTTTGGTCTTGCACTTGACCGCCCGGGTGCTCCATGGCCGTTAGAAGCGTTGCCTCCGTGTAGCGCGCGGGGGGCTTGGTCTGGCCGGGGGAGAGACAGACCTGCCTGACGGCAAGCTTCGCGCCCTGGGTAAGAACGGGGAAGGACTGACTTTCCGTCTCCTCTTCTGCTTCTGGTTCCTCCAGGGCTGCTTGCGCACCGTAAACAGTTTGCCAGCCAGGATTTGTGACGGTCTTCCCCTTAGCATAAAACGTGTGCTTTCCGATGGTGAGTGCCAGATCCACTTCCTCATAGCCGCAGGGAGAGGAGAGCACCGCGAGGAAGCGCCGCACCACGAGGTCATAGACGTTGCGTTCCTCCGGAGAGAGGGCAGAGAGATCGGCCGGCTCCTCTGTGGGGATGATAGCATGGTGGTCGGTCACCTTTTGATTGTTGACGATCGCCTTCGTGGGGATCGGCTTTGCGCGCAGGATGGCACGGGCATAGGCCGCATAGGGGCCGGTCATGATCCCACGCAGCCGCTCCGGGAGGGTAGGCACGACGTCGTCGGAAATATAGCGGGAATCCGTGCGCGGATAGGTCAAAAGCTTGTGGGTTTCATAGAGCCGCTGCATGATCGAGAGCGTCTGCTTGGCGGAATAGGCGTATTTTTTGTTGGCGTCCCGCTGGAGCTCCGTCAGGTCGTAGGCGGCGGGTGGCGGCAGTTTTTTTAATTCCTTATGCAGGCGGGCGACCACCGCGGCCTGCCCGGCGCAGGAGGAAACGATGTGCTCCGCCCGCGCGCGGTCGAAAAAGCGGGATTGGCCCCTTTCATCCCGGTAGAGAGCACGAAAGCCGTCGAACTGCGCCTGTACGGAGAAATATTCCTTTGGGCGGAAGGCGCGGATTTCCTCTTCGCGCTGCACGATCAGCGCGAGCGTAGGCGTTTGCACGCGCCCAGCGGAGAGCTGTGCGTTGTGCTTGCAGGTGAGCGCGCGGGTCACATTGAGGCCCACGAGCCAATCCGCCTCTGCGCGGCCCTGAGCGGCGCGATAAAGGCTGTCGTATTCTGCGGCAGGCCTGAGATGGGCAAACCCCTCCCGAATGGCTTTATCCGTCTGGGAGGAGACCCAGAGCCGTTTTGTTTTTCCCTTCCAACCTGCCTTCTGCATGATCCAGCGGGCGACCAGCTCTCCCTCGCGGCCGGCGTCTGTTGGATAGTTGGAATAGGTGACTTAGAAAATATCCATTATTCAAGGGTTTCCAGTGCCCCTATGAACTTGTAATGGATAGTAAGTCGTTGGATTTTCTGCCCGTCTATCTCTACGGGTTCAGAAACAAGAATTTTTTCTATAAGTTGGTTGATTATCTTGAAATTGAGTTCTGCTATTCCTGCATAACCGCTTATCTGCTCCGCAAAATGCTCAATGGAAGATAACTGTTCTTTGTCCGCTATGGCACTTTTTTCAAGTTCCTTTATCTTGGCTGTCAATTCTTCCTGCTCGCTGTCATATCGTGCCGACAGCATTTGGAAACGCTTTTCCGTTATCAGTTCCCTTGTCAAATCCTCGTACAGTTTGGCATACAGGTTTTCTATTTCCGACACTCGCTGTTTACATTGCCTTAGTTCCTTTTTCTGCTGTTCCCTGTCCGCTGACAGTTGGAGATTAAGACGCTCCGCAATTTCCATTACCATTGCTTTCCTGTCCGTCAATGCCTGTCCTGCGTGTTTCTGAATGTCCGCAAGCACAACTTCGTGAACCGTCCTCGCCTCAATGGTGTGTGCCGAACAGCCCTCTTTCCCAAACTTGCGGTATTTGGTACAGCAGTAGAAAGTCTTGTCTAATACATTGTTCCGCTTTCTTTTCTGCTCGACTTTGGCAAGCATGGCACTCCCACAATCAGCGCACTTGATAACCCCTCGGAAGATGTTGTCATATCCGCTTGAGCTTTCCCCGATAACGGGCGGTCTACTCTGCAAAATCTTCTGCACGTTGTTCCAGCGGTTCTGTTCGATAATCGGCTCATGTGTGCCATAGATGATTTCACGCTCTGCATACGGGATATACTGTCTTTTCTTGGAACGCATGGTCTTGGTCGGTTTGTCAGCAACGGTGAGGTTTCCTGCATAAACGGGATTATGCAAAATCTGACTGACATAGGCGGTATCCCAGTCATACATTTTTTCCTCGTCCATAAACCGCTCAAACAGTTCCTTTTTGTAAAAACTCGGTTTCAGCACTTTCGCCTTACGCAAGCGGTTACAGATAGTGTGAAGCCCCACGCCCTCCTCGGCGATTGAGAAAATCAGTTCCACAACGGGGGCGGTCACTTCATCAATGACAAGGTGGTTATGGTCTTTCTCGTCTTTCTGATAACCGAATGGGGCGGTAGTAGCCATATATTTGCCCTGCATTCTCCTTGCGTGGAGTGCGCTCTTGATTTTCCTTGACGTGTCCTTTGCGTACATTTCATTGATGATGTTGCGGAATGGTGTAATATCCATTTGTGCGTTGTCTATGGAGTCCACCCCGTCATTGATTGCAATGTACCGCACATTATGGTTAGGGAAAAATACCTCGATATAAGTACCCGTTTCAAGATAATTCCTCCCCAATCGTGACAGGTCTTTTGTGATGAGCGTTGACACTTCCCCGTCCTGTATGTCCTCGATAAGCTGTCGGAAAGCGGGGCGGTCGTAGTTTGTACCGCTGTAACCGTCATCAACGTAAAACTGGCAGTTCAGAAAACCGTTGCGCTTTGCATAATCTTTCAGCATGGTTTTCTGTGTGCTGATACTCATGCTCTCATTGTTCGTGCCGTCATCTTTGGAAAGCCTGCAATATAAAGCAGTGATTTTGTCATTATTCAGTTTTGCCCTTTTCATGTCGTCCTCCTTAATGAAAAGGGACTTCCTCAATTCCTATTATACTATATTCCCTTTTCCGTTTCCAGTGCTAATTTGCGCTGTTTTCAGCTATCTCCTTAACCCTTTTTGTTATTTGTTCCTCGGCTATCCGCTTGAATACCGTTTCCATTTTTTCAGTGCCTACATAGTGCCTTTCCACGATGATTTTTGTGGGTGGGTGCTGTCGGGTGGCTCTATGCCCTGTGTTGCTGTCTTTGCTCATAAATCTGCTCCTTTACATAAAAATAGAGCGCATAGACTGATTTCTATACGCTCTGACGCTGTGCAACTATTTTATTGTGATTGTTGTAATTTACACTATGCAATCTATTCTCTTGAATAATTTATTTTTTTGAGTATTAAGACTTTTGAATAATCGCAATGTTTTTCAGACTTCACTGTTAGACCATATTTTTCAAAATAGGTTTTTAAGTCTTTATTTATAAATGATTTATAAGGTTTTGGCTCTAAAACTTCAATTGGTAAAAATAATATTTTATTAAACCATTTTTTGCTTCTTTCCCATTCGGTTATGATTATTTCGCCATAATCTTTTAATACTCTTTTTGCTTCAATGATAATGCCCTCGGCTAAATCATCATCTATTTCATGCAAGACCAATGACAACAGTATTTTATCAAAACATTTGTCTTTGAATTTCAATTTTGTTGCGTCCATGCAGTACAATTTTATATTTGATATGTCTGCCTTATGTGCTTTTTCCCTTGCAATCTCTAGCATATCCTTTGATAAGTCAATCCCTATCACTTTTGACTGAGCATTTGCCTTTGCTATTTTTAAGGCATTTGTCGCCGTACCAGTACACAAATCCAAAACGCTGTCGCCATTTTCTATTGTTTCAAGTACAACTTTTCTCGGACTATTTTTATAATTTCTAAAATAGATAATATCTACTAAATCATAGAACTTTGACATGGTTTTATAAAATACTTCTGATTTCATTGAATACTCCTTAACCTTACAAATTTGTTCAGTCACAATAATACCACAATAACAAGTATATTTCTATTAAATATTCATTGAATTTCTTCCTCCCTCCGTTTCGCTTTGTTCTGTTGCCTGTTATGCTGTCGGCTCTCGTTCTGAAGCTCCCTATCAAGGTTCTTTTTGTTATAGCTGATAACTTCGGCATAAGCTAATTCTGTGGTGGTCTTGGTCTGCTCTTTGCCAATACTGTCATATTCGGATTGTAAAGACTGTATCTCGGCTTTCCACTGTTTCGGCGTTATCTTCTCGCCATTCTGTAAAAGGCTCTGCATACGCTCCTTTAATTCGGGGTACTTCGATAAGCTGTCCTTATGCTCCTTATCGTATTTCATTTTCGCAAATCCTTTGAGTGACTGGCTCTCCTTATAGGTGGCTTGGATTGGCGCAAAGAGGGCGTACATTTTTGACAGTTCTTTTAATCGGTTTAGTTTCTGCCCATTTGAAAGATGTACCGTTTCAAGCTGTTGGTATCTCTGTTCCTTATCTGCTGTGAATTTCGCAAGGCTCTCAAAGCTGTCTATCTTCCTTGTTGTGATGAATTTCTCCGCATTGTCGGCTGACTGCAATGCGGTTCTGTCGGATATTCTTCTTAGGTGTTTTCCGCTGACAATCGGCAAGTCTAATCTGTCTTTGCGCTCCCTCACTTTTGCAATCATTTCCATGACTTCATTCTTCACGCTGACCGCTGTATTCTTAATCTTGGCATACTGTGCGCTGTGAAGTTCCTGCTTGGCAAGCATGAGCATTTCTTTCGCCTGTTCCAACAGAATGTTATGCCTTATGATTTCCCGATTGATGTTGCCCCTCTCGGTCTGTATGCCCTTACGCTCTAAAGCGTTGGCAACTGCCCCAATATGGATAGTCGGCTCTCGGTCAATTCCCTGTTCCTTAAAAGAACGGTGTTCCCAATGTACCGCAATCCCTAACTGCTCATTGGCGGCATTGATTGTGTCGGCTAAATCCTTGCGCCACATTTTAGCGTTTTCTTTACTGTTCCAGTCGGTGCTGTCGGCGGTGTGGCATTTCCATTGTTTCCTGTTCCGCTTGTCAACTTTCTGCTGACCTGTCTTTTTATCAATCACTGGTATCTTTTCGCCGTTTTCGTCAAGGTCATAAATCTTCTTTTGTTTTGCTCCCCATTCCCCGTTTTCAGTGAGAGGGCGCATTGTGAGTAAAACATGGATATGGAGATTGCGCTGTCCTTTATCGTTCTCGCTGTCATGGATTGCCCAATCCGCACACATTCCCTTATCAACAAAATTCCTCTGCACATAATCCCTCACGACTTCCTCCGCAAGTTCATAACTCCATTCGTTGGGAAGTGACGCTTTTAACATTCTCGCAAGCTGTGATTTCTGTCCTTTCTCTGACAGTTCAACAGAGTTCCATAAAGTGGCTCGGTCTGCGTATTCTTTGGGTGCGTTGGGTGGGAGAGTGATTTCGCTGTGGACTAAATCCTCATGGTATTTCGGACGGTAGGTCTGCCCGTCATATTCGCTGACAAGAATACTCCTGCTTATGTATGACGCTTTCTCAACTGCCGACTGCCCCTTGCTTCGCTTGACTATGGAGAAACGTGTGCTTGCCTGTTTCGTGACATTACCCATACGCAACACCTACATTCTGCCAATAGAGTAGTGGGGCGCACCCATAGACTTTGTGGGCAGATAAAAGCCGCACTTTGGCTTTTGTCTGAACGCAAAGTTCACTAAAGGGTAGCAAGCGCAGCTTGCGAAGGGGAATTGTCGTTTCCCCTTTTGGCTGTCGCAAGACAGACAATGCCCTCCGCAGGAGTCCATGCAAGTGAAACTTGCCCCTCGGAGAGCGCACATACCACCTCTGGTGGTATATCTGTGCGCACCCTGTAAACAGGGTGGATACGTTACCTCGGCTTTCCAGTGTCCTCGCCTTTCTCATTCCGTACCGCCCTCGCTTTCATTTTCGGCATTGATAAGAGTGGATTGTGGGGAAGTGGTTTCTCTGCTTTCTGCCTTAATTTTTGAGATAATCTGCTGACACTCCCTTGTCTGCAAGGCAACCGACAAGATACGGTTTAACTCGTCCTCGTCATAGCGGTAGCAGTCGGGGAAATTCTTCACAATGATACCGCCCATGATGTATTTGTGGTGGTTCTCGGCTTTGCGTTTCTTCTCGTTCTGTTTTTTCTTTTCATTGGCTACACGTTGTTGCGCCTGTTTCAATGCCTGCAATGCCTTTTCTAAGTTTTTACTTGTGTCATTTTTGCTCTCGATCATCTTGATACCTCGTTCTTTCTGTGCTGTGTTATTAGTTTCTGAAATTAAAAAAGGTAGCTGATTGTCTGTTAAGATAATCGCTACCTAAAGGTAAACAATATTCAATTTTTTTATTTCTTAATTTTTCCCCGACAAATTGGAATTCCTTGAGTAAAATTATGGATATATTTCTTTTGCATTAGCTGGTAGTTTCCTTACATGATGCAAAAAACTCAAGCTATTTTCCGCTTGTTCAAAATCATATACAAATTTCTGTTTTTTACTAAGTTCTACCGCCGTACTTTGAAATAAATCACACATTTCAAAAACAGAATTCCATATTGATTCAATTTCTGCGATGGAGTATGTTGCAAGAAATTGTCTATACGTTTCTTTCGGTAAATATTTTTTGAAATATTTACCGGACTTTCCTGCACTAACAGAAAAATTATTTTCTATACCCATTTTCCATTCTAACAGACGTTTTAAATGCGGTCTCAAGACGAAATTTATCACATCCATAGCATAAGGAAGTTCATTACGCCATAATCCTTTTGCCACATTATTCAAGCACCACCAAAAATCTGAACAAGTACATTTAAATTCAATTTCCCTAGGCTCTTTGACCCAGTATCTTTCATCCGTGGTTTCTTGTGGATATGGCACAATGCCATCTTTATCCACTAATATTTGATACAATTCAAGATTTGCAAGAGCATTTTCTTTGGTACATACATGTAAGTCCATCCTATTTCCATCTGCAAATTGTATCTGCCAACCATAACAATTCTCTACATCCGATGGATAAAACACATTATCCTCGGGATAATGCATGTACAAAATCTTGCCAAAATTATTTATCCATTCCTTGTCTTCACGAAATGGTTTTGTAGTTGTTACAATATACACAATATCATAATCTTGAAAAATATCCTTTGGAGCATTTGGATTTGTACGAGAGCCTTCAATATATGCAGCCCTAATATTTTCTTCCTTAAAAGCAATATCTTTTATCAAAGATATCATTTCTGCCTCTGTGCGCATTTTCATTCCCTCCCTACAATTTATAGTTCAATGTCAACTTGATATTCATCATCAATAAGAAGATAGTTAACCTTGTAAATTTGACACTGTTCTAATATTTTGGCATTATCTCGGAGTACTGTTTCTATCGTACAGCTCTCATCATCCATTCTATTTTCCACAATACTTGCATACTTTTTTATATCACCAAAATGATTCATAATATATTTATTGCTCATAACTAAGCAATAATATTTTATATTTTTCAAATACTCCGTTCCAAAATCTTTCGACCACTCAAAAGGAATATAACATCCTTCTACAATAAGATTCTGCTCATTCTCAATAGCTGTTTTTATCATTTCAGACACAATAGGCCATAAATAATCCGTTAGTGCTTTTTCATCACTAACAGGGGTAAGTATAGTATTCCCACTACGAATCAACCCCATTTTTAAATGGTCTATGCATAAATAAGGGTATTTATATTTTTCAAGTAGTTTTTGAGCAAGTACTGTCTTACCTGTATGAGATGCTCCTGATACCAAAATAATCATTTGATTACTCCTCCAATCTAATTGAATAAATCCTAATTTATTCAATTGTTCAATTCCATTATTTTATCACAAACACCCACACAATTCCATTAAATTTTGCTTAAACTTCCTTTGCCCTATTCTTTGCAATCATCATCTGCCTTGCCCGTTCCCTCTGCTCGGTACTGACCGCCCTCGGCTTGCGGTAGCAGACGTATGACTTCAGAAAAGAATAGGTCTTAGATACCTCGTCCTGCCCTGTCAACTTGTATGTGTCGGGAAAATCAACAACAAGCGTGTCAAGTTTCCGCATGACCGCCTTATCCCTTGTGTAGAGGGTGGCAGTCTGTTCTCCTGCATTGTAATTGACAATCGTTTCCTGCTCATATCGTGAAAGTTTCATAGTGCCATCCCCCCCTTTCCCTTGCTGTGGGTTCTGTACTGTTTTCCCTCGGCAAATGTCGGCTGTTTCGCCTGTTCCTTTGCTTTGGCTAACCTTGTCTTTATGGATTGGTCACGCTCGGTCAGTTTCCGTCTTTTGGTGGTGGCAGTCAGTTCCGCACACGTTTTTTCTGACAGGGCATTTAATTTCTTCACTGTGCCGCTTACTATCTGCTTTGTGTCACTGTCCTTTATCTGCGGAAGAATAGCGGACAGACTGGCGCACGTTTCCGCTTTGCTCTGTTCCCCAAACTGATAGATTAAGTTGATTTCATCAGCGTTAAAAGGTATCTGAAAATTTGCGCCCTCACATAAACGCTCCACTCCCACACATTTAGGGATATTTCTTGTCAGTTCGTAATTATCCCTCGCTGTGATTGTTCCATGACTGTCGGTCTGCCTTACCTCAACTTCACACTGACTTTTCTGTTCCAACACAAGCCACTGGTATTTGTCATTCTCTTTGGTAAATACAATCTGATGCGCATTGGAGTGTGTCTTGCTACGGATATATTTGTCGGCGGTACTGTAATAGTCCAAAATCTGTTGTTCCTGCTTTTTATTCATGATCTTTGCCCTCCTGTGATATGGATTGATATGATTGATTGTTTTCGGTGCTTATATATGATTTTTTCTCGTTACTTGTCGGGAGTTTGAATTGCGGAATATCCTTGTTGGGTATTTCTCCGCTTGGGGAATAGGAGTTCATTTCATACGGTAATTACCGCATGAAAAAAGACTATAACCGTTACTGTCATAGCCTTTTAAGGATTGAGGAAGTCCCTTTTTTTATTTGTATTTGTTTGTCGCCCCTACGCACTATCCAACATCCGTCGCGATGATGAGCTCAGTGACATCCTGCCGATGCATGAGGTGAGACACCGCGTGAAATTGCTTGGCGGTCTGTTTGATGACGACGAGCTGCATCTTTTCCGGCAGCATGGGCAGATCCTCTAGCCTCCAGGATTGGTATTGCTTGCTGTAGGCCTCCGGGTCTGCCAGAGTGACCAGATGGCCGAGCGCCCAGGTCACGATATATTGGCCGCCTAGGAGGCAGCCGTCGCCCTTCTGTTTGCAGCCAAGCACACGGGCAAGCTCCCGCGCGACGCTGGGCTTTTCAGCGAGCACCAATGTTTTTCCCATATGAATCCTTTCCGTCATCCCAGCCAGGGAAGCTCCAGAAGCGTGAAGAGGATGACATCCAATATAAAGTTTACGCCTGCATATCCATAAGCGCCTATGCGCAACCGCCGGACGGCCTTTGTCTGCGGGAGCGTGCAATAAAGTAGACCTATGGCGGCGAGTAGCAAAATGTCCGTATAGAAGAAAACGCGCTGCCCAGAGGAATAGATGGTTGGAGAAAGGCTGATGGTCATCGCGCTGGCATAGGCAGCCAGAATGCACAATAACACGCCCGCATGGGCAGCATCCCGCCGCCTGAGCCACAAAAACAGGCTGAGCGCAAAATCCGCGAGCAGGCACAGCAAACCGAGCGCAAGCGCCAGGCAGGCGGCCCAATCGAAAGCGCGCTCGGCGAAGGCCGCGTTGAGCCATTGAAAACCACCGCGCGTTGCAGCTAGGAGGATATTGAAGGGCACGCAGAGGAAGAACTGAACGCCATTGAGCGCAGCAAGCAAAATTTTCAGCCATTTTTTCGGGGCAAGCTGGAGGGCGGCAATGCTTAAAAAGGCGAGCAGAAGAATAGCAATCAATTGGATATAGAAAAATTGGTGCGCCAAGAGGTTCACCAATCCGCCGCACAGCTTTTGTAAGAGCGAAAGCTGTGGAAAATTCGGATAGGCGGCAGCCGCCTCAGCCGCCGTGCGGGCGCTACCGCCGGGCGAGAGGAGCACCCACGCTGTTTCCGCGGCGAGAATCAAAAGCTGTAAAAGAAAGATGGGCCGGAAATGCTTCTCCCGCATCCACAAAGCGGCAAGTAGGAGGAGGAAAAATGTGAGCGTCAGCGCACAGGATTGCTCTTGGGAGGCAGCGAGCACTGCCGCGAGGCACCAGAGCGGTAAACAGCGCCAGCGCACTTTTTGGCCGAACAGCAGCGCAACAAGCGGGGAAAGCGTGTAAAGCATTGCCGCTGCCGGCCATACATAGAAAAACGTGGCGGAAAACCAAAAAGCAGGCGAATTGAGGGATAAAAAGAAAATCATCCAGAGGGATGCGCTACCAAACAAAATTCGTTCACGCGCCGGGAGCGGGCCCTCCGCCCATGTAAACAACCGGCATAGGAAATAGGAGATATAGAATAGCAGGCCAAAATTGACAAGCTTCCAGCAAACCAGCGGCGCGCGCAGGAAGAGCATGAGAAGCGCTTCCCCCACCGTGCGGCCAGACCATGTGAGATATCGCTGCGACAGAAATCCATAGAGGGAGAAATCCGGGCTGAGCAAAATTCCGGTGAAATTGCCGTCGTCTGTTTTGAAAAACAGACGGGTACAAAAAAGACAAAAGGCCAGTAATATCGCGCCGTATCCTACTAGGGGGAACCACGGAGATTGTCGCAGGGAAGAGATACGCTGCTTTTCTTGCTTCATCTAACCGCCCCCTCGAGCTGATAGGGGCTTCCCTGCGTGCCGTTGCCGCACGCCTTCACATTTTGCGTTTTGAGCAGGGCGGCAGGGCATACGCCGGTGTGGCCGTCGTATGCCGGGTCTTTATAAAAGCTGCCGTTGGTGGTCACTGTCGCCACGCCTGTGCGGGTGGAATTGGCCGGGGTAGAGGTCCAATACCACTCCGGGCTCATGGGGAGATTCAGATAAGGCGAGCGGTCGCTTACACTCGCGGTGTGGGTCAACCGCTTCGCCCGTTTTGCTGCGGGAACCCACCCGCTGATTTCCTTTTGACTGAGCAGAAAAATCAGATCTCCTTTGCGCTCTGCCAAAAGCGAGCATTCCTGCGCGGTAAACCCGGCCAGAAAGCCGGGCTCGTCCGCATATGGGTTCAGCCCGTCCAGCACATTCTGTGCGGCAGGCGGGCAGTGCGACCAGGGCACCTCCTGCTCCGCACAGTTGAGCCATTGCCGCAGAGAACTATCCGCCCAACGATTTGATCCCTGGGCGGCAAAGTCCGCGCCCCTGTGAAGGGCTGCATCCTCCCCGGCTGCATCAAAGGCCTTAAAGCAGAGAATCCGGCTGCTCCAAAGCAGAGGCTTGCCCTCCTGGATACGCAGCACCTGCCAAAGGATCGGCTCACCCTGATAGGAGCCGAATAACACATAGTCGTTTGCTTGAAGCGTGATATTCCGCGCCTTCGCCTCTGAATGGCGCTCAGCGGGCGCAGGGGCGATCAGGGGCTGGATAATAGCTTTTGCGGCTTTGCCGCCGAACAGCAGGAAAAGCATAAGAAAAAGCCCCAAAGCAATGTATAAAATTTGTTTCTTTTGCATGATGCCCTCGTTTCTCTCTCGAATCGGCAGGTCAAATATCCTCCTCGCGGAAGTTGAGCGTCAACTCCTCGTGCAGGCCGGTGAGCTTCGTATAGGCGACTCCCGCCGCTTCAAACATCCGCTTGGAGGCGCGCACAGCGACGGAATCCGCATATTTATCGGAGATGTAGATCACTTCTTTGATGCCGCACTGGATGATTGCCTTTGCGCATTCGTTGCAGGGGAAAAGCGCTACATAGATTTTGCAGCCATCGAGCGGCCGACCGGCGTTGTTGAGGATCGCGTTCAATTCCGCATGGCATACATAGGGGTATTTTGTGTTGAAATCATCCCCCTCACGCTCCCAGGGGAACAGGTCGTCGTCGCAACCGAGCGGGAGCCCGTTGTAACCGACGGACATGATCTTGTTCTGCGCGTTGACGATACACGCCCCCACCTGTGTGGAAGGGTCTTTGCTGCGCATGGCGGATAGCAGGGCAATCCCCATAAAGTATTCATCCCAGGAAATATAGTCGCTGCGTTTCGGCATTGCTGTCACGTCCTTTCCAAAATAACCTCTAAACCTTTATGTGTATCGTATCATAGTTTCTTTTCTGAATCAACCGCAAGTGTCGGCGCAATGCGGCTTCAAGCGATAGGCTCTGCGCAAAAAGAGGGATTGGCCCGAAATCGGGTGGTCGGATACAAAGCAAAAATTCATTTTGCTGGATTTGTTATAAAATCCTTGAAATAGGGAAGAGAATCAGATAAAATAAATCCCATTAGAAATGGATATTGGAGTGATGGTCCTCAATGGACAGTAGCAGTATTATCTTGCTGGTTGTTCTGTTATGCTTGATTTTAATGTCCGGCTTCTTTTCCTCAACAGAAACGGCGTTTTCCTGCATTAATAAAATTCGCCTGAAGAACAGAGAGGCGGCGGGCAGCAAGCGCGCGGGGCTGGTGTTGCGCATGGCGGAGGATTACGATAGGCTTCTTTCGACCATCTTGATCGGCAACAATATTGTGAACCTATCCGCTGCTTCGATTGCAACAGTGCTTTTCACCCGGTGGATGGGGGAGAGGGGCGTGCCGGTATCCACCATTGTGCTGACGGTGGTGGTTCTCATTTTCGGCGAGATTTCCCCAAAAAGCCTGGCAAAGGAGAGGCCGGAGCGAATAGCAATGGCATTCGCCCCGCTGCTGCGCTTTTTCATTATGCTCCTCAAGCCGGTCAATTTCCTCTTTGCCCAATGGAAAAAGCTGCTGCTGCGCCTGTTTCATGGCGGTGACGATCCGGGTATCACGGAGGAAGAGCTGATGACCCTCGTCGGCGAGGCGGAGAATGATGGCGGCATTGATGCGCATGAGGGCAGACTAATCCGCTCCGCGATCGAATTCCACGATCTTAACGCGGAGGATATTCTCACGCCCCGCGTGGATATCGTGGCGGTCGAGGATACGGATAGCCCGGAGGAGATTGCGGCTATCTTTAAAGGAAATCATTTTTCCAGACTACCGGTCTATCATGAAAATTTGGACGATATCCGCGGCGTAATCCACGAAAAGGATTTCTATTCCTATTGCTGGGACGAGGGGCGGCCGGTGGCCGAGATGATGCAGGAAGTGATCTGGGTGCCGGAAAATATGCCGATTTCCCGTCTACTCAATCAGATGCAGCATGCGGCCACTCACATGGCTGTGGTGGTGGATGAATTCGGCGGCACAGCAGGCATTGTAACGCTGGAGGATGTGCTGGAGGAACTGGTGGGCGAAATCTGGGATGAGCACGATGAGGTGAATGAGGAGTTCCGCCTCAATCCGGATGGAAGCTATACGATCGATTGCAGCGCAAATCTGGAGGATATGTTTGATTTGTTTTCCATTGACGAAGAACGCGATTATGTCAGCGTCAGCGGTTGGGTGATGGAAGAGCTGGGGCGGATTCCGGTGGAAGGCGACCGTTTTACGGATGGCCGCCTCCATGTGACAGTAACGAAAACGGACGGCCGGCGCGTGATGGAGATCCGCGTTGTGCAAGAATTGTCCCAGAGAGAGGATGATAGGCAGGAATAAGGGTTTGCGGTATGGTGAGATGCACAAATGACGCTGCTGGAGGGCAAGGGGGATTTGTTGCCTCCGCTGAAAAAACAGCAAAAATTAAAAATTGCTATTTTTTAATTGACAGGCCGCCGTGTGGCGCATATAATAAATAGCATTAGAGCAAAGGCGCTCCGGATGGAATGCTTTTGCTCTTTTTATTTTTTTAGAAAAGGGGCATTGTCATGGGAAAGTATACGAAAGAAGATATCCTCCGCATTGCACAGGAAGAAAACGTGAAGTTTGTCCGCCTTCAGTTTACGGATATTCTTGGCCAACTGAAAAATGTGGCGATTACTGTTAGCCAATTGGAGAAGGCGCTCAATAATGAATGCATGTTTGACGGCTCTTCGATTGAAGGCTTTGTCCGCATTGAGGAGTCTGATATGTATCTTCGCCCGGATTACGATTCCTTCGTGATCTTCCCATGGCGCCCGCAGTTTGGCAAAGTGGCCCGCCTGATTTGTGATGTTTACCGGACGGACGGCACGCCATTTGAGGGCGATCCGCGCTATATCCTGAAACGGGCGATCAAGAAGGCTGCCGATATGGGCTATTCTTTTAACGTTGGCCCGGAATGCGAATTTTTCCTGTTTCATGTGGATGAGGATGGAAAGCCTACCACTAAAACCAATGACGAGGGCGGGTATTTTGACCTTGGTCCAGTGGATCTCGGCGAAAACTGCCGCCGCGATATCTGCTTAGCGCTCGAAGAAATGGGCTTTGAGATCGAGGCCTCTCACCACGAGGTTGCAGAGGGACAGCACGAGATTGATTTTAAATATGATGAGGTTCTGCCCACGGCGGATAATGTGATGACGTTTAAATATGTGGTGAAAACCTATGCGCAGCAGCATGGCTTGCATGCCACGTTTATGCCTAAGCCGATTTTTGGGATCAATGGATCTGGTATGCATACGAATATGTCTTTGTTTAAAGATGGCAAAAACGCATTTTATGATGAAACCGATGTCAACAACCTCAGCGCCACCGCCTATCAGTTTATCGCGGGTATCATGGCACATATCAAGAGCATGACCGCCATCACCAATCCGTTGGTCAATTCCTATAAGCGGTTGGTGCCTGGATATGAGGCTCCGGTTTATATCGCTTGGTCCGCAAAAAATCGTAGCCCATTGATTCGTGTGCCTTCGGCGCGTGGAGCTGGCACGCGCGTGGAACTGCGCAGCGCAGACCCAGCCTGCAATCCGTATCTGGAAATGGCGCTCTGCCTGATGGCGGGCCTCGATGGGATTGAAAAGGGCATGACTCCGCCGCCATCAACAGACTCCAATATTTATCATATGACGGAAGAAGAGCGCAAGGCCGCTGGAATCGAAATGCTTCCGGGCAGCTTGGAAGAGGCTGTCGCGGCGTTTGAAGGCGACGCCTTTATTATGGAAGCTCTGGGCGATCATGTTTATACCAAATACTTGGAAGCTAAAAAGTCCGAATGGGAGGATTACCGCACCAAGGTTTCCCAATGGGAACTGGAAAACTACCTAATTAAATATTAATCCTTATTTAGCAGGCCGGCGGTGCGGTTATGTATCAGGCAAATTAAAATTGTTTTTTAACACGATGGAGGGGATGGCTGTGAAAACAGCTATCCCCGTTTCTGATGGGAATGAGATGCTTTCAGGCAATTGGGAAAAGCCACGCTAGGGCCAGCGCACCTTATTGCCTACAAAGGCCTTAGGACGGCCGGTGTCCTTGCGAAGCTATAAGAAGATTCCTGCAAGCATGGAGCCCGGGAATCCGGCCTGAGCGGACAGTTTTATCGGATAACAGATTGATAAAAACAAAAAGATTCCCAGAAATATTCACTTGCAGTCCGGATGGCTTTTTTGTAAAATTGAAAAACAATAAGTAATCAGGATTTTCAATCCGTTTAACCTAAAAATTCATTCATGCCAATTTGGAGAGAGGAAGAAAATATTACAATAAAGAAAAAACAAAGATTTGTTTCGTCATTCCGCACAGAATTTAGTCGATTTCTTTGACTGTCAGAATGACGAAAGTGCGTTGACATGTTCATTGAATTTTGGTAAAATAACAAACAAGTATACAGAGATGATCGTGCCTATACTGTTCTTTATCGGCTTCAATTCATATGCGGGTGGGAACCCGCATATGTTTCGATAGTAATAGAATGAGCACTCACTCGAAAAAGGAGGAAGGTACCTTGTTAACAACGACCGACACCAAAACCATGGCGTACATCAATCTGTTCGGCGTTCTCGGCACGCTGGAGAATCTGTGTGCGCTGGATCCCAACGCCGGTGCGCTCCTGACCAACAAAAAGCCTCTTTCGATCGGCTTTGAGGTGAAAGGGGGCCCCGCTGCCACGATCACCTTCAAAAACGGGCGCTGCAGGATGGAGGAAGGCGTTGAAAAATGCGACGTAAAGCTTCCCTTCAGCTCCTGCGAGAAGTTTAACGGCTTGCTTGACGGCACGACGACGCCGATCCCCTCCAAGGGCTTCGCGCATCTGAAGTTCCTGCTTAAGAGCTTTGTGCCGCTGACCGATCTGCTGGCAAAGTATCTGCGCCCGGAGCCAGAGGACATGAAGGATCCGGAATTCCGTGCAATCAGCACACGCCTGACGCTCTATACTGCGGCGGTTGCCATTTCTCAGGTGGCTAACCACGATAAGAGCGGCATTTTCAGCACGGGCTTGATCCCGGATGGGGACATCGCGATGAACGTGAACGGCGATATCGGCGTGACGCTGCGCGTGCGCAATCACCACATGGTTACAATTAAAGACCGCTGCGACAAGCCGCGTGCGGCCATGACCTTTGGCAGCCTTGAAATTGCGGGCCAGCTCCTGCGTGGTGAAGTTAGCGCCATGGGCTGCATCTGTGATGGTTCTATCGCCATGAGCGGTATGGTAAACATGATCGATAACGTCAACCGGATTTTGGACCGTGTGTCCATCTATTTGGCGTAACTCAGGAGGTGACAGGAATGAGCTTTAAAGTAAATACTTATGAAAAAAGCCGCGCTGCTTTTGACCGCGCGCTGAAAGTCATCCCGTCGGGCATTTATGGCCATCAGGGCCCGTCCGAGGGCTGCTATATCCCCAATAACGCTTTCCCGCTGTATTCCTCCCATGCGAAAGGCTCGCATTTCTGGGATGAGGACGGTAACGATTATATCGACTACATGTGCGGTTACGGCCCTAACGTGTTGGGCTACTGTGATGAGGATGTCGATAAGGCGGCGCTCGCACAGCTTAAAAAAGAAAACTGCGTGACGATCCCCTCTTCGATCATGGTTGATTTCGCGGAGCTGTTGGTTGATACGGTCGCTTCCGCTGATTGGGCGTTTTTTGCAAAGAACGGCAACGATGTGACGAGCCTTGCCGTGATGACCGCCCGCGCTGCGACACACCGCAAGAAGATCGTTTTCTTCAACGGCTATTATCACGGCGTTTCTCCCTGGACGCAGAAGCTCGATTATTCGGGCGTGCTGGAGGAAGAGGTCGCCAATAACCTTTATGTTAATTTTAACGATTATCCTGCGCTGGAGAAACTATTCTCCGATTATAAGGGTGAAATCGCCGGCCTGATTGCCCAGCCTTATATGCACGGCAATTTCAACGACAACTTCTTCCCGGACGAGGGCTATTGGCAGAAGGTGCGCAAGCTTTGCGATGACAACGGCGTTGTGCTCATTATTGACGACGTGCGCGCGGGCTTCCGCATGGATCTTGCAGGCTCCGACCATTATTTTGGCTTCAAGGCTGACCTGATTTGCTTCTGCAAGGCGCTGGCCAATGGCTACAACGTGTCCGCCCTGTGCGGCCGTGAATCCCTGAAGGATGTTGTTAGCGGCATCACCTTTACGGGCAGCTACTGGATGAGCGCCGTGCCGTTTGCGGCAGGTATCGCCTGCATCAATAAGATGAAAAAGCTCAACACGCCCAAGCTCTTTGACGAGCTCGGCCGCGAGTTGACGACGGGCCTTGTAAAGGCGGGCCAGGAGCATGGCTTCCACCTGATCGCATCCGGAATGCCCTCCCTGTTCTACCTGCGCATTGCGGATGACGATTCCCTAATGCTCCATCAGGAATGGGTTGCCGATATGGTGCGCCGCGGCATCTTCCTCACCTCTCACCACAACCACTTCATCAACGCGTCCCTGACGCATGAGGATATTAACCATACGATTGAAGTGGCGGAGGAGTGCTTTAAGATCCTGCGCAAGAATCATCCGGAGATCGGCTGATTGATGAGATAATCCGGTTGCTCTTTTCAGGCGGCCGGCTGAATTGCACCTAACCGCGCGGAGCGCGGATGGATAGAAACACGAAATAAAGGAGGAATTTCCACATGCCATTAACAAAGCAGGAGTGGCTTGACCTGGAGGCGAAGGCCAATCAGCTCAGGCACACAGCCTTGGATACCACCCTCATGGCGGGCAGCGGCCATATCGGAGGCAGCCTGAGCTCGATGGATATCCTAACAGTGCTCTATTACAAGTACATGAATATTAAGAAGGATGACCCCACTTGGGCGGACCGCGACCGTTTCATCCTCTCTAAGGGCCATATCGGCATCGGCTATGCCGGCCTTCTCTGCGACTTGGGCTGGAACGATCCGGAGCAGCTCAAAACCTTTAACCTGACGAATTCCAAGATGGGCGTCCATCTGGATTCCAATAAGGTTGTGGGTGTAGACGCCTCCACAGGCTCCCTGGGCCATGGCCTTTCTATCGCAGTCGGCACGGCTCTGGCCGCCCGCGTTCAGAAAAAATCCTACATCACCTATTGCCTGCTGGGCGACGGCGAGTGCGACGAAGGCTCTAACTGGGAAGCAGCTATGTCCGCCGGCCAGTTCAACACCACGAACATGATCGCCTTTGTTGACCGCAACCGCCTGGAGATGGATGGACCGACAGAGGACGAAATGAAGCTCGAGCCCTTTGCGGATAAGTGGACGGCCTTCGGCTTTGACGTGAAGGAAATTGACGGTCATAACTTTAAGGAGCTCTGCGACGCCATCGATTATGCGCTCGCGGCGACCGAAAAGCCCGTGATGATCATCTGCAATACGATCAAGGGCTGCGGCATTGATTTCATGGAGAACGATTTTAAATGGCATTACGGCGCGATTGATCAGGATATGCACGATAAGGCCGCCAAGAGCCTGGATGCCTATTATAAGAAGCGCATAGAGCGCGTTGAGAAGGAGGCGAAGTAACCATGGCAGGAGGACTTGTTTATACAGCAGTCGGCTCTGAAGCGATGGCGACTGCAGAATACTACGGAAAGGCAATGTGCGATCTCGGAAAAGAGCATCCCGAAATTGTCGCTCTGACAGCTGACCTTGCCGGTTCCACGAAGATCGGCGTATTCCGTAAGGAGTTCCCTGAGCGTTTCTTCAACGTCGGCATTGCGGAGCAGAATATGTTCGGTATCGCCGCCGGTATGGCGAAGGCGGGCCTGGTTCCCTTCGTATCCACAATGTCCGCATTTGCAACCATGCGCGTTGCCGATCAGATCCATGCGGATATCTGCTATCAAAATGTTAACGTGAAGATCATCGGCAGCCATGCCGGCACTTCCTTTGGCCAGGCGGGCTCCACCCACCACGCGATCGTGGATATGGGCTGCCTGCTGACCTTCCCGAACATGACCTACCTCTGCCCGGCGGACGGCATGGAAACCGTCAATGCAATCCGCGCCGCATATGAGACGCCCGGCCCGGTCTATATCCGCATCAATCGTGGGTTTGACCGCCTTTTGTATGAGGATACAGAGTATGGCTTTGAGCTCGGCAAGGCGCACACCGTCCATGAGGGCACAGATCTGACCGTTATCGCATGCGGCTCCTGCGTGTATCAGGCGTTGCAGGCGGCCAAGGCGCTGGAGGCCTCCGATGGCCTGAAGATCCGCGTGCTTGATATGCATACGCTCAAGCCCCTTGACGTGGAAGCAGTGCAGAAGGCAATCGTTGATACCCGCCGCATTATCACAGCGGAGGATCACAGCGTGATCAACGGCCTGGGCAGCCAGGTGGCGAGCGTGATTGCCGATTTTGGCAAGGGCTGCGCATTCAAGAAACTGGGCCATCAGGATAAATTCGCGCCGATCGGCCTGCATGAGGATATTATGTCCATGGTTGGCATTGACGCCAACGGCATTATGGATGCAATCCGCGAAGTCATGCATAAGGACTTTGAAGAGGATGATTCCTGGGATGACGAGGTATAAGGTTTGAAGGTTTTTTCAAACCGCGGAAAGGATGATTGTATCAATGGCAATTACGAAAGATGATTTGTATTCCAGCAAAATCTTCCTGAACGCCGCGCTGCCTCTTGCAAAAGTCATCGCCATGGATATCCCGAAGCTGGGCGATAAATTTAAAAAGACGCACGCTGTCATTCAGGTAAGTGCCCTGGATCCGGACAGCCCGGAGGGAAAGGTTGGCACCCACTTCGTCATCAACAGCGGCGAATGGCTTGTTCATGCCGGCCGGTTGACGAGAAACCCTCATATCGAGCTGGAATTCCAGAGCATTCCCGCATTGAATAAGTTCTTTAAAGGCCAGATGGGGCCGGATTGTATTCCAAAATTCCACCTGAAGGTGAAATATGTGCCGGATCTTATCTCCTTTGTAATGGTGCTTCTAAAGATGTCGAAGCTGCTTGGCGCGACAGAGGCTCCGGAGGATGAGGAGACGAAAAAGCTGATGGTCAAGTGCTTCTTCTATCTGGTCACAAGCGGCATCAGCCAGCTCAATAAAGCCGGGCATGAGGAAATCCATCAGTGGGCGCTACAGAGTCCGGATCGTGTTTATGCCATCGGCGTGGACGGCCATCCGGATGTATCTGCATACATCCGCATTAAGGCGGGCAATTCGAAGGCTGGCCGTGGGACCTATAAACGTTCCCTGCCGTTCTTCAACATGCGGTTCCCGACCTATGATGACGCATTGGGGATTCTGCTTGGTACGGCTGATATGCTGGATTCCCTGAAGGCAGGCAAGCTCATTCTGGACGGTGCGCCGGAATTTGCGGGCCAGATCGGCAATTTCATGTTTGCGGTTGCTGATTACGCAAAGGGCTAAGGGCGCGGAGAAATTGGGCGAGCCCGTTTGATACGGGAAAGCTTTGCCTATTCCTCTCAGTCAGGCGGCCCGCCCGTGTGGATTTTTCACGCGGGCGGGCATTCTTTCCATCAGGGCAGAAACAGAGTTATTATTTCTGCCCGCGAGAATCTGCATTGGATCGCGCGCGGCGCGGGATGCATTGTACTACAAGATGAAATTGCGGGAAATGTGATCTGTTTTGCCTGCCTCTGGTTAGAAAGCGGCAGGTAATCGAGCAGGATCCTCCCGCCAGCGGAACGGAGATAGGTTCCAATGGAAAACAGCAGACGAAAAGAAAAACAAAACCCCTTTGAAACAACATCGCCTGCGCGCAGGCAACGCATTTTTGAGGCTGCCATCCATGAATTTGCCACAAAAGGCTTTAACGCTGCCAACATCAACATTATCGCTCGCGCCGCCGGTGTGAGCATCGGCTCCATGTATAGCTACTTTGCCTCTAAAGAGGATTTATTTTTGCAGGTGATGGAGTATTGTCTGCAAAGAATGTATCAGCTTCTCTCAAAGGTAAACCGCGAGCAGGGCGTGGTGGAGACGTTCCGTGAGATGCTGTCGATCGCGCGTGATGCGGCGCGGCAGTATCCAGAGATGAACCAGATTTATCTGGACTGTTCTTCCCAAAGCCTGGTCAGCCTATCCGAACAGCTTTCGCGTGATGCGGAAGCTGTTACGGTAGAGCTATATGCTCAAATTCTCACAGAGGATCAGGAGAAAGGCCGTGTGCGCGAAGATCTCGATATCGCGGCCGCTGCTTTTATGCTCGATAATCTTGTGATGATGTATCAATTTTCCTTTGTGTCGAATTATTATATGGAGCGGAAAAAGCTTTTCCTTGGAGGAATGCTTTCCGATGATGAGGAAGAGGTTATTGATGCGATGGTGGATTTTGTCCGGCGTGCAGTAGAGTAATGGATTTAAAATGAAAAGAATGGGCGCGTTGCATCATACATGCATAAACGCAAAATTAGCGGGACTGTTGCAAAATTATTTCATTTTGCAACAGTCCCTTTTTAAAGTTCGAGAATTTTAAGAAGCTGGGCGTGCAGGGGAGAAACGCCACCGTGCAAATAGGGGCCGGTGAGCAGCCGCGTTAACAGTCCAATCCTTCCTTTTCGGATTTTTCGGCGGATAACATTTCCGCAGTTTACGATGCATTTCCAAGGGGCTTGATCTCTTTACGGTAAATGTAGCGGAAATAGATCAAGCACAGGGCAAGGGAAAACAATTCCGCAAAGGGGAAGGCCCACCAAACTGCGTTCAGCCCGCTGAATCGGGCCAGCAGATAGGCGGTAGGCAGCAAAATCACCAGCTGACGCACCACGGAGACAGAGAGGCTGAGCATACCGTGCCCCAAGGATTGGCACACGGAGAGCATGCAGATGCTGAAGCCTGCAAAAACAAAGCTGAGGCTGATGGTGCGCAGCGCGGGCACGCCGATCTGCTGCATCGTTTCCGAAGCGTTAAAAATAGAAAGCAGCTTGTCCGGAATTAGCATAAAAATCGCAACGCCGATGATCATGATGCACGTTGCATAGAGAATGCTCAGCTTAATGGTTTTCATCATACGATCGGGCTTCCTTGCTCCGTAGTTATAAGAGATGATCGGTACCATGCCGTTATTCAAGCCAAAGATCGGCATAAAAACAAAGCTTTGCAGTTTAAAATAAACGCCAAACACAGCTGTTGCGGTGGAGGTAAAGGAGATTAGAATTTTATTCATACCGAAGGTCATCACAGAGCCGATGGATGCCATGATGATTGACGGAATGCCGACGGAATAGATTTTGCCGATCACCTTAGCGTTAGGCCGGAAGCCCTTCAAGCGGAGTGTAATTTCTTCATTTTTCTTGATATTGAAAAGCAGTGCAAGGATAGATGCCACAATCTGCCCGATTACAGTGGCCAGCGCAGCACCTGCGACGCCAAGCTTTGGAAAACCTAAAAGGCCAAAAATCATGATCGGGTCCAGGATGATGTTGATGATAGCGCCCAGCCCTTGGGTGATCATCGTATAGAATGTGCGCCCAGTCGATTGCAGCAGCCGCTCGAATGTGAATTGCAGGAACATGCCGAAGGAGCATACACAGCAGAGCATCAGGTAAATAGCGCCGTTTTCTACAATTTCCGGGTCGGTCGTTTGCAGCAGGAAAAAAGGTTTAGAAAATAAAACACCGATAACCGCGAAGAGCAAATAGCTGAGCACAGCGAGAAAGATGCCGTTCTCCGCTGTTTTATCGGCAAGGTCAAAATTCTTTTCCCCTAAGCTTTTGGAGAGTAGCGCGTTGATGCCGACGCCTGTGCCGGAGCCGACCGCGATCATGAGGCTCTGAACGGGAAAGGCGAGAGAAACGGCGGTCAGCGCATTTTCACTTAGCTGGGCGACGAACATGCTGTCGACAATATTATAAAGCGCTTGCACCAGCATGGAAACGATCATGGGGAGGGACATCGTAATCAGCAAGCGGTTGATGGGCATGACGCCCATTTTGTTTTCGGCGGGGCGTTGTGCTGTTGTTTCATTCATAGAGAGCCCTCCTGTTTTGAATAAGATCCAGCAGGACGCCTACAGCGCCCTCGATGCCGAGTGAACTGCTGTTCAGTGTGAGATCGTAATCCTGGCATTTTCCCCAATGGCCAGTGGAAAAGTAGTTATAGTAAGCGGCGCGAGCTTTATCGTGCTTGAGCACACAGGCCTGCACTTCGTCCGCTGGGATGCCGTACTCCTCTTTTGCGCGGTGGATCCTGTCAGCTATGGGCGCATGGATAAAAACGCGCAGACAGTTTTTTTGATCACGCAGCACATAATTGGCGCACCTGCCCACGATCACGCAGGGCCCTTCGGCTGCGATGCGCTTGATCACATCAGCTTCCGCGATAAAAACCTGATCAGATACCGGCAAATTCCGGCTGCTGAAGGAGAGGTTATATAAGAAGCTCGAGGTGCGGCGTTGCTCTGCTTCTTGAATGAATTCTTCAGAAAGGCCGGTTTCTTTCGCGGCGATTTCAATGAGTTTTTTATCGAAAAAGGGGATTTGCAGTGCAGCTGCAAGCTCTTTGGCGATTTTACTCCCGCCGGAGCCATATTCCCTTCCGATCGTGATGATATCGGGCATTTAATCTCCTCCTTTGATAAGACGCTGAGGTTTAGTGTAAAAGAGAATTTTTTATCTGTCAAGCGGTATGGCATGAATAAAATGAAGAATATATTGAGAATAAAACAATAAAAAGCGCTTTTGCAGGAGCTTTTATTGGCTTTCGCCCAAAAAAGGTGGTCACACAGCGAAAAAATTCGGCACGGGTATACGAAGAAAAGGCAATGCGAAAAAAGCTCCGCATTGCCTAGCTGCTTTTGTTTTTATGCTGTTTTTTTATCTTTTCTTTTTAGGTGCCAACCGACGGGGCGGCCTTTTCTCTGCGCCGATTTCAATCGCCATATTGGCTAGGCCCCACACCAATAATAGAATCATGATGAGGAGGGAAAGATAGTAAGCCGCGCCGAATCCCACAGATTGGATTTGAACTGCCACATCGGCAATTGAAGGGGCACCCTGTAATAGGGAAAGGATTCCTGCGTTGGCAGCGCCGGTTTCCTGCAATTGAGCGAGTAGCGTGCCGATAGGGATGGAGCCATCTGTCAGCATAGTGGATACCCTATGCATGGGGATCAGCGCACACAGCATGAAAATTGCACCTATGCCAGAGAGGCCGGCTGTGGCGGCATAGCGGCTGCTTAGCAGGGAACAAATTACGAGGATGAGCACAACGGCCAGCGCCAGCGCAAGCAGGATGCACAGCGCGATGATGGCGGGTTTTAATGGCTGCATTGCGTCAAGTGCGAAAAGCTTATCAGCCGGCAGCTGCCCATCGCCGGAAAAAAATATTTCCTTCAGGCTGAGCGCAAGCTCGCTTTCTCCTGCTAAAATCACGGAGTAACGCAGTTTCAGCAGGGGAGCCAGGAAAAACACAGGGAACGCTGCGGCAGCAACCATGGCTGTGAGAACACGGGCGGCATATTTCATGGCGGAGCACGATCCTTTCCAATCTGAAGGTATCAAGGAACAGCGGGTTATTTTTTCTTTTCCCAAGAGGAGTTCAACGCTACCGTGCGGTTGAAAACAGGATGCTCCTGCGTGCTGTCAGGATCAACGCAGAAATAACCCTGGCGCATAAACTGAAAGGTATCGCCTGCCTTTGCATCCCGAAGACTACCCTCCAGGCGGCAGCCAGTCAGAGTGATCAGGGAATCCGGGTTGACGTTTTCTTCAAATGCATCGGTATCCGCTGGGTTTTCGGTGCGGAACAGCCGATCATAAAGCCGAACCTCGGCCTGAATGCTGTCAACTGCACTGACCCAATGGAGCGTGCCCTTAACCTTGCGGCCGTCCGGGGAATTGCCGCCCTTGCTTGCAGGGTCATAGGTGCAGTGCAGGCAAATGATATGGCCGTCGTCATCCGCTTCGTAGCCTGTGCAGGTGACGAAATAAGCGCCCTTTAAGCGGACCTCGTTGCCGGGGAAGAGGCGGAAATATTTTCTCACCGGCTCTGCCATAAAGTCCTCCTGCTCCACATAAATTTCACGCGAGAAGGTAACATGGCGGGTGCCGAGCTCCGGCCTATCAGGATTATTCTCCACTTCGATCGTTTCCGTTTGCCCTTCCGGGTAATTATCGATAATGACCCTCAGCGGGTGCAACACAGCCATGGCGCGCGGGGCGTCCGCATTGAGCCGATCGCGCACGCAGGATTCCAGCAAGCCGTAATCCACCACACTGTAGGCTTTGGAAACGCCGATACGCTCGCAAAAATCGCGGATGGCGGCTGCCGGGTAGCCGCGGCGGCGCATGCCGCTCAGCGTGACCATACGAGGATCGTTCCAGCCGCTGACGAGGCCGTCTTTGACGAGCGCGAGGCATTTGCGTTTACTGGTGACGCAGTAGTTGAGGTTGAGCCGGGCAAATTCAATTTGACGCGGCGGGGTTTCAAAACCCAGCTCCTGTAAAAACCAGTTATACAGCGGGCGGTGGTTTTCGAACTCTAGGGAGCACAGCGAATGGGTCACGCCCTCCTTTGCATCAGAGAGCGGATGTGCGAAATCGTACATTGGATAGACGCACCATTGATCGCCCGTGCGGTGGTGGGAAACGTGCGCAATGCGGTAGATGACCGGATCGCGCATGTTGAGGTTTGGAGAGGCCATGTCGATCTTCGCCCGCAGCACACGCATGCCGTTTTGGAATTCACCAGCGGTCATGCGGCGGAAAAGGTCAAGATTTTCTTCCACAGGCCGGTTGCGATAGGGGCTCTCTCTGCCTGGCTCGGTGAGCGTGCCGCGGTATTCCCGAATTTCCTCTGCTGTCAGGTCGTCCACATAGGCTTTGCCCATCTCGATCAAGCGCATGGCGCATTCATAAATAAAGTCAAAATAATCCGACGCATAGTAGAGGTGCTCCCACTGAAAGCCGAGCCATTTAATATCTTCTAGGATCGCATCGACATACTCCGTATCCTCTTTTGTAGGGTTTGTGTCGTCCAGGCGCAGGTTGCACTTGCCACCGTACTTCAATGCGGTGGCAAAATTGATGCAGATTGCCTTGGCATGGCCGATGTGCAGGTAGCCGTTCGGCTCCGGGGGAAAGCGTGTTTGCACGTGGCTGTAAACGCCCGCCGCTAGATCCTCATCGATAAAATCATGGATGAAGTTGGAGGCAAGCTCCATCTTATTCTCTTCCATTGCTGCAAGCCTCCTCATAGTATTTCAGCGCTGCCTGCAAGCGGGCAAGCACCTTTTCCTCGCCCAGCAGCTGCATAATTGCATGAAGATCGGGCGTGTTGCGCCGCGAGGTCACCGCGATGCGGATCACAGAGGATACATCCCCCACATGGCCCTTGAAAGCCTGCGGGTCTTTTTTATATTCCTTTACGTTCGGTGTATAGCCGAGCGGAGTGCAGAGCTCTTTGATCCTGGCAAACCATGCGTCTTTATCATCTGCGTGGCGGTAAACGGCCAAATAAGCGCGCAGGATTTCCGCAGCGGCCGCAGCCGTCAGGTTTTCGGGCAATGCGTAATCCGGCTGATAGAGCTCATCATAAAAATATGCCACAAAGTGCTTCACTTCAGACCATTTTGCAAGATCCTTACGCGGCTTTGCTACGCCGCGGTCAATGCAAAAGATACCCTTTGCAAAGGCTTCGTCCGCCATGAGCAGCCGGTAGAGCGCTTCATCATATTGCTGCGCCCAGTTTACGGCTCTGTCGTAAACTTCATCCGCCGTCATCAGGGAAATCACGTTTTTGCTCACGTCGTTAAGCTTTTGCAGGTCAAACAGCGCGCCGGATGCGCTCATCTTCTTAAGGTTAAAGGGGAAGTCGGCCTGTGGTGCAGTTTTATTTGCTCGGCGCCAATCCTCAAAATTGGAATTGGCGAGCGTGAGCAGGTATTCGATCACACTTTCCTTCGGATATCCCTGCTCGATATAATAGCTCACGGCCGCTTCTGGGTCTTTTCGTTTGCTGAGTTTGCGTTTGCCGCCGTTTTCCTCTTTCATGATTGGGGCAAAATGCGCGTATTTTGGGGGCTTAAAGCCGCAACATTTGAAAAGCTGGAGGTGGATGGGCAGGGAGGCGATCCATTCATCGCCGCGCACAACATGCGTGGTGCGCATGAGGTGATCATCCACTGCATGGGCAAAGTGGTAGGTTGGGATGCCGTCCGTTTTGAGCAAAACGATATCCTGCGCGTTTTCTGGCATTTCGATCTTGCCCTTGATGAGATCGTCGATGAGGATGCGGCGGCTTTCGTCTCCGGGGGAACGCAGGCGGAGCGTGTAAGGCTTGCCGGCCTCGACAGCCTGCTTTTGCTCACAAAAAGCGAGATTGCGGCAGGCGGCCCATTCGCCATAGTAGCCCTTGTTGACCGCTTGTGCCTCCTGTTGTTCCCGCAGGGCGGTCAATTCCGCCTCCGTGCAGAAACAGGGATAGGCAAGACCCTGGCGAACCAGCTCCTTTGCGAAGCATTGATAAATTTCCCGGCGCTTACTTTGCTGGTAGGGGCCGTATACGCCGCTCTCCGTGCCGAGCCCGGTGATCCCCTCATCCGGCGTAATACCGAAAGCAGCAAGGCCGGTGACGATTGCCGTGACGCCGCCCTCTACCTCGCGCTTTTTATCCGTATCTTCAATGCGCAGGAAGAATACGCCGTTTGTCGCCTTCGCGGTGAGGCGGGCCGTCATGGCGGCAAACAGACCGCCAATGTGAAGATAGCCTGTCGGGCTTGGAGAAAAACGCGTCACGCGCGCCCCTTCTGGAAGTTGGCGGGCGGGATATTGTTCCTCATACTGTTGCGGCGTCCAAGAAATGTTGGGAAAAAGCAGCTCGGCGAGCCTTTCGTTGTCAGTCAAAGAAGTTCCTCCTTATAAAAACCATCTGTTCCGTACGGATAGAAGCGGGTAAAAATAGCGCCGCCCTTTTGCTGCGGCTCCTACCGGAAGCGGCAAAAAGCACACGATACCAATCTGATTTATTATCGCAGAAAAAGGAAGAAGTATCAATATTTTTGCATGATTTTTCTTTGCAGCACACTCTTTTTAAAAGAAAAATCCCGCACGGCTTGCCATGCGGGAACGAATTCAAGTTACATGCAGCAGGCGGCAGGCGTTCCCGCCAAGAATTGCGTCTGTTTCCTCCGGCAGCAGGCTGAGGCTTTTCACAAAACGGATTTCATGGCCGGTAGCGCTCCAGGGCATGTCGCTGCCCAGCAGAATTTTTTCTGTGCCGTGCGTGCGGATGATTTCCCGCGCCCAATCCGGCGGCATGCGGGAGAAAGAGAAGGCGGTATCAAAATAGAGCGCTTTCCCCGCGAGAAAACGGAGCACATCCTTCCAGCACAAATATCCGCCCATATGGGCGGCCACGACCGGCGCATTCCCAAAGGCAGGAAGGATATAGGCAAGGCGTTCCGGCGTGCAGTGCACCGGATCCGGGTAGCCAATATCCACGCCCGCGTGGAAAACAGTGATTAAGCCGAGCGATGCAATTTTTTCGTAAATCGGCAGCATCCGCTCCTCGTCCACATAAAAATGCTGATAATCCGGATGGAGTTTCACCCCCAGGAGCCCTGCCTCGTGGATTCGCACAAGCTCATCAAGGGCGTCCGGGCTTTCTGGATGGATGCTTCCGAAGGCAAACAGATTGGGAAAGCGGTTGTTGGTTTCAATCGCAAAGTTGTTGACGCTTGCTTGTTGGCGCGGGTTCGTGGCAATATTTAAAACCACGGCGCCGTCCGCTCCGCCGGAAAGGGCTTGTTTCAAAAGGCTTTCTGCTGTGCCTTTGTGGAAGGGGAGCGCGTCACCGGAGCAGTGGGAGAGGCTTGCAAGCGCCTTTTCGGCGATTTTCTCCGGAAAACAGTGGGTGTGAAAATCAATGATGCGGCTCATGAATAACGCTCTTTTCTATGAAAGTGGAGGTGCGGGTTCAGTGCTTGCCAAATTGCTTTTTCATGCGCAGATCCTTCGCCAAAATCGTTTTGCGCAACCGGAGTGTGCTGGGCGTTACCTCCAGCAGTTCATCATCCTTGATAAACTCCATGCACTGCTCGAGGCTCATTGTCGTCGGCGGGACGAGGCGCAGCGCGTCATCCGAGCCGGCGGCACGGGTGTTGGTCATCTGCTTTTTTTTGCAGACGTTACAGACGATATCTTCGTTTTTAGCGCATTCGCCCACGATCATGCCCTCATATACCGGCACACCCGGGCCGACGAACAGCCGGCCGCGCTCCTGTGTGTTAAACAGGCCGTATCCCGTGGTTTCCCCCGCCTCATGCACGATGATCGAGCCGCGCTCGCGGGTTTGAATTTCGCCCTTATAGGGCTCATAGCCGGCGAATAGTTGGTTCATAATGCCGTTGCCGTTGGTATCCGTCATGAATTCCGAACGGTAGCCGATTAAGCCGCGCGCCGGGATCTTGAATTCTAAGTGGGTAGAGCCGCCGTCACGCGTGCCCATATTTTCTAATTCGCCCTTGCGGGAACCGATCTTCTCCATGACTGGGCCGACATACTGCTCGGGTACTTCGACAATGAGCAATTCCATCGGTTCAAGCTTTTTGCCGTTTTCTTCTTTTAGGATGACCTTCGGGCGGGAAACCTGGAATTCATAACCCTGGCGCCGCATGGTTTCAATCAGAATGGAAAGATGCAGCTCGCCGCGGCCGGAAACTTTGAAGCAGTCGGTCGTTTCCGTTTCCTCCACGCGCATGCTGACGTTTGTTTCCACCTCTTTGAATAGGCGGTCACGAATATTGCGGGAGGTAACGAATTTGCCCTCCTTGCCTGCGAAGGGGCTGTTGTTTACCATAAAGTTCATGGAGATCGTAGGCTCGTCAATTTTCACAAAGGGCAGGGGCTCGATGCATTCCGGATCGCAGGCCGTTTCGCCGATATTCAAATCCGTGATGCCGGATACGGCAACCAGATCGCCGAGCGACGCCTCCGGCACCTCCACGCGGCGCAACCCCTCAAATTGATACAGGCGGGAAACTTTCACGTTTTCCACCGTGCCATCCGTTTTACACAGGGCAACCTGCTGGCCGTGCTGCACCGTGCCGCGTTCTACGCGCCCGATGCCGATGCGGCCTACATAATCATCATAATCGAGGGAGGAGAAACGGATTTGCAGCGGCCCGTTTAAATCGCCCTGCGGGGGCGCAATGTTTTCGAGAATTGAATCAAGCAGCGGGCGCATATCCCCTTCGCGCGCCTCTGCGGAGAGGGAGGCGTAGCCGTCCCTTGCGGAAGCGTAGACAACGGGGAATTCGAGCTGGTCGTCATCTGCGCCGAGTTCAATGAAGAGGTCGAGCACCTCGTCGATCACTTCAAGCGGGCGCGCGCCGGGGCGGTCGACTTTATTGACGACGACGATGGCTTTTTTGTGTAGGTTGAGCGCTTTTTGCAGCACAAACCGTGTTTGTGGCATGCAGCCCTCAAAAGCGTCGACGAGCAGCAGCACGCCGTCAACCATCATCATAATGCGCTCTACCTCGCCGCCGAAATCAGCGTGGCCAGGCGTATCCACAATATTAATTTTTGTATCCTTATAATGGACGGATGTGTTTTTGGAAAGGATGGTGATGCCGCGCTCGCGCTCGAGGTCGTTTGAGTCCATCACGCGCTCCTGTACCTGCTCGTTTTGCCGGAAAATACCGCTCTGACGCAGCAGCTGATCGACCAGCGTTGTTTTGCCATGGTCAACGTGGGCGATAATTGCTACATTCCGGACGTCGTTTCTCTGATCCAATTTTTTCACCTTCAACATTTTATGGTCGTCTATTGATACACCAAATTTTATTGTTCAGAAAGGGAACCACTTGACCGAGGAGCACGATTCCCTAATCCTATTTATTCTATCACTTCACAGAGTGCATCGCAACGGGAAAGACGCAGAACATCACAAAATTAAGGCTGAAAAATTGGGCATTGTGTTAGATTGCAGAAAAAGGAAGCGCGTTTTGCAGACTGCGCCTGCCTAGGGTTTTTGATGCGGTTGGAACGGCTTTTCGTCGCTCTGCACATTGACGGATATTGCACAGGCGTTTATAATAAACTGATATGGATATCAAGCGAAAACCTGGAGCGGCCTGCCGCCCCGAAAGGATTTTTGAGGTATGGATGATTTCTTGAAACGCACTTGGCTGGAGATTGACCTCGACGCCATCCGCGGAAACTACCAAAAAATACGCTCCTTTGTTGCTCCGGAAGCGAAGGTGATGGCCGTTATCAAGGCGGACGCCTACGGCCACGGCGTGGAATATACGGCGCGGGAGATGAGCGGCGCTGGGGTGGATTGGTTTGCCGTATCCAATCTGGAAGAGGCAATCCAGGTGCGCCGAGCCGGGCTCGATAACCCTTTGTTGATACTTGGCTATACGCCGCCGGAATATGCGCAGCAGCTTGCGGTGAATGGAATTTCCCAGGCTGTTTTTGATGAAAATTACGGCCGTCAGCTGGCCGCCTGTGCGCAACGGGATGGCGTGCAGGTGCGCATCCATGTGAAGGTGGACACCGGGATGACTCGGATCGGCTTTCCCTACCGGGATAATGTGGAGGATGCGGGATCCGTGGATGCCATCGAAGCGGTATGTGCTCTGCCGGGGCTTTATCCGGAGGGGCTTTTTACGCACCTGTCCTGTGCGGATGAGGAAGGAGACGCAGAGGTATATACGCGGATTCAATACGATTTATTCCTGGATATAGCAGAGCGCCTCGGCAGAAGAAAGGTTTGTTTTGAGCTGCGCCACTGCTCCAATTCCGCCGCCACCGTGCATTATCCAGAGATGCACCTCGATCTAGTGCGGCCCGGCATCTTGTTCTATGGAATGATGCCGTCGCCTGAGCTGAGCGACCCGCTTTCCCTGCACCCTGCGATGGAGATGAAAACGGTGATCTCCCAGATCAAAGAGGTGCCGGCGGGCGTGCCCGTCAGCTATGGCCGCACCTTTGTGACGCCGCACGCTATGCGGCTGGCGACCGTGCCGGTCGGGTATGCGGACGGATACCCGCGCGCCTTGTCTGGCAATGCGGAAATGCTGCTTAGGGGGGGGCGCGTGCCGGTGGTCGGCCGAATCTGCATGGATCAGTGCATGCTGGATGTGAGCGCTGTTCCTGATGCGTTGGAAGGGGATACCGTAACCGTATTCGGCGGGGAAATCACCGTGGATGAGTTGGCCGCTCGGGCAAATACGATCAATTATGAAATTATCTGCGGAATCAGCAAGCGCGTGCCGCGGGTGTTCCTTCGCGCGGGTAAAGCGGAGTATATGACGGATTACATGAGCTTGCGTTGAAACGCGCAGCGGGCCGGCAGGGCTTCCGCACGGGGGAAGCCTCTTGATATGCCACCTGCGTTCTCCTTGTGTGGAGAACGGCACACGGCGATAAATGCATTACTCTGTTCAGAAAGGAATTGAAAATGGATCAGACAAACGAAACCCGGCTTGGGAGCGCGCCGCTTGGCAAGCTTCTGTTTCAGCTCGGCCTGCCCGGCGTGGCGGCTCAGGTCATCAATGTGCTCTATAATATTGTAGACCGCATCTATATCGGCAACATTCCGGGCATAGGGGATATGGCGCTGACCGGCGTGGGCGTGACCTTGCCGGTCATCATGGTGATTGCCGCTTTCAGCGCCTTTGTCGGCATGGGCGGCGCGCCGCTGGCCTCCATCCGGCTGGGCGCGCGGGATCATGAGGGGGCGGAGCGCATTTTGGGAAGCTGTATTGTTTCGCTGCTCTCCCTCTCTGTCATCCTAATGGCTGTTTTTTTCGCCTTTCAGCGACCGCTTCTGTTTGCCTTTGGCGCAAGTGAAAACGTAATCGGCTATGCGCAGGATTACCTCACAATTTATCTCTTCGGTACGCTGTTCGTTCAGCTTGCATTGGGGTTGAATACCTTTATCAGTGCGCAGGGCAAGGCAAAAACGGCGATGCTTTCTGTTTTGATCGGCGCGGTGCTCAACATTGTGCTCGACCCGCTGTTTATCTTTGTGTTCCATATGGGCGTGCGCGGTGCGGCGCTGGCGACCATTCTTTCGCAGGCGGTGTCCGCGGCGTGGGTGATCAGCTTCCTGCTGGGCAAACGCACGGTAATCCCGGTGCGCAAAAAATACCTCCGCTTCGACTGGAGGATCATTGGCCAAGTAGTGGGCCTGGGTATTTCGCCCTTTATTATGCAGGCGACAGAGAGCCTTGTGACCATCACGCTCAACAGCGGCCTTCAAGCCTATGGAGGGGATCTGTATGTAGGCAGCATGACCATTTTGACGAGTGTACTCCAACTGATCGTTATGCCGATTAATGGGTTCACGCAGGGGGTACAGCCGATCATGAGCTATTGCTACGGCGCAGGGGATCATGCCCGCGTGCGGCAAACCTACCACCGGCTGTTGACGGTTACGCTCTCTTTCTCCGCAGTTGCCTGCTTGCTTGCGATTCTGCTTGCCCATCCGCTGGCCCGCTTGTTCAGCCCGAACCAGGCGCTTATCGACCTGACGGCGCGGATGATGCCGATATTTTTGGGTGGAATCTGGATCTTTGGCGCGCAGCTTGCCTGCCAGTCCACTTTCCTGGCGCTTGGGCAGGCCAAAATATCCCTCTTTCTTGCACTGCTCAGGAAGGTGATCCTGCTTGTGCCGCTGGCGCTCGTCCTGCCGCGCTTTTTTGGCGTAACGGGGATCTATTTCTCTGAGCCGATAGCGGATTTTGTGGCCTCCTGCACAACGCTTGTAATTTTCCTGACTCGCTATAAAAAGCTGCTTCCCCTACCGAAAAAGGCGCTGGAAGAAGCAAACTGACCTTCTTTAAATTATGAATTCTGTGTATTTTCATCAAGACAGATTTTGTGTATAGTAAGAACAGAAATCGTTGAGGAGGACTGTTCTATGGCAAATACACAAACTGCTGTAAAATCAAAGACCAATAAGCTGCTTTTGCTTGTGCTCAGCGCGCTTTTTGCGGCAATGATTACGGTGATGACCGCATTTTTGTTCCACATCCCGATCGGGGTCAACGGCGGCTATCTCCACTTTGGGGATGCGCTGATTTATTTGGCGGCGAGCATGCTGCCCACGCCATATGCCTGCATCGCTGCGGCGGTGGGCGCGGGGCTTGCGGATATCGTTTCCGGAGCGCCGATCTGGGCGCCGTTTACGCTTGTGATCAAAGCGTGCATCGCGCTGCTTTTTACCGCTAAAAAAGAAAAGCTGCTCAATAAACGCAATGCGCTCGCCCTGCTGGGCGCATGGCCGATCACCTGTGCGGGATACTATATTGCGGAGGCGATCATTACGGGCAACTGGATTGTTCCTGCGGCGGGCATCCCGGCCAATACGATCCAGGCTGCGGGCAGCGCAGTGCTGTTTGTGCTCATTGCGCTCGCGTTAGATAAAATGCGCTTTAAAAGCCGCCTGAAACTGTCCTGAATTCCTTTCAATGCTTCCGGCGGCAGGCGCTTAATGAGATAGAATAAGCTGATCAATCATAAGAGAAGAGGTCTGATGAATTATGCTGGAAGAACTTACGGAACAGGCAAAGCTGGCGGTAGAGCAGGTGCTCGACGCGGCGAAGCTGGAGCGCGGCGGGCTGTTCGTTGTGGGCTGCTCGTCAAGCGAGGTGTGCGGCAGTAAAATTGGAACAAATTCAAGCCTCGAAACGGCGCAGGCTGTTTTTGCCGGCATCTACCTCGTGCTGAAGGAACGGGGGATCTATTTAGCGGCACAGTGCTGCGAGCATCTTAACCGCGCGATTATTATCGAACGGGAAGCAGCGCAGAAATTTGGCTACGAGGAGGTCAATGTTGTGCCCCAGCCGAAGGCGGGCGGCTCGTTTGCAACCACGGCATACGCAACGTTTGCACAGCCTGTGGCAGTGGAAGAGGTGCACGCGGATGCGGGGATGGATATTGGCGGCACACTCATTGGCATGCATCTCAAGCGGGTGGCGGTTCCCGTCCGCATTGCAGTCAAACAAATTGGGGAGGCGAACCTGCTTTGTGCACGGACGAGGCCAAAATTTATCGGCGGCGTGCGGGCACACTATGATGAAAGCAAACTATGAGCCTGCTTATTGGACGAGGGGCGCGGGGCAGAGGGATGCACCGCGCCCTTGTATTTTAAAAAAGCATGTGTTATACTCAGTTCTATAATTTTGCGATTTAAAGCGGAGAAGGAGCGGCGGAGGATGGAACAGATGCGCATCGGGATCGTCGGATTGGGGCTGATCGGCGGCTCTATGGCAAAGGCGATCAAGGCATATACAGGGCATACTGTGATCGGCTATGAAATTGACGGCGAAACGCTTTGCCGCGCGCAAGCGGAAGGCACGGTCGATTTTGCGGGAAACGACCAGCTGCTCACAACGCTTGATCTATTGCTGATCGCCCTCTACCCGGGGCAGACGGTGGAATTTGTCCGCACGAAGGCAGATCGAATGCGGCCAGGCTGCATCGTGATCGACCTGTGCGGCGTGAAGGGATATGTGTGTAACCTTCTAGGGCCATTTTGTGCGGAGCGGGGGATCGTTTTGATCGGTGGGCATCCGATGGCCGGGCGGGAATTTTCCGGCTATGGAGCGGCGCAGGCCAAGCTATTTCAGGGCGCGAGCATGCTGCTCGTGCCGACCGAGGCAGGGAGCATACAGCAGGCGGAAGCGTTCAAACCGTTTTTTCTCTCTCTGGGGTTTGAGAAGATTGTGGTTACAACCGCGGAAAATCACGACCGGATGATCGCCTTTACCTCACAGCTCGCACATGTGGTATCCAACGCCTATGTCAAAAGCCCGGAGGCGGAAAAGCACGATGGCTACAGCGCGGGCAGCTATAAGGATCTGACACGCGTGGCGCGCCTGAACGAGGAGATGTGGTCGGAGCTGTTTCTCTGCAACCGGGAGGCGCTGCTCGGCGAGCTCGACTGTATCGTTGGGCACCTGCTGGAGTATCGGGAGGCGTTGGAAATGAAAGACCGTGAGACGCTCAAACGGCTGTTAAAAGAAGGGAGTGACCGGAAAAAGCGGATCGACCGGGCGGGGGAGTAAAAACCGAATTGGCGGGCTTGGGGCAATCCCTATGCAATCAACTCAACTGTGTTCCAACAAGTGCAGGCCTCTGAAAAGCGGAAGCGGCATGACCTTAGGGCAAATCTGCCCTGTGGCCATGCCGCTTTTAGGTGTGGATAGGCCTGCCCCCCAGCGGGCCTCCAAAGAGAATGGGCACGTGTGCAAAGGTGCAAAGGCGTTCCTCTTACGCGCTCTTTTTCTTGCGGGCGAAGAGGATCACGGCGCCGGCTGCTGCGGCCAGTGCAGCGCATGCAGCAAGGGATGGGCCCTCGCCCGTGCCGGGGTTGACGGCGGTTTCCGCCGTGGTGCTCTCAGCGGGCTTCTCCGTAATGGGCTGTGTTGCCGCGGGTTTCGTCGTATCAGGCGCTGTTGTGGTGGGCTTGGTTGTGGCAGGGGCGGTTGTAGGCGCTTTGATGGAAACGCTGGCGTTTTCCGTCTTGACCGTATCCATCAGGTCGGTTTCCGTGCCATCCGGCGTGTAGGCCACAAGCTCCCTCATCTCCAGCTTCAGCGGGATACTGCCGGAATCGTTCAGGATTTTGAAGGTGATCTGCCCGATCGTTGCCTTCTCCTGAAGGGTTCCACTGACCATAAAGGCAATGGAAATCTTGCCGGGCACGGCTTTGCCGTTTTCCTGATAGAGCCCGCCCTCCGCAAGGCCGCCGAACGCGCCGGCCTTGAAGGAGACGAATTCGAGCTTTGCGGGATCGTAGTTGACAATCATGCTGCCGTTGCCGGCGTTGGATTTTTCGCTGATGGTAACGTCTACCGTTACCGTCTGGCCCGGCTGCCCGCTGACGGAGGAGAGCGCTACGGTGACGGGCTCCGCCGCAAAGGCGGCGGGCAAAAGCATGGTGAGAGCGAGCACGGCGCAGAGCAGCGATGCCAGCCGTTTTGAGATTTTTTTCATGGGGTGAACCTTCCTTTCCGTTCGTTTTTAAAATTGATCGAGCTTCGCCGCGACGCGAAGGATTTTGCGCGCGTCGGAGGTATCCGCCTTGCCGTTTTTGTTCACATCGGCGGCAAGTATCTGCTGGGGCGTAAGGGCCTCCAGCTTGGCCGCGCCGCGCAGGGCGAGGCGCGCGTCGGTGGTGTTCACCTTGCCGTCGAGGTTCACATCGCCGAGGGTGAAGCTTTCCGCGCCAATCGGCTCTTTGATCATAACGGGGACATCCATGCTGGCCTCGTTGAAGCGATAGCCCCAGATGGAGCCGTCGCTGCGAGTCATGATGTGGGGATAGAGCCCAAAACCAGAATGCGCGCGATACGCTTCAACATCACTTAAAAGCAGGAAGGGCTCGCCGATAGGATCTTTCCAATCATAATAATCTTCAGAGTGAAACATAAACCACAGGCTCTTATCTGCACGTAAGGGAGGATTTTCCTCCTCTTTCTCAATCTTGACGCAATCGCTCGGGTTTTCCACGCGGATTTTCCAAACAGCGCCTGCTTCATCCACCGCAAAATAGAAGCGGTCATAATGCTCCTGTCCGTCTTGATCTATATAGTCTAGAGCGGTCGCCTCAGTGACATCGGTAGCGCCAAAATCGGCAATTTGTTTTTTGCCCGCCCAGTCGATTACCCATGTGGTGTTGTCATTTTTGACATAGGTCCAATCATTGATGAAGGCTTTCACATTTTGATCGATCTGCTCATAGCAGCCTTCTTTAAACCAATTTGAGAAGGTTGTTTCATAATCATATACATTTTCCCAAACTGTACCGTCAGCTTTTAGGATGCGCTCTGCATGTTTGGTCAGGCCGGTTACATTGTCTACGGTATCTACCCATCTACCGTCAATCCAAAGTGCGCCTTCTGCATTCACGGCGGCATCGCCAGAGATTTCCACAATGTTCTCTGCCACGCGGGTCTTTTCCGGCTGCGCAGCGCCTTTCTCCCAACGCCACTCCCACAGAGAGCCATCCTGCTCTAAAATATTGACCTGATCGGGATAGATTTCCTTTCCGACATAGGTGTAATCTTTTGCATGATCGGAGAATTGAATCTCCTGCGCTTCATCGATATAATAGAGCTCCCCACTGGGATAAAGCGCTGTAAATCCGCTATCACCGGCGGTGATAGAATCATTATAATAACTCTCGATATTCCTATTGTAATTGTAATACAGGCGAACCCAGTCCCCTAATTCCGGGATGTTGCTGGAAACCTCGGCCACGGGCGCCTCCGGAGCGTGGACAACCACGGTCATTTCTTTCACCAGCGGGCTGATCGCCTCCGTCCCCTCAAAGGTGACGGTCACGCGGTATTCCCCGGCTTCCTTTCCGGTGAGTACGCTCGGCTGCTCTGCATCAAATACGACTCCATCAGCCGGTGAAGCCTCTGCCTCTACGATGACAGCGAGGTGTGAGTATGTATCATCTCCCTTGCCATCTACTTGAATATCGACGACTCGATTTTCGATATCTATGCTCTGACCCTGCATCAAGTGGAGCGTGATATCCTCCGTCAATGCGTCCAGCAGGGAATAGAGCGCTTCCGCATTGATCGAGTTGCCGTCAAGATCCACAGAAATTAAGCTTTTTAAGGATTTTAACGGCGTGATATCTTCGATGCCGTTATCCGATAAGCTTACATATTCCAAATTTTTCGCAACCTCGATGCCGGAGAGGTTTTGGATCTGTGCGCGATCTGATCCCTCGGACCAATTGGCATACAGGATTGTCACATCCTCCATCTCCGCCACGGTGAGGATGCCATCCTCGTTTGCGTCCGCATCGCTATTCAGGAACGCTTGCAGGAGCGCCTTATCCGGCATGTCAAAGCCCTCCAGCTTTACGTTGCCCGCCGTCGTCACGGCGAGCGCAATCGTGATGCTGCTCAGCAGCATCACGGCCGCCAGGACGAGCGCCAGAAACTTTTTCTTTCTCTTCATGCTTTCAACCTCCAATTGAGTTTTCAATTTATCTCACAGGGGCGGCGTAAATGGTTCCCTCCTTCCCTGCGCGCCGTACCCATATGATTCTGTTATCTGAAATCTGACCTCTGAAGACTGTTCAGGTATGCCGCATATTCCTCCGGGAGCTCGAGCTCCGGCTGATCCTGGATCTTCCAGGCGAGCGGGCTGGTGCGCGCCTTCACCGCATCCAGTAAATCAGGGATTTCCAGAAGCCTTTTTGCATATAAAGCAGCCCGCGGCGCGTCCCCCTGCTTTTGGCAGGTCTCCATCGCCCGGCGCAGGAGCTGAAAATAGTCGAGGTATTCCGTCAGCACATAGGGAGCGCAATCGAGCGCCTGCCGTTTATACTGCACCATCGTTTCAAAATCGCCCTGCGTTGCGCTGACCAGTGCTTTGCAATCCCACACCAGCGCAATAGATTCGTTACGGCTCAAAATTTTATCCGCGCGTGCCTGGGCCTCCTGCGGCGTCTGCGCCCCGGCGAGCAGGACGAGCTGCGAAGGGGTATAGCCGGGGTAAAGCCGGGCGGCGAGCGCGTCGTTTTTGCGGTAGCCTGCAAACAGGGCAGCACCCAGATACACGCAGACAGCTGCCAGCGCGCCGACGGGTAGAAAAACTGCGGTTCGATTCATCTTTTTCCATCGCCATACGATCTCTTTCCCTTCCTCTGGATCCATCGTAAGGAAAAGGACAAAAAAGATCGAAAGGAACTGGAGGTCAAAATCCAGCATCGCATGCGCGCAGATGACGAATAAAAGCAGTCGCTGCATGGCGGGCGTCTTCTTTGAGAAGAGTCGCCGCAGCAGAGAAAAGGCGAACAGCAATGCGGGAATCCAGCCTACGTCCACAGCGAACTGTAACAGCTCGTTGTGGACAAATTTTGTGACGTAAACGCCGGTTTGGAAGCTGCCCTGGGCATAATAATAGCCCATGTAGCCCAGGCCGAAGGGGTGGCGCAGGATGACGGGTAGTACATCCCGGTAATAGAGCAGGCGGCCGAGCAGGGTGCTCGATTCCAGCGAAATGGTTAGAAACCGCCCGACGGTATCCCGATTACCCGTGATATCCACAAAGAGGACGGCCCCAGCGATCCCGGCGGCGAGCAAAAGCAGCAGCGGCACGCGTAGCCGCTTGCGCGTCAGGCACAGCCAGAGGAAGACGAGGACGGTCAGAACAAAGACCGTGCGGCTGCCGGTTGCGAAAATCCCGGACAATAGGAGCAGAATGCCGGTCAGGCATAGGCCGCGCCGCTGTTTTTGAAAGGCCAAGATGATGATCCCCAGCAGCAGGAACAAGGCGAAAGAGTTGGAATACTGAAAAAAGCCGCCCAACCGGCCGGAAGCGTAGAAATATGGCTTCAGGGCAGGGATCCAGCGCGTGGGGAAGGACAGGAGCGTCATCGCCACGCCGGAAACGGGGACGGTGAGGAAGAGCCGCCCGTGCTCCTCCGGATCCAGCTGCATGAGGATTATCCAGAACAGGGCAGCGGGCAGAAACTTGAAGAAGCCGAGCAAAGCCATGCCGCTGTCCACAGCCCAGAACGGCGTTAGAAGATAGCCAGCCAGCAGCGCTAACAAGGCCGTTAGAAGCATGTTGAAACGAATGGAGAGCTTTTTTTGCCTATCTATTAGATATAGCAAAAGAAGAAGCAAAACAACAGCGCAAATGCAGGCGGCATATTCATAGAAAAGGCCAAAGAAAAACGGCGTAAAAAAGAAAAAGAGCTTGATAATATCCGAATAAATAGTCTCTTTTTTTCGCCGGATCAGGCGAGCCGGCATATCTGTTTCCTCCCCTGATTTTAATAAAGGCATTATAACATAATATATAGCTAATTGCAACAGTTAATATATCTTTTAGATAGTTCTAAGCTATATCGAATAGATATATCCTATCTGAGGGGGTGCGGATATTGGATTTGGTCTCGATTGGAAAACGTATCAAAGCCGAACGGCAAAAAAATGGGCTGACCCAAGAGGCGCTCGCAGAGCGCATTGAGGTCAGCGCGCATTATGTATATGAATTAGAGCGGGGTTTGAAGGCGATGTCCGTCCCGATTCTGATACGGATATCAGAAGTGCTGCACACCTCAACAGATTATCTGCTCTTTGGCGAAGCAAGCGGCCCGCAGGCGATGGATCGTCTGGCAACGCTGACGCGCAATATCAGCCCGGAAAAACGTGATTTGTTGGCGGATATTTTCACGCTGATGCTCCCAATGCTGAAAAATGACTAGCATAAAACAAAAAAACGCCCCCGAAAAAGCTGCCGTGCACAGCCTTTTCGGGGGCGTTTGAAACGAGTCCGCCTTTTCTGTCATACGTTAAACCGGAACAGCACCACGTCGCCATCCTGCATCACATATTCCTTGCCTTCGCTGCGGACGAGGCCCTTCTCTTTTGCCGCGGCCATCGAGCCGTTGGCGATCAGATCCTCATAAGAAATCACCTCAGCGCGGATGAAGCCGCGCTCAAAATCCGAATGGATTTTTCCGGCTGCCTGGGGGGCTTTTGTGCCGCGCTTGATCGTCCAGGCGCGCACCTCCGGCTTACCCGCCGTGAGGTAGGAGATGAGGCCGAGCAGATGATAGGAGCGTTGGATCAGCCGGTCAAGGCCGCTTTTCTCAAGCCCCAAATCAGAAAGAAACAGCTCTTTTTCCTCTTTGGAGAGCGGGGCGATCTCCGCCTCCAGCTCCGCGCAGATGGGCAGCACCTCTGCGCCCTCCTCTGCTGCAATGGCGCACACAGCCTGATAGCGTGCGTTGGCGTCGATTTTGTTTGCAAAATCCTCTTCGCTCATATTGCAGGCGTAAATAACAGGCTTGGTGGTTAAAAGCGCTACCTCGCTTAGAATTGCCCTTTCCTCTTCGCTGCATTCTACGCTGCGGGCGGGCTGGCCTGCCTCCAGGGCTGATTTGACGCGCTTTAAAAACTCCACTTCTTTGGCCAGGCTCTTATCACCCTTCATCGCCTTTGTGCCACGCTCAATGCGGCGGTCGATCATTTCAAGGTCGGAGAAAATCAGTTCCAGGTTGATGGTTTCAATATCGCGCGCGGGGTCAATGCTGCCTTCCACATGGATGATATCGTCATTCTCAAAACAGCGCACCACGTGGATGATTGCATCTACTTCGCGGATGTGGGAGAGGAATTTATTGCCTAACCCTTCGCCTTTGGACGCGCCTTTGACCAGACCCGCAATATCGACGAATTCAATCGTGGCGTGCGTTGTTTTTGCCGGCTCATAGAGCTCTGTGAGCCGATCGAGGCGCTCATCCGGCACATCCACCACGCCGACATTTGGCTCAATGGTGCAAAATGCATAGTTTGCGGACTGCGCGCCCGCGTTGGTGATGGCATTAAACAGGGTGCTTTTGCCGACGTTCGGCAACCCTACGATACCAAGCTTCATGTTATTTCGTCATCCTCTGCTTTTGAAATCGGTCAGAAAATATTATAACGGTTCGCCCCGCTTTTTTCAACTCATGTTTTGGTTGCTTTTTCGGGGCCGGTGGGGTATGATAACGGCAAAACCAACGAATAGAAAGGGGTTGCTGAAACATGGCGGACGATTATAAAGACCTGATCAGCGAAGGCGACGATTTCGACGGGACAATCGTCATGGCGGATGAGGAGGGCAATGAGATCTCTTTCACCTTCCTTGATTTATTGGATTATGAGGGCGAGAGCTATGTTTTGCTGCTGCCGACGCAGGAAGAGCTTGCCAATGAAGTGGTGATTCTTCGAGTGACTGAGGAGGATGGAGAGGAATTCTACGAGGCAGTTGAGGATTTGGAAACAATTGAAGCGGTGTTTTCCATCTTCCAACGGGCCCAGGAGCAAGAGGAAAATTGATTCCTACTTTTGCTCAGGATGGCGGCGCCGTATCAATTGAGCGTTTGGAGGGTGTTTGATGCTTTATGAAAAGGCGTTCCAAAAGGGGCTTTGGGAGGCGGTGCGTGCGGAGAAAGCGTATGCACCGCTTCTGAGCGCGCTTTTGGAGGATTACCGCGCTGTTTCCAGAGAGGGGCCTGTCAGCGCGGTGCGCTTCAGCGAATATATCATCTATCAGGAAACTGGGAGCCGGAAAAAATATGAGGCCGCCTATTTTGCACGGCGAAAGCGGCTTAATACATATGCCCTTATGGCACTGGTGTATCCGGAAGAGGGGGAGCACCTCCTCCAGCTACAGGATACGGTGTGGGCCATTTGCGATGAATATACCTGGGCGTTGCCCGCGCACATTGCGTGGCGAACCGGGCGGGATCCGGGGTGCATTGACCTGTTCAGTGCAGAAACAGGGTTTGCACTGAGCACGATTCGCCATCTCCTGGGCGACCGGCTGCATGAAAAGATGAAAGAGCGGATTGATTGGGAGATCAACAGACGGATCATCCGCCCGTTTTTATATCGGCGCTTTTGGTGGGAGCACAGCAATAACAACTGGGCCGCTGTTTGCGCGGGATCGGTGGGCTGCACCTTTATGCTCAGCCGCCCGCGCCTTTTCTCACTGATTCGCCCACGCATCGCGTTTACCATGCGGCGCTTTCTCAGTGGATTTTCGGCGGATGGGATCTGTGCGGAAGGCGTGGATTATTGGAGCTATGGATTTGGCTTTTTCACGGTTTATGCTCGGCTCTTGCGGGAGTTTACCCATGGCAGGAAGAATTATTTCAAACGCCCGAAGGTCAAGGAAATCGCCGGATTTTATCAGAAGATCAGCTTGGGCGGCGGCGTAACCGTCAGCTTCTCTGACGGCGGGCAGCGCGGCCGCTATTATCCCGGCCTGCTCAACTTCCTGCGGGAGGAGTATCCGGATGCAATTGGCCCGCTGCCGCCTGAATCTGGGATGATTCACGATCATTGCTACCGCTTCTGCCTGGAGCTGGATTGCTTTTTATACAATGGCTTGCAGGATGGGAAGGCAGCCCTTGGGGCGATGACATATTACGCCCCGAAGAGCGCGTGGCTGATCCGCCGCACGACATCCTATGGATTTGCGGCAAAAGGCGGGTCAAACGACGTTTCACACAATCATAATGATATTGGCTCCTTTATCGTTGTAAGCGGGGGAAGGCAGCTGCTCTGTGATCTCGGCCCGGGGGAATATGTGAAGGATTATTTTAATGATCAAAAACGCTATCAGTATTTTTGTACTTCGTCCCGGGGGCACAGTGTGCCGGTCATCAATGGGCAGTTGCAGGGCCACGGCGCGAAATACCGCTCCGTAAGCGTGTGGAAAGACGGCGTGTTTGAAATTGAAATGACACAGGCCTATCGGATACCCGGCATCGAATCCGTCAGAAGAAGCTTCTGCTTTGAAGAGGAAAAAATTTTGCTGACCGATCAACTCTCTGGCAAGGTTATATCGCTGAAGGAGCGGTTTATCACGCAGGTGAAGCCGGTTGTAGAGGGGAACGCCGTCCGAGTGGGTAGCCTTCTCATGCGGCCTATGGGCGAAACAAGCGCGCCGGAAATCGTGCAAGAGCCGTTCCAAAACCACTTTTCGCAGGAAGAAACGGTATACTGCATTGATTTTGATGTGTCAGGCAAGGTTTTTGCCCTAGAGCTTCTGATGAGCGAAAGCGAAGGATAGAACAAAAAATTACATAAAAAAATAGACCATTGAAAAATCAACGGCCCCTCTAAAAACCGTTTGGGAGCTATAAATCGTGGCTCCCAAACGGTTTTTTTAGTTTCTGCGTTTATTCATGCATGATGCGACGCGCCCTTTTCAAGGGGGATAGTCACTGCCACCCCGCCTTCCCCCGACGAATCAGGAGAACGGCCTCGTTGAGCTGGGGCGCGCGCTTGCTGAAAAATTTTCGATACGCTTCACAATAAAAATTAAGGCCGATTTTACCATCCAGTCCAACGACACGATCGCGCCTACAGCCGTTGCGGCAGATAAAATGATAAGGGCAGGCGCGGCATTCTTGCGGTATATCCAGAGAGGCCTGGATGAAGGCACGCGCGTTAGAACTGTTGATCATCTCGGTAAAGCTGTTTTGATTTACTGTGCCGAGCTTCCATTCGTCGAGCACATAGAAGTCGCAGGGGTAAACGCTGCCGCCCCCCTCCACAACAAACTGGATTGAGCAGCGCCCGTTCATGTTGCAGGATTCCGGCGGCTGGCCCATGAGAACAGAGATCCAGTTCTCAATATGCCGGATGCTGACATAGCGCCCGGCTTTTAAATCTGCCAGCCAGAGATCAAAGATGCGAAGCAAAAATGTTTCATATTCATTGCAGGAGAGATGATAGCCCGTCTGGCCACGCTCCTCGCCCAGCGGCTCCAGGCAGGGGATAAATTGTAGATATCGAAAGCCGTTCCGCACGAAAAACCGATAAGTTTTTTCAATCGAGCGCGCGTTTTGCCCGGTGACGACGGAAAGGATGTTATAAGGCGCGCCATGCTTTTCCAACAGACGAGCAGCCCGCATTGTGCGGTTAAAGGTGCCTTTGCCCGCTCGGTCGGTTCGGTTGAAATCATGGATCTGTGCAGGCCCATCCAAGGAAAGCCCCGTCAAGAAGCGGTTATCGTGCAGGAAAGCGGCCCATGCATCATCAATGAGATAGCCGTTGGTCTGGATGCTATTTTGAATAGCCACGCCCGGCTTGCTATATTTCTTTTCCAGCTGAAGGAAGCTACGGTAAAAATCAAGTCCAGCGAGCGTCGGCTCCCCACCCTGAAACAGAAAGGAGCAAGCACCTTCCGCATATTCCATGGCGGTGGAAACCAAAGCCTCGGCCGTCTCTAGGGACATCATACCTGCAAAGCCGTGTGCGCGTTTATCGGCCTCATCTTGATAAAAACAGTAGCGGCAATCCATATTGCAGGCGGATGAGGCTGGCTTGACCAGCACGTTGACAGGTGGCACAGGAAATCCCCCTCTCCCGATTCCAGATAGCGGGTGATTGATTGCTATGACTCCAGCGCCCAAATCTTCCGGTCCCATCGAAAGGGAAGGCAGGATAAGGTCCCAATGACGCCAAGCACCAGAAACAGCAGGGCGGCGCCGGACCCTTTGCCCGATCCGAGCAGCGTTGCCCAGAGGCCACCGGGCGGCTGAGCAGCCATGAAGGGCTCGAAGACCCGGTCCACCAGAATCCCGCCGCAGAAGTACCCCACCGGGATGGTGAAAAACTGGAGCGTATTCCGCGCGGAATAGACGCGCCCCTGCATCTCAATGGGAATTTTGGTGCGGAAGAGGACGTCCATATTGGCGTTCATGAATGGAATGCAGATCCACCCGAGGATCGCGCCGAAACACCAGACGGGCGTACTGCGCCCGAAGGCGAGGAAAAAATTCTCCGTGCTCATGGCCAGAAGCAGGGAATTGCAGATGACGCGCACCCGGCTTTTGGGTGGCGGCATGACGGAGACGAGGACGCTTCCAGCCAGTGTCGCAAGGCCTGAAAAGGTGTTGACCAGGGCCAACGCGGATTCGCCCGCGCCCTGCCTGGACAGCATCATGGCAGGCAAAGCGGCATTGAATACGGAAGCGGTAAAATTGATAACGGCGAGAAACAGGATCAGATGCAGAATCCCCAGGTTTGCCTTCAAATATCGAAGCCCTTCCAGCGCGGCGTGCAGCGGAGCTTCTTTGTGGGTATCTTCCCTGGCGGGCTGCGGAATCCGAATGAAAAAGAAAAGCGTGACAAACGCAACAATAAAAGTGCCTAAATCAAACAGAATAACGCCCTGAATGCTGGTATAGGCCAGCAGCGCGGTTGCAAACACCGGCGTGAGGATCGTAATCAGCGAATTGGAAAAAGAGCGCAGGCCGCTGACCTTCTGATAGTGTTTTTGCGGCGTCAGCAGGCTGACCGCCACATCCGAGGCCGGCTGCTGAACGGTATTCATCAGGCCATTCAATGCATTGATGATATAAAGAAACCAGATTTCAAGGCGGCCTGTCTGCAACAGAATGAGCACCGTTAGGGTGCACAGAGCGGCAAAGGTGTCGCTTACCAGCATCGTGGCCTTTTTGTCCCACCGATCGCTCAAAGCGCCCGCGAAGACGCTCAGCAAAACATACGGCGCATATGAGCAGATGGAGAGCAGCGATGTTGTCAGCGCTGATCCCTGCTGCTGGTAGGACCAGACGACCAGCGCGAAGCTCGTCATCGAGCTGCCCAACGCGGAAAAGGATTGTGTCATCCATAGGATGAGAAATGTGTGAAGTTCTTTGAGTGTTGTTTGAATTGTTTTCATATTGACCTTGCCCCCTTTTATTTGTTGTCAAATAAAAGTGCAAGGCCCGGCGGGCGGGTGGAGGCAGCTAAAGTTTATTTTGCTCCGTGCAAATTCGCCCGAATCAGACCTTGCACGGAGCGGTATCAATGCAGAATTTCATGGGAAACCATTCTTTCTCAAAATAAATAGACCAGACATAAGGATGTCTTTTCGAAAAAAACGCGCCGGACCCACTCAAAATGAGACCGGCGCGCTTTGATGGTCGAGGCGACAGGACTTGAACCTGCGGCATCTTGGTCCCAAACCAAGCACTCTACCAAACTGAGCTACGCCTCG
>ERZ826396.407-NODE-407-length-63947-cov-5.972219_pt1 | contig 63947 bp, 53 predicted proteins | sample MGYA00519926_ERZ826396 | MGnify/ENA primary metagenome ERZ826396 (study PRJEB31778, sample SAMEA3449230) | human gut metagenome | biome: human gut; feature: human-associated habitat; material: faeces | place: United Kingdom | collected 2010/2012 ... | reverse complement strand
GGCCTCTTGAACCCCATTCAAGCGCGCTACCAAAACTGCGCTACACCCGGATATCTGTTTGCGTTTGCCGCTCACAGCTTGATTAGTATACCCGACTTTTCCCGTTTTGTCAAGCGCTTTTTCCAAATTTCTTATGCCGTTTTTACATTTTGCTTTCCCGGCCTTTGCCCGCCGAAGGGATGCGCGAAAGAGCGTTATTTTCAAAAATCGCTATACACATCTTCCTCGTCATCCTCGCAGATCGGGGTGGTGTCGTCCGGCGGTGCGCCAAACTCTACCGTGGCAAAGGCCAGCGCGAACACGCTGTCTGCCCCGGCATGGAGCAGTGCCTGTGCGCAGGCGGCAGCGGTCGTGCCGGTGGTGATCACGTCATCTACCAGCAGGATGCGCTTGCCCTCCAGTTGCTGCGGCTGTGCCGCCCGGAACGCGCCTGCTACGTTGGCCATGCGCTGCTCCAGCGGCAGACCAGCCTGATGCCGTTTGGCGCGGGTGCGCACCAGCGCCTGCGGTGCCAGCGGCACCTCCATGGCTTTTGCCAGCGGCAGCGCCATCAGTTCCGGCACGTTGTAGCCGCGCTTTTTGCCGGAGGCCGGCACCGGCACGATCAGGTCGTACCCGATAGCTGCCCACGGCACCGGCTGCGGGAGCAGCTCGCCGTACTGTACGGTCAGTTCTCCGCCAAAGGCCAGCTGCACCAGACGGTTGCCCATCTCCACAGCCCGCCACGGCTTGCCCTGATACTTTGTGTTCAGGATGCCGCGCCGCACACAGCCGCTGTAGCGGTAGGGCGCAGCTGCACCAGCCAGATTGCTGATATAGTGCTGCGCCGGGTCCAGCCGGATGCCCGGCTTGCGGCGCAGCGCTTCCAGCTGCTCTGCGCAGTCCGGGCAATCCCGTACATCTCCCAGCACCCGGCCGCAGAAGGGGCACTCACGCGGGTAGAGCAGCTGCCGTACCGCCCGCAGCGCCCTGCGCCGGGGGTCATAGTAGTCCATCAGTCCTTTTTGACTGCCACGATCACCCGCACGCGCTTGCCTGCTGCGCAGCCAAAGTTATCGTACCAGCCGGTCAGGTAGTAGCCCTCGGAGTTCACCTCGGAAAGCTTGGTGGCATAATACTGACCCTTGTACCACAGGTACACCTGCATATCGTCAGCCGTCTCGTAGCGGGTGCCGTTGCTCATCACCGATGCTGCGCCCACCTTGTCGATCTTCATGGGCATCAGCTGGATCATGGCCTTTACCGTGCCGTTCACGTTCTGCCGCACTGCCAGACCGCCCGCCAGCACCGGATACTTGACGGAGGTGGAAAAGCTGGCCTGACTGCCGTTGACGTAGCAGATATAAGTAGCGCCGCCGCCCACAAAGTTGAGGATGGTGCTCATGGGCTGACCAGTGATATCGGCCAGTTGCTTGAGACCGATGCTCAGCAGCGAACCGGAGCTGCTGGTGATACGGTTCCAGACCGTGCTCAGCAGCGAGCCGTCAATGACGCCCCACAGGATCTCGCTGGTGGTGGGCACCAGCACATCGCGCAGATCATCCGTCACCGTCGTGGTGTTGGTGGTACTGCCGGTGCTGCCGGAGCTGGAAGAGCTGTTCCCGGAGGAACTGCTTCCCGAACCGGAGGAGCCGCTGCCGGTCAGGGTGCCCAGAATGGAGCTGGCGTTGACGGCCAGATTCTTCACATCGTCCAGCACGCCGTATTTCCACAGGTCGCCGGTGACATCGTTCAGGATCAGGCGGTCGATCTGTCCCTGCTCATTCAGCGTATAGTAGCGCACGGTCAGGGCGTTCAGCTTTGTCCCCGCTATTCGGCTGGGACGAACCGTCCCAGCCAACCCCTCCGATGTCGTATCCAGAATTTGTACGTCATCGGCCAGAGCATAGTCCCCCAGCGCGGTGGCGGTGTCGTTGATGGTACCGCTGACCGATTTGGACTCGATGGCGGTCACCTGCTCTCCCTCGGGGGTCACGCTGATCTCCACCAGCCAGCCGGTAGGATAGTTCAGGCTTTTGTCGATGTTCACGGTGCGGATGATGCCGTCGGTGCACATCACCGAGATTTTTTGCAGCACGTCTGCGCCGTTATCCTCCACAAGGCTGCGGGTGGCGGTCTGCACCACACCGTAGAACACGCTGTCGGCTTCCTCGCCGGTGATCACATCGGCTACCTCGTTGTCCATGCCCAGCAGCAGGGTGACTACTTCGCCCACGCCGCCGCCGTTCAGGGTGGAGATCTTGGACGCCACCGCAGAGCTGCCCAGACTGTAGGTGCTGCCCGCCACAGTCAGTGCTGTAGGTGCGCTGGCACTGGGCGATACCGCGGTAATGCGGCCTGCGGCGCGGCGGGTGTAGATCCACACCGTCTGCAGGCTTTCGCTGTAATAGTACACATCGTACTTGTTCAGCTCTGCCGAAGCGGAGGTCTTATCATTGCGGTAGACGCTCACCGGCGTAAAGGGCAGCTGGGTGCCCTCCTCTGCCACAAAGGGACCCTTGCGGCTCTTGAGCAGCACCGAGGAGGTATCCACCTGACCGTTGGACACCGTAAAGCCCAGCGAGCTGCCGTAGGCGCTGCCGCTTGCGGTGTTGGCGCGCAGGGCGTTGTACAGCAGCAGGGTGCACTGCTCGTAGGTCATAGCCTGACCCTGCGTACAGGTCAGCTGATCCCGCAGACCGATCTGCTGCGCCTTGTTCAGCTGTGCCTGCGGGAAGGAGCCGGTCAGGTCGGTGGTCTTATAGCTCAGCAGCTTCAGCACCGCTGCACAGGCTTCCTCCAGCGTGACGGTGTTGTCCGGGCGGAAGGAGCCGTCGGTGTAGCCGTTCATCCAGCCCTGCTGCACCGCAATGCGGATGTAGGGTGCCCACTGGGAGGTGCCGGGCACATCCCGGTACAAGGTGCCCACAGTTCCCTGCGCGTCCACACTCTCCCGGTAGGTGGAAAAGGACACCAGCATTTTGGCAAAGGCACCGCGGGTAACGTTGGCGCCAAGCTCCTGACCGGTGGGCACAGCGCCCAGAGTGATAGCCGTCTGCAGAGCCGTATTGTTGATGCTGGCCGCCGAGACCGGCAGCACCAGCACCGACACCGCAATGCTGACCGCCAGCAGAAATGCGAGAATCCGTTTTTTCATTGGTCGTACCTCTTGTTCTTTGTTTATCACGCCGCCGCGCTCAATCGTAGCGCAATGCTTCAATGGGGTTCAGCCGGGCTGCGCGCCGTGCCGGCAGATAACCGAACAGCACGCCGATGCCCACCGAGATGCCAAAGGCCACCACGATGGAGTTAAAGGAGGGGCTTACCGTAACGGTGGTATCAGTCATGAACATGGGCAGCACCCTGTTCGCCACCATGGACATTACATAGCCCAGCGCAATGCCTAAAACGCCGCCCAGCGCAGAGGTGGTAGCTGCCTCCACCACGAACTGCGCCAGAATGGTGCGTTCCTTTGCGCCCAGCGCCTTGCGGATGCCGATCTCGCGGGTGCGCTCGGTGACCGACACCAGCATGATGTTCATAATGCCGATGCCGCCCACCAGCAGCGAGATGCTGGCGATGCCGGTAAGTATCACGATGACCATGTTGATCATCTTGTTCATTTCCTCCAGCCACTCGCTGGCACTGTACACATAGTAGCCGTTCTCGCTCTTGAGGATCGACATCAGTTCCTCTTCCATGGTGGTCTTGGCCTCGTTGGCAAGGCTTTCGTCGGCCATCATGGCAGTGTAGCAGTCCACCATGCTTTGGCTGGAAAGCCGAATCACGGTGGTGTAGGGCAGGTAAACGCAGTCATCGTCGCTGCCCTGCTGCATGGTAGGGTCGCTGACCTTGGCAGACAGCACGCCTACAACGCGGAACTTGTTGGCACCGATCTTGAGGGTCTGTCCCACGCCGTTGCCGCCAAAGGCCACGCGGTTGAGGTAATCGCCGATGACGCAGACCTGCTTATTGTCCTGCATATCCATGTACTGCAGGCCGCGCCCCTGAACGATCTGGTAGTTTTTCATTTCGGTAAAGTTTTCGTCCACACCGCTTATGTTGGACCAGCGGTAGCTGGTAGTACCGATCTTCAGCGTACCGCTGGCGTTGCCGCCGAAGTTGACCTGCGGCGACACCGCCTTGATCAGATTGGAATGCCGCTGGCAGATGTCGTACATCTCCTCCACCGGCACGGTGCGGGAGCCATAGCCCCACACCTGAATGCTGAGGGTGTTGGTGCCCAGTGCGGAAAAGCTGTCCCGCATACTTTTGGTCATACCGTTGCCCAGACCCACGATGACGATGACCGCCATCACGCCGATGATGATGCCCAGCATGGTCAGAAAGGTGCGCAGCTTGTTGCTCCACACGTTCTGGATGGCCTGCCGGAAGGTTTCAAAGATCATGCCTGTTCCTCCTTTTCCGGCGTTTCGGGCAGCAGGGTGGGCTGCACCATGGCCTCCGGTGCGTGGGAGTCGCCGTCATACACCACCTGACCGTCCTCCAGCCGGATGATGCGGTCGGCCTGCACGGCAATGGAGTTGTCGTGGGTGATCAGCACTACGGTGTGTCCCTGCTTGTGCAGCTGCTGCAAAAGCCCCAGCACCTCGCGGCCGGTATGGGAGTCCAGCGCGCCGGTGGGCTCGTCTGCCAGAATGACCGGCGGGTTGCGCACCAGTGCCCGCGCAATGGACACACGCTGCTGCTGACCGCCGGAAAGCTGGTTAGGGCGGTTTTTCAGCTTGTCGCCAAGCCCCACCTGCTCCAGCACCTCCCGGGCGCGGACGTGGCGGTCGGCGCGGGAGATGCCCGCATACACCAGCGGCACCTCCACGTTTTCCATCAGGTTCAGCTTGGGCAGCAGATTGTACTGCTGGAAGATAAAGCCCAGCATCTCGTTGCGGATGGCGGCCAGCTCGTTGCGGTTCATCTTGCCCACATCCCGGCCGTTGAGCCGGTAGGTGCCGTAGGTAGGCACATCCAGACAGCCGATGATGTTCATGCAGGTGGATTTGCCCGAACCGGACTGGCCCACGATGGCCACGAACTCGCCTTTTTCGATTTTCATAGTGATGTGGTCGGCAGCCTTTACCGTGGTATCGCCCATCTGGTAATACTTGCACACCGCATCAAACTCGATCAGAGCGCTCATTCATCCCTCCTGCGTCAATTCACCACAACTGCACCGGCCTCAGCGGGGTCAATGCCTTCTGCCGGCTCTTCAGCGTCCGCTGCGGGTTCTTCGGCGTTTTCCGTCTCTTCCGGCAGCATTTCCTCGCCGCCCGCGGCAGCATCTGCGGCGTTTTCGGTACCGCCGATCACTTCACCGTCGGAGTAGTCGTAGCCGCCGTCGTCATAGTAGCTGTCGCTGCTCACAGAGCTGGGGTCGTAGGCGATGGTATCGCTCTCGGACAGGCCGCTGGTCACCTGCGTATAGTTGTCGTCGCTGACACCGGTCTTGACCTGGACATACACATAGCCCTCCGGTGCGCTCATGGAGTCATCAGCGTTCACGGCGCTGGGCGAATCCTGCCGCACCAGCACATAATTGCCCCGCACGATGGCAGCATTGGGCACGGTGAGCGCATTTTTCGCCTGCGCCACCACGATCTCGGCGTTGGCGTTCATACCCGGGCGCAGACCACCGGTCTCGTCAATGCGCACGGTCACCGGGTAGGTGGTGGTACCGCCGCTGGTATCGCCCTTCATGGACACACGGGTGACCAGCCCCTCGTAGGTCTTATCCTTCACGGCGTCTGCAGTCACCTGTACGGACTGCCCCACCTTCAGGCTGCTGACCTGCAGCTCGTCCACTTTGATAGTCATTTCCAGATAGCTCAGGTCGTAGATGGTGCACAGGTCGCTGCCGGTGCTCAGGGCATCGCCCACCTTGGCATTTTTCTCGATGATGGTGCCGCTGATGGGCGAGGTGATGGTGTAGTTATCCATGGTGTCCTGCATATTCTGCATGGACAGTTCCGCACCGCGCAGGGTCTCGGAGGCAGACTGGATGGACTCGGTCAGTTCCTCACCGCTGAGGGTCAGGATGATGTCGTCCTTGTTCACGTTGCCGCCCTCCCGCACATTGATGGCGGTGACAGTACCGGAAGTCAGCGCAGTCAGGGTGCGCTCGGCCTGATACTGGAAGTTGGCTGCCGCAATGGAACTGACCCCGTTGACAGTAGCCGTAGCAGCCTGTGCCGTGGTCAGACCGCCCGCGTTGGACACCGAGAGGGTCACAGTGCGGGTAAGCAGGTTGCCGGTGCTCAGGGCATCGGTGCCGGTCACGGCGGTAATGGTGCCGGGCAGCACCTCAAAGGTGCCGTCCAGCGTGACCTCGGCGGTCTGCCCTACCGAGAAGTTGGCAGCATCCGCAGCCGGGAACTCCAGCACCAGATTCATCTTGGAGCTGTCCCGCACCACGGCCACCTCCTGACCGCTCTTTACCTCATCGCCCTTGTTCACCTTCAGGCTGCTGACGACGCCCGCCACCTCAGCACGGACATACTGGCGGTCTACGGTCTTATCGTAGCTGCGCTGCGCCTGCTGCAGGGTGATGGCTGCCTGCTCCACCTTGGTGGTGGCGTCGGAGGAATCCACCGTGTACAGCACAGTGCCCTCTTCCACGATATCGCCCTCTTCAAAGCTGCCGGTCAGCACCTTGCCGGACACCAGCGATTTGACACTGTAAGTATTGGCGGGATTCAACGTGCCGGTGACGCTGAGCGTGTTGGAAACATCCCGGGTCTCGGGCATGACTTCCGTATAGGAAGTATCCACATTAGCGGGCTTTGCGCTCTTGGGCTTCAGCAGCCACCAGCCGCCTGCCAGCACCACAATAGCTACCGGCACCAGCCACTTCCAGTTCTTTTTGGCAAAGGCCGCCGCGCCGCCTTTTTTCGGTGCAGCTGCTGTGCCCTGCTGCGGGTCGGCGGGCTGTTTAGACTTGTTCCAGATCATTCTTGCCGTTCCTCCTAGGTTCTTTTATGACAAGATACTTTTTTGTAAAAAGCATCCATCAGAAACTCTTATTTGTAGTGTATCGCATTTTGCCCCGATAAACAAGCGTCCAATTTTCGTTTCACGGCATTTCCACAAAGTTTCAGCTTTTTTTAACAAAAAGGCTGCTGCACAAAATCACTGTGCAGCAGCCTTACGGGTAATTATATTACAGCGGCTCAGACCTCAAAGTTGGGGTCGTCCTTCAGCATATGGATGTTGGACATAAAGGCGCTCTGCTCGGGGTCGGTGAACTCGGCATCCTTCACATACTTGTTCAGCACAGCTGCGGTGCGCACGGGGTCGGCAATAGTGCCGGCACCGCCGATGCAGCCGCCGGGGCAGCCCATGCCCTCCAGCAGATAGCCATTGTACTTGCCGGCCTTGGCCAGCATCAGCAGCTTCTTGCAGTCGGCCAGACCCTGTGCGGAGGCGATCTTCACCTCCATGTCGGGACGCCATTCCTTGATCTTGTCGGCAACAGCCTTGGCAACGCCGCCGGACTGTGCAAAGCCGCGGCCTGCAGCAGAAGCGTAGCACAGATCCATCTCGGCGGGATCCACTTCCAGATTGTCCAGATCCAGATCCTTGGCTTCAATGATACCTGCCAGCTCCTCAAAGGTCAGCACGAAGTCCACATCGGAGCGGACGGTACGGCGGGAAGCTTCCAGCTTCTTGGCGGCGCAGGGTCCGATGAAGCACATACGTGCTTCGGGGTCGGCCTGCTTCATCATGCGGGCGGTGAACACCATGGGGGTCATGGTCATGGAGATGTTCTTGGCAAGGCCGGGGAAGGTGGTCTTTGCCATCATGCTCCATGCCGGGCAGCAGGAGGTAGCCATGAAGTCCAGCTTCTCGGGTACTTCCTCCAGGAAATCGTGTGCTTCGTCCACGGTGCACAGGTCGGCACCGATGGCGACCTCCACCACATCGCAGAAGCCGATGGCCTTCAGGGCGGACTTCAGCTTGCCGGTAGAAGCCAGAGAGGGGAACTGGTTGATAAAGGCGGGAGCGACCAGCGCATAGATGCGGTCACCGCGGTTGAAGCCCTGAATGAGCTGATAGATCTGACCCTTGTCGGCAATGGCACCGAAGGGGCAGTTCACCAGACACTGACCGCAGGAGACGCACTTGCTGTAATCGATCTCGGCACGACCCAGCTCGTCAGAGTGGATAGCACCCATGCCGCAGGCAGCAGCGCAGGGACGCTCGGTCTTGACGATGGCGTTGTAGGGGCAGACGGTGACGCAGCGGCCGCACTTGATGCACTTGTCCTGATCGATGGTGGAACGGCCGCTCTCCCAAGTGATGGCCTTCTTGGGGCACACTTCCATACAGGGGTGTGCAAGGCAGCCCTGACACAGGTCGGAAACTTTGACCAGCTTTTCCGGGCAGCGGTTGCAGGCAAACTTGATCACGTTGACCAGCGGGGGATCATAGTACTTATCGGCGATGGAGGCGTCCTCCAGACCGGAGACAACGCTGTTGTGCTCGTCCATGCGGCGGGTGGGCAGACCCATGGCCAGACGCACGCGCTCCTCAACGATGGCGCGCTCGAGGAAGATGTCCTTGCGCAGCTTGCCCTCTTCACCGGGGATGATGGTATAGGGGATCTTGCGCATCAGGTGGTTGGCCTGCTCGCCCTTGACGTTGGCGTAAGCCATGCGGGCGACCTCGGTAAACACCTGACGGCGGATCTGGATGACCGTGGTATTGATTCCTCTGAAACTCATTCCAATCTCTCCTTGCTTTGAAACAGCCATAAAACGGAGCCGCCTGCCCTGTGTGCAGAGCATAAAACGGCGCTATACGGGCGCGGATGGTACCGTGCTGGTTGCTTACAGCACGCCGGACCCGATGAATCCATCTTCATTTTAACATAAAGACGTGCGTATGGAAAGGGCAAAATACAAAAATCGTTAAAAATTTATTGTATTCATGCGGATGCACAGAATGTACAAGTAAAATGAAAAATTTTCAGCAAAGTGCTGCACGCACACGCTCGCCGTCGTAGCGGCCCAGCTTTACCCGCACGATCTGCCCGCTCTCGCAGCCGGGAGCGGAGACCACCACCGGGATGTACAGCCGGGTGTAGCCGGTAAACAGCGTGCCGGACAGGGGCGTTTCCAGCAGCACCTCGTCCTCGGTGCCCTCAAAGGCAGCCAGTGCCTCGCAGCGCACCTGCTCGGCCACGGCGTTCATGCGGCGGCTGCGCTCCTGCTTTTCCCGCTCGTGGATCTGATCCGGGAAATCGTAGGCCGGGGTGCCGCTGCGGCGGGAGTACGGGAACACATGGACCTTGACAAAGCCGATCTTCTTCAAAAACGCGCAGCTCTCCTCAAAGTCCTCTGCCGTCTCACCGGGGAAGCCGCAGATGCAGTCGGTGGTAAAGCTGACCGGGCGGCTGCCGTAGGCGGCGCGGATCTGTTCCACCACCTGTGCGTACTCCTGCGCGGTATACACCCGGCGCATCCGGCGCAGGGTGGCGGTGCAGCCGCTCTGCAGGCTCAGGTGGAACTGGGGGCAAAGCTTGTCCACCGCCGCCAAGCGGGAGATAAATTCCGGGGTGAGCATATCGGGGTCAAGGCTGCCCAGACGGATGCGCTCGATGCCCGGCACCTGTGCGCATTTTTCCACCAGTTCCACAAGGTTCGTGCCGGTATCCAGCCCGTAGCTTGGCAGGGAGATGGCGCTGAGCACTACCTCGCGGTAACCGGCAGCGGCCAGCTGGTGCAGCTCGGCCAGAATGCTCTCCTCGGCACGGCTGCGCACCGGCCCGCGGGCGCGGGGGATGACGCAGTAGGCGCACTGCCGGTTGCAGCCGTCCTCTACCTTGATAAAGGCGCGGGTGTGGGTCTCGAACCGCTCCACCGGCAGCTCCTCGAACTGCTCGCCGCGCTGGTGCGGGACAATGGCTACGATGCGCTCGTGGCCGTCCAGCAGCTTTTGCACGTTGTCCAGAATGGCCTTGCGGTCGCCGTTGCCGCACACAAGGTCGGCTTCCATAAACTGCGCGGCTTCCTCCGGGAAAGCCTGCGGGTAGCAGCCGGTCAGCACCGTCACCGCACCCGGGTTCTCGCGCTTTTTGCGGCGCAGCCACTTGCGGCTCTTCTGGTCGCCAAAGTTGGTCACGGTACAGCTGTTCACAATGAACACATCCGCTGCCTCGCCTTCCTGCGCAATGGTAAAGCCGTTGGCACGGAACAGCTGTTCCAGTGCGCCGGTCTCGTTCAGGTTGACCTTGCAGCCCAAGGTATAAAAACAAACTCGCATGAGAGGGGTTCCTTTCCACAAAACGGGGGTAAAATAGGCGTTATTTTTTATTATATAACAGAACTGCGGCAGCACGCAAGACCGGAATTGCACCGTCCGGCGGCAATTGGTGGAAAACCGGGCGCAAAAAAGGCTGCTGCACAAAGCACTGTGCAGCAGCCTTCAACAGGTGCGAATGAGATAGGATCAGGCCGCTGCCACCTTCAGCGCAACGGTGATTTTGCCGTTGACGACCTTCAGGTTGTCAGCAACGGTGGAATCAAATTCGTAATTAGCGGGTACCTTGTCGTTGTTCTTGGCGACCTCGGCAATGATCTTGCGGGCAGTGTCCTCGTCGATGCCGGTCACGCCCTTGGGGAAGCTGTGCTTGCCGGAGGTGACGCTCTTACCGTTGACCAGCACCTCGTACTCGACCTCGACCATGGCGACCTTGACAGCAATGATCATGCTCTCCTTGCCGGTCTCCTTGTCCTTGACGAAGATAAGGCTGTTCGGATAGTCCTTGTCCACGGTCACGTCCGCGCCGCGGTACTCCTCAGGACCATACTTCTTGACCAAATCCAGAGCCAGCTTCAGGTTGCCCTTTACCGTATTAACAAGAATGCGGGGCATGGACTTGCTGCCAGCCTTGGTATAGGTCTTTCCGTCATCAATGCTGCCCATGATCACCAGCTCAACATCATCGAACCAGGAGCAGCCGGTCAGCATGGAAGCGCCGGCAGTGGCGACCGCAGTAACACCAGCCAGCTTGAGGAACGTACGGCGAGAAATCGTGCTCATAAGAATCCCTCCAGAATAAAATCAATACATATCCAAAACACAGGGGATCTCCTGTTGGTCATAGCATACCGCAAAATAAGGCGTTTTGCAACGGATGTGTTCACACTTTGTAGATAAGCACTGAATTCCCGCACAAAAACTGAACAAATTGCCCAGCGGCATACCTGCAAAAGCGGCGGCATACACTGCAAAAAGAGAGTTTGCGCGGGGAGGTATGAGGAATGGAACGGAGAAATCTGGCGCTGCTGTGCGCGGGGGTGGTCTGCTTCTGGCTGTTTGCGCTGGCTTTTGGTACGGCGCAGGGCAAAGGGCTGCGCATCCAGCCGGCGGTGCAAACGCAGGCAGAACCGGCAGTGCAGCCCCTGACGGTCACCCCGCCGCAGCTTACCCTGCCCTGCCGCGCGGCGATGCTCATCGACCAGACCAGCGGCACGGTGCTTTATGAGATGAATGCCGACCAGACCATGCCCATCGCTTCCATTACTAAGGTGATGACCCTGCTGCTCGCCTTTGAAGCGGTGCACGCCGGGCGGCTGACCATGGACACTGCCGTGCCGGTCAGCGAGCACGCCTACCACATGGGCGGCAGTCAGATCTGGCTGGAGCCCGGGGAGCAGTTCACGCTGGACGAGATGCTCAAAGCCATCTGTGTATCCTCCGCCAACGATGCGGCGGTGGCAGTGGCAGAGCTGGTGGGCGGCAGCGAGACCGCCTTTGTGCAGCAGATGAACGCCCGCGCCGCAGAGCTGGGCATGGAGCACACCACCTTCCGCAATGCCTGCGGGCTGGACACCGAGGGACATCTTTCCACCGCACGGGATGTGGCCATCATGAGCCGTACCATCCTGAATACCTGCCCGGAGGTGCTGCACTATACCGGCATCTGGACGGACACTTTGCGCGGCGGGCAGACCCAGCTGGTGAACACCAATAAGCTGCTGCGGCGGTACAACGGCATCACCGGGCTCAAGACCGGCACCACCGGCGGAGCGGGCGTGTGTATTACCGCCAGCGCCACCCGGGACGGGCTGGACCTCATCGCGGTAGTTCTGGGTGCACCTTCCAGCAAGGAGCGGTTCGAAGCCGCCACCACCCTGCTGGACTACGGCTTTGCAGCCTACCGCGCCGCTCCGGTGCCCCTGCCGGAGGATCGCCCGCTGCAATTAAAGGTAAAGGGCAGCACGGAGGAAACTGTGCCGCTGGATTATGCTGCCCTGCCGCAGACCGCGTTACTGCCCGCCGAAAGCGCCGGACAGCTGACCGTGCAGCTATCCCTGCCCGAGGTGCTGGAAGCCCCGGTGACCCGGGGACAGACGGTGGGCAAGGCGCAGCTGCTGTGCGGCGAAGCGGTGCAGGGGGAGTACCCGGTGTGCGCCGCCGCCGATGCGCCGCGCATGGACTTTGATGCCGCCTTGCAGCTGCTGTGGGACAGCCTGCGGGGTGCTGCAGCATGACCCTGTGCCGAAAAAGGCGCTTCAGCGCACAAAAGTGCGCCGGACGCCCGGCAGAGCTGTTGGATACCTGAACAAATATGGATGAAGAAACAAAAAAACACTATTAAAATTGTATGAAATCTAAGGAATTTGACCTTGACTTTACCCGGAGGGAACGGTACACTTATACCAAGATATTTCCTCGCAGGGCAAAGACCCGGCAGATCGTTTGGAGGTTTTAATAATAATGAGTGTCGCACTGAACACGAAACACCTCTCCAGCTTCATCAGCGAAGAGGAATATGCAGCTATTTACCCGCAGGTAGAAGCCGCCCACAAGCAGCTGGAAGCCAAGAATGGCCCCGGCAGCGATTTTCTGGGCTGGATGACCCTGCCCCGGGATTATGACAAGGAAGAGTTCGCCCGCATCAAGGCAGCCGCTGCCAAGATCCGCGAGGACTCTGACGTTCTGGTCGTGGCCGGCATCGGCGGCAGCTATCTGGGCGCACGCGCTGTTGTGGAAGCCGTTAAGGGTATGTATCACAACGAGCTGGAAGATGGTCTGAAGATCTACTTCTGCGGCAACAGCATCAGCCCCACCTACCTGAACAACATCATCAGCCTGTGCAAGGGCAAGCGCTTCTCCATCAACGTCATCTCCAAGTCCGGCACCACCACCGAGACCTCTCTGGCCTTCCGTGTGCTGCGCAGGCTGCTGGAAGACGAGATGGGCGTGGAAGAGGCCAACAAGCGCATCTACGCCACCACCGACCGCGCCAAGGGCACCCTCAAGCAGCTGGCTGACGCCCAGGGCTGGCCCACCTTCGTCGTCCCCGACGATGTCGGCGGCCGCTACTCCGTCCTTTCCGCTGTGGGCCTGCTGCCCATCGCCGCTGCCGGCATCAGCATCGACGACGTCATGAAGGGCGCAGCCGACGCGATGGAGCGCTTCTCCGTGCTCAGCCCCGACAACGACGCCTACAAGTATGCGGCCATCCGCAACATCCTGTACCGCAAGGGCAAGAGCATCGAGATCCTCGAGTGCTATGAGCCGAACTTCACCCTCATGAACGAGTGGTACAAGCAGCTGTTCGGTGAGAGCGAGGGCAAGGACAACAAGGGCCTGTTCCCCGCAAGCTGCATCTTCTCCACCGACCTGCACTCCATGGGTCAGTTCATCCAGGAAGGCTCCCGCACCATGTTCGAGACCATCGTGGATGTCAAGAAGCCCGCACAGGACCTCTTCATCGACAAGCTGGAGGGCAACTTCGACGGCCTGAACTTTCTGGCTGACCAGAACATGAGCGTGGTCAACCGCAAGGCCATGGAAGGCACCATCCTCGCCCACACCGACGGCGGCGTGCCGGAGGTGGTCATCGAGGTGGACGACCTGTCTGCTTATAATGTGGGCTACCTCATCTACTTCTTCTGGCGTGCCTGCGCCTGCAGCGGCTACCTGCTGAGCGTCAACCCCTTCAACCAGCCGGGCGTCGAGAGCTATAAGAAGAACATGTTCGCTCTGCTGGGCAAGCCGGGTTATGAGAACCTGACCGCCGAGCTGGAAGCGAAGCTGAAGTAAGAGCAAGCGGAACAAAAAACGATCTCCCGCCGTGAGGCGTGGAAAATACAGGAGGACAGAACTATGATTAAACTGATTGTTGGCACCAAAGGCTCCGGTAAGACCAAGGCTATGATCGACATGATCAATGATTCGGTCAAGACCTCCAAGGGCAACGTCGTTGTCGTCGAGAAGGGCATGAAGCTGACCTATGAGGTCCCCAACGCCGCCCGTCTCATCGACCTGGACGAGTACAAGATCGCCGGCGGCGAGATGCTGTACGGCTTCGTGGCCGGCCTGCTGGCAAGCAATTATGACATCACTGACCTGTACATCGACGGCATCCTGAAGGTGCTGGATCACGACATCAACCGTCTGGGCGTCGTTCTGGACGAGATCGCTGCTGCCGCCGGCGACTCCGTCAAGGTCACCGTCACTGTCAGCGCTGATGAGGCTGCTCTGCCCCACGATGTGAAGAAGTACCTGTAACATAACTCTGAAATTTCTGATTTGAAGCATCCCAGACAGGCAGGAAACCGGAGAATTTGAAATTTTTTCGGTTTTCTGCCTGTTTTGGTGTTGACAAAGGGCTGTGTTGGCGCTATACTAACAAAGCAGCCTTTTATGAGGTGTACTATGCAATTTGACCTGAGAAAGTTTATCGTATCCGGCACGAAACCTTACGCCGCAGAGTTTCAGTGTGATTTGTCTGCAAAGGATTTTGCCGGTGCAAGGATCGAGCAGCCTGTGACGGCCCGCTTTGAGGCGGTGCCGGATGGCGAGGAGATTCGGATGACGCTGCGGGCAAACGCATTGGTGCACGGAGAGTGCGCCCGCTGCCTCGACCCCGTCGAACGGGAAGAGACGGTGCAAGCAGAGTGGACGGTCAGGGAGCGCGATCTGGATGACCCGGATTTCGACCTGCCCCTCAACGAAAAAGGACATCTGGATGTGGACGAATGGCTCTGTCAGGAATTCATGTTCCAGATACCGACGGTGCTGCTTTGCAGCGCTGACTGCCCGGGCTTGTGTCCCCGGTGCGGGAAGAAGATGGCCGAATGTACCTGCCCTCCGGCAGAAGCTGAGGCCGAACCCGCAGACGCAAGGCTAGCGATACTCAAATCACTGCTGAACTGAGAAACCCATCAAGGAGGTGCAAAAATATGGCAGTACCTAAGAGACATCTTTCCAAGGCCCGCCGCGACAAGCGTCGCAGCAATGTTTGGAAGCTGGAGGCCCCCGCACTGGTCAAGTGCAGCAACTGCGGCTCTCTGAAGCTCCCCCACCAGGCATGTGGCAACTGCGGTTACTACAAGGGCGAGGAAGTCATCAAGAAGGGCTAATTTGCGCAGAATTGGTGGCACATTGGTGTTATGTACAGAAGGGGAGGGCGCAATGCCTTCCCCTTCTTGCTTTGTCTTGAAAACGAAATTGTGAGGTGAAAGCATGGCCATCAGGATCGACCGCGTGGACGCGGGCAGCGAGGCGGAAGCCCTCGGCCTCGCCGGCGGCGACGAGCTGCTGAGCGTGGACGGCAACGAGCTGAACGACACGCTGGACTATGATTTTTATACCGACAGCAAGAGCTTCCACCTCAAAGCAAAGGTGGCGGACGGCATCCGGGAGTGGGATGTCCGGCGGGAAGAGCGCGGCCCCTTCGGCTGCGACTTCTCCACCTATCTGGGCGACCAGAAGCACTCCTGTTCCAACCACTGCATGTTCTGCTTCATCGACCAGCTGCCCCCGGGGATGCGTGAGAGCCTCTACTTCAAGGACGACGACGAGCGCCTGTCCTTTTTGTTCGGCAACTATATCACCATGACCAACATGCAGGACCACGAGATCGACCGCATCATCAAGATGCATATCTCGCCCATCAACATCTCGGTCCACACCACCAATCCCCAGCTCCGCGTGCGGATGCTGGCGAATAAACGGGGCGGCGAGGTGCTGAAGTACCTGCCCCGCCTGGTGGAGGGCGGCATCGCCGTCAACTGCCAGCTGGTGCTCTGCCGGGGCATCAACGACGGCGACGAGCTCCGCCGCACCCTCACCGACCTGCTGGAGCTGACCCCGATGGTGCAGAGCGTGGCGGCAGTCCCCTGCGGCGTGACGGACTACCGCCAGAACCTCTTCAAGCAGACGCCCTACGACGCCGAGACCAGCGCCGCCGTCATCGACATCATGGAAGAGTTCGGCGACGAGTGCAAGCGCCGCCACGGCAAGCGCATCATCTATCCCAGCGATGAGTGGTACCTCAAGGCCGGCCGCCCCATCCCGGAGCCGGAGTTCTATGAGGACTACGACCAGCTGGAAAACGGCGTGGGCATGATGAGCCTCTTCCGGGAGGAATTTCTGGCCGAGCTGGAGAAGCCCCACCGCATCTATGGCACCAAAAAGATGGATGCCGTCACCGGCACCATGGCCGCGCCCCTCATCACCGAGATGATGGACGAGCTCCACCGCCAGTACCCCATGATAGAAGTAAACGTGCATCCCATCAAAAACAACTTCTTCGGCGGCAACGTCGGCGTGGCGGGCCTCGTCACGGCGACTGACATCATCGCCCAGTGCGAGGGCCGGCTGTCCAGCGGCACCCTGGGCGTGCCTGCCGTGATGCTGCGGGAGGAGAAGGACACCTTCCTCGATGATATGACCATCGAGCAGCTGGGCCAGCGGCTCGGCGTAAAGGTGGAAGTCCTGCCCACCGGCGGCGGCGACGAGGCCAAGGCCCTGCTGCGCAGCGGCCTGCATATCGCCCGCCGGAGAAGACCGTAATTTTACCCCTTTTGTGAAAGGAGGAACCCCCTATGAGCAAACCGATCGTTGCTGTGGTGGGCCGCCCCAACGTGGGCAAGTCCACCCTGTTCAATAAGCTCTGCGGCCAGCGTCTGGCCATCGTGGAGGATACCCCGGGCATCACCCGCGACCGCATCTTCGCCAACTGCGAGTGGAGCGGCCACGAGTTCCTGCTGGTGGATACCGGCGGCATCGAGCCCAAGGCCACCGAGGGCATTCTGGCCCACATGCGCGAGCAGGCCCAGATCGCCATCGACACCGCCGACTGCATCATCATGGTGGTGGACGTGCGCAACGGCCTGACCGCCGCCGACGAGGACGTGGCCCATATGCTGCGCCGCAGCCACAAGCCCATCATCCTCGCCGTCAACAAATGCGACAACGTGGGCGAGACCCCCATGGAGCTCTACGAGTTCTATAACCTCGGCTTCGACGAGGTCATGCCCATCTCGTCCGTCCACGGCCACGGCACCGGCGACCTGCTGGACGCCGTCTGCGCCCACCTCGATTTCAGCGAGACTGTCGTGGAGGAAGACCGCATCCCCGTCGCCATCATCGGCCGCCCCAATGTGGGCAAGTCCAGCCTGACCAACCGCATCCTCGGTGAGAACCGCATGATCGTGGCCAACGAGGCCGGCACCACCCGCGACGCCATCGATACCCCCGTGGACAACGCTTACGGCAAGTTCATCTTCACCGATACCGCCGGTCTGCGCAAGCGCAGCAACATCACCGACGGCCTCGAGCGCTACATGGTCGTCCGCGCACTGGCCGCTGTCGAGCGCAGCCGTGTGGCACTCATCCTCGTGGACGCCACCGTCGGCTTCACCGAGCAGGACAGCAAGGTGGCCGGCTACGCCCACGACCAGGGCAAGGCCTGCATCATCGTCGTCAACAAGTGGGACGCCGTGGAGGGCAAGGAGACCAACACCATGGAACTGCAGCGCCGGGGCTATGCCGAGTGCTTCAGCTTCATGGGCTACGCTCCCATCATCTTCATCTCGGCCCAGACCGGCTACAACGTCAACAAGCTGATGCAGCTCATCCGCGACGTGGACAGCCAGAACGGTGCCCGTGTGCCCACCGGTGTGCTGAATGAGATGCTGGCCCGTGCCACCGCTCGGATGCAGCCGCCCAGCGACAAGGGCCGCCGCCTGAAGATCTTCTACCTGACTCAGGCTTCCACCCGTCCGCCGACGTTCGTGGCCTTCGTCAACGCAAAGCACCTGTTCCACTTCAGCTATCAGCGGTATATCATCAACCAGATCCGCGAGAACTTTGGTCTGGAGCACACCCCCATCCGCCTTGTCGTGCGTGAGCGCGGCTCCGGCGAGGTGGGCGCGAAGGACGTATAAGGAAGGGAGACTGGTTCGATGACCGCATTTCTCATTGTGCTGGCGGTCGCTGCCGAAGCCTATCTGCTGGGCAGCGTGGACACCGGCATCCTCGTCAGCAAGTATCTGTACCATGACGACGTCCGCACCCACGGCTCGGGAGCTGCCGGTATGACCAACATGCTGCGCACCTTCGGCAAGAAGGCCGCTGCCCTCACGGCGGTGGGCGATGTGCTCAAGGGCGTCGTGGCCGTCTGCCTTGGCCGGTGGCTGTTCGGCCATCTGCCCGCCGACGCTGCCGTCTCGCCCTATCTGGGCGTCTACCTCGCCGCTATCCTCGCCGTGGTGGGCCACTCCAAGCCCATCTACTTCGGCTTCAAGGGCGGCAAGGGTGTGCTGGTGGCTGCCGGTGCCATTCTGGCAGTCCAGCCGGTGCTGCTGCCGGTGCTGGCACTCGTCTTCCTCGTCTGCCTGGTCCCCACCGGCATGGTGTCGCTGGGCAGCATCACCATGGCCGCGGCCTACCCGGTGCTGACGCTGGTGTACAGCCTCATGCGCGGCCTGCCGACCCGGGACGTAGTGGTCTGCACCGTCGGCGCTGCCATCATGGGCGGCATGGTCATCTGGATGCACCGTTCCAACATCCAGCGCATCCGGGACGGCAAGGAGTACCGTTTCGGCCAGAAGCACAAGAGCAACTAAGCATAAAAAGATGCCCCGCAGGCAGCTCTCGACGAGCGTCCTGCGGGGCATTTTACGTTGTCAGGCTCATTTCGGGTCTGCTTCCAGCAGCGTATCGGTGTTGTCCTCGTACTTGGGGTCTTCGATGGCGACTTCAAGCTCCGTGTCGGTGTCGTCATGATGCAGGTGCTTGCGCAGCCGGGAGGCGAATTCCTCTGACGGGATGCCGCTCTGGCTGGGGGAAAGGTCGGGTGCGGGGTGGCCGTCGGGCAGATGAGCGCCGAAGGCCGGCACGAAGAAGAACTTCCGCACGATGAAGATGAGGGCGATGGCACTCACGCTCAGCAGGTTCTCCATGGCGGACTCGTGACCCACCACCATGTGGCGGGCGATGGCGTAGAGCAGCACTTCGAGGCTGGAACCGGGGCTGTGCTTGGCCAGCATCTTGATGAACTCGATGCCGATGACGATGTCCAGCGCCCGCTGTAAGAAGATGCTCACCTCGACGTCATTGCCGTCGAACAGCAGGCCGGGCATCCACTGCAGCAGCGGCACCATCGACAGCAGCAGGCCGATGAGGACGAGGCCGGACAACAGGATCTCGAGCAGGGTGGCTGCGCTGATGATCTTGTTGCGCAATTCGGCGCGGCTGTGGCTTTCAACACGGGAATTGGACATGGGCAGGGACCTCTCTTTCAAATTTGACCGGAAATCTTTTACAACAGTTTGATTCTATTGTAACAAAAGCGAAAAACGAAGTCAATTTCTCCGGCTGGGAAAGTTGGCCAGCATGAAAAACTGGAATCGAAGACAGACAAAAGGGGCCGTCCGCACTTGGAATAGAGTGCAGACGGCCCCTCTTTGTGCTGAAAAGACGGCTTAGGCCTCAGCGATGGCTTCGATCTCGCAGAGCACGCCCTTGGGCAGGTCTTTCACGGCCACGCAGCTGCGGGCGGGCTTGGAGGTGAAATACCTGGCGTACACCTCGTTGAAAGCGGCAAAGTCGGCGATGTCGGCCAGGAAGCAGGTGGTCTTGACCACCTTGTCAAAGCCCACGCCGGCAGCTTCGAGGATAGCGCCCACATTGCGGCAGCTCTGGTCAGCCTGTGCGGCGATGCCCTCGGCGACTGCGCCGGTGGCGGGGTCTACCGGGATCTGGCCGGAGGTGAAGACGAGACCGCCCACGGTGTAGCCCTGAGAGTAGGGGCCGATGGCGCCGGGAGCTTTTTCGGTGCTGATGATGTTCATATCGATTACCTCACATATCATAAATAGGAGAGTCTCCCGCCAAAAGGGGAGCCGATGAAAAAAGTCTACCACCAACTGTCCCCGCCGTCAACGGGCAGCAGGGAACGGTCCCGGAATTTCCGGAAAAAGGGAATGTAAAATTATTTGGAAAAATCTGTGCAAATCATCTTGACAAGAAATAAACTTTTATGATAAAAATAGAGCATGAAAGTAACATTTTTGCAGGAAAAACGCAGGCGCAGCGCAGGCAGGAAAGCCAGCTTTGCGCAGGCGCGTTTCTTTTTTGCAGAAAAAGCGAATTTCTGAACTCTCGGAAGGGGCAGAAAGGATAAGATATGTCGATTTTGGTAGATGATTCAAATAAAACAGCCTGCCGTGCAGCGGAGGCTGGACTGCAGCAGAAAAACTGTGCTGCGCTGGTGCGCCCGGCGGGTACGGGCAAAGGCTGCATCGTGTGGGAGCTGCTGGACGCCCACCCCGAGATGCGCGTGCTCTGGGTGGTGTCCTGCGCTGCCCGTCTGGAGCTGCGCCGCGCCCTGACAAAGCGGCTGGACCGGACGCTGGGCGGCCGGGTGCGGCTGATGAGCTGCGAGCAGCTGGCCGTGCAGAATGCGCTGGGCTGGGTGGCGCTGGCTGAGTTCCGGCCCGGCCTGCTGGTACTGGACGGCTGGAGGGAGATGAGCGCAAAGGACTGGACCGACTGTGTCCAGCCCCTGTTCCGCCTCTGCCCGGGGGCAAAGCTGCTGGCTCTGGGGGAGCCGGACGCCCCGGGCGACAGCTGCCGCGCTGCCGAGGAGATGCTGGCCGACGCCATCGTGGAGCCGCTGGCGCTGGGCGGGGCGATGGCCGAGGGCCTGCTGCCCATGCCGGCCTCCTATACGGCCCTGCTCTGGCCGCTGGAAGATGCGATGGCCCGCCTCCGTGCCGAGGTGAAAAACCTCCATCTGCCGGGCTGCCCTGACCCCAACGCCGAGAAATATCAGGCTCTGAGCCTCGCCGTAGAGAAGCTTCCGCCGGTGGAACGGCTGCTGGCGCAGTGGCTCCCGGATGCTGCCGGGCGCTGCCTCGTCCTCTGCGAGGATGATGCAGCGGCGGCGCAGACCGCAGAGCAGGCCGAGAAGCTGTTTGGTGCAGGAACACATATTTATAAGGATGCAGAAGGCTTTGCGGCCGACGAGGCGGCCACCCTCCGGCTGCTGGTCTGTGCCAACGGCCCGGCGGTGCAGGCCCCTCTGGCCGGGCTCTCGGGCGTGGTGCTGGTGCGCCGCAGCGCTGGACCGGCCGCATACCGGCAGATGCTGGCACGCGCCCTTGCAGCCTGCGGCAGTGTGCCGGTGGCGGAGCTGAGCGCGGCCTTTGAGGCGCTGACCTGTGTGCAGCAGCTGCGGAAGGAGTGCAGCGCGGCGGGGGCAGAAGCCTTCCCGCTGGAAGAGCCTCTCTCTGCCTGCCGCCGGGCTTACCGGCAGCTCCGCCGCGCGCTGGACTCCGACTGGGAGCGCTATTATGCCGCCGCAAAGCAGATGACGGCAGAGGGAAAGACGCTGGACGTACCTCGCTCCTACCGCTTCGGGGGCGTGGCCGTGGGCCGCTGGCTGGAAAACCAGCGCCTTGTCCGGGCCGGAAAGAAAAAGGGACGCCTCACCGCCGAGCAGGCCGCCCGGCTGGACAAAATCGGCATGAACTGGAAAAAGCGGCTCGAGCTGGCGTGGGAGAACGGCTGTGCTTCGGCCCGGCGGTACCGCGGCAGCCACAGCGACCTGCTGGTGCCGGTCCATTATAAGGATAAGGACGGCTTTGCACTGGGCGAGTGGATCGTCTATAACCGCCAGCGCTATCTGAGCGGGAATCTGCCGTCAGACCGCGTCGAGCGCCTCGAGGCACTGGGCATGGTGTGGGACACCGGCAGCATCCTCTGGGAGAAGAGCTATGCCGCCGCCGTCCAGTATTATCTGGAAAATCACACGCTGGAAATTCCCGTCAAGTACGTCACACCGGACGGCATGGCGCTGGGCGTCTGGCTGGGCAGTCAGCGCGCCGCTTATAAAGAAGGTGTGCTGACCGACGCCCAGATCGAAAAGCTGGAAGCGCTGGGAGTGGACTGGACGAACCGGAACGACCGCAAGTGGCAGACCGCCTACGAGGCCGCCGTGAAGTACCACGCCGCCCACGGGAACCTCGACGTCCCCACCGAGTACACCGACGAAGACGGCATCCTGCTGGGCAAGTGGGTGTCCCGCCAGCGGTACGCATGGCAGAACCCCGAGCGCAGCAGCGCCCGGGTGACGCCGGAGCGGAAAGCCCTGCTGGACGAGCTGGGCATGAACTGGGAAAAGACCGACTCGTGGCAGCACCGCTACGAGCTGGCCGTGGAATACAAAAAGGAGCACGGCAGTCTGGCCGTTCCGGCCCAGTACCGGACGGAGGACGGCATCTGGCTGGGCAGCTGGCTGTCCCGTCAGAAGCAGATGCTGCGGGAGGGCAAAAAGCTCTCCGCCGAGCGCCGCGCGGCCCTGAAAGAGCTGTTCAAGGGCGAAAAAGGCCGACGTCTCAGCGCCCCGGTGCCGCCCGCGTGCAGCGTGCGGGAGCAGAACTGGCTGGATAACTACCAGAGCGCCAGGCTCTACGCCGAGAAGAAGGGCAGCCTCCTCGTGCCTGCCGGATACGTGGACGAGAACGGCTTCCGTCTGGGCGTCTGGATCTCGAACCTCCGGGCTGCCCGCAAGGCCCGGCCCGGCTCGTTCCAGGTGACGCCGGAGCATATCGCCCTGCTGGATGCCATCGGGATGCAGTGGGACGCCCGGGAGGCCAAGTGGGCCGGGGCGTTCCGCCGTGCTGAAGAGTACTGCGCCGCCCACGGCGATCTGCTGGTGCCGGTGAACTATAAGACCGAAGACGGCTTCTGCCTCGGCGACTGGGTCCGCCGGATGCGCGAAAACTACGCCTGTGCCGAGAAAAAGCTGACGGCGGAGCGCATCGCAAAGCTCGAAGCGCTGGGCATGGTCTGGACCGTGCCGCAGGAGGGCTGAGATATTGCATTTTAGGGCGGAGTGTGATATACTTCACCTCGTCTGAATAGAAAACAGCAGGTGCCTGCCGCCGGGGCTTCGTCTCCGGCCAGGAGGGTAAAAGGGAAGCGGGTGCGAGTCCCGCGCGATCTCGTCACTGTGATAAGGGAGTCCGCTGCCTTGGCGCTCAGCGCCGGTCACTGGAGGCTTTGCCTCTGGGAAGGCGGCAGCGGGCGGTGAGCTTTCAGTCAGGAAACCTGCCCGCTGTTGGTACAGGAGCGTCCGGCTCCGGATCACGAGGAATTGGTCGTACCAAAAAGCCCGAAAGTTCAAAGGGTCTTTTTGCTGTGCCTTCCGCGCGGTGAAAAGGCTCTTTTTTCGTTTGAGCTGGCCCCCGTTTCGTACCCTTTCTATCGGAAACGTACATTCCACACAACAGAAAGGACTCAAACAATGCGTAAGGCAACCAACAAGAACTGGCAGCGCGTCACCGCCGCTGCCGCCGCACTGGCCCTGTGTGCCGGTGTGCTCACCGGCTGCGGTGCATCTTCTTCCACTGCCGCCAGCAGCACCGCCGCAAGCTCTGCTGCCGCCAGCGAGGTGAGCAGCGAGGAGGCTGATGAAATGGCAGCAAAGAATGTGGCAGACCTCATCGACGCCATCTATGTGCAGGAGCGCAACGAGAACACCGACGCCCAGTGCGAGGCCGCCAAGGCAGCATGGGACGCCCTGACCGACGCCCAGAAGGAGCTGGTCGAGGGCGAAGAGGCTGACCCCGATTACTTTGGCCGCGACACCGGCGATGCCTCCAAGGACGACGCCCGCAACCAGGACAACATCGGCGATAACGAGATCCTGGTCGTCAGCTTCGGCACCTCCTTCAACAACAGCCGCGCAGCGGACATCAAGGGCATCGAGGATGCCATTCAGGCCGCTTACCCCGACTGGTCTGTCCGCCGTGCCTTCACCGCACAGATCATCATCAACCATGTTCAGGCCCGTGACGGCGAGAAGATCGACAACATGGAGCAGGCTCTGGAGCGCGCTGTTGCCAACGGCGTGAAGAATCTGGTCGTCCAGCCCACCCATCTGATGCATGGCGCTGAGTACGACGAGATGATGGAGATGGTGGACAGCTACCGCGATAAGTTCGAGTCCGTCGCCATCGCCGAGCCTCTGCTGGGCGAGGTGGGCAGCGATGCCACCGTCATCAACGCCGACAAGGAAGCTGTCGCCAAGGCCATCACCGCCGAGGCTGTCAAGACCGCCGGTTTCGACAGTCTGGACGCCGCTGCTGAGGACGGCACCGCCTTCGTCTTCATGGGCCACGGCACCTCTCACACTGCAAAGGTGAGCTACACCCAGATGCAGTCTCAGATGAACGCTCTGGGCTACAAGAACGTCTTCATCGGCACCGTCGAGGGTGAGCCGGAGGAGACTGCCTGCGAGAACGTCATCGAGGCTGTCAAGGCCGCCGGCTACACCAAGGTCGTCCTGCGTCCCCTGATGGTCGTTGCAGGCGACCACGCCAACAACGATATGGCGGGCGACGACGAGGATTCCTGGAAGAGCCAGTTCGAGGCCTCCGGCGAATTCGATTCTGTCGATTGCCAGATCGCCGGTCTGGGCGAGGTCGCTGACATCCAGCAGCTCTACGTCGCACATACCAAGGCCGCTGTCGATTCCCTGAACGGCTGAGCATAAGTTTATGATTGCCCGGAAAGGAGTGCCTTTTCGGGCAATTTCTTTTTCGGCCTGCTTTGAATTCGGGCCATTGCGTGTTATAATCTTTTCTGTAAAATAGATACTTCGAGGTATATCATCATGAAACTGAACCATAAATTTGCTCTTCTGCTGGCCGGCGCTGTGCTGGCTGGTTCTCTCACCGGCTGCGGCGCATCCGGCACCCCGGCCAGCTCTGCCGCTTCCTCCGAGGCTGCGGCTTCCTCCGCCGTGAGCGAGGCTGCTTCTGCCTCCGCTGAGTCGGCTCTGCCCGACGGCGTCTACACCGCCGACTTTGACACCGACAGCTCCATGTTCCATGCCAACGAGGCCAATGACGGCAAGGGGACCCTGACCGTGAAGGATGGTCAGATGACCTTCCACGTCAGCCTCGCCTCCAAGAAGATCGTCAACCTCTACGTCGGCATGGCCGCTGACGCCGAGGCCCACGAGGGGGACTGGCTCCAGCCCACCACCGACACCGTCACCTACTCCGACGGCCTGTCCGATGAGGTCTACGGCTTCGACATCCCGGTGGAGGCTCTGGACGAGGACTTCCAGCTGGCCATCCTCGGCACCAAGGGCAAGTGGTACGACCATACCGTCCGTGTCGCCAACGCCCAGCCTGCTGCGGCGGAAGCACCTGCCGACGGCACCTACACCTGTGACGTGACCCTCGAGGGCGGCTCCGGCCGTGCCACCGTGGACAGCCCTGCTGTCCTGACCGTGGCCGACGGCAGGATGACCGCCACCATCGTCTGGTCCAGCCCCAACTACGACTATATGCTGGTGGACGGCGAAAAGTATCTGCCCACCAACACCGAGGGCAACTCTACCTTCGAGATCCCCGTCACTGCTCTCGACACCCCGCTGGATGTGGTGGGCGATACCGTCGCCATGAGCACCCCGCATGAGATCGAGTATACGCTGACCTTCGCCTCTGCATCCCTGATCGAGGCAAAGTAACGATGAAACGCCGCAATTTTCTGAAAGCCCTGCCTGCCGCCGCCCTCACCCTTGCGGGCTGCGGGCAGCACAAGACCGCCCCGGCCAATACAGCATCCCTCGTGTTCGACCACAGCTATCCGCTGGACTATGCCACCCAGTTTTCCGCCGACTGCTATGAGGGCGGCTATGTGATGATCGACATCCCGGACGCCGGGCGGTTCCTCGTCGTCCCTGAAGGGGCCGCCGAGGTGGACGACCTGCCCGAAGATGTCGTTCTGCTGCGCCAGCCGCTGGATCATATTTATCTCGTCTCCACCTCGGTGATGGACCTCTTCGTCCATCTGGACGCCCTGGACAGCATCGCCCTCTCCGGCACGAAGGCCGAGGGCTGGTATGTGGAAGAGGCCAGACAGGCCATGCAGGAGGGCCGCATCGCCTACGCGGGCAAGTACAGCGCCCCGGACTATGAGCGCATCCTTGCCGTCGGCTGCACCCTCGCCATCGAGAACACCATGGTGCTCCACGACCCCGAGGTCAAGGAGCAGCTGGAAAAATTCGGCGTGCCGGTCCTCGTGGAGCGCTCGAGCTACGAGAGCGGCCCGCTGGCCCGGATGGAGTGGCTCAAGCTCTACGGCATCCTGCTGAATAAGACTGAGATGGCGGAAGAGGTCTTTCGCCAGAAGGTGGAGCAGGTGGCCCCTATCCTCGAGCAGGAGAACACCGGCAAGACCGCGGCCTTCTTCTCCATCACCACCAATAACCTCATCACCGTCCGCCGCACCAGCGACTATGTGGCCCAGATGGTGGAGATGGCCGGCGGCGTCTACATCTTCGACGACCTCGAGGGGGACAACTCGGCCCAGTCCACCATCAAACTGCCGCTGGAGACCTTCTACGCCCGGGCCAAAGACGCCGACGTCCTCATCTACAACAGCACCATCGAGGGCGTGATGGAGACCCGTGACCAGCTCATCGAAAAATGTCCGATGCTGGCAGATTTCAAGGCCGTCCAGTCCGGCGACTGCTGGTGTACGGCCCAGAGCCTCTTCCAGCAGAGCATGGAGCTGGCCGATCTCATCTCGGATATGAACCTCGTCTTCACCGAGGGCTCGCCCGACCCGGCGTCCCTCCGTTTCTTACAGCGTATCGTATAAAAGGAGCTTTGTCATGACCACCACCCGCCGCCTCAGCCTCGCGTACCTCGCCCTCACGGCGGGGGTCGCGGTGCTGTTTGCACTCAACCTGTTCTGGGGCAGTGTGTCCCTGACGCCCGGCGCGGTGGCGGCGGCTCTGCTGGGCCGGGGCGAAGATGTGCTGGCCGTGGGCATCGTGCTCCAGCTCCGCCTGCCCCGGGCGGTCATGGTCGTGCTGCTGGGCGCGGCCCTCTCGGCTGCAGGCTACCTCCTGCAGACCTTCTTCGCCAACCCCATCGCCGGCCCCTTCGTCATGGGCGTGTCCAGCGGCGCAAAGCTGGCAGTGGCCCTGACGATGGTGGTGTTTTTACAGCAGGGGCTGCTCACCGGCTCGGCCACCCTCATCATCGCCGCTTTTGCAGGCTCGATGGCGGCGATGGCCTTTGTGCTGGTGGTGGCCCGGCGGGTGCCGCGGATGAGCATCCTCGTCATCTGCGGCATCATGATCGGTTACATCTGCTCGGCTGTCACCGACATCGTGGTGACCTTTGCTCAGGACTCCAACATCGTCAATCTCCACAACTGGTCGATGGGCAGCTTTTCCGGCATGACCTGGGCCAACGTGGGTGCAGCGGCCTGCGTGGTGCTGCCCGCGCTGGCGGCGGCGTTCCTGCTCTCGAAGCCCATGGCGGCCTACCAGATGGGCGAGAGCTACGCCAAAAGCGTCGGCGTGCCGGTGCGGGCCTTCTCGACGGCCCTCGTGCTGCTGTCCAGCCTGCTTTCCGCCTGCGTGACGGCCTTTGCAGGCCCCATCTCCTTTGTGGGCATCGCGGTGCCGCATCTGGTCAAGAACCTGCTGGGCAGCGCAAAGCCCCTTTATGTCCTGCCAGGCTGCTGTCTGGGCGGGGCAGCGTTCTGCCTGCTCTGCGACCTCATCGCCCGCAGCCTGTTCGCGCCCACTGAGCTGTCCATCAGCTCGGTGACGGCGGTTTTCGGTGCGCCGGTGGTCATCTGGCTGCTGGTGCGCCGCCAGACACAGGAGGGCCGGGAATGAGCGATCCGAAATTCTACTGCCGCGCCGAGGACCTTGCCATCGGCTACGGCAAAACGCCCCTGATGGAGCACATCGGCCTCGGCGTCGAGAAGGGGAGCATTCTCACCCTCATCGGCCCCAACGGCGCGGGCAAATCCACCCTGCTCAAGACGCTGGCAGCGCAGCTGGCCCCCCAGGGGGGCGCTGTGCTGCTGGACGGCAAAGATCTCGCGGACTACTCCGGCCCGGAGCGCGCCCGCAAAATGGCCCTGATGGTGCCTCACACCCGCCGCACCGAGCTGACCACCTGCTTCGAGATGGCGTCCGCCGGGCGCTACCCCTACACGGGGCGGCTGGGTGTCCTCTCGGCGGAAGATAAGCGCCAGGTCCATGCCGCGCTGGCCCTCGTGGGGGCCGAGGCGCTGGCGGGCCGGGACTTCAACCGCATCAGCGACGGCCAGCGCCAGCGCGTCCTGCTGGCTCGGGCCATCTGCCAGCAGCCGGAGCTGATATTATTGGACGAACCTACGTCTTTCCTCGACATCAAGGGCAAGGCCGAATTGCTGGCCATCCTGAAAAGCCTCGCCCGGGACAAGAAGATGGCCGTCATCCTGAGCCTCCACGAGCTGGAGCTGGCGCAGAAAGTTTCCGACAAGGTCGTCTGCGTCTCGGCGGCGGGCGTCTCGGATGTCATGACGCCGGAAGAGGCCTTTGCCCGGGAAAACATCTGCAAAATTTATGCTCTGACCGATGAGCAGTACGCATTCCTCTACGGCGAAGAAAAAGCGCCGGAGGAAAAGCGCCCGCTCTTTGAGCACTACGTCCGCAGCGGCCAGAAGCTCCTGCGCTGCGGCTACACCACCGGCACCTGTGCGGCGCTGGGCGCGGCGGGCGCGGCACGGTTACTGCTCACCGGCCGCACCCCCGAGACGGTGGCCCTCCGCACCCCGAAGGGCATCGTGGTGGAGGTAGAGCCTATCTTCTGCCGCCTGTCCGGCGAGGGGGCTGAGTGCGCCATCCGGAAGGACGGCGGCGACGATGTGGACGTGACCACCGGTCTGCCGGTCATCGCCAGTGTCGCCCTCCGGCCCGAGCTGTCCGGCGAGGTGCGCATCCACGGCGGTGAGGGCGTGGGCCGGGTGACAAAGCCCGGTCTCGACCAGCCCGTGGGCGAAGCTGCCATCAACCACGTCCCCCGGGCCATGATAAAGGAAGCGCTGGAAAAAGAGGCCGAATCTGCCGGGTACGCGGGCGGCTTTGACGTCACCATCTCCATCGAGGGCGGGGCTGAGACGGCGAAGCGCACCTTCAACCCCCACATGGGCGTGGAAGGGGGCCTCAGCGTCCTCGGCACCAGCGGCATCGTCGAGCCCATGAGCCAGCAGGCCATCCTCGACACCATCCAGCTGGAAATGGGGCAGGCGGCGCTCCGGGCGGTCAGCCCCCGGCGGCTCATCCTCGCCCCGGGCAACTACGGCCTCGACTATCTCCACGGGAAGATGCCCGCCCTAAAGAATATCCCGGTGGTCAAGACCTCGAACTTCATCGGGGATACGATGGATATGGCGGCAGCATCCCACTTCGAAGAGGTGGTGCTGGTGGGCCACATCGGCAAGCTGGTCAAACTGGCGGGCGGCGTCATGAACACCCACTCCCGCACAGCCGACTGCCGCACCGAGCTGCTCTGCGCCCACGCCGCCCTCTGCGGCGCGTCCCGGGACGTCTGCGCGGCCCTGATGAACGCGGCCACCACCGACGCCTGCATGGAGATCTTAGACGAAGCAGAGATGAGAGAGCCGGTGCTGTCCAGCCTGCTGGACGCCATCCAGCTCCACCTCGACCGCCGCGCCGCCGGGGCGTTCCGGGTGGGCGCGGTGCTCTTCTCGAACCAATACGGCCCGCTGGGCCAGACCGGAACTGCAAAGGAGCTGCTGGACGAATGGAAAAACGGATAGGCACTTTTTACGGCGTCAGCGTCGGCCCGGGCGACCCGGAGCTCATGACCCTGCAGGCTGTCCGCCGCCTCGAAAACTGTCCGGTCATCGCCGCGCCCCAGACCCCGAAGGGCGGGATGCTGGCGCTGGACATCGCAAAAGGTGCGGTGGAGCTGAGCGGCAAGACCATCCTGCCGCTGCGCTTCGCCATGAGCCTTGACCCGGCGGTGCAGAAAGCCGCCCACATCGAGGCGGCCCGGGCCGTGAAAGAATATCTCGACGCCGGGCAGGATGTCGCCATGCTCAACCTCGGCGACCTGTCCGTCTACGCCACGTTCGGTTATTTACAGGAGATCCTGGAGGCCGAGGGCTGCAAGACCGTGATGCTCCCCGGCGTGACGAGCTTCTGCGCCGCTGCGGCCCGGCTGGGCCAGTCCCTGACGGGCGGCATGGAGCAGCCGCTGACCATCGCCCCGGGGCGCTGCGCCGCTGAGGTGCTGGCCGCACCGGGCGCGAAAGTGCTGATGAAATCGGGCCGTCAGCTGCCCGAGACGCTGGCCGCGCTGGCCGACGCCGGGCTTCTGAGCAGGAGCGCGATGGTCTGTAACTGCGGCCTGCCGAACGAGGAGGTCTGGCCCGACCTGGCCGATTACGACCCGGCCCGGTCGGCGGGCTATTTCGCAACGATTTTGGTGAAGGAGGGGTAAGATATGGTCCATTTTGTAGGAGCCGGGCCGGGTGCGCCCGACCTCATCACCCGTCGGGGCGCGGCCCTGCTGGCCGATGCCGACTGCATCATCTACGCGGGCAGTCTCGTCAACCCGGCCCTGCTGGGGCTGGCGAAGCCCGGCTGTGCCATCTACAACAGCGCGGAAATGACGCTGGAACAGGTGCTGGACACCATCCGTGCCGCCGAAAAGGCCGGAGGCACCACGGTCCGCCTCCACACCGGCGACCCCTGCCTCTATGGAGCCATCCGGGAGCAGATGGACGCGCTGGATGCTGACGGTATTTCCTACGATGACACACCGGGTGTGTCCAGCTTCTGCGGCGCGGCGGCGGCGCTCTGTGCCGAGTACACCCTGCCCAACGTGAGCCAGACCGTCATCATCACCCGGATGGAGGGCCGCACTCCTGTCCCTGAGGCCGAACAGCTGGCAAAGCTGGCTGCGCATGGGGCTACCATGGTCATCTTCCTCTCCATCGGGCTGGTGGACAAAGTCCGGCAGGCCCTTCTCGAGAGCGGCGGCTACCGCCCCGATACCCCTGCCGCTGTGGTCTATAAGGCCACCTGGCCCGAGCAGAAGGTGGTGCGCTGCACCGTCTCCACACTGGCCGCAGAGACCCGCAAAAACGGCATCACAAAGACCGCCCTCATCGTTGTGGGCGACTTTCTGGGCGAAAACTACGAGCGCAGCAAGCTTTACGACCCCGCCTTTACCACTGAGTTCCGGCAGGGGACGGAGGCCGGGCAGTGAGCCGGGCATATCTGGTCTTCACCGCAAAAGGCGAAGCGCTGGCCCATCGGCTGGCGGAAGCTCTGCCCGGCAGCGTGAGCCGCTGCGGCGGAGACATGACCCTGAAAGACTGGACGGCGGAGCATTTTGCACAGGACGAGGCCCTGATTTTTGTGGGAGCTGTGGGCATCGCGGTGCGGGCCATCGCGCCCCACTGCAGGAGCAAGGCCGCCGACCCGGCGGTGGTGGTCGTGGACGAGGGCGGGAACTTCGCCGTGCCGCTCCTGTCGGGCCATCTGGGCGGTGCCAACGCGCTGGCCCGGGCGCTGGCAAAAGCGTGCGGCGCGGTGCCGGTCATCACGACGGCCACCGACGTCAACGGCCTCTTCGCCGTGGACCTCTGGGCCAAGGCCCAGAACTGCGCTGTCCTTGAGCCGGAGCGCATCAAGCGGGTCAGCGGTGCTCTGCTGGCCGGGCAGACTGTCCGGTACTGGTCGCCGTGGCCGGTGGCGGGGGAGGCCCCCGCCGGGGTGGAAAAGGCTGACGCACCCGAAGCCGCCGACTTCGCCCTGACCCTCACGCCCCAGGGCGGGGCGCTCCACCTCGTCCCCCGCATCGGGGTGCTGGGGGTGGGGTGCCGCCGCGGCACGACGGCCCAGCAGCTGGAAGAAGCCTTCGCGGCGTTCTGTGCCGCGTCCGGCCTCAGCCCGGCGGCGGTCTGCGCCGCCGCCAGCATCGACCTGAAAAAAGATGAGCCGGGGCTTGCAGCGTTCTGCAAAGCCCACGGCTGGCCCATCACGTTCTATCCGGCCGACGAACTGCGGGCCGTGCCGGGACAGTTCACCCCGTCGGCCTTTGTGGCAAGTGTCACCGGCGTGGACAACGTCTGTGAGCGCTCGGCGGTAAAAGCCTCGGGCGGGACGCTCCTTCTGCCCAAAACGGCAGGCGGCGGCGTGACGCTGGCGCTGGCCGTCCGCCCTTTTGCACCCGATTGGAGGACAGAGCAATGAGTGAGAGTAAAAAGACCGTGTTCGTCGTGGGGCTTGGCCCCGGCGACGGACAGTTTCTGACCGTGCAGGCGCAGAGCGCCTTGCAGCAGGCCGAGGTGTTGTGCGGCTATACGGTCTACATCGACCTTGTGCGCCCCCTCTACCCGGAAAAAGAGTGCTACACCACCGGCATGACCCGGGAGATCGACCGCTGCCGCTGGGCGCTGGACACCGCCCGGGCAGGCCGGGACGTGGCGCTGGTCTGCTCCGGCGACGCCGGGGTCTACGGCATGGCCAGCCCGCTGCTGGAGCTGGCCGAAGAGTACCCGGACGTCAACGTGGAGGTCGTCCCCGGCCTGACCGCCGCCCTCAGCGGCGGGGCGGTGCTGGGTGCGCCGCTGGCCCACGATTTCTGCGTCATCTCGCTGTCGGACCGTCTCACGCCGTGGGAGGTCATCGAAAAGCGGCTGGCCTGCGCCGCTCAGGGCGATTTCGCGCTGGCGCTGTACAATCCCTCCTCCAAGGGCCGCCCGGACTATCTGCGCCGGGCTGTGGACATCCTGCTGGCAAACGGCAAAGCCCCGGACACCCTCTGCGGTTCTGTGCGGAACATTGGCCGGGAAGGGCAGGAAAAGCACATCCTGACCCTCAGCCAGCTCCGGGATACCGAGGTGGATATGTTCACCACCGTCTTTGTGGGCAACGCCGCCACCCGCGCGCTGAGCGGGCGGATGGTCACGCCGAGGGGGTACCGCCGATGAACGTCGTCGTTTTCAGCGGCACCACCGAGGGGCGGGAGCTTTCCCGCCAGCTGGCGGCGCTGGGCATCGAAGTCACCGTCAGCGTGGCCACCCCGCTGGGGCAGGAAGAGCAGGGGAGCACCCCCGGCGTCACCGTCCGGTGCGGGCGGCTCCTGCCCGATGAGATGGCTGCGCTCTTGGGGGATGCCGCCCTCTGCATCGACGCTACCCACCCCTACGCAGTGGAGGCGACCAAAAACATCAAAGCAGCGGCAGAGAAGGCCGGGGTGGAATACCTCCGCCTGCTGCGCCCGGCCAGTCCGCTGCCGGAAAACTGTCTCGTCTTTGGGAGCGCAAAGCAGGCGGCAGAAGCGCTGGCCGCAGAAGAAGGGAACCTTCTATTGGCCACCGGGGCCAAGGAGCTGGCGCAGTTCGCGGCCATCCCGCCCGAGCGGCTCTACCCCCGCGTCCTGCCCACGCTGGAAAGCATCGCGGCCTGCGAGGCGGCGAACATCCCCCACCGCAACATCATCGCCATGCAGGGCCCCTTCAGCTTTGCCCTCAATCAGGCCATGATGGAGCAGTTCCATATCCGCTGGCTCGTCACAAAGGACGGCGGCGCGGCCGGAGGCTTCGACGAAAAAGCCGCCGCCGCCTCTGCCGCCGGGGCGCAGCTGGTGGTCATCCGCCGCCCGCCCGAGCAGGGCGAGAGGGCTTCCGAGGTGCTGAAACGCTGCAAGGAGATGATAAGATGAACGTGACACTCATCGGCATGGGCTCCGGCCAGCCGGAGAACCTGACCCTTCAGGGCCTGGCCGCACTGCGGCAGGCCGACCTCATCCTGGGCGCACGGCGTCTGCTGGCAGTTCTGCCTGCCGGCTGCACCGAGAACCGTGCTGCCGCCTACCGCCCCGACGAGGTGGCAGAGCTGCTGCAGACTTCCGGCGCGGAGAACGCCGTGCTGGTCTACAGCGGCGACACCGGTTTTTACTCCGGCGCGTCTGCCATGATGGAAAAGCTGGAGGCCCTCGGCGTCCGCGCCCGGGTGCTGCCCGGCCTTTCCAGCATCCAGCTGCTGGCGGCGGCGCTGGGCCGTCCGTGGCAGGGGTGGAACCTTGTTTCGGCCCATGGCCGCACCTGTGACCCGGTGGCCGAGTGTATGCAGGGCAGACCCACCTTCTTCCTCACCGGCGGCAGCGAAGACCCCGCCACCCTCTGCGCCCAGCTGGAGGCAGAGGGCTTCGGGGACATGCAGGCCGTCGTGGGCCAGTGCCTCGGCACGCCGGAAGAGAAGATCTTCCGCGGCAGCGTCAAGGAGCTGGCCGCAGGCCGCTTCAACAGCCTGAGCGTCCTTCTTGTGGAGGCGGCGGAGGTGCTGCCCCGCCGCGCCCCGGGCCTGCCGGACGAAGCCTTCGAGCGGGGCGACGTTCCCATGACCAAGCAGGAAGTCCGGGCCGCTGTGCTGGCGAAGCTGGCCGTCCGCCCGGAAGACATCCTGTGGGACGTGGGGGCCGGGACGGGCAGCGTCAGCGTGGAGCTGGCATTGGCCGCGCCCCGGGGCCGGGTCTACGCAGTGGAGTGCAGGCCGGAGGGCTGTGCGCTCATCAAAGCCAACCGCGAAAAATTCAGGACCCGGAACCTCGTCCTCGTGGAGGGGCTTGCCCCCGACGCCCTTTCGGACCTGCCCGCGCCGGACGCTGTCTTCATCGGCGGCAGCAAGGGCAGCCTTGCCGCCATCGTGGACGCCGCGCTGGATAAGAACCCCGACGCCCGCATCTGTGTGTCGGCCATCGCCCTCGAGACCCTTTCGGCGGCGGTGGCCGCGCTGACGGCCAAAGGCCGGACCGTGCAGGTGAGCCAGATCGCCGTCAGCCGGGCCAAGGCCGTGGGCGGGCTGCACCTCATGATGGCCCAGAACCCCATCTACCTCATCACAGGAGAATGACATGATACAGTTTCTGCTGGCGGCACCCCGCTCGGGCAGCGGCAAGACCACCATGACCTGCGCCCTGCTCATGGCCCTCAAACGGCGGGGCTGTGCGCCCTGCGCCTTCAAGAGCGGGCCGGACTACATCGACCCCATGTTCCACCGGGCCGTGCTGGGGGCGGAGAGCCGCAGCCTCGACCTCTTTTTCTCTGCGCCCGAAACGGTGCGCACCCTCTACGCGAAGGGTGCCGCCGGACACGGTGCGGCGGTGTGCGAGGGGGCCATGGGCTTTTACGACGGCCTCGGGGGCGTGAGCGACAGAGCCAGCGCGTGGCATCTGGCCGACACACTGGACCTGCCGGTGCTGCTGGTGGTGGAGCCGAAAGGTCAGAGCCTGACGCTGGCCGCAGAGCTGAAGGGGCTCGTAAACTTCCGCACCCCCAGCCACATCGCAGGCATCCTGCTGAACAACTGCACGGCACGGATGCACGCTCTGCTGGCCCCGATGCTGGAAAAAGAGACGGGTCTGCCGGTGCTGGGCTTTCTGCCGAAACTCCCGGAGGCCGTCATCGGTTCCCGCCATCTGGGCCTCTACACGGCAGCGGAAGTGGAAAATTTACAGCAGAAGCTGGCCCTTCTGGCCGACGCGGCGGAGGAGCACATCGACTGGCCCCGCCTGCTGGCCCTCTGCGAAAAGGAGCCGCCCGCCCTGCCGGTGCAGCCGGAGACGCCTCCGGCCCGCGTCCGCATCGCCGTGGCGCAGGACGAGGCGTTCTGCTTTACTTACGCCGAGACGCTGGAGGCCTTTCGGGACGCCGGGGCAGAGGTGGTCTTTTTCAGCCCCCTCCGCGACACGGCTCTGCCGGAAAACATCGGCGGGCTGTATCTGCCCGGCGGCTACCCGGAACTTCACGCAAGAGAATTGAGTGAAAATACATCGCTTCTGCGCGAGATAAAGCGGAAAATTGAGTTCGGTCTGCCCACAGTGGCCGAGTGCGGAGGCTTCCTCTATCTGGGGCAGAGCCTCACGGACGCCGAGGGGCAGAGCTGGCCGATGGCGGGCGTTCTGCCGGGCGAAGCAAAAGATGCCGGACGTCTCGTCCGCTTCGGCTATGCCGCGCTGAGCGCAGACTCGGACAGTATGCTCTTCCGGGCCGGGGAGAGCTTTCCCATCCACGAATTCCACCACTGGGATTCCACCGCCAACGGCACGGCCCTCGCGGCAAAAAAGCCGGTGGGCGGCGCGGCGTGGCGGTGCGGATTTGTAGACGAGCATTTCTATGCGGGCTTCCCGCATTTGTACTGGGCGGGTACGCCCCTGCCGCAGCGCTTTGCCGCCGCGGCTGAAAATTACAGGAGAGACCATGACTGAGACAGAACTCGCCGCCCTCTGTGCGGCCATCACGCCGCCGGACGAAGCCGCCCGGGCGGCGGCGCACGCCCACTGGGCCAGCCTTGCAAAGCCGCTGGGCGGGCTGGGCGGATTGGAAACGACCATCGAGGACGCCGCCGCCCTCACCGGCAGCGCAAAGCTGGATATTTCCCGCCGGGCGGTGCTGGTGCTCTGCGCCGATAACGGTGTGGTGGCTCAGGGCGTCAGCCAGACCGACAGCAGCGTGACCCGCGCCGTGGCTGAGAACCTCGCCGCCCGCCGCACCAGCGTCTGCCGGATGGCACAGACCGCCCGGTGCGAGGTGGTGCCGGTGGATATGGGCATCGCGGGCGACCCGGTCCCGGGCGTCCTCGACTGCCGCATCGCCCCCGGCACAGCGGACTTCACCCTCGGCCCGGCCATGAGCCGGGAGCAGGCCGTGGAGGCCATCGGCAGGGGCATCCGGCTGGTGCAGGAGCAGAAGAAAGCGGGCGTCGGCCTGCTGGCTACCGGTGAGATGGGCATCGGCAACACCACGACGTCCAGCGCCGTGGCCGCTGTGCTGCTGGGCCAGCCCGTCGAAGTGATGACGGGCCGGGGCGCGGGCCTTTCGGACGAGGGACTTGCCCGGAAGATCGACGCCATCCATCGCGGCATCGCAAAAAATCAGCCCGACTCTGCCGATGCACTGGACGTGCTGGCAAAGCTGGGCGGTTTCGATATTGCCGGGCTCTGCGGCGTCTTCCTCGGCGGGGCGCTGGAAGGTGTGCCGGTGCTGGCCGACGGCTTCATCAGCTGTGTGGCGGCGCTCTGCGCTGTCCGGCTCTGCCCGGCAGCGGCCAAGGCTGTTTTTGCAAGCCACTGCTCCACCGAGCCGGCCGCAAAGCTGGTGCTGGACGCTCTGAACAAAAAAGCCCTCATCACGGCGGGCCTGCATCTGGGCGAAGGCACCGGCGCGGTGGCCGCCATCCCGCTGTGGGACATGGCGCTGGCCGTCTACGATGGCTGTTATTCCTTTGAAGAGGGCGGCATCGAAGCCTACACGCCGCAGGGGGGTGCGGGATGCTGACGCTGGTGCTGGGCGGCGCGGCCAGCGGCAAAAGCGCCTACGCCGAGAGCCTTGTGCTCAAGACCGGCCTGCCCCGCTATTACCTCGCCACCATGCAGGTCTGGGATGCCGAGTGTGCCGCCCGGGTGGAAAAGCACCGGAAAATGCGGGCGCAAAAGCAGTTCGAAACGCTGGAATGCCCGCTCCACCTCGACCGTCTGGCTCTGCCCGGCCGGGGGACCGTCCTGCTGGAAGACCTCGGCAACCTCGTCGCCAACGAGCTTTACAGCCCCGGCGGGGCAGGAAAGCATACCGCCGAGGCCGTTTTGGCCGGGCTGGAACGCCTCGCCGCCGGGTGTGATGACCTTATCGTCGTATCGAACGAGGTGTTCAGCGGCGGTGCCGACTACGCAGGCGACACCGACCAGTATCTGCTGGCGCTGGCGCAGGTGAACAACGCCTTCGCCGCCCGGGCAGACAACGTCTGCCGGGTGGTCTGCGGCCTGCCGGTGTACTACAAAGGGGGAGAAAAGCTGTGACTGTTTTGCAGACCATCGCGGTGGCCTTTGCGATGTTTTCGGCCCTGCCGGTGCCGCAGTTCGAGTGGAACGAAAAAAATATGCGGTACGCCATGTGCGCCTTCCCCCTCATCGGGCTGGTGTGCGGCGGGCTGTGGTGTCTCTGCGGCGTCCTGCCCCTGCCGGAGCTGGCCCGGGCGGCGGCGTTCTGCCTCGTGCCGGTGGCTGTCACCGGCGGCATCCATCTCGACGGCTACGCCGACACTTCGGACGCCCTCTCGAGCTACGGCGACCGCGAAAAAAAGCTTGAAATTCTGAAAGACTCCCACTGTGGGGCCTTCGCTGTCATCCGGCTGTGCTGCTACTTTGTGGCCTACTTCGGCCTCTGCGGCAGTGTGCGGTTCACGCCCCGGGTGGGCCTGTGCTGGATGCTGGCGCTGGTGCTGGAACGGGCGCTGTCGGGCTTTGCCGTGGCGGCGTTCCCGCTGGCGAAAGACACCGGCCTCGCCCACACCTTCGCCACAGCGGCCGACAAACAGACCGTCCGTCGCTTCCTCTGCGGCCTGTCGGCTCTGCTTGTCCTGGCGCTGACGGCGCTGGGCGGCGGCGGGCTGGCGGCAGCAGCGCTTCTGGCGCTGTGGCGCTATGATTTCGTGGCAAAAAAGCAGTTTGGCGGCATCACCGGCGACCTGGCCGGGTGGTTTTTGCAGCGGGCCGAGCTGTGGATGCTGGCGGCGCTGGCCGTCAGCCAGTGGGGAGGAATGCTGTAAATGATGTTCATCACAGGGCCGCTCTACAGCGGCAAGCGCACCTTTGCGCGGAACTTCCGGGGCAGCGTCATCGCCGATGTGCAGGACGCCGCCGCCGAGACTCAGACCCCGGAGCAGCTCGAAACGCTGGCCCGGGAGCTGGCGGAATATGATATTGTCATCGCCACCGAGGTCGGCGGCGGTGTTGTCCCGATGGATGCTGAGGAGCGCGCCGGGCGGGAGGCCGCCGGACGGCTGGCCTGCCTGCTGGCAGAGCGCGCCGACTGCGTGGTGCAGATGTTCTGCGGCATCCCGACGGTATTGAAAGGAGAATTACCCCAATGTTGATCTATCTGCTGCGTCACGGCCTGACCGAATACAACGCCCAGAAGCGCTATCAGGGCCAGCGCGACATCCCGCTCTCGGCGGAGGGCCTGAGCCAGCTGCGCCGAGCCGACATCGACCCGAAGGTGGTCTATATCACCCCGCTGCAGCGGACGGCCCAGACGGCCCGGGTGCTCTTCCCGGAGGCAGAGCTCGTGGTCGTGAAGAATCTGCAGGAGATGTGCTTCGGCAGCTTCGAGGGCAAAAACTACGTCGAGATGGAGCACGACGCCGATTATCAGGCGTGGGTGCAGGCCAACTGCGAGAGCAAATGCCCCGACGGTGAGCGGAAGGACGACTTCTCGAACCGCATCTGCAATGCCTTCTCTGCTCTGGTGGACAAGGCGCTGGCCGACGGCGAAGAGCTGCTGGTCATCCTGGCCCACGGCGGCACCCAGATGGCGGCAATGGAGCGGTACGCCCTGCCCAGGCGCGATTATTATGCGTGGTGCGGCCCCAACGCGGGCGGCTATGTGCTGGATGCCGCCGACTGGGTCGAGAAACGCCAGCTCCGCCTCGTGAAGACCGTGCAGTACACGAAAGACGCGGAGGCCGGCGTATGATGACCGCCTGGGCTGTGCTGGGAGGCTTCGTGCTGGACGCCATTTTCGGCGACCCGGCATGGCTGCCCCACCCGGTGGTGTACATGGGCAAAGCCATCTCCCGGCTGGAAAAATTCCTCCGCGCCCGCCTGCCCAAAACGCCTCAGGGCGAGCTGCTGGGCGGCGCGGTGCTGGCGTTCTGCCTGCCGGTGGGGACGCTGCTGTTCACGGGCCTTGTCTGCTGGGGCGCGGCGATGCTTCACCCGCTGCTGGGGCTTGCCGTCCAGATGTTCTGGTGCGGGCAGGCGCTGGCCGCAAAGGGACTGGTGCAGGAGAGCACGAATGTCTATGCCGAGCTGAAAAAAGACGACCTGCCCGCCGCCCGAAAGGCCGTGAGCCGCATCGTGGGCCGCGACACCGAAGCCCTGACCGCCGAGGGCGTGACCAAGGCGGCGGTGGAGACCGTGGCCGAGAACGCCAGCGACGGCGTCATTGCGCCGCTGCTCTATATGCTGCTGGGCGGTGCGCCGCTGGCCCTGACCTACAAGGCCATCAACACCATGGACAGTATGCTGGGCTACAAGAACGAAAAATATCTCTACTTTGGCCGCGCCGCTGCAAAGCTGGACGATGTGGCGAACTATATCCCGAGCCGTCTGGCGGCGCTGCTCTGGATCATGGCGGCGGCGTTCACCCGCAATGACGCCAAGGGCGCGTGGCGTATCTGGCGGCGGGACCGCCGCAATCACGCCAGCCCCAACAGCGCCCAGACTGAGAGCGCCTGCGCGGGCGCGCTGGGCGTCCAGCTGGCCGGGCCGGCCTATTATTTCGGGGAATATTATCCGAAGCCCACCATCGGCGACCCGCTGCGGCCCATCGAGCCGGAGGATATTCTGCGGGCAGATCGGATGATGTATGTAGCCAGCGGGTTTGCGCTGGCGTTTGGATGTGCGATACGGGGGTTCTTGGGATGAAACAACTGGTCCACGGCGGTGACTGGATGAGCTACCGCGAACGCTTTGGCCGGGACGCGCTGGATTTTTCGGCGAACGTCAGCCCGCTGGGTCTGCCCGAAGGGGTGGCGCAGGCCATCCGGGATGCACTGCCTCTGGCCGACCGCTACCCCGACCCCCTCTGCCGCACCCTGCGGGCGGCGCTGAGCCGGGCCGAGGGTGTGCCGCAGGAGCGTATCCTCTGCGGCAACGGCGCGGCAGACCTCATCTTCCGGCTGGTCTGGGCCGTAAAGCCCCATAAGGCGCTGGTGACAGCCCCGACTTTTGCCGAGTACGCCTCTGCATTGGATACGGTGGGGTGCGAAGTGAAACGCTTCTTCCTCGATGAAACGAATGATTTCGCCCCGACGGACGCCCTCGTGGACGCCGTGGACGAGAGCATTGACCTGGTGTTCCTCTGCCAGCCGAACAACCCGACGGGGCAGCTGGCCTCACCCGAGCTGGTGAAAAAGCTGCTGCGCCGGTGCGGGGAGTGCCGCACGATTTTGGCCGTAGATGAGTGCTTTCTGGACTTTCTGCCCGACGCCGACGGGTGGACCGCGAAGCCTCTGCTGAAAAGTGGGAACCTCGTCATCCTGAAAGCTTTCACCAAGCTCTACGGCATGGCCGGCGTCCGGCTGGGGTACTGCCTCTGCGGCGACGAAGCGCTTCTGGAAAAAATGCAGACAGCGGGCCAGCCGTGGGCCGTGTCCAGTCTGGCCCAGGCGGCAGGCGTCGCGGCCCTGAAAGAAACCGCTTATGTGGACGAGGTGCGCGCGCTCATCGCCCAGCAGCGGCCCGTTCTGACGGCGGGCCTGCGGGCGATGGGCCTACGGGTCATCGATGGAAAGGCGAACTATCTGCTCTTCCGCGCGCCCGCCGACCTGAACGAGAGGCTTCGTCCGCTGGGAACACAGGTGCGCAGCTGCGTGAATTATCCGGGCCTCGGGCCGGAGTGGTACCGCACGGCGGTGCGCACGGCCCCCGAGAACGCCCGGCTGCTGGAACTTATGAAAGAGGTGCTGGGATGAGCAGGGCAAAATGCATCATGGTGCAGGGTACGATGAGCGGTGCAGGCAAAAGTCTGCTCTGCGCGGCGCTCTGCCGCATTTTTGCGCAGGACGGCCTGCGCGCCGTGCCGTTCAAGAGCCAGAACATGGCTCTGAACAGCTTCGTCACCAAAGACGGCCTCGAGATGGGCCGGGCGCAGGTGGTGCAGGCGCAGGCCGCCGGTGTCGAGCCGGATGTGCGGATGAACCCCATCCTCCTGAAGCCCAGCAGTGACGTGGGCAGTCAGGTCATCGTCAACGGCGAGGTGCGGGGCCAGATGAAAGCGTCGGAGTATTTCCGCACGAAACGGCAGCTGGTGCCGGACATCCTGAAGGCATATGACAGCCTCGCCGAGGAGGCTGACGTCATTGTCATCGAGGGTGCGGGCAGCCCGGCGGAAATCAACCTGAAGAGCGAGGACATCGTGAACATGGGCCTCGCCGAGATGGTGGACGCGCCGGTGCTTCTGGTGGGGGACATCGACCGGGGCGGCGTGTTCGCCCAGCTCTACGGCACGGTGGAGCTGCTGGAAGAAAAAGAACGCCGGCGCATCAAGGGACTCGTCATCAATAAATTCCGTGGAGACGTAGAAATTCTGCGCCCCGGCCTTTCGATGCTGGAAGAAAAGACCCATCTGCCCGTGGTGGGCGTCGTGCCGTACCTGAAGGTGGACATCGAGGACGAGGACTCCCTGAGCCAGCGCCTCGAGATGCGGGACGGCAAAAAGCCGCTGGACGCGGCGATCATCCGTCTGCCGCATCTGTCCAATTTTACGGACTTCATGCCGCTGGAACAGCACCCGCTGCTGGGCGTGCGGTATGTTTCGAACGCTCATGAGCTGGGCGCACCCGACCTCATCCTGCTGCCGGGGACGAAAAACACGGTGGACGACCTGCTCTGGCTGCGGCAGTGCGGGCTGGAAACGGTTCTGCTCAAGCTGGCCGCGAAAGGCACGCCGGTGCTGGGTGTCTGCGGCGGCTACCAGATGCTGGGCCAGACCCTCGACGACCCCACCGGCAGCGAGAGCGGCCAGCCGCAGACTCTGCGGGGGCTGGGTCTGCTGCCCACCCGGACCGTGTTCAGCGAGCAGAAGCGCCGTGCACAGGTCAAGGCGACCGTCGCCGCCGCCCCCTTTGCGGGTGCAGAGCTGGAAGGCTACGAGATCCACACCGGCGTGACCGAGGCGGAGGGCAAACCCTTCGCCCACTACCCTGACGGAGGCCGGGAGGGCTGCGTGCAGGGCAATGTGTTCGGCACCTACCTCCACGGTCTGTTCGACACCGGCACGCTGACCGAGGCGCTGGCGGGCTGGCTCTGCCGCCGGAAGGGCATCGACCCCTCCGACGCGGCCCTCATCCCGATGGAAGAGTACCGCCGCCAGCAGTTCGACATCCTGGCCGACGGCGTGCGCGGGGCGCTGGATATGGACGCGGTGTATGCCGCGATGGGAATGGAGAAGCGCTGAATGGAACAGGGACTTTTGCATCTGTATTGGGGCGACGGAAAGGGGAAGACCACCGCCGCAATGGGTCTTGCGCTCCGTGCGCTGGGGTCCGGGAAGCGGGTGGTCATCGTCCAGTTTTTGAAGGGCGGGAACAGCGGCGAGATCCCGCTTCTGGCCCAGCTTGGCGCGGAGATCTACCGGGGCAAGGCCGGGCAGAAATTCGTCTTTCAGATGACGCCGGAGGAAAAGGCCGCGACCCGGGAACTGCAAAACCAGAATCTTGCCGCCGCCATGGCCGCGCCTGCCGACCTGCTGATACTGGACGAAGCCGGGAGCGCAGAAGAGCTGGATATGGTGGATGTCGATCTATTAAAAAAGGCCGTTCTGGAACGGCCTGCCGGATGTGAGTGCGTCCTGACGGCCCACACGCCGCCCCAGTGGATGCTGGACGCCGCCGACTACTCCACCGAGATGAAATGTCACCGCCACCCCTACCAGAAGGGGATAAAAGCACGAAAGGGGATAGAATATTGACGCCGCAGCATCATTTACCCGCTGACATTGAGCGGACGAGCTTCCACATCATCACCGAAGAGCTGGAAATGATGGGCCTGACCCCGCCGCCCGAGCACGAAGCCGTGGTCAAGCGGGTCATCCACACCACCGCCGACTTCGACTATGCGCGGAATCTCCGCTTTACCCCCCGCGCGGTGGAGCAGGCCGTCAAGGCCCTCCACGCCGGGGCCGTCATCGTGACCGATACGAATATGGCGCTGGCCGGAATCACCAAACCCGGTCTGGAGAAGCTGGGCGGCACGGCCTGCTGCTATATGGCCGACCCCGAGGTGGCCGCCGCCGCAAAAGAGGCTGGCACCACCCGGGCCGTCGCAGCGATGAAAAAGGCAGCGCAGGAGCATCCCGGGGCCATCCTCGCCGTCGGCAACGCGCCCACGGCTCTGCTGACGATTGCAGAACAAATCGAAAGCGGCCTGCGGCCCGCGCTGGTCATCGGTGTGCCGGTGGGCTTTGTGAACGTGGTGGAGAGCAAGGAGCGGCTCTTCGCCGTCTGCGAAAAGCATGATGTACCGGCCATCGTGGCGATGGGCCGCAAGGGCGGCAGCAACGTCGCTGCGGCCATCTGCAACGCCCTTATCTACTCCGCCGCCGAAATGCTCGACCCCTCGGCCAGAGGATGGAAATAAGAATTATGACTGTAAAGGCTTCCCCTCGCGGGAGGCCTTTCTGTTACACCGTCGCCAGCACGGCGAGGATGCTCTGCCAGCGTTTGTTTTCGACGGCGGGCGCACGGCGGACGGGCCGGGACTGTACAGGCTGAGACCGCTGAGCCGTCTGGGGCAGGGGAGAGAGGAGCACGGCCTGCCATGCGGCGGCAAGCTGCATGGCCTCCGGGCAGCTCTGCAGGGTGCGGCGCTCGGCTCCGGCGAGGTAGTCGCCCAGCCAGCAGAGGATGGCCGCGATGTTCAGCTGCTCGGCGGCGCGGGTGCTCCAGTAGCTCCAATGGGCGGGACGGCCCACGAACCGCTCCACCGTGATGAGCGCACCCTCCCGGGCGGCAGAGGGGGCGACGGCCCCACAACCACCGGCAGTATGGGCTAGAACATCCAGAATGCGCGCCATCCGGCCGCTGTCGAGGGCGTCGTCCCGGACAAAAGCAGAGAAATCCGTCTGGGCCAGCAGACCGTCGGCAGTGGCGGGGAAGCGCCCCGTCAGCTCGCCCGAGGCGTTGTGGCAGCTCTGCCACCCTTTGCGGACGAGCTGGAAGTTCAGCTTCTGACGTCCCATCGTGGAATAGAACACCCGGGCCTTGCCGCTGACCGGCTCCTGCCGCAGCTCGAGATAAGCGTCTGCGCCTCCGAGGTCTTGGACCTTGACGCTGAGCACAAGGCGGTACTCAGGCTTCTGGCTGGACATGGCAAGATGCATCTCTTCAAAATAACGTGCGGCATCCATAGCGGTTCTCCTTCCTGTGGGCGCGGGGTGATGTGTAGGTGTGCGGCCCTTCGTTGGTTGTAGTATATCATAAATTGCGCCAGAATACAACTATAAGTTTGCAAATAAACCAAAAAACTTTTTGATTCTTCGGCAATGCAAAACAAGATGGTTGTGAGTGACGACAAAAATACGGGGCCGCTGGCAGCAGATACAACTGCACAGCGGTCCCGTACATTATTATGATTCAGTCGCCCAGCTCCCGTATCTCGTTCTGGATGAGTCGGCCTGCGGCCCGGGCCAGCTGGTCCATGCCCCGGATGCGGGCCATGTTCTTGCCGTAGATGCGGGAGGCGTCGGCGGCGCTGGCGTCTTCGCCCATAAAGACGGCGGAGACCCGCAGACCCTTCCGCTGCAGCGCCCGCACCTCGGCGGCGGCGTCCTCCACGCCCGCGCTGCCGCCGTAGTCGCGGCCCAGCGGGTCATCGGGAGAGGGTGGGATGCGGCGGCTGTCGTTGGGGGAAGCGTCCGTCAGGAGAATGAGCAGGTGCCGCGCGGCGGGGCCGGGGTCGAAGTCGATGAGGTCGCCTGCGGCCCGCAGAGCCAGACCGTCCCGGTTCCAGCCCGAGGCGAAATACTGGCAGATGCCCTGTAAGCTCTTCTCCTTGAAGCCCTTGAGCACCCGCAGGACGGTGTAGCCCCGCAGGCTGGAAAAGCAGCTCACCCGCACCGGGATGCCGCAGGCCGCGAGGCTCTGGGCGAGGATAGAACCCTGCGCCGCGATGACCTCCTGACAGTGGAGGCGGGAAGCCGAAGCATCCAGCAGCAGGTCAACGGTGAAGGACGGGTGGTTCTCTTCCTCCGCACAGCGGAACACCCGGTCGTCGTCCATGACGGTGCGCCAGACCCGCTCCGGGTCGAGGTTGCCGCTGCGGGCGACCCGGGCGTTGGGCTGCTGGTGGACGAGGATGCAGTTGCGGATCTGCTCGGTCAGCCGTAGCACGACGCTGCGGTGAAGCTCGAGATTTTTCGAATCGTACGCCCGGTTCCGCTCAGCCTGAAGCTGGGCCTGTTCGGCCAGGTGCTTTGCCTCGGGGGTAGGGGCCTGCTCCGGGCTGGGGACGCCGGAGGCAAACCAGAGGTGACAGCCCAGATGCTCCCCGGTGCAAAGCTCCTGCTCGGCCTTCCGCAGCCGTTCGGGCGGGTAGAGCGACCGGCCAAAGCAGCTTTCGATGTAGGCGCGGTCTTCCTCGGCGCGCTGGCGCAGGGTGATGTGGGCCAGCCGCTTGTCGGCATGGATGCCGCCGCCGGAGGCGTCCACCGAGCCGGAATGCTCCACCGTCACCCGGTCGGTCTTTATCATCTGGGTGGGCATGGTGCGGGTCATGAGGGACGCCAGCAGGCCGTCCAGATGAAGATGCAGCCCGGCCTTCTGATGCACCGTGCCGTTGAACAGCTCGAATTTGGCGTAGACGGCCAGCAGCGCGGCTTTCAGCTTGTCCGGCTTGGGGGGCGTCTCGGGACTGAGGGCGGCGTCGAGAGCCTTTTCGTAGGGAGTCATGACCGGCGGCGTGCGCCCCTGCACAGCCCGCCAGCGCGCGGCCTGCATGGAGTAGACCAGCTGGTTCTTCGCCATCCACTCCTGCCGCGAGAGCTTGTACTGGATGCCGAAAAAGTAGTCCGCATGGGCGCGGCGGAGGGCCGAAAGCACCGGGCGGCGGGGCAGTTCCAGCGCGTAGACCGCGCTCTCGAGGTAGAGCCAGGTCAGATCGTCCAGCATGGCCTGCCGGATGTCGCCCTCCCATGCGTCAAAGAGGCTGCGCACCAGCTCGTCGCCGTAGTATTTGTGGACCAGCCCCACGACGCAGTTCATGTAAAAATCAATGGTGCCGTCGGTGTTCCGGGCGAGGAACAGCGGCTCGAAGCCGTAGGCTCCTGCCGCCGCCCACACCTGATTGGCGGCCCGCCGCTCTTCGGCGGTGTAGCTCTGCGCTTCCATAAAAACGCCCCTTTTAATCGAAGAGCTTTGCGGCGGTGAGCTGGGCCGGGATGCGGGCGGCAATGGCATCCCGGATGAGGCCCTGTTCGTAGGAGTCGAAGGCTTTGTTGGTGATGCCCATGTCCAGCGCAGCCCCGGCAGCGACGCCCCGGCGCATCAGGCGCAGGGCGTCCAGCATACCGCGCAGGTCGAGAGCTTTGGTGGAAATTTCCGCGCTGTCGCACTTTTTCTGCAGATCGAGGAAGAGCAGGGCGAACTGCCTGACGTACTTGCTGTTCAGATCGGGGAATTGGGTGCGCAGGAGCTTTTCGAGGTTCTCCTCGGTGATGGTGGGCATCTGGATGACCACGAAGCGGGAGGTGAGGGCCTCGTTCAGCTCACGGGTGCCGGCGTAGCCGTAGTTCATGGTGGCGATGAAGCGGGTCTCCTCGGCCAGCGGGATGCGCTCGTAGCCCGGCACATCGATGGCGCGGCGGAAATCCAGCACCGCGTGCAGGACGGCCAGCGCCTCGTTTTTGGCCATGTTGATCTCATCCAGAACGCCGAAGCCGCCGCTCTGGGCGCAGCGGTAGACCGGGCCGGGGCGGAACCTGACCTGTCCGCCCTCGAAGGTGTCCATGCCGATGAGGGACGCTGCGTCCATATTGACGTGGAACGAGATGTCCCACGCGGGGCGTCCGAAGGCGGCGGCGAGGTTTTCGGCCAGCACGTTCTTGCCGGTGGCCTTGCCGCCTGCCAGCAGCAGGTTTTCGCCGCAGAGCAGGGCGGCCAGCGCCTGTTCCCACACCTCTCTGCCGTAGTAGACGAAGGCAGGGGAGGGGATGCGGGGGCGCAGGGCCTCAGAAAGCTCGTGAGAGGCGCGGTATTCTTCCACAGCGCGCAGCAGGTCGGGGGAGACCCCTTCCTGCCGCAGCGTATCCATCAGAGCAGATGTTTCAGACATCCATGACATCTCCTTGCGGTTGGCAGTGCCAAACCGAAATTTCACCCTTATCATAGCACAACCCGCGCGGTTTGTGTAGGGCTTTGGCGGGCAAAAAAGCGGCAAAGAAACAGAGAAAATAAAGGTGAAGCGATTTTAACAAACTTTCAGCCGGGACGTGCAGATTTCACGTTCAAAGTAAATTGACAGGCCGCTTAAAATACGATAAAATAATTTTCGTTGTGTCAAAGTGAAAAAGAAAGGCGTAAAAGTATGCTCGAAACCATCACGGCCGTCAATCAGGCGGTCAACAGCTTTATCTGGGGCATCCCGGCGATGGTCTGCATCATCGGCGTGGGCCTGCTGCTCAGTGTGCGGACAGGCTTTTTGCAGCTCCGGAAATTCCCCTATGCCATCAAAACGACCATTGGCCGCATCTTCCGCAAAAAGGACGCCTCCGACGGCGCGATGACTCCGTTCCAGGCAGTGTGTACGGCGCTGGCCGCTACCGTCGGCACCGGCAACATCGCCGGCGTGGCGGGCGCGATCGCCATCGGCGGGCCGGGCGCGGTGTTCTGGATGTGGTGCTCGGCTCTGCTGGGCATGTGTACCAAATTCTCCGAAGTGACGCTGGCCGTGCATTTCCGCGAGCGGAACAAAAACGGCGAGCTGGTGGGCGGCCCCATGTACTATATTAAAAACGGCCTCGGCAGCCGGTGGCAGTTCCTCGCGGTGCTGTACTCGCTGTTCGGCGTGCTGACGGTCTTCGGCACCGGCAACGCCACCCAGGTCAACACCATCGTCACAGCCATCGACTCGGCCCTGCTGGCCTACGGCAGCAGCCTGAACAGCGTCCTGCCCACGGTCAACCTCGTCGTGGGCGTGGTGGTGGCCATGATGGTGGCCATGGTGCTGCTGGGCGGCGTCAAGCGCATCGGCAGCGTGACCGAGAAGCTGGTGCCGTTCATGGCGCTGTTCTATGTGGTGCTGGCACTGGGTGTCGTGGTCATCAACTACCGGCGCTTCCCGGCGGTGCTGGCCTCCATCGTCGGCGGTGCATTTGACCCGAAGGCCTTCACCGGCGGTGCCATCGGCAGCATCTTCCTCAGTATGCAGAAGGGCGTTTCCCGCGGCATCTTCTCCAATGAGGCCGGCCTCGGCACCGGCTCCATCGCCCACGCCTGCGCAGACACCCGCAAGCCGGTCAAGCAGGGGATGTTCGGCATCTTCGAGGTCTTCGCCGACACCATCGTCATCTGCACCCTGACCGCCATGGTCATCCTGTGCAGCGGCGTGCCGGTGGGCTACGGCAGTGCGGCAGGCGCAGAGCTGACCATCTCCGGCTTTACGGCCACCTACGGCGGCTGGTCGTCCATCTTTACGGCGGTGGCGCTCTGCAGCTTTGCATTCTCCACCATCATCGGCTGGGGTCTCTACGGCTCCCGGTGCATCGAGTTCCTGTTCCACACCGACAAGGTGGTCGGCCCCTTCCTCGTGGTCTACTCCTTCGTGTCTATTCTGGGGGCGACGGTGGATCTGGGCCTGCTGTGGAGCATCGCCGACACCTTCAACGGCCTGATGAGCATCCCGAACCTCATGGCCCTGCTCCTGCTGTCCGGCACGGTGGCAAAGCTCACGAAGGAGTTCTTCGCGGGCGAGGGCGCAGGAAAGTAAAGAATGATTCAAAGCGTCCTCCGGCCCGCGCCGGAGGGCGCTTTGCTGTCAACAAACCTTTGATTTTGTCCACTTTCTCTGCAAAAACTCAAAAAAGTATAAAAATTTCGTGGAAATCATAAAAACGATATTGAACAAATTTTAACAAAGTGGTAAAGTAAAAGCAAAGAGAGTCGTACCCGCCGCCCGGCGGGGCGCAAAATCAGGAGGTTTTACCAATGGCTGATCGTATCGTTCTGAACACTATTTCTTATCATGGCCACGGCGCCATCGAGAACATCGTTCCCGAGCTGACCGCCCGCGGCTACAAGAAGGCTTTCGTCTGCTCTGACCCCGACCTTCTCAAGTTCGGTGTCACCAAGAAGGTCACCGACCTGCTGGACGCTGCAGGCTTCGCCTACACCGTCTACAGCGAGATCAAGCCCAACCCCACCATCGCCAATGTGCAGGACGGCGTGGCCGCTTTCAAGGCCGCAGAGGCTGACTGCATCGTGACCATCGGCGGCGGCTCTTCCATGGACACCGCAAAGGCCATCGGCATCATCATCAACAATCCCGAGTTCGCCGATGTGCGCTCTCTGGAAGGCGTCGCTCCCACCAAGAAGCACGCCGTCTTTACCATCGCTGTCCCCACCACCGCCGGTACTGCCGCTGAAGTCACCATCAACTACGTCATCACCGACGTGGAGAAGAAGCGCAAGTTCGTCTGCGTCGATACCAACGACATCCCCGAGATCGCTGTGGTTGACCCCGATATGATGGCCTCCATGCCCAAGGGCCTGACTGCTGCCACCGGCATGGACGCTCTGACCCACGCCATCGAGGGCTACATCACCAAGGGCCACTGCACCATCTCCGATATGTTCCATCTGGAAGCCATCAAGCTCATCAGTGAGAACCTGCGCGGCGCTGTCCAGAACACTCCGGAAGGCCGCGAGGGCATGGCTCTGGGCCAGTACATCGCCGGCATGGGCTTCTCCAACGTGGGTCTGGGCATCGTCCACTCCATGGCACACGGCCTGTCCGCTCTGTATGACACCCCCCACGGCGTGGCCTGCGCTATCCTGCTGCCCGTCGGTCTGGAGTACAACAAGACCGTCGCCGGTGAGCGCTATCGTGCCGTCGGCAAGGCCATGGGCGTGAAGGGCATCGACGAGATGAACGACGCACAGGCCGCAGATGCCACCATCGCCGCTGTCAAGCAGCTGAGCGCTGACGTGGGCATCCCCGCAAACCTGAACGGCATCCTGAAGGAAGAGGACATCCGGTTCCTCGCCGAGTCCGCATATGCTGACGCCTGCCGTCCCGGCAACCCCCGCGACACCAGCGTGGAGGAGATCGTGGAGCTGTACAAGAGCCAGCTGTGATCTGAGTCGGAGCGCTTTACCCTTATCAAAAATACAGGCTGCTGTAAGAAACCTCTCCGTCAGCGCTAACGCGCTGCCACCTCCCCTAGCGAGGGGAGGCTTTGGCATGACGGAAAGCCTCGCCTCTTCGCCAGAGGCTCCCCTCGGTAGGAGAGCTGTCGAGAGAAAGCGAGACTGAGAGGTCGCACAGAGAAGAAGCCTTCCCGTCATACCGCCCGTCCACCCCTCATACACTGACGGACAAGGGGGTGTGCGGATGGAGCAGGGGATGCAGATGCTCTTTGCGCTGTTCGGCGGGCTGGCGATGTTCCTCTACGGGATGGACAGGATGAGCCGCGCCTTGCAGCGGGCGGCGGGCGACGCCATGAAGCGGCTGCTGGCCCGGCTGACGGCCACGCCGCTGCTGGGCGTCCTCACCGGGCTGGCCGTGACGGCAGTGCTCCAAAGCAGCTCGGCGGCGACGGTGATGGTCATCGGCTTCGTCAGCGCCGGGCTGCTGGAACTGCCCCGGGCGGTGGCCGTCATCTACGGCATCAACATCGGCACCACCATGACGGCCCAGCTCATCGCCTTCGATGTCCAGACGCTGGTATACCCGGTGCTGTTTCTGGGCTTCCTCCTCGACTTCGCGGCCCGCAGGCCCCGCTGGCAGGCCGTGGGAGAGGCGGTGTTCTCCTTCGGGCTGCTTTTCGAGGGCATCGACATCCTGGGCCGGGCTTTGCAGCCGCTGGCCGGGCAGGCGGTCTTTCTCGACTGGATGACCCGGGTGAAGGAGTCGCCGCTTCTGGGCATCCTGCTGGGCCTCTCCATGACCATGGTGGTGCAGAGCAGTTCGGCCACCATCGCGCTGCTGCAGAACGTGGCCCGTCAGGCCGGGCCGGACGGCATCCACAGCGTGCTGGGCCTTGCCGGGGCGGTGCCTGTCCTTCTGGGCGATAACATCGGCACGACGGTCACGGCTCTGCTGGCCTGCATCGGGCAGGGAAAGAACGCCGCCCGCGCCGCGCTGGCCCACAGCTGCTTCAACCTCAGCGGGAGTCTGCTGGCGGCGGTGCTGCTGCCCTGGTTCGTCCGGCTGGTGGAGCTTATCTCCCCCAAAGGCCCGGAGCTGGAAGTCATTTCCCGGCAGATCGCCAATGCCCACACCGCCTTCAACGTCTGCTGCGCCCTGCTCTGGCTGCCTTTTTTGCCGTGGATGGTGCGGCTGGTGTGTGCGCTGGTGCCGGAAGATAGATAACAGAGAAAGCCCGATGCGATGCATCGGGCTTTCTCTTACTTCTTAATTACGCTCTTCCGATACACCGCAAAGGCGATGACAGCCGACAGCACTTCCGTGACCCAGAAGGCGTGCCAGACGCCGGTGGGGCCGAGCTGGCGGCAGAGCAGCCACGCCAGCGGCATGATGAAGATGACGTACCGGCAGAGGGAGATGACCAGCGAGGCCGCACCCTTGCCCAGACCTTCCAGCGCGCCGGAAGAGGTGGTGGACACCGCCGACACCACAAAGCCGAGGCAGATGATGCGCAGGGCGGTCTGGCCGATGGCGATGGTCTCGGGGTTGGAGGAGAACAGGCCGATGAGGGGCGCGGAAGCGGCCATACAGATGACGGTGCCTGCCGCCATGATGACGGCGCTCATGCCGAGGGTGAGCTGGTAGAGCTTTGCCACCCGGGCGTGCTCTTTTGCACCGTAGTTGTAGCCGATGAGGGGGCGCATTCCCTGCACGATGCCGTTGGCGGGCAGATAGAGGAAAGTCTGGAGCTTATAGTAGATGCCCAGCACCACCACATAGCTTTCGGAGAAGGCCGCCAGCAGGCCGTTGAGGAAGGTGACCAGCAGGGAGGGCAGGGCCAGATTCAGGATGGCAGGCACACCGATGGCGTAGAGACGGCCTTCGAGAGAGAGGTCAGGCCGCAGGGCCTTCCGGCGCAGATGGACGGGCGACTCGGTGGTGCTGTAGACCACGAGGTAGATGACGAGAGCGACGGCCTGTCCGATGCCGGTAGCCAGCGCCGCGCCGGCAATGCCCATGGCAGGCACCGGGCCAAGGCCGAAGATGAGGACGGGGTCCAGCAGGATGTTGCAGACACAGCCCGAGATGAGGGCGATCATGGTGAGCTTCATCCGGCCCACGGCCTGAAAGAGCTTCTCAAAGGCGAGGCTGGCCATGTTCACGGTAGCGAACAGGAAGACGATGGTGGAGTAGGTCACGCCCATAGAGACGATGGTGCCGTCGGCGGTGAACCGGGCCAGGAAGCCGGGCATGACAGCGGTAGCTGCCAGCGTGCAGAGGATGCCGTGGAGCACCGAGAGGGCCATGCCGTGGGTGGCGGCGGTGTCCGCTCTGTCGTGGTCGCCTGCGCCCCGGTAGAGGGCGACAAGGGCGTTGATGCCTATGCCGAAGCCGATGGCGACGGCGTTCACGAAGTTCTGGATGGGGAACACGAGGGAGAGGGCCGTCATGGCCTGCTCGTTGATCTGGGCCACGAAGAGGCTGTCCACGATGTTGTACAGCGAGTTCACCAGCATGGAGATGACGTTGGGCAGAGCCATCGACACCAGCAGCGGGAACACCGGCTTCGTCTTCATAAAAGTATCGTTCATGGGGAAAAAGCTTCCTTTCCTGAAATTTCCGCACAAGAAAAGCCACACAACGGCGGCTTGAAGCGGGCCATTGTGTGGCGAAAAGTAGCAAACATCTATGCTGTAAAAATCCACACGGGTTTTATTGAAGTGCTGAGAAATACGGTGCATCGCAAAAGCGGCGTTACGGGACGCCGCCGGACGGCACCGGGATGCGGGCCGGAAAGGGCAGCACGGGAGGTGCCTTTCTGACCGGCCTGCGATAGGATACCACGAAACGGGTGGATTGTCAAGTGAAAAGTATGACTTTTCACAAAAGGCTTTTCAAGCGGCCATTTCGTGATACAATAAAGCCAGACAGAAACGGAGGAAAAGCGCCATGAAATGGATGATCGCGTCCGACCTGCACGGGTCGGCTTACTACTGCAAAAAGATGGTGGAGGCCTTTGAGCGGGAGGGGGCTGACCGGCTGCTGATGCTGGGCGACCTGCTTTACCACGGCCCCCGGAACGACCTGCCCCGGGACTACGCGCCGAAAGAGGTCATCCCGATGCTGAACGGCCTGAAAAACAAACTCTGCTGCGTCCGGGGCAACTGCGAGGCCGAGGTGGACCAGATGGTGCTGGATCTCCCGGTGATGGCGGATTACTGCATCCTCCCGGCGGGCGAAAAGCTCATTTATGCCACCCACGGGCATATCTATAATGGAAAGAACCCGCCGCCGCTGGCCGAAGGGGACATCCTGCTCCACGGCCACACCCACGTCCCGGCGTGGACGGAGTTCGGGCAGAGGAACGTCTGCCTCAACCCCGGCTCCCTGAGCATCCCGAAGGAAAACAGTCCCCACAGCTATATGATCCTGGAAAACGGCGTCTTCTACTGGAAAGACGTAGAGACGGGAGAAATATACCACACCCGTGTACTGTGAGGAACCGGCACTTGCAATTACCATACCGGTGTGGTATGATGAAGACGGAAACAGAAAAAACAGGGTCTTTTGTCTCGGGCGCGGAGGGGTGCGCGGGGCCGACGGCCTTTTGTTTCCCATAAAAAGTTAGGCAAAACTAACAAAATGACGAAAAACACCCGGGCGGCTTGTGCAGTCTGCCCAGTGGAGAACGATCCTTAGGAGGTACTGACCAATGGTTCAGACGACGCTGAAAGTAGACGGCATGATGTGCGGCATGTGCGAGAGCCACGTCAACGAGGTGGTGCGCAAGACTGCGCAGGTGGAGAAGGTGACTTCCTCCCACACGAAGGGAGAGACGGTCATCGTCTCGGCCCAGCCGCTGGACATCGAGGCCCTGAAGGCTGCCATCGCCGACACGGGCTATACCGTGACCGGCGCGGAGGAAAAGCCGTATGAGAAGAAGGGGTTCTTCTCGTTTTTGAAGCACTGATGACTTCCGGCCCCGGAGAGGGGCCTGTATAAGGAGGCAGGCAGAGATGAGGATACTGGTCTATGGTGCAGGCGTGCAGGGCTGTGAGCTGGCCCACCGTCTGCTGCAGAACAAAAAGAATGTCGTCACCATGCTGGCGCGGGGCGAGTGGAAGGAGAGGCTCGACCAAAGGGGCCTCGTCATCCGCCATTGGGCGCAGTGCCGCACCACAGTGGACCGGGTGGCCACCATCGACACGCTGGCCCCGGACGACTGCTACGACCTCGTTTTCGTGACGATGCAGGCCGGGCAGCTGCCCGACGTGCTGCCCATCCTCAAGCAGAACAGGAGCGAATACTTCGTCTTCGTGGGCAACGACCCCCACGCCGTGGAGGTCATGCAGGCCATGCAGCGCCCGGCGGATAAGATCGCCTTCGGCTTCCAGGGCAGCGGCGGCCATCGGGATGTCGATAAGGTCGTCAGCGCCCACGTCGGTGTGGATATGACCATCGGCGGGGCTACCGCGCCCCTTTCGGGCGTCTTCCGCTACCGGGTCAAGACGGCTTTCGAGGGTGCAAAGTACAAGCTGACCTTCGTCAGCGACATGGACGGATGGCTCAAGTGCCACCTCGCCCTCATCCTGCCGGCCTGCTATCTCTGCTACGCCTGCAGCGGCAACCTCTCCAAGGCGACGAAGGAGCAGCGTGACCTGGTCCTCGACGCCGCGTGGGAGGCCTGCGAGATGCTGAAAGCCGCCCACATCCCCGTGGACGACAAGGAGAACACCGACTGCTACCGTGCCGGTACGCCCGGCCGCCGGAAGATGGACGCCATGGTCCTGGCGCTCTGTAAGACCCCGCTGGGCCGTCTCTGCGTCTCCGACCACGCGATGCATGCTGTGGCTGAGATGCAGTACCTTGATGAGGCTTTCGAAGGTCTACGCACCCGGACGAGCGTCCGGATGACGGCGTGGGATACCCTGCGCAGTCAGATGCCCTCGTGGGACATCATGCGGAAAAAGACGGCGAAAGCAAAGCGATAAGTGCATGGAAAAAGAGGCAGATGCGAGTCTGCCTCTTTTTGTGTTTATTCAGCCCAGAAATCTTCCAGCTTTTTCTTCAACTCTTCCGTATCCCTCAGATACTCCAGATGCCTCCAATGCTTCGGGAAGAGCCGGGCGTACTCGCTCTGAGCAAAGCGGTCGTCGAGGAGCAGCACCACGCCCTTATCTTCCTGCGTCCGGATGACCCGCCCGGCGGCCTGCAGGACTTTGTTCATCCCGGGCCAGCGGTAGGCGTAGTCGAAGCCTGCCCCGTTCTGGGCGTCGTAGTAGCGGCGCAGCATCTCCTGACGGGGACTCACCTGCGGCAGGCCCACGCCCACGATGGCGCAGCCGATGAGCCGGTCGCCCGCGAGGTCCACGCCCTCGCCGAAGATGCCGCCCATGACCCCGAAGCCGAGAAGCGTCTTCTCCGGGCAGGGCGAAAACCGCTCGAGGAACGCCGCCCGCCCGGCGTCGTCCAGACCGCTCTCCTGTACCAGTGTGCCGATGTCCGGGTAGCGGGCGGTGAAGTCCTCCCACACCTGCCGCAGATAGGCATAGCTGGGGAAGAAGGCCAGATAGTTGCCCACCCGGCTGGACGCCAGCGCCGCGAGGGCGTCCGAGATGGGCCGGATGCTGGCCTCCCGCTGGCGGTAGCGGGTGGAGATGGAGGGCAGACAGTAGAGCCCGAGGTTTTCTGCCGGGAAGGGGCTTTCCAGCGCCACGGCCCGGGCCTCGGGACAGCCGAGGACGGTGCGGTAGTAGCCCGGCGGCGTCAGCGTCGCGCTGAACAGCGCCGCCGCCCGCCCTGCCGAAAGGCTTGCGTCCACGAAGGGGGACGGGTCGAGGCAGAGCAGCTGCAATTCAAGGTCACTGCCCCGGGCGGTGAGCTGGGCGGCAAAATGCTCGTCGTACCGTTCCGACGCCCGCAGGATGTCCTGCACCTCAAAGTAGAGATCCAGCAGGGCCGCGTGGGCTTCGGCGTCGGGATCGTCTTCCAGCCAGTCCTGCAAGGGAGCCGTCAGCGCCCGCAGCGGGGCCAGCAGGGCTGAGGGAAGTTCCTTGCAGAACACCGTGCCGTCCTGAGCGTAGTCGGCGGCGGGCAGCTCGATGGCGGGCGTCTCCGCAGATCCCAGCAGGGAGGTCTGGCCGCTGTCGTCCTCTTCGGCGGCAGTGCTGCCCCGGCGGGGCGCGAGGGCCGAGACCGCTTTCCGTCCCTCTAAAAAGGCTTTGTCGGCCTTGCTCAGAGCGGTCTTAAGGGTGCTTTTGCCCCGCCCGAGTGCGCGTTTTGCCTCGGTGAGGCTGCTCTTGCAGAAGCGTGCCGAGTACATGGCCCGCGCCCGCTCGGGCAGATTGTGGGCCTCATCCACGAGGAAGAGCCAGTCGCCCGCGCTGTCGAAGAACCGCCGCAGATGCACCACGGGGTCGAAAAGGTAGTTATAGTCGCCGATGATGACGTCGCACCACTCGCTCAGATCCAGCCCCAGCTCGAAGGGGCAGACCGTGAACTGCTTTGCGGCGTCGGCCAGCGCGGCCCGGTCGAAGCGGCCGGTGCCGTCGTCCAGAAGGGCTTTCAGGGCCGTGTTTACCCGGTCGTAGTAGCCGTTTGCGTAGGGGCAGAGCTCCGGCAGGCAGGCGGGATGGCCCTCGGCATCCGGGTGGAGGCAGACCTTCTCCTTGGCTGTCAGGGTCACGCTGCGCAGAGCCAGCTTGGGATCAGACGCCCGCAGCCGCGCAATGGCATCCTCGGCGGCGGACTGAGTCGTGTTGCGAGCCGTCAGGTAGAACAGCTTCTCGCCGCAGCCGGTGCCAATGGCCCGCAGAGCAGGAAAGAGGACGCTCATGGTCTTGCCGATGCCGGTGGGGGCCTGACAGAAGAGCCGGACGCCGCTTTTAGACGGCGCGGCAGTGCAGGCGCGGTAGACTTCGCCCGCCAGCGCCCTCTGCCCGGGCCGGTAGGCCGGAAAGGGAAAGTCCAGAGCCGAAAGGCTCGCGCCCCGCTGCTCCTTCCACGCCAGCTGACGCTGCGCCCAGGGGGCGTACTGCTCGAGCAGATCCTGCAAAAACGCTTCCAGCTCTTCGAGGGTGAAATGCCGCACGAAGCGGAGGATGTCGTCGGTGTCGATCTGGTAGTAGGTGAGCCGGACGTCCAGCTTTTCCAGCCCCTGCTGACGGCCATACAGCGCCCCGTAGACCATTCCCTGCGCCCAGTGGCAGGGGTTCATGTCCTCGGCGATGTCGTCGGCGGGGACGGCTGTGGTCTTTATCTCGTCGATGACCGTCACGCCCGCCTCGTCGGTGAAGATGCCGTCGGCCCGGCCTTCGATGGTGAAGGGGATGCCCGCCGCCTCCCGTTCGCCGGAGAGGAAGACTTCGGCGGCGTAGCCTTCGCCTGCGGCCTTTTGGAGCTTGCGGTGGATGCGTGCGCCCTCGTTGGCGCGGTCGAAGCCGGCAAAGCGGCTGTCGATGCTGCCGGTGCGGAGCAAAAATTCCACCAGCTGGCGGACAGGCAGGCGAAAAGCAGGCATAGCGGGTCACTTCCTTTTTTATGGCATCATCTTGTATAAGGCTCCCCCTTTGGGGGAGCTGGCGCGGGAGCGCCTGAGAGGTTGATTCCTACGCCAGCCCCAGCATCCCGGCGCACTGGGCGGCAGCTTCGTCCACCTTGCCGAAGTCCACGGCGGCGCGGTAGTAAGTCTCCAGCTCGTCGTGGCAGGCTTTGGCCTGTGCCATCAGGTCGGCGGCCTGTTCCAAAAGCTCTGCTGCCGCCCGCTCGTTGAAGCGGAGACGGGCGCGGTAGCCCGCCAGATTTTCCCGGTCCACGAAACGGGTACACCGGACGGCCTGCACGCCGGGCAGCTGCACCGGGTGCCACCGGTTGTCGGTGAGGAAAGCCAGCCGGAGGGCCGGGATGAAGAGATGGTCGATCTTGTCGTCGGGGTGCATGGCGCAGGGGCAGGTGATGATGTGGTAGCCCCGGGCCAGCGCCTCGGCCCGGATAAGCTCGAGAAGCAGGCGGGAGACGGCGCCGTAGTCGTCATGGAAGACCACATACCGGTCGGCCAGCGCCTGTACGGTGCCGCGGTAGAAGACCGGCCCTTTCGGCGTGATGGCCGACAGCAGCCGCAGCTCTTCGCTGGCTGAGGCCCCCTCGGGCAGGCGGGGGAGAGTCCGGGCGCAGAGCCGCTTGACGTAGCGGCGGACTTTCTCGAAGTTGGCACTGCACGCCTCAGCCCGGCGGCTGTCCAGCAGCAGGCTCCCGGCAGATGCGATATACCGCGCGGCCCGGCTGCGCAGGGCGGTGTTCTGGGCGAAGAGCCGCTTCACCTCGTCGGCGTGGGCGTGGAGGGCGTCGGCGTCCAGTGTGTGGTACAGGCTCACCACCTGCTCCTCTGCGCCCGGGGCGTCCGGCTCCATGACATGGGGTGCGGTGGCGTCCACGATGGCGGCGCGCTTGTCGAGAAAGATGACGCCGTCCAGACTGTCGGGGTCGCTGGCGCAGTGGATGCGCTGGATAGGCTCCCCCTTCTGCTCGGCCTTGATGGCCAGCCGCTTCATCAGCGTCGATTTGCCGCAGCCCGGCCCGCTTTTGATGAGATACATCTGCATCCCCGGTTCCCGCCGAAGCGGCTCAAAATAGCCCTTGAACCCGGCGGGGGTGGTGGTCCCCAGAAAGAAATCAACAGAATTGCTGCGTACAGCATTCATACTCAAACACCTCACTTTTGCTATAGGGTATGCAAAAGTGAAGGAAAAAGTGAGGAGTGTGGATGGCAAAGGCTCCCCCTTTGGGGGAGCTGGCGCGAAGCGCCTGAGAGGGCAAGGATGCTGACAAAGAAGCATGGTGCAGCGATAATATGGCTCTGACAAAGAAATTGTCTATCGCTGCGCAGAGGCCTTATCTTGCCGGGCTTGCCCTCTCCGTCACCTGCGGTGACACCTCTCCCAAGGGGAGAGGCTTAGCCCCCATCAGTAGGTATGCTCGCACACCTCGTGTATTTTATCCCGCAGGGCCACAAAGTCGCCGAAAGCCTCCGGCTTGTTCTGGGGCTGACGGAGCAGGGCGGCGGGGTGGAACGTCCCCATGAAGAGGATGCCGTTCTTCTCAATAAAGGTGCCGTGCTCCTTCGTCACCGAAAAGTCGGCGCGTATCATCCGCTGAGCGGCGATGCGGCCCAGGCAGACGACGATCTTAGGCCGCAGCAGACGGAACTGCTCCCGCAGCCAGGGCATACAGGCTTCGCTCTCGGCGGGCAGAGGGTCGCGGTTCTGGGGCGGGCGGCACTTGACGATGTTGGCGATATAGCAGTTGGAGGCACGGTCGAGGTCGATGGCGAAGAGGTATTTGTCCAGCAGCTGGCCGCTGCGTCCCACGAAGGGCAGGCCCTGCTCGTCCTCGCTCTGGCCGGGGCCTTCGCCCACGAAGAGCACCTCGGCATTCTCCACGCCCTGCCCGAACACCACGTTGTGCCGGGTGGTGTGCAGCGGACAGCGCTGACAGGCGAGACAGTCGTTTTTCAGTGTTTCCCAATCCATAAGCTCGGTATCCTCTCACAAACTAAATGACATTTTCTTAACAAATTATCGCACGATTTCTTCCTTAAAATATACCACAAAATTCAAGATTTGTCTTGAAGTTTTCTGACTCTGTGCTAGAATAAAAAAGAAGGGCATATCTGTGATGCCCGGAATAATTGCAAAGTAATTTCGGAGGTAATCAACAATGGCTGATATGTTTGCACCCCTGGTAGCCCAGCTGAAGGCAAACCCCAAGACGATCGTTTTTACCGAGGGCAATGACCCCCGCATCCTGGAGGCCGCAAGCAAGCTGCTGGCTGAGGGCGTGTTGAAAGTTGTTATGGTCGGCAACGAGGCAGAGTGCAAGGCTGCTGCCGCTGCTGGCAATTTTGATATTTCCGCTGCTGAGATCATCGACCCTGAGAACTACGCCGGCTTCGATGAGATGGTCAACACCATGGTCGAGCTGCGTAAGGGCAAGCAGACAGCAGAGGAGTGCACTGCTCTGCTGAAGAAGTCCAACTACTTCGGCACCATGCTGGTCAAGATGGGCAAGGCTGACTGCCTGCTGGGCGGCGCTACCTACTCCACTGCCGACACCATCCGTCCCGCTCTGCAGCTGGTCAAGACCAAGAAGGGCGCTCATCTGGTGAGCTCCTGCTTCATTCTGGACCGTGACTGCGGCGAAGAGGGCCTGAAGCGCATCGCTATGGGCGACTGCGCCGTCAACATCGACTACACCGATACCGTCGATAAGGCTACCGGCGAGGTCAAGGTCGCTGCTTCTGCCAAGCTGGCTGAGGTGGCTGTCGAGACCGCTAAGACCGCTAAGCTGTTCGGCATCGACCCGAAGGTCGCTGTCCTGAGCTTCTCCACCAAGGGTTCCGGCAAGGGCGGCACCGTCGCTCTGAGCCACGACGCTGTCATCAAGGCTCAGGAGATGGCCCCCGAGCTGGCTATTGACGGCGAGCTGCAGTTCGACGCAGCCGTTGCTCCCGAGGTCGCACAGGTCAAGTGCAAGGGCAGCAAGGTCGCCGGTCAGGCCAACACCTTCATCTTCCCCTGCATCGAGGCCGGCAACATCGGCTATAAGATCGCACAGCGTCTGGGCGGCTACGCTGCCTACGGCCCCATCCTGCAGGGCCTGAACGCTCCCATCAACGACCTGTCCCGTGGCTGCAACGCCGACGAGGTCTACAAGATGAGCCTCATCACCGCCTGCCAGTCCTGAGCTGACACCCGGCTGAACTGAAAAGCTGAAAAGAGCCGCTGCCGCATTCTGCGGGCAGCGGCTCTTTTGGCTGTAGTGCGGAGATTCTCGATTCTGGGATGAACCGCTCATAAAAAGGAGGTTTTATCATGCGAAGAAAATTTATTGCGGCGGTCACATCGGGGGTTCTGGCCCTGACGGTCATGGCAGCTCTGCCCACCCATGCGGAGGCGGTGAGCATCTGGCTTGACCTTACCCCGGGGACGGAAAGCGTCGAGACGTTCCAGTACAAGGACTATGCAGACCGCTATTCGGACGCCTACGAGCTCTATGGTTACGACGCTGAGGCACTGTTCAACCACTATGAGACGGTCGGCAAGGCCGAGAATCGGGTAGGACGCTTCAAGAAGACGCCGGAAGAAGATGACCGGCATCCCTATGTGTGGGACGCCGATGAGCCGCTGGACCCGCTGCCGCCTTTGGACTTTCACGCGCAGCCGGACTGGTTCGATGCCCGTACCCTCCCGGAGAACCTGTCCAACGTCCGTATCATAAAAGAATATGAGCAGCTGGAAGCCTTTATAGAGAAAGACGAATGGATCGGAGACCCCGTTCTGGTGCGGAAGGAAGAGCTCCTGACGGAGATGAGCAGCCGCGTCCGGAACTATGACGGCCGGCGCGGCGGAGCTGACTATCTCCGCGCCATCAGTCAGGACATCGACGTGCTGCTTGATTTCATGGGATAAGGATGCTATAAGATGAAAAGGGAAGAGCCTCACTGCAAAGCGGTGAGGCTCTTCCCTTTGGTGGAGCACAGAGGGTTCGTCTGGCTCACGTGTGGTGGAGCGAAGCAACCCAAATCCGAACCATTGCCCTCTGGGGCATCTTTGGCGGCGATTTCATCGAAAGTGATGGTTTTTGTGCCGTCTTTGTAGTTGAATGTAATCAAAACTTTTTCATCATAGAGATAAACAGCATTCACGAATGTATTGATAAGCGTTTCCCGGTGGCTTTTCACGTTCGGGTCGATCTTGCGGAACCGGGTCAGCCAGAACCGAACCTGATTTTCGCTTAACCGTGGCCGAGCGATTTTTTCTTCGGCGATCCGAACCTCAAGTTCTTTCTGCTGGACTTCCAGCTTTTCCAAACGCGACTTGGTGGAATTGGTCAGCACACCCGCTTGGATGGCGTTCAGCATATTTTCAATGCCGTTCTCTACCTCGCGCATCTGCTTTTCCAGCAAAGGGAGCGTGGTGTTTTCCTGATCCTGCAGCTCCATCACTTCCGCAACGATGGCATCAATCACGGCATCGTCCTGAATCAGCTTCATGGTTTCAGCTATGACCAAATCTTCCAGCCACTCTTTACGGACGGTCTTTTTCTTGCAGGTCTTGGTGCGTTTGGCATTGGCACACTTATAATAGTGGTGGACGTTCTTATTCCGGCTCGTTCCGCACTCCCCGAACATCATCGCACCGCACATTCCACAGAACAGCTTGGTCGTCAGCAAATAATCGTCCTCCGCTTTGTGCCGAGCCGGAGCGCGGCGGTTCTTGGCAATTTTGTCCTGCACACTGTCGAACAGTTCTTTCTCAATGATAACCGGGATGCTGTCTGGCATCACAATGTCCTTAAAACGGTTCTCTCCGATATAGCGGCGATTCGTCAACAAAGTTTGAATACTGTTATAGGTGAACTTCTGGTTACGGTTGGTGGTCACGCCACTGTCGTTCAGCCAGTTCATCAGTTCCTTCATGGTCGCACCATCGTTATACCGCTGAAAGGCTTCTACCACAAAGGGAGCTTTCAAAGGGTCGATTTGAAAGAACTTCTCCTCGTCCACTGTATAGCCGATGGGAATCGTTCCACCATTATATTTGCCCTTCAGAACATTCTCGGTCATGCCGCGCACGACCTTTTCAGAAAGTTCTGCGGAATAATATTCAGCCATGCCGGTGAGCATACTTTTGACCATAATACCCGCTGGGCTGTCAGAGATGGGCTCCGTGGCAGATACCAGCTTGACATGATTCCGCTCCAACTGGTACTCATAGTGGGCCGAATCATAGCGGTTTCGGGCAAAGCGGTCGAGCTTCCAGACCAACACGATGTCAAACAGCCGTTTTTCGCTGTCCTTGATCATCTGCTGGAAATCCGGGCGGTTGTCGGTTTTTGCGGAAAGGGCGCGGTCAATGTAGTGCTTGACCACGGTAATGCCGTTCTTTTCGG